>ERZ1034691.248-NODE-248-length-43940-cov-16.464213_pt1 | contig 43940 bp, 50 predicted proteins | sample MGYA00520638_ERZ1034691 | MGnify/ENA primary metagenome ERZ1034691 (study PRJEB33766, sample SAMN09781763) | gut metagenome | biome: gut microbiome | host: Homo sapiens | place: Madagascar | study: EMG produced TPA metagenomics assembly of the PRJNA485056 data... | reverse complement strand
TTGCAAATATGATGTGTTTTATAATTATGTCAAAATTCTTAACTTAATGACATTGAGGTTTCCCTCTCTCTTTTTTTTAGGCAACACCTGCGCAGTACACCATGCGGTAGAACTCCGCTTTTGTAAAGGCCCCGTCTCCCGGATGGTTCTTTACATACCTGTCATATTCATTCTGACAGGCAGCGCAGTACTTAACACCTATTTTTACCACGCCGTTGTTCTTTTTTGCGTAGTCTAAAAGTGCTTCTGCATCCTCGCCGTCTATCGTGCGCAGGAATGTACCAACGCCTCTTGCCTCGTCGGTCTGAAGCACAAATGCTTTGACGACATCCATTTTTATTTCGCAGAGCACCTCCTTTGACGGTACAAACTCATCACCTCTGTAGTATCTGAGTTTTACGCGTGCTGTCTTTTCTTTCTTTTCGTTCTCCATATTTCCTCCTATTTTTCATTCAATTTTTTACACCTGTCCTCGCCGAAAACGACGCCAAGCGTGCTGCCATTGTCCCATTTGACATGGATTGTTCCAATGTCATCAACACCAATGACACTTCCCTCATCACCAGGCTTGAGCCTTGAATAAGGATCATCCATGCGTATGAGTTTTACTCGTGTTCCTTCCGGATAATCACGCTTCAGTTTCTGAAGCATTGCATCTGATATAAACATTACTGTTCCTCCTTTTCTGATTCGAGCATTATGTAGCTTAGGTTTTTGTCATTATAAACAAATTTCAAAAGATCCGGAATGCACGCCTCAAGACTTGGATATTTGTCTCTTATATACTCTTTCATATCCATCTGTCCACCGTCGCCTTCTTCGACGGTTCCATAGTCAAGGTCGTATGCCTCATAGTAGACATAATCGACGATGCCATCCTCCTCGTCTTCAGGCAGCAGGTTATCTCCCGTACCTTCACTTATGCACAAAAGCTCATTCTTAGCCGGAACGAAGATAATAATCGGACTGTAGTCTCCGTCCTGACAGCTCTCAGTCTTCTCAATTACTTCGTGGCACGGTCCCAAGTGAGTGTTGCCTTGAAGCAGTCTCGCCCAGTCATAAGCTGTATAACGAAATGCACAATTAAGGCAGTTCGTGCTTCTGTCCGGATATTTTTCCCTGAACAGGTCAAGAGCTTTCTTACGGTCTTTTGCCCTTACAATCAGGTATCCTCCCTGATATGGGAATTTTTCATCACTTCCAAAAGTGAAGAAAAACAGTTTATCTTTCGGACGCTTGTATTCCTTGACAAAATTAACCGTATCCACAACAACTGTCTGGCCGTTTGTTACATCAAGGGCATCGTAGACAAGTCCTTTAGGATTGCTGTCCTCATTCACGAGTGTCTCTGACGATGTTCTGTTAAAGACCAGAGCCTCCCTGATTTCTCCTGTCTGTGTCTTGTAAAAGACGCGGTCTCCCGGGCACAGGTAATTGTAGACATCAAAAAAGTCTTCGATTTCATTGTTTGCCATAGTTTTTTTCCTCCATTTTTCTTTTTTATACAAAGAGTATGTTCGATTTATTAATATCCGAAAACTATCATTTTATAAATTGATAGTTATGATTTTTTGTGATATAATGAATGCAGATGGAAACATTGAGAGAAGAGGAGAAAGCTATGTCAAATGCAGAAATTGCAGCATGGGAGCTGGATAAAAAATTAGATGGCAGGTCTTTACGTTACAAGATTGAAGATGCCCCTTATTATAAGAATCATAATGAAAAATCATTTGATACAATTCGGGAAATGTTAGAGCACGTTGGTGTCAATCTCGAAAAAGACGATGACTGTCTTTCTATTTCAATTAATTCGCAAAAATACGCTGCCGCGGCAAGAACCTACGCCGGGCGCGGCCGCCGGTTTGCGTATCCCAAAAATGAATATAAGGCATATACATATTCTGACATTGTATATATGCTTAACAGCATGTCTAACGATGAGGTTGCCTCCAAAATAGACATGCCGATTGCCACGTTTTACAGGCACAAAAAAAGACTTGTAAATTCTGATTATTATAAGGCGCTCGACACATCCAGACTGGATGACATCGAATACCTGAAAAGCTGCAGAGATTCCGATATCTGCTTCTAAACAAAAAACCGCTGGATTATTCCTGGCGGTTTTTCTGCATTTCTTGGCACGTACAGTATCTGCATAAAAACGTACCCAAATTGGGCAGATAAATAAAAAGAGTACCCAGAACGGATACTCTTTTTTTTGTTTATTTCTTTGTAAAATGTATGTTTTCCTGCATGTTTACAGTTTATTCTCCTATCATCTCAAGGAATTCATTCTCAGAGATAATAGGCACGCCAAGTTCCTTAGCTTTCTTATTCTTTCCTGATGTACTTTCTACATCATTATTAATAAGATAGCTGGTTTTCTTGGTTACAGATCCAGTTGCTTTACCGCCCAGTTCTTCAATCTTCGCCTGTAGTTCTGCACGATTCTTGAAGTGGTTGACTGAGCCGGTGATAACAAATGTCTTGCCGGAAAGAATATCTTTACCAGCAGGCGCATTTGTTTCTGCTGGAACCTCGACATCAATCCATTTGAGCAGGTCATACACCTCAGTGTTGCATGAGATTCTCCACATCTCATCCAGCAAATTCTTCTCAAATGGAATCCATCTAAGGTATTTGCTTCCCCAGTCCCAGAGACTGAGTTCGATCTTTTCTCCAATTCCGTCTATGCCTGTAAAGCATTTACGATTATAGACATCGTTGAAAAACTTCCTTACATCTCCTTTGTAGGCTTTGTCAAACAATTTTGCCTGTCCTTTTCCTACCATAGGAATGCCAAGCGCATGAATGAACGGTACAAATGTTGCCTTGCGGCTTCTCTGGATTGATTTCCAGATATTGTCATATGATTTCTGTCCAAAACCGTCCATTGCAGCAATGTCATGCTCAAAGGTATCAAGCCTGTACAGGTCTGCAAGCTGCTCGATGAAGCCCTTTTCGATGAATTTCTCAAGGGTTTTCTCTGAGAGGCCAACAATGTCCATGCAGTCTCTTTCACAGAAATGCACGAACTTCTTGACCTGTTTTACAGCACAGTCAGGATTTGTACACATCTCCACCTCAACATCTCTGTCACCAGAACGTGTAATCATTGGTGATGTTTTCATGCCGCATACCGGACATGTACATGCATGAGACTCAGCGTAAGTAAGCTCATCTCCCGGTGTCAGGTTCTTATCGACCTGTGGGATTATTTTATTACTTTTGAACACTGAAATCCTGTCGCCAACTCTCAGGCGCAGTTTTTTAACGATTGATACATTGTGTACACTCGCTCTTGTAACTGTAGTTCCTTCAAGCTGTACTGGATCAAAGACTGCAACAGGATTAATACGTCCTGTTCTACTAGGAGACCATTCAATTTCTCTCAAAGTAGTCTCAACACACTCGTCAGCCCACTTGAAAGCAAAGCCTGTGAGCCTGTTAGGATGATGTCCTGTGACAGGAAGCGCATCAGCAGTTATATAATCATCCGATGCAACGACAAGTCCGTCTACAGGATAATCCAGTGTCTCTACTCTGTCAGAGAAACTGTTCATGACGCTGATGACATCATGAACCTGCTTGCCATCGACAATCTGAAAAGCGTCTGCACTTGCAAGCTCATGTTCAACAACACCAAAGCCTAGTCTCTCAAGCAGTGTCAGTGCACCAAAGAAAGTTTCAGGCACTTCAATCCTATCATCAGCAGCAGGCTCCATATGCACAAGCTTGAATGCTTTAAACATAACCTTTCTGCCTTTGAGCCCCGGTTCCTTCATTGTGATAGTAGAGTTGGCGAGATTACGAGGATTTGAGTATTCCTCTTCACCCTCTTCCAGATTTGAATTAATTCTTTCAAATTCTGAATAGCTCATCAGCGCTTCTCCTCTTACTACCAGCTTTCCTTTGACCCCAATAGTCATAGGAATACCTTCGATAAATGGCGCCTGATGAGTTATATCACTTCCTACCTCACCATTTCCGCGAGTAACAGACTGTACCAGACGACCATTATTGTATTCTAGTACTATAGTACTACCGTCAAGTTTCCACATGACGTTACAGACTCCATCCCAAGACTCAGAAAAGACTTCTGGAAATTCGTTAATATCCTTTGTCTTGTCAAGAGAAAGTGCCGGAAATTCATGCTTTACTTTCCTGAGTCCGTTTCCGCCAATCTCATCTGCACCAACTTTTTGTGTTGGGGAATCTGCAAGTACGATACCAGTTTCTTCCTCAAGCTGTGCAAGTTCATCAAACATTGCATCCCATTCATGGTTTGACATGATTTCGTCTTTGCCATTATAGTAGGCATCTGATGCCTCATTCAGCTTGTTGACCAGTTCCTTCATTCTTAATGTTTTGTCCATAGTGTTTTCCTCCATTATTTTATTTATATATGAACATTATAAAGATGGATTTTATTGTAAATAAAAAAAGCCCTTCACATTGAAAATCCTTTTTATAGTTGGTTACAATATTTGTAAAGATAAACTATTATCTTCACAATGTTTCAATAAGAGCTCTGTAGGCATTTTTGTGCTGACTTCAGCTTTTATCGTAAAGTCATAATCATCAAACCATATCTCATCATCAGAATCTATTGCTTCAAATTTATCTTCTGACAATTCCTGTCCGTATGCATTTCTACAAGAGCGTTTTGCATCTATTACTTCTAAAGACATTATATTAATGCCTTTTATTTTTTCAAGAGATGCTTTAACCTCTGCAATAGCGATAGGCTCATTATCTCCTGTGTAAAAAATGTTTAGTGTTTTATCCATAGTGTTTCCTCCATTTTTCTTTATATATAACCTCAGTGACACACTAATTGACTTTAATTCCAGTACATTCATAAAAAATGTCTGGATCAAAATTTGGAATACTTTTAATTATCTGTTTATCACAATCAGATAACCCGTTCCACCACAACTGACCACATTTAGATTCATCAAGCACTTTGAGATAACCGCCTGTTGTTTCATAGGTTGGATATGCTGCTTTTTCTTCATCAGTCATATCTTCTTCAGATACCCATTCAACAACATTCTTTGGTATCTGATTCAGTAAATATTTTGCATCTGAATCCATCCATTCACGATATGTCATATTTGATGGCTTATTAAACAGTATAATCTTCTGTTCTTCTGTGTTAAAACAACCAGTATTAAAAGACGATTTGTTCCAGTCCCCGGTGTTGCTGTTTCCGGTGTTGCTGTTTCCGGTGTTGCAGTTTCCAGTGTTCCTGTCCCCGGTGTTGTTGTTCCCAGTGTTCCAGTTTCCAGTGTTGCCGTTTTCAGTGTTGCAAATTCCGGTGTTGCAGTCTCCGGTGTTCCAATTTCCGGTGTTGCAGTCTCCGGTGTTGCAGTTTCCAGTGTTTCTGCCCCCGGTGTTCCAGTTTCCGGTGTTGCAGTTTCCAGTGTTCCTGTTCCCGGTGTTATTATCCCCGGCGTTACAGAGACCCGTACATTTTTTTCCAATGTTGACAATCCGCAACACTTCATCCCACGGGATTTCACGCACGATCTCTAACTTATTAGTGCATAACTCGTATCCGTCTGTCCTCACATCACCATAGGCAATGATTTCCGCTACCTTGTTTTTACTGTTGAAACTGTAATAGTTAAAACAGTCGGCAGCCGTCTGACAGAAGTGCATACCGTGATTGCAAATATCAAGCTCCCCTTCTTCCTCAAATTTTCCGGGGCAAGTGTACTGTTTCGTGTTGCCGTTAGGTGAACATGTCCAATCAGGTCTAAACACTTTAAATCCTTTTATTATCTTTTCGTTGTTCATTTGTTTTTCCTCCATTTTTCTTTATTTTTATATGGAAAGTATGATAGTTTTTACATTGTTGGCACAAAAAAGAGGGCTGACCCCTCTTTTTTTACATTAACGCAATCAATTCTGCTTCCTCTACATACTTTTTTGCCGCATCATATCCATTTCTATTAAGTTCGCCTTCAATGCTAAACCAAAGCGAATCTAAAAAATTTGGAACAGACGCCAAATCCTTATTCGGATATTTTTCTTTGTACCGCTTATATGCTGTTTTGTATAATTCATCCATGATTTGCTCTTCCGCTTTTATTTCATCAACAATATTGTTTAGTCGCTTCATCCATTTATTCTGTTTAGAAATAAAAATGCTACTTTCTAAGCCAGAAAGGATATTTTCTTCTTTTGCAATATCATATGTCGTGCGTTTATCGTGATTTGTTGCAATAAACGATTTCAGTTTAAAGTCTGTTCTTTTATAAATTTTCTTACTAATTCTATAATTCATAATATTGTCCCTTTCTTCTGTTGAACCTCTTGTTTCTTTCTATATATATAATATTCCAGAAACTTCCGTTTCGTTTTAATAAAAACATAAGACACCATCATATAAGTCCGGCGTAAATTTCTCAATTCCCCATCGTGTAATATCTAATGGCAATCCTAAAGTTTCTAATAATTCTTTTCTTTGACATTTCATTTTTTCAAATGCATTGTTTTCATTATCTGCATAGACAACGCATCCGAAATTCTCTTGTGCTAAATAAAACACTTTCATATTATTTTTCTCCACTCTTATGTCCTCGTTATTCATCTGTTTTTCCTCCGTTTTTCTTTTTTATATAAAAAGTATGATAGTTTTTGCTTTAATGGAATTTTACGCGCAAAAATCCCGGCACATGTGTACCGGGAAATTAATTATTATTTTTAGCTCTTCTGTACTTTTCTGTAATTATTCAAAGCAAATGCGACATAATCTGACACATTGCTTTCAGGCTTTGGAAAAATTTCCTTACATTTTCTTTCCAGCTCATCTGCCTGCTCATCAGATAAGCGGTATACAATCTCATGCTTTCGTCCACGGGCGTCTACATAAAAATATGTAAATGTTGGCATCATGTAAGTGTTCAAAAAACAGAGAAAGTTCTTTATGCTCATTTTGTCCATTTTCTCTTTTGTCAGATGCTTTATGAAAATTGGCGCATATATCTTGCTCTTAACCCGCCAGATCATCAAATGAAACGGTTGTCGGGTCATTAGAAACAGCTTTACCGAAAGGTAAATTGGCAGTACATCTACAATCAGCTGCAAAAATGTTATACGATCTGGACCTATGTCAGCACAAAGACTGCTAATACCAAACACATCGTATTTGTAGATACAATGCGTTATATATACTCCAGCCAGGCCTCCCGCCATAATGTACAGCATGTGCATGACAGCCTCGAAAACCACCTGTATCACCTGTATCTTATCCCCGCGCTGCATGTACTTCTCCCTTGCATAGTCCGCATTTTCTGCTATTTTTGTCTCTTCAACTTTCTTTTCAATTTTTGCAAAAGTTGATCTTTCCTCTATACTGCTTTCAATTTCTTCTTTTATAACTGAAAATATCTCTTTAATTTTTCCCATCTGTAATTTCTGTCCTTTCGCAAATGTTCTACAAAGAGTATGATATATTTTTCTTATGTTTGCCTTATGGTGTTTCCCATTTCCATATAAACAGCCCTTGACATTTTTTGTAAAAAAAAGAGCCGCGCTATGCAGCTCTCCTTTTTCATGCCCTTTCTTTGGCCCATGCTTTAGGGCCTTTAAGGTTTGCGCAGACAGATTTATACATTATGTCTGTCAGCTCCCTGCCGTACACGCACTTTATGACGTCCACAAGGCTTGCCTGCACGTCCTGACCGTCATCAATTTCCTCAATGGCTGACATCAGCGAATCCTCTCTTTCGTACTTGTCAGGCTTAATTCCAAGTCTGTCTAAAAGTGCGTCATGAAGCTTAATAATTTCGTTTCTCCTGGTTGTCTCCATTTTGTTCCTCCTTAATCCCAGTCTTCCATTGCTGAGACTGCTTCTTTTATCTCTTCTTTGCTTCTCCAGATACGGCACGCGTCGCATATCTTTATATTTTTTTGTATGCGCACACCATCTCTCTTACCGCGCACTTTAACCAACGCGATATGCGCTGAATTTCCCGATGCACCGCAGAAATAGCATTCGTTCATGTTGCTCTCCACCTTTCTCTTTTATATAGAAAGTATGATAGAAATAAGAAAACCGGCGGTTTGAGCACCCGTTGAAAGAGACAATAATTCTTATATGGAAAGCCATTCCTCAAAATTATTTCTGACATACTATATGTGTAAAACAGAAACATTTCTGTTAATACACAACTCCAATTTTCTTTTTAAATATGAGCCGGGGGCGAAAGTCTCCGGCTATACGTTTGTCCAAAATTCCAAAAAACAAAGGCCATACACCCACAAAAGAGCATATGACCTCTGCTGCTGAACAGCACGGCGCAGCCGCTTCGCGAAATGCTTTTGCGCCACGGATGCTTTATAGCTTTGCTGTTGTTCATGCACCATTAAGTGGCTGTGCACAGGCCGACAGCAGACAGGCCAGCCAAAGCCTGCCCGGCATCAACGGGCATCCCTTCCGTTTCTGCTGCTGCCTCTTGGGTCCTTCGACCCGGAAAATTCATGCAGCGTTCATCTTCCCTTATAAGTATGATTTATTTTTTCGTAAAAAAAAGAAGCCGGGCGATCAGAACCCGGCTTCGAAAAGTTGAGGAAATAGCATGATGACATTCATAAGATGTCTGTCCTGCTCAATATAAGTATGATAGATTTTTCTGTAAATTTTCAAGCTTTTGTGTTTAAAAAACAGAAACCGGGACAGTATACACCATCCCGGCTTCCGCTTTTCAAAGATTTTTGGAGGAATCTTTTGTCATTCCTTTAAATATTTTCCTTTTTAAAATCCGCTTCCTTATCTTACATCATCAGTTACATCTGCTAAATATTTTGCTAATTCTTTAATTTTTGGTTTTATAACAAGTTCTGTTACTACATCTCTTATAATTTCTGATGATTTTTCTATAACATCTGCATCTGAAATATCTTTATCATCAATTCCGAATACAAATTTACGGTATTCAATATCATTAAGACCTAAATATTCCTGCAACGAACATGTAATCGTTGCATCTTCATGCCATTTTTCAGTTAATAATTCCCATTCATCAGGTGTTTTGTCTAAATATTTAGCCATAAATAATGCCTTTCTTTACTTCTCATAGTAAATACAATCATATTTGCCTGATTACATCTTTTTCAGATGCCTTCCGCGTTCACTATAAGTATGATAGGTTTTTCTGCGCGATGTGCGCGTCCATATAAGTTTTATGGCTGCACTTTCAATAATTCTGGATTATCGAAAATATTTCCGATAACTTCCACTCGATTTCCATTTTGAACATATTTCCACAAATCATCATTCAAAGATTCGCTTCCATTCTTTCCCATTCCAATGGCAAAAGTTGCTCTAAAATCACTGTAAAATACTTTTCCGAGTCTTTTCTTTGTATCTTTGTTCGGGAATGGACAATCATCGCTATCTCTTTGAAACAAAATAATGTCACCTTCCCAAATCAGCTCACCATTCTTATCTTTCAAGCCCGTACATCGGCAAAGAGTGCTAGCGTCGCAAATCATCTCTTTATACCAATTGTCTTTTATGTGACATGTGTATTCTCTGTAAAGCGTAAGCATTCCATAATACCATATTTCGCTAGTCTGGCCCTTTGCTTTGGATAAAAATCTATTTTCCATATATCTTCCTGTTTTATTCTTCCTTATTCTTGTCTCATCTGACACTATAAGTATGACAGATTCTGGGGCTGGTTATAGTTTTCTTTTTCTTTCATATAAAACTGATACAGACAGGTGTTTGGACACCCAGACACAAAAAGACATGGACGTTATCCATGTCTTAAAACTGCTTTTAAAAATCATATTTTTTAAGTTCTGAAATGTGTTCATTGTATGCTTTCTGCGTAAGCTTCACACTCTCGCGCTGAGAAATGCCCTCGTCAAGATGAACTGCCGTTTTGGCAATTGTGCCTCTTATCGTATATGACGGCTTCAGCAGGTTGTTAAACTGGCTCCATGTAGTATCTTCAAACACGTCATCTGATTTAGATTTAAAATCGTCCTCATTGTTCGATTCGACCAGTATTGTTACGTAAGCTAAATTACTCATGCGTTTTCCTCACTTTCAATGTTTTCATTTTCTATATAAGTTTTGAGGCGATTCATAAGAGCCATGGTAAATGTCTTGTTTAAATACATGCATACCAGTCTCCACATCGTTTCCTTTTCCTAAAGTATGATTTTTCTTTTTCCTGAAATGAGCGCAGATTTTAAAAATAAACAGCAAAAACTTATATAGAAAGCCATAACCCAGCAGAATTTCTAACATACTTATGATATACGGAGAAAACTTTAAGAGAAAAAGGAGAAAATTGAGATGAATACAGGTTTTAATGATTTTACAAATCTATCATCTGTCACAAAAACATTGTGTAACAGACTGATTCCAACAGAAATCACGGCAAAATATATAAAAGAACACGGCGTCATTGAAGCTGATCAGGAAAGAAACATGATGAGTCAGGAACTCAAAAACATCTTAAACGACTTTTACAGAAGCTTCTTAAGTGAGAACCTCGTAAAAGTTCATGAACTTGACTTTAAGCCGCTCTTTATAGAAATGAAAAAGTATCTGGAGACAAAGGATAATAAGGAAGCTCTTAAAAAAGCACAGGATGACATGAGAAAAGCCATCCATGACATTTTTGAGAGCGATGACAGATACAAAAAGATGTTCAAGGCAGAAATTACCGCTTCCATCCTACCAGAGTTTATCCTGCACAATGGAGCCTACTTCGCTGAGGAAAAAGAAGAGAAAATGCAGGTTGTCAAGATGTTCAACGGATTCATGACATCATTTTCAGCATTCTTTACGAACAGGGAGAACTGCTTTTCAAAGGAAAAGATTTCGTCATCTGCATGCTACAGAATTGTTGATGACAATGCAAAAATCTGTTTTGATAACATCCGCATATACAAAAACATTGCAGACAAGTTTGCTGACAAGCCTGAAATGATTGAGAAGATTGAAGAAGCTGCTGGTGGAGCTGATATTAAGAATATCTTTTCGTATAGCTTCAATCATTTTGTGTCGCAGGATGATATTTCTTCCTACAACTATGTCATAAGCGAGATCAACAAGTTTATGAACCTCTACTGCCAGGCTTCAAAGGAGAAGTTTAGCCCGTACAAGTTAAGACGTCTTCACAAGCAGATACTCTGCATTGAGGAGTCTTTATATGATGTACCTGCAAAGTTCAATTCCGACGAGGATATATATGCCGCGGTTAATGATTTTTTTAACAACGTCAGAGCCAAGTCCGTTATTGAAAGACTGCAGCTGTTCAGTAAGAATGCTGACAGCTATGACCTTGATAAGATATACATTTCAAAGAAGCATTTTGCAAATATATCCCAGACGCTGTACAGGGATTTCAGTGTAATCAATACTGCTCTTACCATGAGTTACATTGACACTCTCCCGGGCAAAGGCAAAACCAAGGAGAAAAAGGCTGCATCCATGGCTAAAAACACTGAATTAATAAGCCTTGGTGAAACTGACAGACTTGTTGATAAGTATAACTTATGTCCGGACAAAGCTGTAAGCACAAGGTCGCTTATAAGAAGCATTTCAGATATTGCTGCTGGCTGCAATGCAAGTCCGCTGACCATGAATTCCGGTCTTCCATTGGCAGAAAATGAAGCTGAAATAACTATTATTGAAAAAGGACTCAATCCGTTTATGGAAATCTTCCGCTGGTGTGCAAAGTTCAAGACAGACGAGCCTGTTGATAAGGATGCGGATTTTTACACAGAACTTGAGGATATAAGCGATGAAATCCATTCCATTGTGTCCTTATATAACCGCACAAGAAATTACATAACAAAAAAGCCTTATAGCATAGACAAGTTTGGATTATATTTTGGCACGTCCACATTCGCATCCGGATGGAGCGAAAGCAAGGAATTTACCAACAATGCCATTCTTCTTGCAAAGGATGACAGGTTTTATCTTGGAGTGTTTAATGCAAAAAACAAGCCCGCAAAGAGTATCATAAAAGGACATGACACGGTGCAGGACGGCGATTACAAGAAAATGGTTTACTCTCTTTTAACCGGACCTAACAAGATGCTGCCTCACATGTTTATAAGTTCAAGCAAAGCTGCACCGGTTTATGGACTGACAGATGAACTGCTTTCTGATTACAAGAAAGGCAAGCATCTTAAGGCATCAAAGAACTTTGACATAGACTACTGTCACAAACTGATTGATTACTTTAAGCACTGTCTCGCACTGTATACTGACTGGGACTGCTTTGATTTTAAATTCTCAGACACCGAAAGCTACAATGACATTGGTGAGTTCTACAAAGAAGTTGCCGAACAGGGCTATTACATGAACTGGACATACATTGGAAATGATGAGGTTGACAGCCTGCAGGAAAATGGCCAGCTGTATCTGTTTCAGATATACAATAAGGACTTTTCAGAAAAGAGCACTGGAAAGCCTAATAAGCACACTGCTATTCTCCGCAGCTTATTCAGTGATGAAAATGTTGCAGATCCTGTCATCAAATTATGTGGCGGCACGGAAGTATTCTTCAGACCAAAGAGCATAAAAACTCCTGTTGTTCACAAGAAAGGATCTGTTCTTGTCAGCAAGACTTACAACGCACAGGAAATGGATGAAAATGGAAACATTATTACCGTCAGAAAATGCGTGCCTGATGATGTTTACATGGAGCTTTACGGCTACTACAACAATTCAGGAACACCTCTTTCAGCAGAGGCGCTTAAGTACAAGGATATTGTAGACCACCGCACTGCCCCTTATGACATTATAAAAGACCACAGATATACAGAGGATGAGTTCTTTATCAACATGCCGGTGTCACTAAACTACAAGGCGGAAAACAGACGTGTAAATGTAAACGAAATGGTTCTTAAGTATATTGCCCGGACAAAGAACACTTACATCATTGGAATTGACCGTGGGGAGAGAAATTTGCTGTATGTATCAGTAATTGATACTGACGGAAACATTGTTGAGCAGAAATCCCTTAACATCATTAACAATGTGGACTATCAGGCAAAGCTCAAGCAGGTTGAAATCATGAGAAAACTGGCAAGGCAGAACTGGAAACAGGGTGTAAAAATAGCTGACTTAAAGAAAGGCTATTTATCACAGGCAGTTCATGAGGTTGCCAAGCTGGTAATAAAATACAATGGCATTGTTGTCATGGAAGATTTAAACAGCAAATTTAAGGAGAAGCGTTCAAAGATTGAGCGCGGGGTTTACCAGCAGTTTGAGACAAGCCTCATTAAGACTCTCAACTATCTGACATTCAAGGACAGAAAACCTCTGGAAGCAGGCGGAATTGCCAATGGTTATCAGCTTACATACATTCCGGAAAGCCTTAAAAATGTCGGAAGCCAGTGTGGATGCATTCTCTATGTGCCAGCCGCATATACGTCAAGGGTTGATCCGACAACAGGATTTGTAACCTTATTCAAGTTCAAAGATATATCGTCTGAAAAAGCCAAGACGGATTTTATTGGCAGATTTGACTGCATCAGATATGATGCCGAGAAAGATTTGTTTGCATTTGAGTTTGATTACGATAATTTTGAGACATACGAGACCTGTGCAAGAACAAAATGGTGTGCATATACTTACGGCACAAGAGTTAAAAAAACATTCCGCAACAGAAAGTTCGTTAGTGAAGTCATTATTGACATAACAGAGGAAATCAAGAAAACTCTTGCTGCCACAGACATAAACTGGACAGATAGTCATGACATCAAACAGGAAATTATTGACTATGCACTCTCCTCTCACATATTTGAGATGTTCAAACTCACAGTACAGATGAGAAACAGCTTATGCGAATCAAAAGACAGGGAATATGACAAGTTTGTGTCACCGATATTAAACGCTTCAGGAAAGTTCTTTGACACGGACGCTGGTAACAAGTCGCTTCCTATCGAAGCAGATGCTAACGATGCATATGGCATTGCCATGAAAGGCTTATACAATATTCTTCAGGTGAAGAACAACTGGGCCGAAGGTGAGAAGTTTAAGTTTAAAAGACTCAGCAATGAAGACTGGTTCAATTTTATGCAGGAAAGACAAATCAGACAGTAAACAGACAGTTAGTGCAGACTGCAGTTTTAATGAAAATAAATGCTTACAGTTCAACAGCATAAAGTGATAATTTTAAACATAATGCATAAAAAGCTTACAGTTAAACAGTGAAATATTGTGCAGGTGCACAATGTTAGAGTTGAAACTGTAAGCGGAATGTCTACTAGGGTAGATACCAGATAGCGAAGCAAAAAGTTTGCTGTTGAAACTGTAAGCGGAATGTCTACTAGGGTAGATGTAAAAAAAATACATATCTCGTATTGTCGTTGAAACTGTGAGCGGAATATCTACTGGGGTAGATCTGCAATGGGTGAAAAAACATCCTCTAGTCGAAACTGTAAGCGAAATGTCTACTAGGGTAGATGATAGTCAAGATGATATCACAGTCATTGTTGAAACTGTAAGCGGAATGTCTACTTGCGTAGATACTATTATAATCATATGGACACTGTGAGTTGAAACTATAAAGAAAATGTCTACTGAGGTAGATTTTCTCTTATTTTTTTAATTTGAATAAAGCTGAAACTGTAGGCAAAATGTCTACTGATGTAGATTATTCCCAGCATACCAAATAAAATATTTACTGATATAGATATATAGATAACTTAATTGAAGCTGTTAGCGAAATATCTATTAAAACAGATCAGATCAACAGTATAAGATGATGATAAAAAGCCTACAGCTCAGCCGTGAAATGTTGCACAAGTGCGTAATGTTAGGATTGATACTGTGAGCAGAATGTCTACCAAGGCAGATCCTTTGACCATCTATTCTTCATGTTTGGTTGATACTGTAAGCGGAATGTCTACTTGTGTAGATGAGTTGCAGACGAATGGTTCTTTGCGTGTTGAAGCTGTAAGGAAAATGTCTACTGGTGTAGATATCATTTTGAATACCTTCCTTTCCTATGTTAAAACTGTAAGCGGAATGTCTACTAAGGTAGATCAGCTGAATTAATGGTTCCGTATTATCGCTGAGATTGTAAAGTGAAATGTCTACTGGTGTAGATTATGTAGATGAGCAAAGAAACTCTCAGAAGGGCAGCGTTGATACTGTGAGCAAAATGTCTACTGGTGTAGATTCATTTTTTCATACGCATAATCAGAAAAGGTGAGTTGTGAGCAAAATGTCTACTGAGGTAGATTTCACAGAGAGTATGATTTTTATTTGTTGAAACTGTAAAGAAAATGTCTACTGAGGTAGACGTGTAGATCACGGGTAGCAATATTTACTTGAAACTGTAAGGAGGTAAATGATGAATAAACTTAAAAACATGAATAAGAAAAAATCGTTTTGGAGTACATTAGTTAATGAATTCCTTGGAACTATTTTAATAACTTCTATTATAATTTATATGATTGTGTTTATATTATTAGGAAGAGCTGGAATATTTAATTTTATGGGAGGTAGCAGTGATATAATAAACGGATTAGTTGCAGCAGCAGCCTTCCCAATTGTATTGGTCCTTGCATTATGTACAATAGTATTAATTATAAATATAGTAGCGTTTATTCCGCTTACTATACATAAAATTAAGGCCGTATATAATTACACCTATCTTCCACTTACCGTGGATGAGATTAAAGATGCTTTAGATAAAAATATTATATCTTCTAAAGAAGATTATATTAAATTAATTTTGGACAGTTTGCGTTATGGAGTTACTAATAAGCCATCTTTATTCTTTTCCACATATTACATAGCATTTTCTGAAGAAGAGTTATGCTCATTATGTAAATCCTTTGAGGAAGTGTTTGACAGTCCTATTATTATTGATAATGATATGCTTTCATATATTAATAAGTATGATTGCACTCATACTCCTTTTGATGAAGCATATAAAGATGAAGCTTCACTTGCAACTATAAGGGAAGAAAATGGAAAAGATACCACATTCGCATTATATACAGACGGAGATAAATATAAAGAAATATTAGAAACAGTTGAGTTCCCATTATATGTGGGCAAATAATTTCATTTTTCAAAAAACAGGTCCTATCCGTAATTAATACTGTAGAGAAAAATATTTTTTGAAGTAGAACGCAATATATAAAAAACATTACAGTTAAACCGTGAAACATTGTGCAGGTGCACAATGTTAGGGTTAAAACTGTAAGCGGAATGTCTACCAGGGTAGATTTTCGTGGTCATAGAGAGTATGATTTTGTTGAAACTGTAAGCGGAATATCTACTAAGGTAGATTCGAACGACCAGAAGCGAGAATTATGGGTTAAGGCTGTAAGGGAAACGTCTACTGATGTAAATGAAACCAAAGCTCCAGACTTAATGCATGTTAAAGTTGCGAACAGAATGTCTACTGGTGTAGATGAGTTGCAGACGAATGGTTCTTTGCATGTTGAAGCTGTAATAGAAATGTCTACCTAGGCAGATGCAGTCCCTGGAGATGTGAAGAAAGCGGTTAAATCCGTGAATAAAATGTCTACTGGTGTAGATAGTATTGTTGTTTTAATCATTTAGAGTTGAACCTGTAAGGAAAATGTCTACTGAGGTAGATATCATTGGGAATATCCCCTCCTTCTTTCGTTGAAACTGTAAAGAAAATGTCTACTGATGTAGATACCAGAAGTTTTATTATTGATTTAAATGTTGATACTGTGAGCGGAATGTCTACTGGTGTAGATTCATTTTTTCATACGCATGATTAGAAAAGTTGAGTTGTGAGCAAAATGTCTACTAAGGTAGATTCTGATAGTTTATATAGCGCAAGTGCGGTTGAAACTGTAAAGAAAACGTCTACTAGGGTAGATATAACACTTTAGCGCCAATCAATACTGTTAGAACAGAAAGGGAAACGTCTACTGAGGTAGATATGAAATATTGTCCAGCGCTGTCTTCATTGGAACTGTTGGCGAAATGTCTACTGGGGTAGATGCAATGAGTTTCTCCGGTAATTCATTCCAGAATAAATGATGTAGATCCGGCAAGGATGTAGCAAAGATTTTTCATGTTAATATTGCAGAGAGAGAACGTCTGCGAGCGTAGATTTTGTGGAGATAATATCGGAGGAAAAATGTCTACTAGGGTAGATTCATCATGCGTTTCTCCTTTCGTTGTTTGGTTGAAACTGTAAGAGAAATGTCTACTGATGAAGATGAAACCAAAGCTCCAGACCTAATACATGTTAAAACTGCGAACAGAATGTCTACTGGTGTAGATTCTAAAAGAGCAGATCGTACATCAATGTGTTGAAACTGCAAGGAAAATGTCTACTGGAGTAGATATTATTGTTGTTTTAATCATTTTGAATTGAAGCTGTAAGGAAAATGTCTACTGGCACATATTAATGTAGATACGAATATCAGTGTTGCTACATGCGCAAATCATTCACTTTTCAACATACAAACCATCGCTTAGACGCAAAAAAGAGCCGCATCATGCAGCTCTTCTTTTTTTGCTTATATTTTCTTGTTTCTACGCTACTTTCTCAAGCGCATACATGAAAGCAGCTGCCTCCCTGTCGCTCGAAATAAAGTCACAAATTTAAAGTCTAGGAAGCTGCCACCGTAAGGTGTGCAAAGAAATAGACACCGGATTTATTTTTCATATTTAAAGTATGATTTATTTATATGTTTATGCCTTTCTATATAAGTTTTTGACAAATATTTATAAATTATTAAGCGTATTTATATATATATTGCTTTATTTGTAATAGTTTTTATAGTATAATACTATTATGATAAATAATAACTATAATACAAGTGCACATCTTACATATTTATGCAGATACCATGTGGTTTTCTGTCCGAAGTACAGACGCAAAGTCCTTACTGACGGCAAGGATGCAAGACTTAAGGAAGTTTTTATGGGAACTGCCAAAGCCCACAGCTTCGAGATTCTCGAAATGAAAGTGATGCCTGACCATGTGCATCTTCTGATAAGCTGCAATCCTCGGTATGGCATCATGGAGTGTGTCAAAAACTTAAAGTATGAGTCGGCACATGTCCTATTAAGAGAGTTTCCTGATATAAAGCGCAGGCTTCCAGCCATGTGGACAAGAAGCGCATTTATTGCAACAGTGGGCAGCGTGTCACTTGACGTCGTAAAACAATATATCAAAGACCAGAAAGGAAAATAATCATGTCAGACAGTTACATCCTCGAGTTAAAACTGAACACAAGAAAGCAGTCGGACTGTAACTATCTTGACAATTATTTTCACGAGGCATGGTGTTACAGCAATACACTTACACGCATTGTCAGAAAGAAGCTTAATCTCTTGAAGCGTGATCCGGTGTATATTTCCCTTATAAAGGAATACAGGACAGCGCCTGGCGATGCTAAAAAGCGTATCGGAAAGGAACTGCATGCCGTTATCGAGTCATACGGACTGACAAAATATGCGCTTCAGAAAGTCCTTCTGGATAAGCGCAGACGATGCCGATATTTGCATTCCGATGTCGCACAGAAACTTTCGGATGCCGTATACCATGGTGTTGAAAAATATCTTTATGGAAATGGCAGAGACATACATTTCAATAAATATGTCAATTTTAAGTCTTTTGAAAATAAGAAAAACACTACAGGCATTATTTATGAAAATGGAAAAGTATATATAAACTGCACACCGAAAAAGCTAAAAGGCGGCATTATCCTTGATGTCATCCTTCCAAGGAATAAGGAATCAGCGCATTATATATATGAAACTACATGTCTCTGCGACCGGACAAAATACTGCCGCATTGTGAGAAAGCAGTTTCCAGGCGGATGGAAATATTACGTGCAGCTCATACAGGAAGGCACTGCTCCGTGCAAATATGCTGTCGGAACCGGACGTGTCGGCATAGACATCGGTACATCAAGCATTGCCACTGCATCAGATACAGCATGCCACCTTGATACCATCGGAGACAATGTTGCTTCAATTGAAAAAGAGATAAAGCGTTTAAACCGTAAGCTTGACAGAAGCCGCAGAAAATCAAACCCAAAGAACTACAATGCAGACGGCACCATTAAAAAAGGTCGCAAGACATGGACTTACAGTGAAAATTATAAACGCATCAGGCGTAAGTCAGCATCGTTACAGAGAAAACGTGCAGCTTCCCTAAAACAGGCTCAGGAAGACTATGCAAACAATCTTCTGTCAGAGGGAAATGAATTTTATATAGAAAAAATGAATTTTAAGGCTTTGCAAAAGCGTAAAAAGAAAGAGGGTAATGCAAAAGATATAAATAAAAATGGTTGTGAGAAATCCAAAAAGAGATTTGGAAAATCCATCGGGCTGCGTGCCCCGGCACAGCTTGTTGCCATATTAAAGCGTAAGGCTGAAGCCGCTGGCTGTACGTTTATCAAGGTAAACACCCAGACTTTTAAAGCCAGCCAGTACAATCATGTAACCGATACCTTTGTAAAGAAAAAGCTGTCCCGGCGCTATAATACAATCAATGGTATATGGGTGCAGCGTGATATTTATTCCGCATTCCTTTTGAAAAACTCCAAGCCTGATTATAAACATACTGACAGAAATCTCTGCATACAGAACTATGATAATTTTAAAATCTTGCATGATGAGTGCATTGAAAATATAAAAGTAATTTACAAACAGCAGAACCTCACTATACCAAAAAGCTTTGGCATAGCTGCATAACAAACAAAACAGGGTGTCCAGCTGAACGCCCGGACTGCCGGTACTGCCGGTGAAACGTACAATGTACGGATGTCCAAAAGTTCCAGTCAGTGTTCTGGCTATACCGGAAAGCTTTTTAAAACAAAAACAAAAAGAAATACAGCCCGTCAAAGACCGACTGTATTTTAGTTTTAAAGACCTCAAGTGATGCCACTATGCTCTGGAAACCTGCCACCGTAAGGTGTGCAGCTCAGTTAGTGTGTCTAACTTCTTAATATTCTGCAGCAGCTCATGAAAACATCCAGTCAGCCCGTCTACTGATTCGGCAATTACAACCGGAGTTCCCATTATATTACAGGTTAACAGCTGAACCCTGTTTATATTTGGATTTGAGCTTACACATCGCTTCACAACAGCTGCTGATTTTGAACTATGGCCGTTCATCAAAAGAAAATACCACTGTCTCGCATTGCTTCTTCTTCCTTTTACGTTTGTTCTCATGATAATTTCCTCCGTTCTTATTCATTTATATTTTCAGGACGTTCTAAAGTGTAATGTTTTGCATCATACACATAGTCGTCGCCCCAGTCGGCATTTTCAGCCCACTCGTCAAAGCTGTCCAAGATGTCCTCTGCCTCATCTCTTGATAGATAATCACAGATTACATATCCGTGAAGGTCATCTTCCAGCCTACCGCGCAGTTCTCCAATAAGCTCCTCTTTTAAATTGTCATCACTTTCTTTAATTGCCATAATTTTTTTCCTCCAATCTTTAGCATGGCATTAACATGCCATATTCCTTTTCTGTAAGATAAATCTGTTTTCCGCTTTCTGATGTGCCAACCGTGTATACGGTTCCACTCTCCGTGGTTTTCCACCTGTCAAACTCCAACAGTTCGCCATCTCTTATCAGCAGGCCGTCAGCATCGTCATCCCTGTACAAATCGTAACTATCGACATCATTTTCTTTTGTATGCCTGATGCGTCCTCCAAATTTAAGGTGGCAGAGCCCTTTGTCGAACATCTGCCTTAAATCGACATGACATCCTGCAGCTTTGTTCCTCCTTGTTTCTTCAATATTCATTTTTTATTGCTCTCCTTTCTTCTTTTTATATGGAAAGTATGTCAGAATTTAACAAAATGAATGATTTTTTCATATGAAAAAGAGCTGCATGCAAGCAGCCCCTTTTCCTGTACAACAAAACAGAACCGGTGCTCCTTCCGGTCCTGTTCTGCGAAAACAAATTTTTTGTAACAAAGTGTACAAGCCACATAAGCTTGAAAGGTCTGTCCGGTATTCCCGGACATTGTAAGTATGATAGATTCATCTGTCGAATATTGCTTTCCATATAAAAAGAGCCCGGAAAACCGGGCTCATGCTTTGTAAAAATTCAGCTATAATACAATTCCTAATATGAACAATAAGCTAGAAAAAATCATCCAAAAAATACATTTTGATACTTCTGATGCGGGAATTATGTCAAAAGGATCGTTCTTGTTGACATATATATCTACCTCTTTATTTAATTTAGGTCTTTTATTGTCGCTAAATTTTTGCTCTGTCGTTTTATATTCTTTACCGTTTTATAACCATATAGGGAAAACAAAAAAAAACGAAGCAATTATTTCTAAAACCATTAAGTGAACATATCGTTTATAATTCGGTTCTGGTTCAATATGGCTATAATCCTTTTTATCAACATACAAAGTTATTTCTTTTCCTTTTTTAGGACGTTTCATCTCTTGATAATTTTTTGTGGATGAAACATATTCTTTTCCATCAATGAAATATTTGTAAGTTCCATTATATGATAACAATTTTGTTACACCCGCACTTCCGTCATAACTGATGCATACTCCTTTAGTAGCAAAACATTCATTTTTGACGAATTTGATTTTTTTTACACATATAATAATGCATGGAATCGTTATGAATAAAATAAAAATGTTGTCAGCGTCAAATCCTATGCTCATATTTTCCTCCAAATAATTATGGTTTATATAGAGTATGATTTTTTTATTAACTATTTTATTACAAACTTAACATTGCTTGAAGTTCTCAAGCTTAACAGGCTGATAATCTCAGCAATTCCAGATAATTGAGAATTAATATTACTTTTAATTTTATCAAGATTTATAATCGCATTCATCACGCCAGATGTCCAGCCATCATACTTTTCCCATTCGTAAAACTTAGTCTCACCAAGTACCCGAATTTGAGATAAATTTGTTAGATACCTAATATAACCCAAATCATCATACTTAATTATATAATTATTATTGTTATTATCGCTTATTTGCATCTCAAACAAATCTATATATGCATTTGATAACTCATGATAACATATAATTTCATACATTTGTTTGGTGTCTGTACTAATTGAAAATAGTGTATCAAAGATATCGCGAACTGCAACAACTGCTTTAACATACACAAAATGTTCTGTGAGCACTTTTAAACCTATATCTAAAATAGCTTCTAATATATCAGCTCCTATATCTGAAATATTTTTATAATATTCACCAGCAAGCACGTTTCTAATTGATAAAGTAGCCTTTTTCGCATGATTATCCTTGCTGTTATTAATTAAGTAAGTTAAGGCATCCAAATTCGCTTCAAATATTTCATTATTTGTATTGATAGTTGATAAACTATCAATAGTATCTAAAATATCCATACCATATCCGGCATATGTTATTCCATCTGATATTTTATCAACAATTTTCATTCCTTTCCCAACTTTATCCTTTATTTCAGAAACGTCTTTTAGTTTTTTGGTATATGACATACCATTTGTGGTCATTCTCATATATGTTGCTTCTTCACTCGCATTATGTATTTTAGTAAATAACTTTGAAAAGTCTTCCGCTACTGCTTTTTCTACTGCATCATTGCTTGTAGCGCCGTTTATTACTTCTTTAACAGTTAATATATCTTTTGGGAAGTTATATTCATCTAAAGAATATTTTTTTACAGATTCTAACAATGAGTTTAAGATTTCAACGGCGCTCTTCTTTTTCTGCTTCATCTCCTCCTGTTCAAAAGTTTCTTCTGTATCATAGTTCTTATAATAATCTATGATCAAATCTCTGTATATTTCATTTTTGTTCCATACACCAAATATAGCAGCGCTTATTACCATAGTAGATTTTGATAACAGGTTATTTTGGAAATTATTTGCGGAATTCTCATAATAATAGTAATCATTATTTGTTAATGAATCTACATTATTAGCTGAAATAGCAACATCATTTTGTAATGGATCTGTGCCATCTTTGACTTCTGTATAATCGTCTACTCCGTCTCCATCACTATGGATAAGGAAAGGATTGGATTTCATTACTACATATACATATTTTCCGGTAGTCTGGACTTCGATTTCTTCCCCATTCTTTAAGCCATCTCCGTCCCAGTCATCATTTTCGTTGTAATCCACATCCAAACCTGAAAGTTCTGTAGAACCATTGCTTAGAGTTAATGTTCCGTCTTTTATGAGATTTGTATAATAATCACAAATGCCATCATTATTGCTGTCAGTCGTATAATCAATTGTTTCGTTTGAGATATTTTCATATATATTGGACAAATCTTCAGCTTTTTCTGCGAAATAATATTTTCCCTCTGTTTCATCTGCTAATTTCTTTAATAATGTTACATTGGCACTTCCTAATCCAATACTTAATATTTTTATTCCATTATCCTTTGCTGTGGCAATTAAATCATCATAGGAATATGACACAGTTGTATCTTCACCATCAGTCATAAAAATAATATATCTCTGGTTTCCAGATGCATCCGCTTTTAACTGGTCGATTGCGGCATGTATTCCGGCTGAGCCATTAGTTCCAGAATACCATCCCCAGCCTGAATCGTTATATATACTATCTACTGCATCAATTAATTCCTGCTTATCATTTGTCAGCTCTGTCTTTATTTCTTCACAAGCGATAAACGAAATAACGCTTCCTTGATCTTTATTAAAGTCCATTTTATTAACGAAATCTTTCGTTAGCTGCTTTCTTATATCACCTGGATCATTGTCGTCCATACTTGCAGATCTGTCTATAACAAAAGCAATTGACAGTCCGCTATTTTGACCATTTTCGTCTGGTTTTTTAATATCTGAATCCCATACGGTATCAACCATATATTTATTAAGAAGAATATATGTAGAAAAATGCGTTACCGTAGCTGTAATTTTTCCTTCTTGCACTGTCTGATTTTCTAATTCTTCAAACATCTTTGTAGATTCATTAAAATAATATATTCTTGGTTGGAATGTATCAGATATTTGTCCAAGCGATTCATCATACTTAAATGTCATTTCAGCAGAATTAAATTTCCCGTCAACGCTAAAATTATACGCTTCTCCCAGATAGCCAGCAACCGATGGATTTATATATGGATTGTCATAAGAGCTTACAGGATCAATATTCAACGAATCTATATTTCCATCTACTAAATCAAGTTTTACTGACGGTACAACAGGGTTCTCCTTGGTAACTTCAGGATACTTTTCATAGCTTATTGTAAATGATTCATTGTACACAAGAGGATTATATCCATTACTGATTTCCCATAAATCGTCAGCTCCATCACCATCCGTATCTTTATTGGTAGGACTTGTATTGTATACAGTCAATTCCTCATTATCTAGCAAACCATCAGAATCACTATCATTATTTGTCGGATCCGTTCCGATTTCATATTCTTTGCCATTTGAAATACCATCATTATCAGCATCTTCATTATAATCTGATATACCGTTGTCATCAGTATCCACCTTAAGTGGATCTGTCCCAAGTTCTACAACTTCTTGATAGTCAGTTAATCCATCTCCGTCCGTATCAGCTTTGTTTATATCTGTGCCGATATATTCCTCAATTACATCATAAATTCCATCATTATCAGAATCTGCATCTGCACCAATAGTTTTATCGTAATTAAGACCAATAGAATCATATAGATAGACTATTGTACTTAACTCTTTTTCATCACCTGTTGCTGTTACAATAATTTCATTTTTTCCAGGAAAAAGACCTATATTTGTTATTTTCCAGTTATCGGCCGACGGCGTATTTCCTTCAAATACCAGCTTGTCTTTATCATTGTAAACTTTAACATTTATATTATTGTATTTGTTGCTATTTTCTAACGTGCCGCTTAAACCATCAAGTTTTGATGATGTAAGATAATAATTGTTTACAGTATCGTATCCAAAGGTATCGGTATTAACTGTTAGTTTTCCCATATCTTCGGCGCGATCGTAATTTGTGATAAAATCAATATTTATTTCTTTATTATCAATTTTTATTTTGTGGGTGGTTGAAAAACTGCACTTTTCTAAATTATCCGCATATACACTTAATAACGACATATTTGATACTATAGCCACAACTAATACCAAAGAAATAATCTTATTTAGCTTTTTCTTTTTGATTGCATATGCTAACAAACAAAGTCCAAAAAATAACAACATTATGTAGCATACTATATTGTAATCATCATTTGTGTTGATCTTTTTTTCATTAGTTGCCACATTATTTTTTGCTGACAAATTATCTTTTGACTTTATTTCTTTGCTCTTATCAGAAGTTTTCGTCTCCGTATCCGTTTTTTTACTAGCTGAAATATTTTTTATCATTGCTGTAATATCATATTTTATAGAATCTCCAGCTTTGAGCGTTCCTATATCTTTTTGTAAATCACCTTTAGCAAACTCAATACTATCAGGTGAATTTATTTGTAGGTTAATACCTGTTACATCATATGAATTTGTATTTTTTAATTCATATGTAAACTCCACCTTATCGCCTTCCTTATAAGTTCCCTTTTCCTCCGTTACGTTTACTTCCACTCCGTTTTGAACACTGCTGCTTGCATAAACTGAGTCTTTGCTTACAGACAGCAAAATGATACCCATGAGTAGAATTCTTAAAAATTTCCTCATCTCGTTCCTCCTGTTTATATAATTTTTATAATTTTAATATTATCATAACATTTTCTTTTACACAATCCCCAAAAAACAAGGACATAACTCATTCCTACTTTATAAAATTCAAAATAATTCATTTTAGAGTCAATACTTCAAACACTATACCTTATTAAAGTCCGGTGAAGGTAAAAAAAGACTCCCCGAGAAATCTCAGGAAGCCTTTACATTACTGTATTGGTTACGATTTTTGCCGTTTTGCAACTTATTTAATTTTTTCAGGGGGGCGTTGCCGATTCGTATCACTTTTAAAGACCTCAAGTGCTGCTACGCTCTGGAAACCTGCCACCGTAAGGTGTGCAGATCAGTTAGGAATGGCTACAAGTAAACGTCTTTCATGTAGTAGAATTTATGATGCTCGGCAAAGTTACCAATGTAGGCACATTCAGGACATTGCTGCCATTTATCGGATTTTCTAAAAAAATGGCTTATAGGAAATGTACCCTTCCATTTTTCATAATGACAGACTGGGCAGACATACTGTACCATTTTCCGCAAGTCATGCTTCTCTTCGATTCTTTTATCCAGGATTTCAACAATATCCTGTTCATACAGCCAGTCAAATCCAAACCTTTCCTTATATTCAGCCGGATCAATCATTACCCGATGTGGCATCTTATCAATGTATTTATTCATTTCTTCAATATTTCGTTTAAATCCTCTTGCGGTTTTTGTAACCATATTTAAAGTCCTTTCCTAATTATGTGTCTTTATGCAGTGCAAACTGTTTATATATTTACAAGTTTGAAGACTGAAATGGCTTATATAATCGGTCTAACTGGTCTGCACACCTTACGGTGGCAGGTTCCAGAGCATGGTGGCATCACTTGAGGACTTTAAGTGAATAGCTGAGCGGTTCACGTCTGAATGACACCGTTTTTATCTGACATATTCTCATGCCATAAGTATCCTGATCTGAAGCATAGGCCTCTCCTCAGCCGTAAATCTTTCATTAACTGCAACCGTCTGATACAGTCTATTTCGGTATGCAATCATGCGCTTATATACAGCATAATCTTCCCTGTCTGCATCCATTCCCATTATCTTTCTCGCAGACTCTCTTACAAAGCCATCACTGTCCATTGATTTGAAAACATCCTTCGTGCGTTTTTCATCTCTGTTTCCGGATGCAGTTTTAAAGCGGATTTTTCCTGCATAAATCATTACACATCCTGTGTTTTTCTCGCCGGAAACCCCATCAAGAAGCTTAAAAAGTGCGTTCTTACCTTCCTCAAATATATCGTCTAATCTCATATCCTCTATTCTCTCATTGCCCATATGCAATATCTCCTTTCTTATGTATCTTATTTCTCCTGCCCATCTGCAAACATTGCAAGGCATCTTTCTCTTCTTCTAAAAGACATTCATGCTTTCAAAGTCTATTCTCAAGTCAACTATTTTCTGACAGTACGGCTCGCACTCGCGAAGCCCCGATGCGTCCCTATGCGTATCCTTGTCTGCATCTGTGCATTTTCCGCACAAATCTGTTTCCGCCAGCTCCTGCCTCGCAAACTCTGCTGCAATCGACGTTGCTTTTGTATATGTCTGCATGATGATTGCCGCAAGTGCTGGAGAATACGTTACAAGCCGGTTCCAGTTTACGCTGCCGCCCGAAGTTTTGCCATAATCCGCTCTGTCTTCATAAAAAGCCAGGCGCCTCGATGTCCACTCTAACGCTCTCTTTTCATCATGTGTTATGAGCTGTGCGACATTTTCAAGCATGAAACAAAGCTTCTTGACAGCCGTATTTTCCGCCGCAATTGCGACCGCATCTCTCAGACTGTCCCTGTCGGCTTCATCATCTGCTTTAAGGTTTAATTTTTCTTTTGCGTATCCGATGGAATCAATGACACAGTCCCTGTCCACATCTGCCAGATGCACGTTTTGGCACTGCATTTCTTTTATCAGATCTGGGCTGATTACAGCCCATGCATACTCGCTTTCGTATATCATATTGATTTCCTCCTATATAGAGTATGTCAGAATGTATTTCTGTCTATTTTCTTCTATATAAGTCAGACTTATTAACAAGTTTTCTTCTTACTACTCCCACAGGCAAGCTCGTGGGCTCTTACTGCCAAGTTTAGCCTGTAATCGTACACCATATGAATATTTCCATAGGCTTTGGAATACAGCTCTAAGTCCGTTTGAGTAAGAGCTTTTATTACCAAGCAGCCCGGCGGCCACATTATTATGCAAAGAAAGCTAGTTGTGTTTCGGTAAATTTCCGCTTTGCAGCAAGGAAGTATAGTCAGTCTCCCTAATATGTTTTAGTTATGCTATTATGAAACGGTCTTCCTTTTTCTGTCATCAATGCGCGTCATACCAGTCATAGCCGTACTCAGTGCTCACCTCCATGGACACTTTCATGTCCACTGCACCACGCATCTCTTTTTCCAGAAGCTTGATCACTTTATCCTTCTCAGCTTCCTTTGTCTCAATTAAAAGCTCATCATGCACCTGAAGGATAAGTCTTGACTTTAAGCCCTCGTCAAGAAGCCTGTCATGCACACGTATCATGGCAATCTTTATGATATCGGCTGCTGTACCCTGAATAGGTGAGTTCATCGCAACTCTCTCTCCAAACTGTCTCTGCATGAAATTGCTCGAGGTAAGCTCAGGAATCGGTCTGATACGCCCAAACATGGTCTTTGTATAGCCGTTTTTCTTGGCATCCAAAACCGTCTGATCCAAAAACTCCTTAATCTTTGGATATTTGACAAAATAGCTGTCTATATAGCCCTGTGCCTCTTTCCTTGAAATCCCCAGGTCGTTAGACAGACCAAACGCGCTGATACCATATACGATACCAAAATTTACCGCCTTTGCATTTCGTCTTTGAAGGTCTGTGACCTCATCAAACGGTGTGTCAAACACAAGGGATGCTGTACTTCTGTGGATATCCTGACCATTCTTAAAGGCCTCTATCATCCTTTCATCCCCTGAAAGTGCCGCAAGCACTCGAAGCTCAATCTGCGAGTAGTCTGAGTCAACAAACAGATCTCCATCCTCAGGCAGAAATACCTTTCTGATAAGCTTGCCCAGCTCAATCCTTATCGGGATATTCTGCAGATTAGGCTCTGTGCTTGAAAGACGGCCTGTCGCAGTGATTGTCTGATTTAAGGTAGTATGGATTTTGCCATCGGATGCGATATATCCCGAAAGTCCGTCAGCATATGTGCTCTTTAGCTTTGTGAGCTGTCTGTATTCCAATATATCCGCGACAATCGGATACTCCGGTGCCAGCTTTTCAAGTACATCTGCTGCAGTCGAATAACCGGTCTTTGTCTTCTTTTCATTTGGCAGTCCAAGCTTTTCAAAGAGAATGACTCCAAGCTGCTTTGGCGAATTTATATTAAACTCTTCACCTGCTGCCTCGTATATTTTCTTTTCAAGCTCAGTTATCGAAACAGCAAGCTTGTCTCCATACTCCTTAAGCTTTATTCCATCAGCCCTTATACCCTCATTTTCCATATCATACAGTACGAAAACGAGTGGAAGCTCGATATCTTTATAAAGCGTGAGCATATCCATTTCCTTTAGCTTCTGCAAAAGAACCGGCTTTGATTTCCAGGCAGTATACACCTCGTAGCAGGCACAGTCCACTGCCTTTTTCTCATCCTCCTTCATCATCCGGGTGAAATCAAGCTTCCCCAGATAATCCTTTTTAGATGAGAGCATAAGCCCCAGATAGTCCTTTGCAACCGCATCATAGGGATACTCCCCGACAAGCGGATTGATAAGGTATGCAGCCACCATCATGTCAAAATATCTGTCTCTGTCCTCTGCCTTTATCTCTTTGCTCTTAAATCTGTGCAGATTGGTCTTTAAATCCGGTGATATCCATGACTTTACTTCCAGGGTATTTAGTTTTTCATCCAGGAAGCTGCTTGAAATCTCATCACCTGTACAGATAAAATATATGTCCTCCTCTGAAAAACAAATCGAAACAGCAAGATAATCGTTAGAAACCGGCTCCGAAAACAGACTTAGCTGTCCATCACTTTCGCTGTTTTCCAAAGACTCTCCCGGTACTACCGCAAAAGCGACCTCCTTGTTCTTTGCCTTCTCAAACACACTCTCTGCAGTCTTTAAGTCCCTTACTATCACAAAATGCTCCTCGGCATTGTTTTTAGGAGCCTCCACATTAAACCGTGACAGCATGTTTTTAAATTCGTATCTCTTGCACAGTAAAAAGGCTTCCTCAGTGTAGAGTGACTCCACTCCGTCACTAAGCTTTGCATCAGAAAATTCATAGTCAACAGGTGCATCAAGTATGATTGTCGCAAGCTCCTTGCTCATAACCGCCTGCTCCCAATACTCCACTATATTCTTTGAAGCCCTTGGCGGCTTTACATTCTCAGCGTCCTCATGTACTGCCTCTATACAGTGATATTTTGCTATAAGTGCACCTGCTGTCTTTTCACCTATTCCCGGCACTCCCGGGATATTATCAGACGTATCTCCCTGCAGAGCCTTCACATCGATAAACTCCTTTGGAGTGACACCGTACTTTTCGATAACATCTGCTGTATTGTAGTTTTCTATTTCGGTTCCTATTTTCTTTGTCTTTGGAATCCTTACCATGACATGGTCAGTCGCAAGCTGCAAAAGGTCTCTGTCTCCGGAAATGATGGCGACATCCATACCGGCCTTTTCTGCCCTGACAGATAGAGTTCCAAGTATATCGTCTGCCTCATAGCCTTCCTTTTCCACGATTTTTACTCCCATGGCAGTAAGCATTTCCTTTATCATAGGCACCTGCTGCCTGAGTTCCTCGTCCATAGGCTTTCTCGTGCCCTTGTACGCATCAAACATCCTATGGCGAAACGTCGGTGCATGCACATCAAATGCCACCGTCAGATAGTCAGGCTTTTCCTCGTCAAGGATCTTGAACATGATATTCAAAAATCCATAGACTGCATTTGTGTGAAGCCCCTCTGAATTGGTCAGATCAGGAAGTCCGTGATATGCCCTGTTTAAAATACTGTGTCCGTCTATAAGTACAAGCTTTTCACTCATTTTGATACTTTCCTTACTGTCAATTATAATATTGTTGTAATCGCTGCCGGTCACACTACAGTGCAAACAGTAACGTTAAATAGCCCTTGTATATTTTTTGAGCCACTTGGCCTCCTCATCACTCAAATATGGTGAATAAACTGGCCATACTCATTTTTTCGCACCCTTTCGGCAGATAAGCTCATTCTCTGTACGAATACCGAATTTGCTCTCTAAATAGATGCCCGGTTCGTAAAACAATATTCATAAATTTTTCACCTTTCCTGTCTCTTTTTTCTTTCCATATCCCATACCCTGCCTGCGTATATGATAAACATCGTCAGCCAGCCTATGGCATATCCCCAGTCAATATCTCTTATTAATCCTATTACTTCCTTCAAATTGTGTATCTTATGCCCTGGCGGCGTTCTTCTCCTTATATCTTCTTATTTAACAATCCTGAATTTTTCTTTCCTGATCCGGTCATTTTCCTCTTTAACTTGTCTTAAGTGCTTCGACATGACTTCCTTATGTCTTTTGCCATGCGCACAGTTGTTGCACAGTCCGTAGTTGACATGCCCCTTGCCGCCATACGATGCAAAATACTCTCTTTCGTCTATCACGCCGCATTCGCTACATTTTACGAATCTGTTGCCCTCAATGCTTACAACAGGCTTTTCTCCGGCCGATTCGATTATTTCATCGAGATGGCTTATAAGGTAGTAGAATGCTCCGAACTGTTCTGCCGACCCGCCCTTTGTCATCTCATGGTATTTTTCCAGTGTGTTTTTCTCGTTTTCCAAAAAACCACGTCCTTTCGTATATTAATGCGCATTCTCCAGCTTATCCCGTATCAGGGCGAACACTCTCTGTCTTGCGCATTCCCTGCCGACACCGTTTTCAGCCATGTCCTTTTCGATAAGCTTTCCGACTGCACCGGCAATGTCTTTAAGCTCGCCTACATTCTCGGCTTCTGTTCTTTCTTCGCGTGCCTTTGTTGTCTCTATTCTTGGATCCTTTGAATCTTCTGTCTCTTTCACAATATCTTTGCCTCCTTATCCATAATTTCCCCCTAACTGACATGTGCAGCCCATCTGTCGGTATACAGATATGATTCCTGCACGCAGATATGTACCTTTTCCGCCTGTCTGTATTCTTTAACGCACGTCCTGGATCTTGTCCAGCCGTCCTGAAGTACGCAGATGTCAGCCTCACTCATGTCCTCCACAATTACAGCATTTTCATCCATCTCAAAAATGCCTCTTATTATGTTTCTGTTAATCTTCCGCCTTTTCGGCCTGATTATATAATAGTGCATTATTTCTCCTCCTTCGGCATATATCTGCCATTCTCCAGCATTTCAATGCTTATCTGCCTGGGGATGCCCTCCTCCTGATTCAAAAACCCGCCATATTCAAGACTTCTCTCAAGGAAGCTTTGGTATGTCTCATACAAACTGCAGCCGTTACACGGGCTGCCGGGCGACGCCTTTCTGTCAAACACCTGTGCACATCGCAGGTTTTCCTTCCTGAAATGGCATTTAGTATGGCGCATGTTTTTCTTTCCTCATACTTCAATCTTTTCCACCCTCCAAGCATTTTTCTTCCTTATATGGAAAGTATGATATTTTTTATCAGCGCTAACAGCTTTCCATATAAGAACAGCTGCTTTTGGCCAGAAATCTACAATGAAAATAAAAGTGGTGTCAAAAGAAAAAACCCTGTGACTATATAAGTACACAGGACTCTTGAACCCTTGATTTTACCGCATTTCAAGCGTACAAAATCTTACTGGGGTTTTATTTTGATGAAAAATTTCTGCAAAATTTCTGCAGTTTTTTTGTTTCTCTATCCTATTTATAACAATAGAAAATAAAAAAATATCGTTTTTCAAAAATTCTGCAAAAATTCTACCAGCGGGATAATGACAAGATACAGAAATTATGCTATAGTATGACTATCAAAGGAAAACAATTATCTGCGAAAGACGCAGGAGAAAGGAAAAAAATATGCTTACAGTAACTAAGTCCTATAAAAGTTCATACAGTTGTAAACATAGTTCTTACTTTAAAAAGAACTCTATTTTGATGCGCTTTTATATGAACGAAAATTCTGTCTGAAAAACATATTTACTACATAAATATTTTTCTTTCATGTCGTTTATCTCAGGGCGCATCCCGGATGAACGATTTTTTTATTGCTTAAAAATGAAAGGAAATAACTATTATGCCAGTAATTAACATGGAACAGACAGGAAAGCAGATTGCAGAATTAAGAAAGAACGCAAATCTCACTGTAAACGATATAAAGGAAGCACTTGCACTTACAACTGTAAATGCTGTATACAAGTGGCAGCGTGGACAGACGCTTCCAACACTCGACAATCTTGTTGCGCTTGCAGCCCTCTTCGGCTGCACAATAAACGATATTGTCATAACTGAGACAATATAAGAAACACATGTACCATTAGCTCAGCTGGCAGAGCACTCGACTTTTAATCGAGCTGTCCGGGGTTCAAGTCCCCGATGGTACATTACCGGCGGGTATGCCTAGCAGCGAGGGCGGCGGTCCGTAAAACCGTTACATAAGAAACACCGCAGGTGCGAGTCCTGCCCCGCCGACTTAATTTTAACAACAAAGGAGATGATTTATAAATGATTGCAGACTTTAAAACTAATTTCATCAGGCTCCCGTAGCTCAGAGGTAGAGTACTTGGTTGAAGCCCAAGGGGTCGAAAGCTCAAAACTTTCCGGGAGCATTATGGAGTGTTGGCAGAGTAGGTAATGCGCCGGATTGCTAATCCGAGGTCATCTTAATGGATGCACAGGTTCAAATCCCATCATCATCTTTATGCAAAAAAAAGAGGACCACCTTACAAAAATATAGCGTTCTGAAAGCCCACCACTTCAGCCGTGGGAGGATGTCAAGCGGTCCTACTTTGTCCTATGCACCGTATGGGAGTTGGCAATTTATATAGAGAATATACAATATATTTATATATTTGAATCCGCACGAAAAAAGGCTGCCCGAAGACAGTCTCTTTTTTGCTTGTTAACTAGTTGCAAGATACAATTTGGTCTAAACCTTTTATATAAATATAAGGGTGATCAGACAGTATCTCATCCTCTGATAAGCCATTATTTACTGATGCAATTTCATCGCTGTTTATATCACAGTTTGCAGGTGTTAATAGTATTTCGTTAATCGAAGATGGAATTATTTTTACATCTCCTCCTATTTCATCCGCGTACCTTTTAACCGCATCAGACAAAAAGATCAATCCGGCTCCCTTGCACTTTGACTTGTTTGTCAAAATATAATTTATTGGAGTCCCATTGGCTTTTTGAATTTCTTTCATTGCCTGAAACTGATTTGGAAAACCTGGGTTTATTTTTGCATATTCTGCTGCGATATAATCTAGCATATCCATGCACTGTACTCCCATTACTTCTATTGTGTTTCTACAGGCATCCCTGTAGAGATCATCTGCAGTTACACCCCATGTTGCAGCGATTTCATTTGTTATGGTTATTGACCTGTAGGCATCTCTTGTTACTTCAAAAACAACAATGAATACCATTGAAAGATCAAGAAACTCTTTGTGTACCTTGCCTTCCAAGAAAGCCTCACTTTTCTTTGTGTTTACGATATAACCACAGATGCGATTGCGGACATTGCCGTAATGTCTAATATTATTGGCAATCTTATTTATGGTATCGTCTACAGGCTTAAGAATAATCTGCACCATCTCGTCAATGATTCCATTGATGTCGCCCCTTACTCGGTACATCTGATACAAATCTCCCAGCCTGAATGCCGGAAGCGCCTTTACATTTTTAAAAATGGGTACAAAGGTAAGATGACTTGTTTTACTTTCGTATCTTGCCTCGTAATCACCATTGTTAGATAATTTACAAATTACCTGTTTCTCTACCTGTTCTTTAAAATTTTCAATTGTTAACATATTGTTTTCCTCCATTTTTCTTTTTTATATAGAAAGTATGATAGAAATTATATTTTTGGGATTTTTACACAAGAAAAAGACCATCCGAAGACAGTCTCTTTTTTGCAAAATGAAAAACTATTTCATTATGAATTCAGCATATTCCTCGTTTATGAATTTATTGCATTCGTAATGGAAATTTGCTTAATATTTCAAAAGCTACTCTTCAAAATACAAATCACAAGCCAAATACCTGTTGCGATTGACCACTTGAATGTAAGTCCAAAACACATTGTAATCAGCTTAATAATTCCACAAGTTACAATCCAACTAAGACCATAACAAACTGCTAAGATTAAGATTACAATGATTGCGGCTGTGCCACATTTAGTTAATTTGTTCTTTAAATTTTTTGCTTTTTCAATAATTCTCATATTCTGTTTCCTCCATTTTTCTTTTTTATATAGAAAGTATGAAAGATTTTTTTGAAACGATATTTTCGACTACATAAAAAAGAGCCTAATATAAAGGCTCTTTTGTAAAAAACGACATTCTGTTCATCTTATAACTGCAAATGTTCGACAATTTGCATTGCCATTTGCAGTTTTTCCATACACATCTTTTCCGAGTATATTGCTGTAAAACGTATAGGTGTATCTATCTCCTGTATTCCATCTGTTTCCTCCTATTATACCCTGTACTTGACATTAACGTAGTTGCCATTGTATTCATCCCATTTGTAGTCTACGCATTTGATTCCCAGAACCCTGCTTAATATTTCAAAAGCATTCTGTGTTGCGTCTTCTAGTTCAACAGCGCAGTCTTCAAAACCATACTTATCCATATACATTTCAAACGCAACTGGCGGATTTCCGTCTATCATTGCATTTCTTACGTATTGATTGTAAGCTTGGTCAAAGTGCTCGTATCTGTCTACTATTTTCATCCCTGCATCCACAGATGCAAGGATGTCGTTAAGGTCTGCTATCTTGATGCGGACCAGATGGATACATTCTTTTTCGTACTTCCTAAATATCTTATTTACCATACTCTTTTTGTTCCTCCTTTACTACCAGTTTCACAGATTCATCTTTTTCTACAAGAGCTGTCATCACGTATACATCTTTTTTTCTGACTATGCATTCTTATCTTCGGATTGTAAGTACCCTCGTATGATGCTTGTACAATACGAAGCTGCTCTATTTTGACGATATAAGCAGTGTTCAGGAATATGTTACGTCCATCCCAACGTCTGAACTTGATTATTCCGCTGTAGGTTTCAAAGAATCTGTCCGGTACAGGCTCAACGTACTCATACCAGCTTGTTTAACCCATGCCGCCGCAGGTCATTTTGACTTCTCATGATACGCTTGTAGACAGGGCCGCTATCTTACTTATCATTTTCCGTGTACAGACGAAATTCATTGTTCTGGCGAGGACTTCCTAAGTCCTCCATAATTTCTTTTGTCAGTTCTACCCTTATTCCATTTGCCATAGTTTGTTTTTCTCCTTTTTTTCTTTTTATTTATGTAGAAAGTATGTTAGATTTTTATCTATTCTGATTTCTCTCTCTATATAATTTGGCAAAAAAACCTCAATTCGAAGTCTCTTTTTTGCTCATTCTTCCAGCTTGGCACTGTCAGCAAACTGCCTTGCTTCCTGTTCAGATATAAATTCCTTAATATAACCGCCATATCTGAAATACTTCTTTGCATTTCTCTGCCTTTCTGTTATATGGTCAGTTACCTTAACATCGGCACCCACAATCTTTGGATAGTTCTTCGTTCCGCCCCATTCGGCTGAAACTAAGACGTACCATCTATCTTCTTCTGGCTTTTCCTTTTTGATTACCGGAAAATCTTTTGGATTCAGTTCCTCAAAGTCAGCCGGATCGTAAAAGTCCGTCTCGCCATAGAACTTTCCGGTATGATGCCATTCCGTTTTCATGACGGCTCCTGCTTCAACTGCCCTTTTCTGCCATGCTTTAAGCTTTGACTTTGGCAGTAGCCCGTCTTCATAGGCAGCAACTGCATTGTTGCTCATGCATCTTTCCCTGTTGTATCCGCTCATTTATTATCCTCCATTTTTCTTTTTTGTAAAAAGAGTATGTAAGATTTTTTATGGGCGGATGAGTTTCTATATGAAATGCCTGTATGCACAAAAAAAAGAACGCCTGAAAAACTTTTGTTTTTCAAGCATCCTAAAATTTTGTCAGACAATATTATATTTCACAAATGCCGGGCTCGTACTTTGCAACCGGATTCAGCTTAAATTCATTGGCAAGATGTTTCTGCTTAATCGCCTCGTCAATTTCTTTATCTCCACAGGTCTCATTGCGAATAAAGGTATCCAGCTGCTCATACGTAAATCCAAAATTGTCTTCATCCGTCTTTCCACATAAACCATCTGACGGTGTTTTATCAACATACTTAGATGGTAAACCGAGATAATGTCCAATGGCGCAGACTTCAGACTTTGTCAAATATCCTAAAGGAGCTACATCCCCATCGCCATCGCCGCCTATTGTAAAATAGCCGACATAATCTTCGGAATAATTACAGGTATTAATCATCCTGCCATTATTACACTGGCAGACTGCTCTTATCATCTTTGTACGTTCTCTTGGCGCAATATTCTGCCTGCACTGCTCTGTAATCTCAATTCCACAGTCCTGCAGCTGCTTGAAACTGGCTTCAAGTGCTGATCTTATGTTAATAGTATAGTTTCTGATACTCAAGAGCCTACATACTTCAATGGAGTCATTAATATCTGACTGTTCTCCGTCCGGCAACATTACACCGATAACTCTGTCTGCTCCAAGAGCCTTTACGCACAATGCTGCAGCTATTGTACTGTCCTTGCCGCCTGAAATGCCCAGTACGGCATTACAGTCCTTTCCGTTTTTATCAAACCAGTCCTTAATCCATTTGATAAGATTTTCTGTCTGCTGTGCTGCATTGAAATTATACATACTATCTACCCTGCTACTAAAAACATATACATATGTGTATATGCTAGATGATTTGCTACAACCTCACGATTTGTAGTTACTGCTTCAACGTATATGCTTTGGCGATTGTAAACAATACGCTACTCACAAGTTCTTGTATACTTCACAGTCGTAAATTCCCGACTTAGCCATCGGTACATATCTGCATAGTCTTGTGTATGATATTATACAGATTCCATCTAAATAGCTTTTCCTTTCTTAATATTTTATATTTTGCTACTTGGTTTTCGTAGACTTATACCATTACTCAATTACAACCATCAAGGTTCTACCCTATAGTTAGCAAGACTATTTCAACTTGCACTGGTCTATATTTCCTGTAATTCCAGTAGTTTTAAGTTACAAACTAGTGTTCTGGATTTTAAACACTTTTGAGTATATTTACTCACATTTGCTTATATTTTTAATTACATATTATTTCTCCTTCATTCGCCAGTCTATACATCTCTGAAGATAATCCACATAATCCGGGTTTTTGCACATGCCTTTGCCTGGTGTGTCAGAAATCTTGGCTACATCCATACCATTGCATATTGTGGTTTTCATGACAATATTGAGTGCAGGAACATCTGTATCATTACTTAAGTATGTACCGATACCGAAAGCTACATTTGTTTCCTTGCAGAAATGTCTGTAGAGCTTGTCAGCACGCTCAAAGTCAAGACTGTCGCTGAATAAAAGTGTCTTTGTTTTAGGGTCAATTCCAAGGCTCTTGTAATGAGCAATCATCTTTTCACCCCACTCATACGGGTCTCCGCTGTCATGACGCACTCCTGAAAAAAGTGTCGCATAGGTCAGCTGGAAATCACGCAGGAAACAGTCTGTTGTGATTGTGTCAGTAAGCGCAATACCGTTTAATACTCCATACTCCTTAATCCATGCATCAAGAGCATACCAGTTTGAATATGCCGGATTGTGCCTGTGATTGCCCTGTCCTGTGCACATAATCCACTCATGAGCCATGGTGCCTACAGGTGTAAGTCCGTACTTCTTTGCAAGATACACATTTGATGTGCCGACAAACTTTGATGAACTGTGCAGAGTGTCATTCAAATGCGCGAACTTCTGCACCGCAAGCTCCTGCGCTTCAGCAGAAAGTCTTCTTCTGAGACCAAACTCTGAGAATGTACCCGCATACCAGTGTCCATTCTTTAAATTCTCATACTTTGCATCCAGACGCTTCTTAAAGCTGTCAAGCAGCTTATCATAGTCATATGCCATTCTGAAATATATTTCATTTACAATGGCAAGTGTCGGAATCTCATACATTGAAGTATTAAGCCATGTTCCTTTTGCCTCAATAGACAAGCCACAAGGTGCATCTGTTCCTATCTCAAAATCCTCAAAACGCGGCTGCCAGAGACGAAGGAAATCAACATAAGAGCCTTTGATCCATTTGATATTGTCAAGATATGCAAGCTCATCCTCTGTAAACCGAAGCTTACAGAAAGCCTTAATCTGTTCGGTTATCTCCTGCACCATTTTCTGTGTAAAATGCACATCTTCATTTCTGCACTTGAATGTCCATGTGGTCTTGTAATCCGTAAACTGATGGAATATTGTCTGACCCATGCTGAATTTATACATATCAGTCTCTAAAAGACTTGTGATTATCTGGTTTAATTTCATAATATTCTCCTCCCATTTCTTACGCTATTAGTATGTCAGAAACATTTTTAACAAATGGCTTTCTATATAATATTTGCCTGAATCATCTTCATTGCTTCTATTGCTGTCTTATGACTTTCAGGCGTTACGCAGGCACAGGCATTTTCTATCACGGACACCTCTGCCTCTTTACAGAACGTCTTTGCAATCGCTACGTTGCTGATTACGCATATTCCCGTGCAGAATCCGCAGAAATAAATCTCTGTATCGCTGTTGTCATATCTCGCAAGCAGTTCTCCAAGCTCTTTGCTGCCAAACGTCGGCTTGTCAATATAAGTCATATCGTCACAGTCAACTCCGCGCTCCTTCATTGCATCTTTAAGACGAGCGTCTACTTCCCATCCGTTTGTTCCTTTAATACAGTGAGCTACCGGAAGCTTTCTTCCCTCCTGAGTATTCAGATAGTTTTCATCATGCGTATCCCTTGTGAATATCACATCATCATATTTTCCTGACCTGATTTCATCTGCAATAACATTTGTTGCCACGTTACACTCCTTGTTTCCAAGAACTCCTGTAATAAAGTCATTCTGTGCATCCACTACTACTAAAATTTTCTTTGCCATAATCATTTCCTCCTACATCATATAATCATCATTTGTTGCATCCATAAGGATTTTTCCAAGTTGCTTTAAATCCTTCCACATCCATCGCGGAACCAGATCCCTGACTTTGTCATAATCTTTCTTATACAGCAAATCTCTGATCATTGTACTTGAAATCTCAATATCGCTTCTGCCAAGGTTTCTGATAGTCACATTCTTTAAAATATCATCTGTAAACCAGTTTTCCGCAATCTTCGGGTCGTCGTTGTAATAGAATGTAAAGCTTTTCTCTCCAATTTCATTAGCTATATTGTAATAGAAGAAAGAACCCCATTCCTTTACATACTTGGCTGCATCCTCCATGCTCCAGTCCGATAATGTCATAACCTTTACATCTGCACCGCTTAAATCCTCTTCCTGCAGTACGTTTTCAACAAGTCTTTTTCTGTATTCGATTGGAAACGGATTTCTCTTTGTATAGCTTTTGTTTGCACTGCCTATCACAACAAGCAGATTTTCGCACTCCGATGCGGCCTGTTTTATCATGTTCAGGTGTCCGTTATGGAATGGCTGTGCCCTTGTGAGCATCACACCGTTTTTATATTTCTTCTGCACTTTAACCAGTTTACGTTCATCCATGTTAAGGTCAACATATCTGTACACAGCAGCCGGTTTTCTTCCGACAATAGGTCTCTGCGACCTGTCAAGTGAAACAAGCTGTCCTGCAATCTTCTCACGGAACACCTTTGGATGAACTTCCTTTCCTGAAAGGACCTCAAACACCTTAAGCAGGTCCGGAATGGTAAACTCACGCGGCACAAGGTTAAACATAATGCCTGTATACTCAGCCTTATTCCTTATCCTCATAAGTCCTTCCAGTATAATCTGGTCATGGTCAAAAGCAAGCTTTTCGTCTGATACGCTGACCGAAACAAAGTTTTCCACTGTGATTACACCGTTTTTAAATTTCTCAGACTTGAGGGAGTATTCAATTTTAATCAAGTCGTTTGCAAACTCAAGTTTTTTATCTGCAAATTTCACATCGAACCATCTGGCATCCTTTGCGTCATCTCCTGCAACAGCAGCCTGCTCATATCCATATGGAAGCAGTGCAATGTATGCAATATCAATAATTCTCATACGCGGGTCTCTGTCCGGCTGGCTCATGGTATAGAGCTGCTCAAGATAAATGTCTGTAAGACCTGTTTCCTCTTTAAGCTCCCTGCACGCTGCTTCATATGCTGATTCCTTTATGTTAATAAATCCGCCTGGAAGCGCCCATTTGTCTATCTCCGGATGAGCCTTTCTCTTTATCAGCAGCACCTGCATACAGCTTAAGTCTTCCTTCATACGAAGCACCATCATGTCAACTGTAACCGATGGTCTGTCATAATCACCCGGCTTATATTCTGCTAAAAATTCCTGTTCTGTTAATCCATTTACATCTACTTTATTCATGTGTTTAACTCCTATAATTACTTTCTATATTTTTTATACTTACTTTATGTACCTATTATAATAACTCTTAGTAACTATGTCAAGTACTTTGTAGAATTAAATATTTTTTTTGCAAATTCATTATGCTTCCACAACCTGTCTGCAGGAGATACTAATACATAAACTCAAAAAGAGGTACATTTCTGTACCTCTTCTGTCTTTTCTACATGTTCTCGTAATTGAAGCTTTCATCTTTTGAATCAGATGGAATCTTATTCTGTTGCATTTCTGCTGTGGTTTCTTTTACCGCATCAGCAAGCTTTTTGCCAAAGTCTGTTGCTACGTTAATATTGTTATTAACCTTGGCATCATATGTATTGGCTTTCATGACCTCAGTAAGGTCAAATCCGGTTGTCTCTTTCACAGACTCAATAGTTTTGGCAAGCACCTGCGGAACATTGTCGCTTATAGCAGACATTCCACTGTCTCCTGCACCGCCGATAATAGAAACCTTGTCAATACTCTCCAGCGGCTTAGCAATAGCCTCTGCCATTTGCGGAAGAACCTTGATAATCATCTCAGTCATTGCTGCCTTGCCGTATTTAGCCATAGCATCAGCTTTCTTTTCCATAGCCTCTGCTTCTGCAAGACCTTTTGCTCTGATACCTTCTGCTTCTGCCTCATACTGTGCCCTTGTTGCCTCGGCAGCCTGAAGCTTTGTAAACTTCTCTGCTTCTGCTCTCTTTTCCTGCTCGTACTTCTCAGCATCAGCTTTCTGCATACGGGCGTATTTCTCAGCATCCGCCTGCTTTTTCACCTCAGCATCAAGAGACTTCTCACGGACTGCAATCTCTTTCTCTTTGATTTCAGCCTCTTTTTCCTGCTTGGCAATGTTTGCGTCAGCAGTTGCAATCTCAATGGTCTTTCTCTGCTCCTGTTCCTGAATTTCATAAGCCGCATCAGCTTCAGCCTTTTTGATATCTGACTGTTTCTTAAGCTCCTGCTTCTTGATTTCTAGTGCATTGTTCTGCTCCGCAATAGCTGTCTCAGATGCTACTTTTGCATCGTTAGCTTCTTTCTCAGCATTTGCTTTTGCTACAGCAATATCTCTCTCGCTTTCAGCTCTTGAAATCTGTGCAGATTTTGAAATGCTTACAACACGGTCGATACCCAGGTTCTCGATAACATTGCCGTTGTCAGTAACGTTCTGTACATTAAAAGACACAATATCTAAGCCCATTTTCGCCATATCCGGTGCTGCATTTTCCTGAACCTTGTCAGCGAACTTTTTTCTGTCCTGTACGATTTCCTCAAGCTTCATCTGACCGATAATCTCTCGAACGTTTCCCTGCAATACATCCACAACAGAATTTCTGATGTAATCTTCATTCTTGTTAAGAAAGTTGCTTGCTGCAAGTTTCATCTTCTCCGGATCCATACTGACCTTGACTTTTACAGCCGAATCAATATTAACATTAATGTAATCGTTGGTTGGAACCGACTCCTCAGTTTTTACATCCACTGAAATCATCTTCAAAGTAAGCTTATCAGTTCGCTGTAAGAACGGAATCTTGATTGAAGACCGTCCGATTACATACTTCGGCTCCTTTTTAAGTCCACTGATGATCACCGCTGTGTCCGTTGGTGCTTTCACATATCCTGTAATAAGAACAAGGATAATGATTACCGCAATGGCGGCTGCTACAAATATTAAGTTGTCCATGTGCATTTTTCTCCTTTTTTATAATGGATTTTTTTATATAATATTCCTTATTTGGACTTTGTCCAAAAAGGAAATATTAATCTGTTGTTATGATAATGTCTGTGTACTCATAATCACTGATGTCGGCATATCCATATTTCAGCAGTTCATCAACAATGTCATTGCAATTAAACTTGCTGATACCAACAAACATCAGACCTGTGTTCTGTGGCATGTCCTGTTGCGATACCAATAATCCGCACCTTTGACATCCTCCCACGGCTAAAGCCATGGGATTCCTTAGATTCCTGACAGGATCACCCTGTCATATAGACAGGGATATAGCTGCCGGTATTCAGGATTTACGTCCAATGATTTCATACGAAGTGTATTACTTTCTTAGGGACGAGGGAGTGATGCCGGACCCCTTTTTGTTTAAGATACTCATTATCATGGTCAAGCTGCATAAGCAGTTTCTTTGCTTTCTCATATTCAGTTGGTCTTAAGATTAACTGTACTGTATGCATCTGACACCTCATTTTATATATAAAGAGTATGATAGATTTGATTTTTGAGAATGGCTTTCTATATAAGATAAAAGTCTGCGTTCTTTCATTCTACGGCTGAAGCGGTGGGCTTTCAGAACGCTATATTTTTGTAATGCATATTTGTTGCGGCAATGACCGCGTCGGTATCACCCTGTTTAAATTTTAGTCGCATGCCTTTTTCTCCTCGTATTATATAGTAGTAGTTTTTATAGACCCTCTCCAAGGTCTTTACAACTATTAGGTCATAGTCCATTCTTTACCTCTTCTGTAGGTTCGACTATGATATATAAGATGCTGTGGATTGGTTTTATTTCTCCTACCACTTGATGGTTTTAGGAAGGCTCCAACCACAGTCTCTTTGTTCATTTGTTAATCAGTTAGATACCGCATGACGGTTTATTTAGAACGAGGTTACAATCGCAA
>ERZ1034691.247-NODE-247-length-44025-cov-34.972095_pt1 | contig 44025 bp, 23 predicted proteins | sample MGYA00520638_ERZ1034691 | MGnify/ENA primary metagenome ERZ1034691 (study PRJEB33766, sample SAMN09781763) | gut metagenome | biome: gut microbiome | host: Homo sapiens | place: Madagascar | study: EMG produced TPA metagenomics assembly of the PRJNA485056 data... | reverse complement strand
GCTGCCGCACCTCGCTCGCCGTATCGGCACTTAGAATTGTGCGGTATTGCCTTAGAATGATGCAGAATTGCCCTGTTATAAAAGTATAAAATGCGCAGAATGTAAAATTACAGTTTATTATAGCAGTTCGCAGCCCGTTTGCCAACTGTTGAATTCCCTTTACTTTTGCCCCCCGGCAGGATATACTTAAAAGCAGAACAATACGGGCAGCCAGAAGCCCGGCCAAATATAAGGATGTGTTATCATGAACCTGAAAGGCAAAACCATTGTGCTGGGCATTACCGGCGGGATTGCTGCTTATAAAATGCCCAATGTGGCCCATGCCCTGGCCAAAGCCGGCGCCAATGTGCATGTGCTGATGACCAAAAACGCCACGGAGTTTATCACCCCGCTGGTGTTTGAAACCCTGACCAACAACCGCTGCATTGTGGATACCTTTGACCGCAACTTCCAGTATGATGTGGCCCATGTTTCGCTGGCCAACGCGGCGGATTTGATGCTGATCGCCCCGGCAACCGCAAATGTGATCGCCAAGCTGGCCCACGGCCTGGCGGATGACATGCTGACCACCGTTACCCTGGCGGCCCGCTGCCCCAAGCTGGTGGCCCCCGCCATGAACACCCATATGCTGGAAAACCCCATCACCCAGGATAACCTGAAAACGCTGGAACATTACGGTTTCACCGTCATTCCCTCCGGTTCCGGCCTGTTGGCCTGCGGCGATACGGGCTCCGGCCGCCTGCCCGATGAGGGCGTTCTGGTGGACTATGTGGCACGGGAGCTGGAACACGAAAAAGACATGCAGGGCATGAAAGTGGTGGTTTCCGCTGGCGGCACCCGCGAGCCGATGGACCCGGTGCGCTACCTGACAAACCATTCCACCGGCAAAATGGGCTATGCCGTGGCCCGCGCCTGTATGCTGCGCGGCGCGGATGTGACGCTGCTGACATCTTCCGACTTGCCGCCGGTTCCGTTTGTCAAAATGGTGCCTTTTGCCACCGCGGCAGAACTGTTTGAAGCTGTCAAGGCCAACGCCATGGATGCGGATGCCCTGGTGATGGCCGCCGCTGTGGCGGATTACCGCCCGGCCCAGGTGGCGCAGGATAAGATCAAAAAGCACGATGGTGAACTTTCAATTGAGCTGGAACGCACGGATGACATTCTGGGCTGGGTCGGCGAGCACAAGCCGGAGCAGTTGTTTGTCTGCGGCTTTTCGATGGAAACGAAAGATCTGATCGAAAATTCTACTGCCAAGCTGCACAAGAAAAACATGGATATGATTGTGGCCAACAATGTCAAGGTGCCCGGCGCCGGTTTTGGCGTGGATACCAACGTTGTAACCCTGATTACCGAAAGCATTTCCACCGCGCTGCCGCTGCAAAGCAAGGATGATGTTGCCATGCACATTGCGGACGCCATTGTGGAAGCAAAGCGGAGAAAACAGAAAAAGTAAAGCTGCCCCCCGCAAAAGAAACGAAGCAGCAAAAGAATAAGCTGATATGGCACCCCTGCAGCCGCGCAGGGGTGCTTTTGCATGTGCACACAATTTTCACATCCTGGCAAAAAAACGACGCACAATTTTCACAAATAGGCAGTATACTTCTGGATAGTTCAGGGGTACGCCTGCCCTGCGGCGGGCGGCCCCCAAGAAAAGGGGAGTGCATCCATTGATCGAAGTCAAGCATTTGACCAAGCGTTACGGAAAACACACCGCGGTCGATGATATCAGCTTCACTGTGCAGGACGGCTGTATTTACGGCCTGCTGGGGCCCAACGGCGCCGGCAAATCCACCACAATGAACATGATCACCGGGTATCTTGCGCCCACGGGCGGCACCGTTGCCATTGACGGCCATGATGTTCAGGAAGAGCCCAAGGAGGCCAAAGCCTGCATCGGCTACCTGCCGGAAATTCCGCCGCTGTATACCGATATGACCGTGCAGGAATACCTGCTGTTTGTCAGCGAGCTGAAAGGCATGAAAAAGAAAGCTGACCGCGTGCAGGATGTAGAGCACGCCGTGCAGCGCGCCGGATTGCAGGAGATGGAAAAGCGGCTGATCCGCAACCTTTCCAAAGGCTACCGCCAGCGCGTTGGCATTGCCGCCGCGCTGCTGGGCAGCCCCAAAGTGATCATCCTGGACGAACCCACCGTTGGCCTGGACCCCGCCCAGATGATCGAGATCCGCAACCTGATCCACGATTTGGGCGAGACCCACACCGTCATCCTTTCCAGCCATATTTTGAGCGAAGTGCAGACGATCTGTGACCGCGTGCTGATTATTGCGCACGGTAAAGTGGCCGCCCAGGGCACGCCGGAAGAGCTGGCCGCCCAGCTGGCTGCCCGCGGCATGATTGCCGCCACGGCACTTGGCACCAAAGAACAGATTCTGGCCGCTGCCGCCAAGGTGGATGGCCTGACCGACCTGCGCGTGACCGCAGAAAAGGGCGATGAAGTCAGCTTTACCGCCACCAGCACCGCCGGTGCAGACCTGCGCGCGGCCCTGTCCAAGGCGCTGGCCGAAGCTGGCTGCCCGGTTGTGTCCCTGACAAGCGATACGATGAGTTTGGAGGATATCTTCCTGCAGATCACCGAGACTGCACCGGAGGAAGCCCAGCCGGAAGAAACCGAAGAACCGGCTGCCGCACAGCCGGAACAGTCTGCTGAGCCTGCCGAACCGCAGGCCCCGGCGGAACCGGCTGAAACGACCCCGGAACAGCCGGAAACCGAAAACGACCAAAAGGAGGAAGAGTGAGCCATGTTTGCCATTTTTAAGCGGGAACTGCGCAGCTATTTCACCAGCCTGGTCGGCTATGTTGTCATTGGTGTTATGCTGGCGTTTATCGGGTTATATTACTCCGCCAACTGCCTGGTGTATGGCACGTCGGATTTTTCAACCGTTTTGTATTCTACCACGCTGGTCATGCTGTTTTTGCTGCCGGCGCTGACCATGCGCAGCTTTGCGGATGAACGCCGCAATAAAACCGACCAGCTGCTGCTCACCAGCCCGGTGGGCATCCCTTCTATCGTGATGGGTAAGTACTTTGCCCAGCTGGCGGTGTTTGCCGTGCCCATGGCGGCAGCGGCCATCATGCCGCTGGTGCTCACGGCCTTTGGCGCCATCTCCCTTACCAGCGCTTACGCCACCTGGCTGGCCTACTTTTTGATGGGCGCTGCCTGCATTGCCATCGGCACCTTTGTCTCCGCCCTGACGGAAAACCAGATCATTGCGTACCTGGCTACTTTTGGTGCGCTGCTGATCTGCTACCTGATGAACGGCATCAAGAGCCTGTTCACCAGCGGCAACACGCTGGCATTCATCGTGTTCTGCGTGGTGCTGGCGGTTGTGGCTCTGCTGGTTGGTCTGGCCTGCAAAAATGTCACGGCGGGCAGCGCGGTGTTCTGCGGCGGTGCCGTGGTGCTGGTGCTGCTGTTTAAGCTGCGCCCGGCCTGGCTGCTGACCGGCTTTAACAGCGTGCTTGGCGCGCTGGCACTGTTCCAGCCGTTTACGGATTTTGTGGGCGGCATGTTCAGCGTGACCGGCATTGTGTATTATCTATCGGTGGCGGGGCTGTTCCTCTTCCTGACGGGTCAGGCACTGGAACGCCGCCGCTGGAATTAAAGAGGGGAGGGTTCCGACGATGAACTTTAAGAAAAAGAACGCGGCCAATGCCCCTGCCCCCAACCAGGCACAGCAGGCAGCACGCCGCCGCAGCCTGCGCAGCGGTGCTTACGCCAGCGTGCTGGCTGTTGTGGTGCTGGTGCTGGTAATTCTGCTCAACCTTGTGGTGGGCGCGGTGCCCACCAAGTTTACCCAGTTTGATATTTCCACCGGCAAAATGTTCACCCTGAGCGATACCACCAAAACCATGCTGCAGGAACTGAACACCGATGTGACCGCCTATTACCTGGCGGAAACCGGCAACGAGGATTCCAACATTACGCGCATTTTGGACCGCTATGCGGGCGAAAGCAGCCATTTTACCTGGCAGCAGCGCGACCCCGCGCTGTACCCCACCTTTGCACAGCAGTATGACGCGCAGAACGCAAGCTCCTCCAGCGTGATCCTTGTCTGCGGGGATAACCACACCGTGGTGGACTACAATGATATGTACACGGCGGATTATTCCAGCTATTATACCACCGGCAGTTACACAATGAGCTTCTCCGCCGAGAATGCGCTGTCCTCCGGCATTGCCAAGGTCACGCGGGAGAACAGCTATGTGCTGTACCAGCTGACCGGCCACGGCGAATCCAGCCTGGAAAGCGATTTTACCGAAACGCTGGATAATTCCGGCGTTACCGTGCAGGACCTGAACCTGCTGACCACCGATACAGTGCCCGAAGATGCCGCTGCCCTGCTGATCAACGACCCGCAGGCGGACCTTTCCACCCTGGATGCCGCTGCCATCAAGACCTATCTGGAAAACGGCGGCAACCTGTTTGTGACCACTGATCTGACAGTGGATACCCCCAATTTGGATGCCCTGCTGGCAGAATACGGCATGACCCGCCAGGAAGGCCTTGTGATTGAAAATGACAGCAACTATTACGCTTACCGCTACCCGCAGACCTACCTGCTGCCGAGCCTGAGCTCCAACGATATCACCGCGGGCATAACTGACGGCATGTATGTTTTTACCCCCGTGGCACAGGGCATTGTGAAAGGCGACAGCACCGATGACCTGACCCTGACCACCCTGCTGAGCACCAGCAGCACGGCATACTCCATGCAGGATTACGCCGAGGCTACCACCGCCGAGCAGGGGGCAAATGACCCCAACGGCCCCTTTAACATTGCCGTTGCCGCCAGCAACAGCGCTACCGGTGCCAAAGTGGTTTGGGTGAACTGCCCCAACATGCTGAACAGCCAGATGAACAGCGCGGTTTCCGGCGGCAATGCCCAGCTGCTGACCAGCGCCGTGAACTGGATGACCGGCGAAGAAAACGGTGTGGTGATTGACAGCAAGAGCATGAGCGCCGAAACCCTGACGGTACCTGCCAAGGCTACCATGCTGCTTGGCCTGCTGTTTACCATTGTGGTGCCGCTGGCCTTTATCGTGGCCGGTATCGCCATCACCTTGGTGCGCCGCCGCCGTTGATATTTCCAGTGCCGCAGAAACCTTAGGAGATAACAGCCAATGAACACAAAGAAAATGTTGCCCCTTTTTGTGCTGGTTCCCGTGGTGGTTGTGCTGGGCGTTGCCCTTGGCGTGCTAAACCATGCAGACACCGAGGAAGAGAATACCAGCATTGCGCTGTGCAGCCTGGATGCTGACAGTGTGACCGCGATCGCCTACAAAGACGCCAGCGATGGCGCAACGTTGGAATCCGCCCTGACCAAAACGGACGATACCTGGACGCTGGATTCTGACCCCGCGCTGCCCCTTGACCAGAGTAAGGCCCAAGGCGTTGCCGACAGCGTGACCGCCCTGACCGCGCTGCGCGAACTGGGCGATGATGCCGACGTTGCCAGCATGGGCTTTGATACCCCGACCTATGAGCTGAGCCTGAAAACGGCGGATGCCGAATGGACGCTGACCGTTGGCAGCAAGAACTCCATCACAAACAACTGGTATGCCCGCCTGAGCGCAGACGGCCCGGTGTATACGCTGGACAGTTCGGCCCTGAGCGGCATCTGCAAAACCGCAAAGCAGCTGTATGCCGCCCAGAGCATTACGGACATAGATGTGGACGATGTGACCAAGATGGTGGTGCAGACCGCCAACGGCGGAACCCTGAGCTTTGCCCAGAATGACGGCACCTGGACGCTGACGGATGATGCGGAGTATAACCTGGATCAGGATATCGTCAAAAAGATGGCGAGCACCATCTGCGATCTGAAAACCAAGTGGAGCGTGACCGAACCGCAGGCCGATGCCGTGTATGGTCTGGATACCCCCAATGCCATCGTTACCCTGATCGCATCGGACGGCACCAGCATCCAGTGCAGCTTTGGCGGTAATGACGCCGAGGACGATACCCTGTGCTACCTGCGCAGCTCCGGCGCAGCAGGCGTTGTGTATGAAGTGAGCACTGACGCCCTGAACGCCTTTGCCTATGACAAGGCAGCGCTGGAAGCCGAGGAGGAAGCCACCCCCGAAACCGCCGATGTTGCCGCCGAAGACCCGGTTGGCAATGACAATACCGTTGATGATGAATAATCGGTCCGGCAGCAAAGCCTGAACCAATGCAAAGCCCCCGGCACGGTGCCAAACCACTGTGCCGAGGGCTTTTTGCAGAGTAATGCGGGATTTTACCACTTGATTTCTGTAAATTCCGTTCCATTCTGCCGCGAGGTATGGTATAATCAAAATACAATAAAACACGCCGCAAGGCCAGCATATGCAGCAGGGCGCGTTGTGCGGGGGAAATGGCATTTCCCTATAGTGACCGCAGGGGCGCACATTGTGCGCCCGCCAACTTAAGGCAAAGATATTTCCCTGTGAAAACATGGATAGGGAAAATGCCTTTTATGTAACAATTTGGATGACTTCTTCGTTTATCTTATTAGAGGATACACCCTAGACAAACAGCAGGGGGCGGTAAGCATGAAAAAAAGATTCGCGGCATTTGTGTCAACCGTTTTGGCGGCAGTCTTGTGCGCCTGTTCTGCTGCCCCAAAAGATGTACTCCCCAATAAGGCGGCCCAGCCGACCGAAGCACCAACACAGCAAGCCCAAACCACGCAGGCAGCACCCACGGAACAGCCCACCCCGGAGCCGGACCCCGTGCAGCAGCTGCTGGAGGAGATGACGCTGGAACAAAAGGTGGGGCAGCTCTTTCTTGTTCGACCCGATTCCCTGGACTTGAGCCAAACGCAGGACCAGATCAACGATGCCAAGGCGGACGGCGTGACCGAACTGACGGATGCCATGCGCCAGACTTTGGCGGAGTACCCGGTGGGCGGCGTGGTGATCTTTGGCAAAAATCTGGAAAGCCCGCAGCAGATCACCCAATTCCTGGACGATTTGCAGCAGGCGAGCGATACGCCGCTCTTTACTGCCATTGATGAGGAGGGCGGCCTGGTGGCGCGCCTTGCCAACAATGCCGCGTTTGACCTGCCCCAATACGAAAGCGCTGCGGCGGTGGGAACATCCGGTAACCCGGAAGATGCCCGCGCCATGGGCCGCACCATTGGCGGCTACTTAAAAGAATACGGCTTTAACCTGGATTTTGCCCCTGTGGCCGATGTGAACACCAACCCCGATAACCCGGTCATCGGTACCCGCGCGTTCAGCAGTGAACCGCAGACCGCCGCCGACCTTGTGGGCGGGGCGTGCGCCGGGTTTGCCGATGCGGGCATTGCCTGCACCCTCAAGCATTTCCCCGGCCATGGCGATACCAGCGAGGATACCCACGTTGGCACCGTAACGCTGAACAAAACGCTGGATGACCTGCGCAGCTGTGAGCTGGTGCCCTTTGCCCAAAATGTGAACAATGCTCCGCTGATTATGGTGGCCCACATTACCGTGCCGCAGGTAACAGGGGACGATACCCCGGCCTCCCTTTCCAGCGTCATGCTGACCGATCTTTTGCGCGGGGAGCTGGGCTATCAGGGCTTGATCGTGACGGATTCGCTGGCGATGCAGGCCATTACCGATGTGTATACCCCCGGCCAGGCGGCGGTCAAGGCGCTGCAGGCCGGTGCAGACCTGCTGCTGATGCCCAACGGCCTTGCCGATGCCTATACCGCCGTGCTGGAAGCTGTGCAGGATGGTACCATCCCCCAGCAGCGACTGGACGAAAGCGTGCAGCGCATTTTGCAGTGCAAATACCAATACGGCATCCTGACGCAGTAACGCGGTGCCGTTTATAAGGAGAATGAAAATGCCCAAGTATACAGTAGACGGTTCGTTTTTTGTGCAGCAGCTTTCCGGCATCCAGCGCTATGCGCGGGAAATACTCGCTGCCATGGACCCCATGCTGGAACCCGGCGAACTGGAAGTGGCGGTTCCGCCGGATTGTATCGTTCCCGAATACCGCAATATCAAGGTGGTCACCCTGCCGCAGTCCAGCGGCATTTTGGGCTGGCAGCGGGTGTATGGCCGATATCTGGCCCAAAGTGGGCGCTGCTGGCTGGGCATGTGTAACGTTATTCCCATGTTCCACCGTGGGAACGAGGGCATTGCCGTGGTGCATGATGTGTGCTATAAGGCCCGCCCGGATTTTTATACCGACCTACGCGGCCGTACCAGCGCTGTCTGGCACTGCATGCAGTATGCGGCCATTGCCAAAAAGGCCAGAAAGATCGTGACGGTCTCGGAATTTTCCAAAAGCGAGATCGTGAAATATTACCATGTGAACCCCGAAAAGATCACCGTGGTGTATAACGCCTGGCAGCATATGCAGCGCGTGCGCCCTGACCCCATGCTGTTTGGTGAGTACAGCAAGTGGCCGCAGCTGAAAAAGGGCGAGTATTATTTCTCAATGTCCAACCTACTTAAAAATAAGAACTTTCCCTGGGTGCTGCGCGCTGCGCAGAGCAAACCCCAGGTTATGTTTGCAATTGCGGGCGGCGGCAGCCTTGCCAAAGAGGCCGCTGCCCTGGGGTTGGACCACCTGAATAACGTGATGTACCTTGGCTATGTGACGGACGGCGAAGCCAAAAGCCTGATGGAAAACTGCAAGGCGTTTTTGTTCCCCACGCTGTATGAGGGGTTCGGCATCCCCCCGCTGGAAGCCATTGCCTGCGGTGCTCCACGCGTGATGGTGAGCAATACCCCCTGCATGCGGGAAATTTACGGCTCCCACGCTGATTACATTGACCTTTCCACCAACCACGGCAGTGTGGACCATGTAACCCCCGGCCGGGATGCCGCCGCCGTACTGCAAAAATACTCGTGGGAAGGCAGCGCCCGCCGCATGCTGGAGGTGCTGCGCGAGCCATGATCGTAACGATACCGGATGATTTCGATCTGCAAAAAATAGCCGCCAGCGGCCAGGCGTTCCGCATTGCGCAAACGCCGCAGGGCTGGCGGTTTTTTGCCGGGGATAAGCTTTTGTACCTGCAGCTCGGCAGCGGTGATGCGTATACAGCTAGCTGTACCCCGGAAGAATGGCAGGGCTTCTGGCACCGCTATTTTGATTTGAACCGCAATTATGCGGCCATCCGCGCCGCGGTGCCCAAACAGGATGCCTACCTTTGCGCAGCGGCCCGGGCCGGGGCGGGCATCCGCATTCTGCGCCAGGACGCCTGGGAGATGCTGGTTACCTTTATCATCAGCCAGCGCAAAAATATCCCGGCCATTCAGGCTTGCGTGGAAACGCTGTGTACCCGGTACGGTGCGCCGCTGCTGCAGCCGGGCGGGAAAGTGCTGTATGCGTTCCCAACGGCGCAGGCGCTCGCCGCGGCAGGGGAGCAGGCATTGCGGGACTGCGCGCTGGGCTACCGCGCCCCGTATGTTCTGGCTGCCGCCCAGGCGGTTGCAGCGGGAGCGCTGGACCTTGCCGCGCTGGAAACCCTGCCCGATGCCCGGCTGCTGGAAGCTTTGATGCAGCAACACGGCGTGGGCATCAAGGTGGCCAACTGCGTAGCCCTGTTTGCCTATGGCCGTATGGAGTGTGCCCCCGTGGATGTGTGGATCCAGCGTGTGATCGACCAGCATTACGCCGGGCAGAACCCATTCCCAGCCTATGGCAACGCCGGAATTTTGCAGCAGTGGATGTTCTATTTCGCCCGTTCCGAAAAGGAACGGGTGAAATAGAAAGAATAATGAAAAAAGAATAAAGAATAAAGAATAATGCAGGTGGACCGCGTTGCTGACGCAACGCTCAAAAAATATTAGAGTTCTGTAATCCATAGAGCACTAATATTTCTGAGCAGTGCGCAGCACTGCGATCCACCAACATTTTTAATTATTCTTTATTATTTATTCATTGGGCAAATAAAACCGTCCCGGCTTTATTTGCCAATGGCCCTGTCCATTCTCCGGTATTGCAGCGCTTCCATCAGCTCTGCGGCGCCGATCTGTTCCACACCGTTCATGTCGGCAATGGTGCGGGCCACGCGCAGGATGCGGTCATAGGCGCGGGCGCTGTAGCCCATGCGTTCAAACGCACCGCGCAGCAGCTTTTCGGCGGCGGGCGCAAGCGGGCAGTAGCGGCGCAGCATGCCGCTGGGCAGCTGGGCGTTGCAGGTAAAGCCAAGGCCTTTGTAGCGCTGGGCCTGCATGGCGCGTACCGCGGCCACTCGCGTGCGGATGTCAGCGCTCGGCTCACCGCCGGTTTTGGCGGCAAGGGCGTCGTACTCCACGGGGCGGGCTTCCACATGCAGGTCAATGCGGTCCAGCAGCGGGCCGGAAATCCGCTGCCGGTAGCGCTCGATCGCACTGGGCGTGCAGCTGCATTCCCGCACGCCGGAACCATAATACCCGCACTTGCAGGGGTTCATGGCGGCAACCAGCATAAAACGGCAGGGGTAGGTGGCGGTGCCGTGTACCCGGCTCACGGAGATGCACCCGTCCTCGATTGGCTGGCGCAGCACCTCCAGCGCTTCGCGGCTGAACTCTGGCAGCTCATCCAAAAACAGTACGCCGTTGTGGGCCAGGCTGACCTCGCCGGGGCGGGGCACCGTGCCGCCGCCCGCAATGGCTGCGGCGCTGACACTGTGGTGCGGGCTGCGGAACGGCCGCTGCTGCAATAATCCGGTCCCGGCCTGCACCAGCCCGGCAACGGAATAGATTGCGGTGGTCTCCAATGCTTCCTCATAACTGAGCGGCGGAAGAATGCCCGGCAGGCGCTTGGCCAGCATGCTTTTGCCGGTGCCCGGCGGACCCACCATCAACAGGTTGTGCCCGCCCGCGGCGGCAACTTCCAGCGCGCGGCGGGCTTCCGCCTGGCCGCGCACATCCGCAAAATCGGGGCCAAGCCACTGCCCGGCGGCATCGTATCCTGTGCGGCTGGCGGGGCTGAGTTTTGCCTGCCCCGCCAGGTGGCGGATCACATCCGCAGCGCTGCGGGCGGGGTAAACTGTCAGCTGCTCGGCCACGGCGGCTTCGGCGGCGTTTTCGGCAGGAACAAACAGCTCGGTCACGCCCGCCTTTTGGGCGGCAAGGGCCATGGGCAGGGCACCGGCAATGGGGCGCAGTGTGCCATCCAGCCCAAGCTCACCCAAAAATGCCTGGTGCGGCTCTGGCTGTGGGATGTACTGCTGCGCCGCCAAAATGCCGATGAACACCGGAAGGTCATACAAACTGCCGGTCTTGCGCACATCGGCGGGGGCCAGGTTGACGGTAACATGGCTGGCGGGCCAGGGGCAGTTCAGGTTTTTGATGGCGCTGCGCACCCGCTCGCTGCTTTCCTTCACGGCGGAATCCGGCAGGCCCACCATGGCAAATTTGGGCAGACCGCCGCTGATGTGGGTTTCCACGGTAACGGGGTAGCCATCCAGCCCCGTTACCCCCAGGCTGACAACGTGTGCATACATGGCGCAGCCAACTCCTTTTTTCAACAAATTGCGTACTTTGATTATTTTCAGTATATCCTGTTCCGCCCGCGGCGGCAAGCATATTTTTTGTGCCCAAAATCTGCCTTGACGCTGTAGGGTAAAAAACAGGCAAAGCCCCGGCAAAAAGCCGGAATTCCAGCTTTTTTTGATTGACAATGCAAACTAAAATTGATATATTTAATTTGAACAAGTAAATTTACCCAAAACTTTTACAGGGTAAGAAAGTGATGGTGTCCAAAATGTATAAAGAAATGTACAGCCGTTGGCTTGCTGCCAACCTGGATGACCCCGACCTGAAGCCGGAGCTGGAATCGATTCAGAACGATGACGCTGCCATTCAGGATCGTTTTGCCGTTGCCCTTAAGTTCGGCACTGCCGGTCTGCGCGGTGTGATCGGTGCCGGTACCAACCGCATGAACGTGTATGTTGTGCGCCAGGCTACCCAGGGCCTTGCCAACTGGGTCAAGACCCAGGGCGGCACCCAGACCGTTGCCATCAGCTATGACAGCCGCATCAAGAGCGATGTGTTTGCCAAGGCTGCTGCCGAAGTTCTGGCCGCCAACGGCGTAAAGGTGCGCATTTACAGCGCCCTGATGCCGGTTCCCGCACTGAGCTTTGCTACCCGTTATTATAACTGCAACGCCGGTATCATGGTAACGGCATCTCACAATCCGGCCAAGTACAACGGCTATAAGGCCTACGGCCCCGATGGCTGCCAGATGACCGATGAGGCTGCGGACATCGTGTACGCCGAAATCCAGAAGACCGACATCCTGACCGGCGCCAAAACCATGCCGTTTGCCGAGGGGCTGGAAAAGGGCATCATCGAATACGTTGGCGATGACTGCATCAACGCCCTGTACGAAGCAATCGAAGCCCGTTCCATCCGTCCCGGTATCTGCAAGACCGCTGGCCTGAAGCTGGTTTACAGCCCGCTGAACGGCTCCGGCCTGGTTCCGGTCACCCATGTTCTGCACGACATCGGCATTACCGATATCACCGTTGTGCCGGAACAGGAGAAGCCGGACGGCAATTTCCCCACCTGCCCGTACCCCAACCCCGAAATTTTCGAGGCCCTGCGCCTTGGCCTGGAACTGGCCGAAAAGTCCGGCGCAGACCTGATGCTGGCCACCGACCCCGATGCTGACCGCGTTGGTATTGCCGTTAAGTGCAAGGACGGCAGCTATGAGCTGCTTTCCGGCAACGAAGTCGGCGTTCTGCTGCTGGATTACATCTGCGCGGGCCGCATTGAGCAGGGGACCATGCCCAAAGACCCCGTCATGTGCAAGTCCATCGTGTCCACCCCGCTGGCGGACAAGGTGGCTGAGCATTACGGCGTTGAGTGCCGCAATGTGCTGACCGGCTTCAAGTGGATCGGCGATCAGATCGCCAAGCTGGAAGCTGCCGGTCAGGTTGACCGCTTCATCTTTGGCTTTGAGGAAAGCTATGGCTACCTGGCTGGTCCTTACGTCCGCGATAAGGATGCCATCATCGGCTCTATGCTGATTTGCGAAATGGCTGCTTATTACCGCGCAAAGGGCAGTTCTATCAAGGAAGAGCTGGAGCGCATTTACGCCGAGTATGGCCGCTACCTGAACAAGGTTGACAGCTTTGAGTTCCCGGGCCTGTCCGGCATGGACAAGATGGCTGGCATTATGTCCGGCCTGCGCGAGAACCCGCCCAAGGACTTTGGCGGTGACGCCGTTGTAAAGGTTGTGGACTATAAAAAGCCCGAAGAGACCGGCCTGCCCGCAGCCAACGTGCTGATCTACACCCTGGCATCCGGCTGCACCGTTGTGGTGCGCCCCTCCGGCACCGAGCCGAAGATCAAGACCTACTTTACCACCAAGGGCAAAGACCTGGCCGAAGCCGAAGCCAAGAAAGAAGAACTGGCCGCTGCCGTTAAGCCGCTGCTGGCATAATGTGATTCCATAGGTTTGGCGCTTTTGGGCCGCCTGCTGTAATACGCAGACGGCCTTTTTTGTATGCAGCCCCCTAGCCGCCGCAGTGAGAAAATAACGCGCATTTTCAGGCTCCGCTTGGGGAATCACCCCTCAGTCACCTTCGGCGACAGCTCGCCTCGAAGGGGAGCCAAAGGCTTTGCGGAAAATTGTTGCGGCATCTGCTACAAGGCCCCGGAACGGTCAAGACCGTTCCCTACAGAGCATTTTATTGTGTGCGGCCAACCCACAAACACCCAGTAGGGCGGGGGTACCCGACTCCGCCGGAAACTTACCGGAGCAGATACAAAAAACGTGTGATGTACTTTGCTCCACAGTAGGAGACGGCGTCCTCGACGTTCCGGATGGGCATATAAATGATTGCACTTTTGCTGGCAATTTGCCGCCGCAAAAGATTGCCCGCACTACTTGACAAAGCACAAAAACTCTGGTAAAATACTCTAGCAATCGTTCAGAGGGCTGCTCCACACGCACAGGATGGCGTCTGCTGGTAGCCGAAATTCGAAGATTGTGATGAGCACATATATCAAGTATGGCTCCCTTTAGTCATGATCGAGAAAGAGGTGAAATGAAAATGAAGCAGGGTATTCATCCCAACTATGTGGATTGCACCATTACCTGCGCATGCGGCAACGTGATCCATACCCGCGATACCAAGCCGGAGATCCGCGTTGAAGTTTGCAGCAAGTGCCATCCCTTCTACACCGGCAAGCAGAAGCTGGTTGACACCGGCGGACGTGTTGAGCGCTTTAAGCGCCGCTACGCCAACAAGGCTGGCAAGTAATTGCATTAAGGTTTTGTATACCGCAGATGGCAACATCTGCGGTATTTTTTTCAAATACATCATCTTGCATCTCAAAGGAGAACCCCTATGCCGGACTATCAAACGATCCGCGGTATTTCCACCTTTGAATATGAAGAAAAGCGCTCCCGCTTTATTGCTTCCGCTGCGTTTGCCGATACCGAGGAAGCTGCCCTTGCCCACCTGAACCGCATCAAAGCGGCCAACCGCACCGCGCGGCATAATGTGTATGCCTATGTTCTGCGCGAGGGCGGCCGCACCCGCTACAGTGATGACGGCGAACCCGCCAAAACCGCCGGTACCCCCGTGCTGGAAGCCATCGGCCATGCGGGGCTTTCGGATGTGATCGTGGTGGTTACGCGGTACTTTGGCGGAGTTCTGCTGGGGACCGGCGGGCTGGTGCGGGCCTACACCGCGGCGGCATCCGGAGCCTTGCAGCAGGCGGAGATTGTCAGCATGCGGCTGGTGACGGATTGCGCCGTGACCGTGCCATACCCCAAGTTTGAACAGGCCCAGCGGATGATCGCAGCCGCCGGGGCCAAACTGCAGGAACCGGAGTATGCCGACGCTGTGACCCTGCGCTGGCGCATGCCTGCCGGAACCGAAGAAGCCCTGTGCCATGACCTGAGCGAGCTGACCCGCGGCAGTGCCGAAGTGACGATCAGCAAACCACTTTACGCAGCTTTTTGATGCTGCGCAGTCATTTCTGGCAAGAAAGCAGAATTTCCCATGAAATTTTTACATTTCATACAAGTGTTTGGCGGCTTTTTATCGTATTTATAATATAGAGAGCCGTTTTTGGGCATGATATGCCCAACGGGGAACCGGATAGGGGAAAGGAGGCTGCGCCGTGACTGTGCGGGAAGAGACCCAGACAATTGAACGCCTGACCTTAAGCCCCTATGCCGCTTTAAGTGAGCAGAGCTTTGGCCGCCGCACCCCGGAACCGGAAGATGACCTGCGGACCTGCTACCAGCGTGACAGGGACAGAATTTTGCACTGTAAAAGTTTCCGGCGGTTGAAGCAGAAAACACAGGTGTTTCTTTCGCCGGAGGGCGACCACTACCGCACCCGGCTGACCCACACGCTGGAAGTCAGCCAGATTGCCCGAACCATTGCCCGCGCCCTGCGGCTGAATGAGGACCTGACCGAAGCCATTGCCCTGGGGCATGATCTTGGCCACACCCCATACGGCCACGCGGGGGAGCGCGCACTGAACCGGCTGTGCCCCGGCGGGTTTACCCACTACCGCCAAAGCCTGCGGGTGGTGGACTACCTGGAAAAGGACGGCAAGGGCCTGAACCTTTGCTGGGAGGTGCGCAACGGGATTATTACCCACACCAAAGGCGCCTGGGCCCGCACGATGGAAGGCTGTACCGTGCGCTATGCGGACCACATTGCCTTTTTGAACCATGATATTGAGGATGCCGTGGCCGCCGGTGTGCTGAACCCCGCCGCCCTGCCGCGGGATGCCGTGCAGGTGCTGGGAGATACCAAATCCCGGCGCATCACCACAATGATCACCGACCTTGTGGCAAACAGCGCAAACTGCAAAAATGGGAAAATGCAGTTTTCCCCCGAAGTGGAGGAGGCATACGGTGTGCTGAAAGACTTTATGTACAGCACGGTGTATGTGGACAAGGATGCCAAGCGCGAAGAGAAAAAAGTGGACAAGATGATCGAAGCGCTGTATGAGCGCCTTTGCGCGGACCCCACGCTGATGCCTAATTTTTATATGCAGGTGGCATATCACCAGGGAATGGACCGTGCCGTGGCGGATTATATTTCCGGCATGAGCGATGAATTTGCTACCCGCCTGTTTGAGGAGCTGTTTGTGCCGCAAAAGTGGCAGGTGCTATAAAATTGGCAGTATGTTAGAGCACTGCCGCCCGCCCCGAAGGGGCGCACATTGTACGCCCGCTAACCTATAAATTATTACGATATATACGCGAAAGGAGGCCCGGAGCCCCATTGATCCCACAGGAATACATACAGGAAGTGGTTGCACGCAATGATATTACCGAAGTAATCGGCCAATATGTGCAGCTGCGTCATCGCGGGCGGACCTATACCGGGCTGTGCCCTTTCCATAACGAGAAAACCCCTTCGTTTACCGTCTACCCGGATACCCAAAGTTTTTACTGCTTTGGCTGCGGTGCGGCGGGGGATGTGATTAACTTTGTGCGCAAAATTTCCAACTTGGGCTATGTGGAAGCTGTTAAACAGCTGGCGGGCCGCGCCGGGATGCCCATGCCGGAGGAGGACGACCAGGAAAGCCGTTCCCGCTCCCGCCTGTTGGAGATCAACCGCAACGCCGCGCGCTATTTTTATGACCAGCTCAACGCCCCAACGCCGGAAGCCGCCATGGCCCGCCGCTACTGGCGCGAAAAACGCGGCCTTTCGGATGCGGCCATCCGCCGGTTTGGCCTGGGCTATGCACCGGAAGATTTTGTCGGCCTTCTGCACTATCTGCGCCACCGCGGCTTTACCGAGCCGGAATTGGAATCCTCCGGCCTTGTCAAGCGTAGCGCCAAGGGCAATCTGTATGATATCTTCCGCCACCGCGTGATGGTGCCCATCATTGATGTGCGGGGCAATATCATTGCGTTCGGCGGGCGCGTGATGGATGATTCCAAGCCAAAATACATCAACTCGCCCGAAACGATGGTCTACCACAAATCCCGCACGCTGTTTGCGCTGAATGTGGCAAAAAAATCAACGTCCAAGCGGTATATCCTCTGCGAAGGGTATATGGACGTCATCTCGATGCACGAAGCCGGGTTTGATACCGCTGTCTGTGCCTGCGGTACGGCTTTGACACCGGAGCAGGTCAAGCTGCTGACGGAGTACGCCGACGAAGTGGTGCTGAGCTATGACTCGGACGAAGCAGGCCAGAAGGCAACGGAGCGCAGTTTGGCGCTGTTTTCCGGTACCAATTTGCAGGTGCGGGTGCTGAACATCCCCGGTGCCAAGGACCCGGATGAATTTATCCGCACCTATGGCCGCGACCGGTTTGAAGCCGTGCTGGAAGGCACCGCAACCCCGCTGGAGTTCAAGCTGGCTAAGGCAGTGAAAAAATATGACCTGCGCAACGATGCCCAGCGCCTGCAATATGTGGATGAAGCCATCGGCATTCTGGCGGGCAGCGCGGTCAGCCCCACGGCGCGGGATGTGTATGCCGGGCGCATTGCGGAGCAGACCGGCATTGATAAAAAGGCTGTGTTGGTCCAGCTGGAAAGCGCCGTGCGCGGGGCCGGGCGCAGGGCGCGCCGCAAAGAGCAGAACGAACTTTCCCGCCAGGGGATTGCGGCGGATATCCGCGTGCCCTATGACCGCGGGGGCGAAGCTGCCCTGGGGGCCGCAAGCGCCGCCCGCCAGCTTGTGGCGGCTATGCTGCAGGATGCCGGCGCCATCCCCTACATCCGGGAGCGGCTGAACCTTGGCATGGTGGTGCTGCCGGAAATGCAGCAGGCAATCAAGGCAATTTATGACTGCGCCGCCCGCGGCCAGCCCGCCAACGCCACGACCCTTTCCCCCTTGTTGGAGGAAAAAGCCTACAGCCAGGTGATGCTGGCCCAGGCCCAAAACGCCGATACCCGCCTGACCCGCCGGGATATTGATATGCTGCTGGATCGTTTGCAGACCGCAAACCCCGAAAGCGCCCAGGTGGCAGGCACCACAGACGATGAATTCCGGCAGAAATTTGCCGCCCTTGCCCGCAAAAAAGTGGGCGAACGCCCGCCGGAAGAATAATTTCCACCCGGCCAAAACCATGTTGTTTTATCCCGTTCCAGTAAGATGGGCAGAATAAAAACCAAAGGAGAAACTACTTATGGCAGAAAAGAAAGATTCGATTCGCAACCTGATTGAACAGGGCCGCCGTGCAGGCAAATTGACCAGCACCGAAATCAGTGACGCTATGGAAGAAAGCAGCCGTGTTATTGACGCGGAGCAGATGGAAAAGCTGTATGAAGAGCTGGAAAGCAACGGCATTGAAGTGGTGGATGATGACGCCACTGATATGTCCGCTGTGGCCGATATGGGCGAGGAGGGGATGGATGACTTTGAGGATACCGTTACCTCGGACGGCATTACCATCGATGACCCCGTTAAGGTTTACCTGAAAGAGATCGGCCGCGTGCCCCTGCTGACCCCCGATGAGGAAGTGCAGCTGGCCCTGGATATCCAGAAAGGCGGCAAGGACGGCGAACGCGCCAAGCAGCGCCTGAGCGAAGCCAACCTGCGTCTGGTAGTTTCCATTGCAAAGCGCTATGTGGGCCGCGGCATGCAGTTCCTGGACCTGATCCAGGAAGGTAACCTGGGTCTGATCAAAGCGGTTGAAAAGTTTGACCATACCAAGGGCTTCAAGTTCTCCACCTATGCAACGTGGTGGATCCGCCAGGCCATCACCCGCGCCATTGCGGATCAGGCCCGCACCATCCGTATCCCGGTGCATATGGTGGAAACCATCAACAAGGTCAAAAAGGTTTCCAGCCAACTGCTGCACGAAAACGGCCATGAGCCCAGCGCCGAAGAAATTGCCGAGCGCCTGGATATGCCGGTGGACAAAGTGCGCGAGATTATGCGCGTGGCACAGGAACCCGTCAGCCTCGAAACCCCCATCGGTGAGGAGGAAGATAGCCACTTGGGCGACTTTATCCCCGATGAGGAAGCCCCCGTTCCCGCCGAAGCCGCCAGCCAGACCCTGTTGAAAGAGCAGTTGGCCGATGTGCTGAAAACCCTGACCCCGCGTGAAGAAAAGGTCCTGCGCCTGCGCTTTGGCCTGGAAGATGGCCGCCCCCGCACGCTGGAAGAGGTGGGCAAGGAGTTCAACGTTACCCGTGAACGTATCCGCCAGATCGAAGCAAAAGCCCTGCGCAAGCTGCGCCACCCCAGCCGCAGCAAAAAGCTGCGCGACTTCCTGGATTGATGCCGTGATTCTTATATAGGGCAACACCGCACAATTCCCGCCTTGCGGCTTAAGCACCGCTCCGGCAGCTGCGGCACGGCATCTGCGTTGCCAAAATGCTCGATAAGACATCCAGTATTATCTGCGCTTTTGGCTTAGCATCTGCCGCACCTCGCTCGCCGTATCGGCACTTAGAATTATGCGGTATTGCCATAGAATAGAAATAGCAAATTAAAATCATCTGCACCCGTACTGCTGTTTGCCCGGCGGTGCGGGTGTATTTTTGTGTGCAGCAGGCATAAATGACAAAGCCACAGCATACGATTACCCTGATGATATAGGGGAGGGGATAACGATGTGTGGAATTGCCGGACAGATCAGCGCGGACCCAAATAAGATTGCAGCCAACTACCCAGCTTACTGCCGAATGCAGAAAAGCCTTGCACGCCGCGGGCCGGACCAGCGGGGAATATACCTGCACGGCCATGCGGCGCTGATCCATGCGCGGCTGGCTGTGGTGGATCTGGAAAACGGCTGCCAGCCCATGGTGCTGGATCAGGGCGGGGAGAAATACATTCTGGTGTACAACGGCGAACTGTACAACACGCCGGAGCTGCACGCTCAGCTTGCGGCTCTGGGCCATCGCTTTGTAAGCCATTCCGATACTGAGGTTTTGTTACATGCTTTTGCCCAGTGGGGGCCAGACTGTCTGGAAAAGCTGAACGGTATTTTTGCATTTGCTGTGTGGCAGCAGTGGGCGCAAAAGCTCTTTCTGGCGCGGGACCGCATCGGGGTCAAGCCGCTGTTCTATGCCCTGCGCGGGGACAGCCTGATCTTTGCTTCCGAGCTGAAAACGCTGCTCTGCCACCCGGAGATCCCGCCGCAGGTGGATGCCCATGGGCTGGCCGATGTGCTGCTGCTCGGCCCCGGCCGCACGCCGGGGTGCGGGGTGTTCCGCAATGTGCAGGAATTGAAGCCCGGCTGCTGCGCAGAATACACTGTGCCACAGGTTGGTGCGCCGCGCCTCACCGTGCGCCGCTACTGGCAGCTGACCGACCACGAACACCCCGATGATTTTACCCACACCGCAGCCAAAGTACGGGACCTGGTGATGGATGCCGTCACGCGGCAGCTGGTATCGGATGTGCCGGTGGCAACCTTCCTTTCCGGCGGGCTGGATTCCAGCCTGATTTCGGCAATCGCGGATTCCCACTTTACGGCGCGGGGCAAAACGCTGCAAACTTTCTCGGTCGGTTATCAGGATAACAAAAAGTACTTCCACGCCACCCATTTCCAGCCCAGCCCGGATGCGCCGTATATCCGCACCATGAACCAGTTCTTGAACGCGCAGCATACCTGGGTAACGCTGGACAGCGAAGCACTGGCCGCCGCCCTGCTGGAAGCGGTGGACGCCCGCGACCTGCCCGGAATGGCGGATGTGGACTCCTCGCTGCTGCTGTTCTGCCGTGAGATCCGTAAAACAGCCACCGTGGCACTTTCCGGCGAGTGCGCGGACGAGATATTTGGCGGTTACCCCTGGTACAGGGATAAGACCGTGCGGGAGCGGTATGGCTTTCCTTGGGCGCAGAGCACGGCATACAGGGTCAGCTTTTTTAAGCCGGAGGTGTTCGGCGGCATTGACCCGGCGGCGTATATTGATGAAGGCTACCGCGCCACGCTGGAGCAAACTTCCATCCGCCCCGGTCTGGATCCCCTGGAACAACGGATGCGCCAGATGTTTGCCCTGAACTTTAACTGGTTTATGCAGACCCTTTTGGACCGCAAGGACCGAATGAGTATGTACAGCGGGCTGGAAGTGCGCGTGCCGTTCTGCGATTACCGCATTGCGGAATACCTGTACAGCGTGCCGTGGGAATATAAGGATTACGAGGGCCACGAAAAAGGCCTGCTGCGCCAGGCGATGCAGGGCGTGCTGCCCACGGAAGTGTTGTGGCGAAAAAAGAGCCCCTACCCTAAAACATGGAACCCGGCGTATTTGAACGCTGTCAGCGCCATGCTGCGCAGTGCGATGCAGGACCCGGATGCCCCGCTGCTGCGTATTGCCAAGAGGGCAGCGCTGGAACAGCTGTTGACCGCTGCCGAGACTGCGACCCCCTGGTATGGCCAGCTGATGACCACCCCGCAGACCATTGCCTGGTTTGTGCAGCTGAATTACTGGCTGCAAAAATACCGGGTGGAGCTGGTGTAAATACCCGTGTGGCGGGCCCGGCATCAAACGCATAACACCAAAAACAGACGAGTGCCCACCCTGCACACGGATAACGGCAGGAAGGGCACTTTTTGTTTGCAAAGCGTAAAAAACGGGAAAATGCAGAAAAAACGCAGGCTGCAACCCATACAAAAAACACACAAGGTAATTGGGCATTGTGCCAATTAGCGGCATTTCAAGGATTTGTCAAGTGGCAAAAGAAATGCAAAAATAGCACTTTGCCAAAAGAAATGTGACACGCAGCCGGGCGTTCAATTGCCTGATAAAAAAACACGCAAAATGCCAAAAGAGCCCTTGACAATCAGCTTTTTGGCTGGTATACTGGCATAGTATCACAAAATGGAATAGAGCGCCCTAAAGGAATTTTGATTTTTTCGCGTTTTTTCAAACTTTGTTAAAAACGACGAATGTTCCAAGAAAATCATTGCTTCGGCGGAGCGCTTTTGCCAAAAACAAATCTGAACGGAATAGGAGTGGTCGCATTTTATGGTAAAGGTCAAGCCCGTACAAAACGGTCGAACCTCCAGAATGAGCTTTTCCCGCATCAACGAAGTGATTGGCATGCCCAACCTCATCGAGATCCAGAAAAACTCTTATAACTGGTTCCTGGACGAGGGCCTGCGCGAAGTGTTCCACGACATTGACGCGATCGAGGATTACACCGGGAATCTCTCGCTGGAATTTGTCGATTACCGTCTGGACAAGCACCCCAAATATACCATTAAAGAATGTAAAGAGCGTGACGCAACGTATGCTGCGCCGCTTTATGTCACTGCGCGCCTGTTGAACAAGAGCACCGGCGAAGTGAAGGAACAGGAAATTTTCATGGGCGATTTCCCGCTCATGACGGATTCCGGCACTTTCATCTCCAACGGTGCAGAACGTGTTATCGTCAGCCAGCTGGTTCGTTCGCCCGGCGTGTTCTATGCTTCCAGCAAGGACCGTACCGGCAAGGACCTTTTCACCGCAACCATGAACCCCAACCGCGGCGCATGGCTGGAATACGAAACCGATTCTTCCGATGTATATTATGTGCGCATTGATAAAAACCGCAAGCTGCCGGTTACTACCTTCCTGCGCGCACTGGGTCTTGGCACCGATGAACAGATCCGCCAGTACTTCGGCGATTCTGAACCCAAAATCAACGCCACCCTGGAAAAGGATATCACCCATTCCACAGAGGAAGCCCTGCTGGAGTGCTACCGCAAGCTGCGCCCCGGCGAGCCGCCGACGGTGGAAAGCTCCCGCAGCCACATCAACCTGCTGTTCTTTGATCCGCGCCGTTACGACCTGGCTCGTTTTGGCCGCTTCAAGATGAACAACAAGCTGTGCCTGTCCCGCCGTATTGCGGGCTATAAGACTGCCGAGGACATCATTGCCCCGCTGACCGGCGAACTGCTGGCCGCCAAGGGCGAGCGCATCAGCCACGAAAAGGCTGTTGAAATTGATAACGCCGGTGTTTCCCGCGTTACTGTTATCGTGGAGCGCAAGGGCCAGGATCCGGTCAATGTGATCGTGTTCTCCAACGGCTGTGTCGATGCCCAGAGTTTCTTCAGCTTTGACGTGAAGGAATGCGGCATCAACGAGCGCGCTTCCTTCGCCGAAATCCGTAAGATTCTGGATGCTACCTCCGATCCGGAAGAGCAGAAAGAACTGCTGACCAAGAATCATGATAAGCTCATCAGCCGCACCGTTACCGTTGACGATATCTTTGCTTCCGTCAACTACCTGCTGGGCCTTGACCATGGCATCGGCGTGACCGATGAAATCGACCACTTGGGCAACCGCCGCGTGCGCAGCGTTGGCGAATTGCTGCAGAACCAGTTCCGCATCGGCTTTGCCCGTATGGAGCGCGTTGTGCGCGAGCGCATGACCCTGCAGAACCAGGAATCCGGCGAGATCACCCCGCAGAGCCTGGTCAACATCCGCCCGGTTGTGGCTGCCATCCGTGAGTTCATCGGTTCCAGCCCACTGTCTCAGTTCATGGACCAGAACAACCCGCTGTCTGAGCTGACCCATAAGCGCCGTCTGTCCGCTTTGGGCCCCGGCGGTCTGTCCCGTGACCGCGCAGGCTTCGAAGTCCGCGACGTTCATTATACCCACTATGGCCGTCTGTGCCCGATTGAGACGCCCGAAGGTTCCAACATCGGTCTGATCTCCTATCTGGCATCTTTCGCCAAGATCAACAAGTACGGCTTCATTGAGGCACCTTACCGCCGCGTGGATAAAGAAACCGGCGTTGTTACCGATGAAGTTGTTTATATGCCCGCCGACGTTGAAGATGAATACATCGTGGCACAGGCCAACGAACCGCTGGACGAGAACAACTGCTTTGTCCGTCCCCGCGTTTCCGGCCGTCATCGCAACGACATTCAGGAATTTGCCCGTGAACAGGTCGATTTCATGGATGTCTCTCCGCGAATGATGGTTTCTGTGGCTACCGCCTGCATTCCCTTCCTGGAAAACGATGACTGTAACCGTGCTCTGATGGGCTCCAACATGCAGCGTCAGGCTGTGCCTCTGATGGTTACCCAGCGCTCTCTGGTTGCTACCGGCATGGAATACAAGGCTGCTACCGACTCCGGTGTCTGCGTGCTGGCTGCCCATGACGGCACCGTTGAAAGCGTTGACGCAGATAAGGTCGTTGTCCGTCTGGAAGATGGCTCCGCCGATACCTACGAACTGATTAAGTTTATGCGCTCCAACCAGGGAACCTGCGTCAACCAGCGCCCCGCCGTCTATGTGGGCGATGTTGTCAAGAAAGGCGACGTTCTGGCTGACGGCCCCGCCACCAAGGACGGCGAGATCTCTCTGGGCAAGAACGCTCTGATCGGCTTCATGACCTGGGAAGGCTACAACTACGAGGACGCTGTTCTGCTGAACGAAAAGCTGGTCCGCGAGGATATCTACACCTCTATCCACATTGAGGAGTACGAGAGCGAAGCCCGCGATACCAAGCTGGGACCTGAAGAGGTGACCCGTGATATCCCCAACGTCGGCGATGATTCCCTGAAGGATCTGGACGACCGCGGCATTATCCGCATCGGCGCCGAAGTCAAGACCGGCGATATTCTGGTTGGTAAGGTTACCCCGAAGGGTGAAACCGAACTGACCGCCGAAGAGCGCCTGCTGCGCGCCATCTTTGGCGAAAAGGCACGGGAAGTACGTGATACCTCCCTGCGCGTTCCCCACGGTGCTTACGGCATTGTTGTGGATGTTAAGGTCTTTACCCCCGAAAACTCTGACGAGCTGCAGCCCGGCGTGCGCACCTGCGTGCGCGTCTATATCGCCCAGAAGCGTAAGATCAGCGTTGGCGATAAGATGGCAGGCCGTCACGGCAACAAGGGTGTTGTTTCCCGCATTCTGCCGCAGGAGGACATGCCGTTCCTGCCTGACGGTACCCCGCTGGATATCGTGCTGAACCCCCTGGGCGTTCCTTCCCGTATGAACATCGGTCAGGTGCTGGAAGTCAACCTTGGCTATGTTGCCAAGGCCCTTGGCTGGCATGTGCAGACCCCCGTGTTCGATGGCGCGCACGAATCCGATATCCGTGACTGCCTGGCCGAAGCCCGCGATAAGTGGCATGGCGACCATGCACCGGAATATCCCACCAAGCTGCCCCGCCTGATGGGCGATAAGGGCCACATCATCGATTTCAGCAAGATCGACCTGACCGATGACGGCAAGACCACCGTTTACGATGGCCGTACCGGCGAAAAGTTCCCCTCCAAGGTTACTGTCGGTTATATGTACTACCTCAAGCTGCATCACCTGGTTGATGATAAGATCCATGCCCGTTCCACCGGCCCGTACTCTCTGGTTACCCAGCAGCCTTTGGGCGGCAAGGCCCAGTTCGGCGGCCAGCGTTTCGGCGAAATGGAAGTTTGGGCTCTGGAAGCTTATGGCGCGGCTTACACCCTGCAGGAAATCCTGACTGTCAAGTCTGACGATGTTGTGGGCCGTGTCAAGACCTACGAAGCAATCGTCAAGGGCGAAGATGTGCCGAATCCGGGCATCCCCGAAAGCTTCCGCGTTATGCTGAAAGAACTGCAGAGCCTTGGCCTGGATATTGTTGTTCAGGATAAGGAAGGCAACGCTGTTGATATGCGTCAGGAATATGACGATGACGATGCCAACTTTGACAACAGCGATATCGGTGATAACGTTCTGCTGGAAAGCGAGCTGCAGGATGATTACAGTGTCAAGGATGCCGATGAAGGCTTTGACGACGACCTGGGCGATGAGGAGCCGGATGAAGCTTCTCTGGCACAGATCGAAGCCGACAATGGCGACGACCTGTTCGACGGTGAATGATCGGAATGCTGTTTACGTCACGATTAAATGAGAGGGTTCGCTGAATGGAAAATAAAGAGTTCGATTCTATCAAGATCGGCCTTGCTTCTCCCGACCAGATCCGTGCCTGGAGCTATGGCGAGGTCAAGAAACCTGAAACCATCAACTACCGCACCCTGAAGCCGGAGCGCGACGGCCTGTTCTGCGAGCGCATTTTTGGACCTACCAAGGACTGGGAATGCCACTGCGGCAAGTATAAGCGCATCCGCTATAAGGGCAAGATCTGCGATAAGTGCGGTGTCGAAGTTACCCGCGCTAAGGTCCGCCGCGAGCGCATGGGCCACATTGAGCTGGCTGCACCCGTTTCGCACATCTGGTATTTCAAGGGCATTCCCAGCCGCATTGGCCTGATGCTGGACATCGGCCCCCGCCAGCTGGACAAGGTGCTCTACTTTGCAAACTATATCGTTACCGATCCCGGCTTTACTCCACTGGAGAAAAAGCAGCTCCTGACCGAACGCGAGTACAAGGAGATGCGGGAAAAGTACGAGGATACCTTTGAAGCCGGCATGGGCGCCGAAGCCGTCCAGAAGCTGCTGGCTGAGATCGACCTGGAAGCTCTGTCCGCAGAGCTGCATGAGGAACTGGAAAAGGCTACCGGCCAGAAGCGCGTCCGCCTGTTGAAACGCCTGGAGTGCGTTGATGCATTCCGCCTGTCCGGCCAGCGCCCGGAGTGGATGATCCTGAACGTTGTTCCGGTCATTCCGCCGGATATCCGCCCCATGGTCCAGCTGGATGGCGGCCGCTTTGCGACTTCCGACCTGAACGATCTGTACCGTCGCGTGATCAACCGCAACAACCGTCTGAAGCGCCTGCTGGAGCTGGGCGCTCCCGACATCATCGTGCGCAACGAAAAGCGCATGCTGCAGGAAGCAGTTGACGCCCTGATCGATAACGGCCGCCGCGGCCGCCCGGTCACTGGCCCCAACAACCGCGCCCTCAAGAGCCTTTCCGATATGCTGAAGGGCAAGCAGGGCCGCTTCCGCCAGAACCTGCTGGGCAAACGTGTTGACTACTCTGGCCGTTCCGTTATCGTTGTCGGCCCTGAGCTGAAGATGTACCAGTGCGGTCTGCCCAAAGAGATGGCTCTGGAGCTGTTCAAGCCCTTCGTTATGAAGGACCTGGTCCAGAAGGGCATTGCCTCCAACATCAAGGCTGCCCGCAAAAAGGTCGAGCGTGCTTCCACCGAGGTGTGGGACTCTCTCGAAACCGTCATCAAGGGCCATCCCGTTCTGCTGAACCGTGCACCTACCCTGCACCGCCTGGGCATTCAGGCATTTGAGCCCGTTCTGGTCGAAGGCCACGCCATCAAGCTGCACCCGCTGGTCTGCACCCCCTTCAACGCTGACTTCGACGGCGACCAGATGGCTGTCCATCTGCCGCTGTCCACCGAAGCACAGCGCGAAGCCAAGATGCTGATGCTGGCTTCCGGCAACCTGCTGAAGCCGTCTGATGGCGAACCTGTCACCGTGCCCACGCAGGATATGATCCTGGGCTCTTACTACCTGACCATGGTCAACCCCGAAGACCCCGGCCACGACAAGGTGTTCCGCGATGAGGACGAAGCCCTGATGGCTTACGCCGAGCATATCGTCACCCTGCAGGCTCCCGTTAAGGTGCGCCGCACCATGGACTTTGGCAACGGCCCCGAAACCGCCCTTGTCACCACCACTGTCGGCAAGATCATCTTCAACACCCCCATCCCGCAGGATCTGGGCTATGTGGACCGCACCGACCCCGAACATAAGTTCGATTACGAAGTCGATTTCCAGGTCACCAAGAAGAAGCTGCCCGACATCATCAGCCGCTGCCTGACAAAGCATGGCACCAAGCGCTGCGCTATCATGCTGGACCACATCAAGGCACAGGGCTATAAGTATTCCACCCTTTCCGCCATCACCGTTGCCGTGCCTGACGCTATCATCCCCGAAGAGAAGCCGGAGATCCTGGCTGCGGCTGACAAGAAGGTTGAAAAGGTTATGAAGAACTTCAACCGTGGTCTTATCTCTGATGAAGAGCGCTATAAGAACACCGTTGAGATCTGGCAGGCAGCTACCGAGGAAGTTTCCAACGCTCTGTCTACCAACCTGAAGACCCACCACCAGCGCAACCCCATCTATATGATGTCCGACTCTGGTGCTCGTGGTTCTATGGACCAGATCAAGCAGCTGGCCGGCATGCGCGGCCTGCTGGCTAACACCGCAGGTAAAACCCTGGAAATGCCTATCCGTGCAAACTACCGCGAAGGCCTGAACATCTTGGAGTACTTCATCTCTTCTCGAGGCGCTCGTAAAGGTTTGACCGATACCGCACTGCGTACTGCTGACTCTGGCTACCTGACCCGCCGTCTGGTTGACGTTTCTCAGGAAGTCATCATCCGCGAGGAAGACTGCCACGCTACCGAGGGTATCCTCGTCAGCGAGATCAGCGAAGGCAACGCTACCATCGAAAGCTTCTCCGAGCGTCTGATTGGCCGTTATGCTCTGCATGACGTGAAGGATCCCAAGACCGGCGAACTCATTGTGTCCAAGGACAAGATGATGGATATGTTCGACGCTGAAAAGATCAAAGCTGCCGGTATTACCGAGCTGGAGATCCGCAGCGTGATGACCTGCCGTGCCCACGTTGGCGTCTGTGCCCGCTGCTACGGCTCCAACATGTCCAACGGCCAGTGCGTTAAGGTCGGTGAATCCGTCGGTATCATTGCGGCACAGTCCATCGGCGAACCCGGTACTCAGCTGACCATGCGTACCTTCCATACTGGCGGTATCGCATCTGCTGAAGATATTACTCAGGGTCTTCCGCGTGTTGAAGAACTGTTCGAGAGCCGCCGCCCGAAGGCAATGGCTATCATGTCCGAGATCGCCGGTACCGTCCATATTGACGATACCAAGAAGAGCCGCCACGTTGAAGTGACCGGTGTTGACGATAACGGCGCACCGGTTACCAAGAGCTACCTGATCCCGTTCGGCCACCGCCTGAAGGTGATGGAGGGCGATGTGCTCGTCAAGGGCGCACTGTTGACCGAAGGCCATGCTTATCCGCAGGATATCCTGGCTGTCAAGGGCCGCATTGCTACCCAGAACTACCTGATCAGTGAAGTCCAGAAGGTTTACCGTCTGCAGGGCGTTGAAATCAACGATAAGCATATCGAAGTTATCGTCCGCCAGATGATGCGTAAGGTTCGCATTGACGATGCAGGTTCCAGCGAGTTCATCATGGGCAGCGTTGTCAACCGCCGCGATGTGATGATCGAGAACGAGAAGATTCAGGAACGCATTGATGCAGGCGAAACCGACCTGAAGCTGGTCCAGGCCAGCCAGATCCTGCTTGGTATCACCAAGTCCAGCCTGGCAACCGACAGCTTCCTGTCCGCTGCATCCTTCCAGGAAACCACCCGCGTTCTGACCGAAGCCGCCATCAAGGGCAAGGTTGACCCGCTGGCCGGTCTGAAGGAGAACGTCATCATCGGTAAGCTGATCCCCGCCGGTACCGGTTTGCCGGAGGTTGAAGAAGAGCTGGCTCGCGCCGAGGAAATCCGCGATGCCGAAGGCAGCGCTTACGACCACGCTGAAAAGTAAGCTTTCCTGATCCTTATGCGGTAAAGCGGAAACGCTTTGCTGAACAATAAAACATAACATCCCCCACAGCATTCCCCGCACGGCCCACCGCGGCAGGGGAGGGTGCTGCGGGGGATTTTTTGCTGTTTTGCGGAGCAGCGTAACCGATTCCCGCGAAAAAGCAGCAGAACAGCTGGGCATACTGGAACATTCGCTCCTTACGGTGGCGAGCAGCGCGGAAACACTGCCCTGTGCGCAGGCTTTTTTGCTAAATAAAAACGGATTTGTTTTTTCTAACATTTGGTGTATAATACTTTTATACTGGGTTTGTCTGTGCAGGATGAATGGTGCCTGCATGGAGGTCAGGGAAGCGCGCTTCCCTGACTGGCTCAGAAAGACACCATACAGAAAAGGAGAATCCGCCCATGTCGGAAGCATTGAAAGAACGCAAAGAGATGGACCCGCAGTACCAGTGGGACCTGACCAAAATGTACGCCAGCGATGCGGAATGGGAAAAGGCTTTTGCCGCCATTGACCCCAAAATTGAAGCTTTGGCTGCCTGGGAGGGCAAGCTGAACAACGCTGCCAGCATTCGTGAATTTTATGATGCAGAAATCGGCGTGTTCCGTGAACTGGAAAACCTGGCTGTCTACACCAGCCTGCGTCTGAGCGAGGATACCCGTGCTGATGACGCCCAGAGCATGGATGCCCGCGCTACCGCCAAATATGTAAAGGCTGTCGGTACCATCGCCTATGCTCAGCCGGAAATCCTGGCACTGCCGCAGGAAACCCTGGATGCCATCATGGCTGACGAGCAGGTTGCCCCCTACCGCTTTGCCCTGGAGGACCTGCTGCGTGCAAAGCCTCACACCCTGACCGCCCCGGAAGAAAAGCTGCTGGCTGCTTTCGGTGAGGCATTCGGCACCCCGAAAAACGTTGCCGATAACCTGGGAGACGCCGACATGGTGTTCGATTCCGTCAAGGATGGCGAGGGCAACGATGTGGAGCTGACCGCTTCCAACTACATCCTGCTGCAAACCTCCAATGACCGCGTGCTGCGCAAGAATGCCTTTGAAAGCTACTACAAGAGCTTCCGCCAGCACATCAACACGCTGGCTGCCTCTTACTCCGGCGCTGTCAAGACCGCTGCTGCCGAAGCCTCCGTCCGTCATTATGAATCTTCCCGCGCCATGTCCATGGCAGGGGAGAATGTGCCCGGCCAGGTCTATGATAACCTGGTGGCTACTGTGCGCAAGCACCTGCCGGATATGTACCGCTATGTTGCTCTGCGCAAGCGCATCCTGGGTGTGGACGAGCTGCACTACTATGATGTGTATGCCCCGCTGACCAAGGGCGTCAGCGCCCATTACACCTATGACCAGGCCAAGCAGATGGTTCTGGATGCCGTTGCACCGCTGGGCGAAGAGTACGGCACCATCGTTCGTAAGGGCTTTGCCGAGCGCTGGATCGATGTATTCCCCAACAAGGGCAAGAGCGGCGGCGCTTACTCCGGCGGCAGCTATGATTCCAACCCCTATATCATGTGCAACTTTACCGGTACGCTGGACAGCGTTTCCACCATTGCGCATGAGATGGGCCACAGCATGCACAGCTGGTTCAGCCGCCACACTCAGCCCGCCCAGTATGCCGACTATACCCTGTTTGTCGCAGAGGTCGCTTCCACCGTCAATGAGAACCTGCTCATTGAGCACCTGCTGGCAGAAAAGAACCAGGATCCCGCAACCCGCCTGGCCCTGCTGAACCAGTACCTCGAAAATTTCAAGGGAACCGTCTACCGCCAGACGATGTTTGCCGAGTTTGAGCGCGATGCCCACGCCATGGCCGAGCGCGGCGAAGCCCTGAATCCCGCCGCCCTGAACAATCTGTACAAGAAGCTCATTGTGGACTACTTTGGACCGGAGCTGGTTGTGGATGACGAAGTACAGTACGAGTGGGCACGCATCCCGCACTTCTACCGCCCGTTCTATGTTTATAAGTATGCAACCGGCTATTCCACTGCCGTGGCATTGTCCGAGGGCATCCTGAAGAACGGCGAACCGGCTGTTAAGAAGTACCTGGAGTTCCTGCACATGGGCGGCAGCGCTTACCCGCTGGATGAGCTGCGCCATGCCGGTGTGGACCTGACCACCCCCGCCCCGGTGGATGCTGCCCTGGATAAGTTCGGCCGCATTCTGGACGAAGCCGAAGCCTGCGTGGCACAGCTGGAAGCTGCAAAATAAGCAGGGGAAAGTCCTGGGGTGTATCTGAAAAAGTCGAAAATTTAGTCTGTTTCTGCAAACACAGCGGGATTTTGCGTTAAAAAGCCTTGGAATCCGCAAAGAATTCCTATGGCTCTTTGCCTTAAATTCTGCTTGCGTTTGCGAAATATCCGTCATTTTTTTGTTTTCAGATACACCTTAAGCGCAAAATTAGAACCCCCAGTGCAGAAAATCAGCATCTTGCACGATTATTTGAAATATTTTTTGTGAATACTCTTGACAGAGCGTGGTTTATCCGCTATTATTATAAATGCGTGAGTTAAGGGGTCAAGTGCGGCCAAAATGGAAGCACAACCCCCGCAAAAACTGCGCGGAATAATCAAGAAAGGAGAAAAGAAATGCCTACTTTTAACCAGCTCGTACGCAAAGGCCGTGAGGTCCTGGTAACCAAGAGCACTGCTCCTGCCCTTCAGAAGAGCTACAACTCCCAGAAGAAGCAGTACACCACCATGAACAGCCCCCAGAAGCGTGGTGTTTGCACCGCTGTTCGTACCATGACCCCCAAAAAGCCCAACTCTGCTCTGCGTAAAGTTGCCCGTGTCCGCCTGACGAATGGTATCGAGGTCACCTCCTACATTCCTGGTATCGGCCATAACCTGCAGGAGCACAGCGTTGTCCTGATCCGTGGCGGTCGTGTTAAGGACCTGCCCGGTGTCCGTTACCACATCATCCGTGGTACTCTGGATACTCAGGGTGTTGCAAACCGTAACCAGGCTCGCAGCAAATACGGCGCAAAGCGTCCCAAGGCCGGTGCCAAGAAGTAAGGAAACATCTTTTCGCCATAAAATGGTCAGCTGACCCTTTTGTGGCATAACGGGAGTTTTCTTTAACTTTCGAGTACCGATGATATCATTAATGTGAAGGAGGGAAGAAAGATGCCCAGAAGAGGTAAAATCGCAAAGCGCGAAGTTCTGGCTGATCCTATTTACAATTCCAAGCTCGTCACCCGTCTGGTCAACAGCATCATGCTGGATGGCAAGAAGGGCGTCGCTCAGAAGATCGTTTACGAAGCTTTTGAGACTGTCAAAGAGAAGACCGGCAACGATCCTCTCGAAATGTTCGAGAAGGCCATGGAAAACATCATGCCCAGCCTCGAAGTTAAGGCCCGCCGTGTCGGCGGCTCCACCTACCAGGTTCCCCTGGAGGTCAGCCCCGCCCGCCGCGAGACCCTCGGCCTGCGCTGGCTGACTCTGTACAGCCGCAGCCGTGGTGAAAAGACCATGTCCGCTCGCCTGGCCGCCGAGATCATCGACGCTACCAACAACGTTGGCGGCGCCGTCAAGAAGCGCGAAGATACCCACAAGATGGCAGAAGCCAACAAGGCTTTCGCGCATTACCGTTATTGATCTGCTTACTGAGGAGGTTTAAGCCATGGCAACGCCGAGAGACGTATCCCTGCAAATGACCCGAAATATCGGTATCATGGCCCACATCGACGCAGGCAAGACCACCACCACCGAGCGCATTCTGTACTACACCGGTATTAACCATAAGATCGGCGAAGTTCATGACGGCGCTGCCACGATGGACTGGATGGAGCAGGAACAGGAACGTGGTATTACCATCACTTCCGCTGCAACCACCTGCTACTGGAGCCACACCGAGACCCAGCACGATCCGGCTCTGTTCAAAAAGAACCGTCATCGTATCAACATCATCGACACCCCGGGCCACGTTGACTTTACTGTTGAAGTTCAGCGTTCTCTGCGTGTTCTGGACGGTTCTGTTACCGTTCTGGCCGCAAAGGGTGGCGTTGAGCCTCAGTCTGAAACCGTTTGGCGCCAGGCTGACGAGTACAAGGTTCCCCGCATGGTTTACGTCAACAAGATGGATACCATGGGTGCTGACTTCTTCCGCTGCGTACAGATGATGCATGATCGTCTGCATGCCAACGGTGTGCCTATCCAGCTGCCTGTCGGCCAGGAAGACACTTTCCGCGGCATCATCGATCTGATCGACATGAAAGCCGATATCTACTATGATGATATGGGCAATGATGTGCGCGTTGAGGAAATTCCTGAAGACCTGAAAGAACAGGCTCAGGAATATCATGACAAGCTGATCGAAGCTGTTGCTGAGACCGACGAAGAGCTGATGATGAAGTACCTGGAAGGCGAAGAGCTGACCAAGGGAGAAATCAAGGCTGCTCTGCGTAAGGCTACTATTTCCAACGAGATCGTTCCTGTTGTCTGCGGCTCTTCTTACAAGAACCGTGGCGTTCAGAAACTGTTGGATGCAATCGTTGATTATATGCCCGCTCCGACCGACGTTGCGGCCATCAAGGGCACCAACCCGGAGACTGGCGAGGAAGAAGATCGCACTTCTTCCGATGATCAGCCGTTCTCTGCACTGGCATTCAAGATTATGACTGACCCGTATGTCGGTAAGCTGTGCTTCTTCCGCGTGTACTCTGGTACCGTTGAGGCTGGCACCACTGTTTACAACTCTGTTAAGGATCAGGACGAGCGTATCGGTCGTATCCTGCAGATGCATGCAAACAACCGTAAGGATATCGACATCTGCTACGCTGGCGATATCGCCGCTGCTGTTGGTCTGAAGAACACCACCACTGGTGATACCCTGTGCGATGAGAAGCATCCCATCATCCTCGAGTCCATGAACTTCCCCGAGCCGGTTATCCGCGTTGCCATCGAGCCCAAGACCAAGGCTGGCAGCGAGAAGATGGGTATCGCCCTGTCTAAGCTGGCTGAAGAGGACCCGACTTTCCGTACCTGGACCGATGAAGAAACCGGTCAGACCATCATCGCCGGCATGGGCGAGCTCCACCTGGAAATCATCGTGGACCGTCTGCTCCGCGAGTTTAAGGTCGAAGCTAACGTTGGCGCACCTCAGGTTGCCTACCGTGAAACCATCCGCAAGGATGCTAACCAGGAAACCAAGTACGCACGTCAGTCCGGTGGTAAGGGCCAGTATGGTCACGTTAAGATCAAGATTGAGCCCAACCCGGGTAAGGGTTATGAGTTCGTCAACGGTATTGTTGGCGGCGCTATCCCGAAGGAATACATCCCCGCTGTTGACAACGGTATCCAGGGCGCGATGAAGTCCGGCATTCTGGCTGGCTATCCCGTCGTGGATGTCAAGGTCACTCTGTGGGACGGCTCCTATCATGAAGTTGACTCCTCTGAAATGGCGTTCTCCATCGCCGGCTCCATGGCATTCAAGGATGCTATGAAGAAGGCTGATCCCGTCATTATGGAGCCCATCATGAAGGTTGACGTTGTTGTTCCTGACGAGTATATGGGCAACGTCATTGGCGACTTGAACAGCCGCCGCGGCGCGATCCAGAACCAGGAATCCACCGATGGCACTGCCCGTGTCACCGCTATGGTTCCTCTGTCCGAGATGTTCGGTTACGCTACTGACCTGCGTTCCAAGACCCAGGGCCGTGGCCAGTACTCCATGGAGCCGGCTGATTACCAGCAGGTTCCCAAGAGTGTTGCAGATAAGATCATGACCGAGCGCAATAAGGGCTGATTCTGCACAAATTCGCGCAAAATACTTGATTTTTCTTGAAAAATCTAGTATGATAGCCTTACAACAGGCTATTTTATCTGTTTGAATTAAAGGAGGATACTTCCAATGGCTGAAAAGGAAAAATTTGACCGCTCTTTGGAGCATGTCAACATCGGTACCATCGGTCACGTTGACCACGGCAAGACCACTCTGACTGCCGCTATCACCAAGGTTCTGGCTCTGAAGGGCGACGCCGATTTCATGGATTACTCCAGCATCGATAAGGCTCCTGAAGAGAAGGCTCGTGGTATCACGATCAACACCGCTCACGTTGAGTACCACACCGCGAAGCGTCACTATGCCCACGTTGACTGCCCGGGCCATGCTGACTACATCAAGAACATGATCACCGGTGCTGCTCAGATGGACGGCGCTATCCTGGTTGTTGCTGCAACCGATGGCCCGATGCCGCAGACCCGTGAGCACATCCTGCTGGCTCGTCAGGTTGGCGTGCCCAAGATCGTTGTGTTCCTGAACAAGTGCGATATGGTTGACGACGAAGAGCTGCTCGACCTGGTCGAAATGGAAGTTCGCGAACTGCTGGACAGCCAGGATTTCGACGGCGACAACACCCCGATCATCCGTGGTTCCGCTCTGAAGGCTCTGGAGAGCACTTCCAAGGATCCCGATGCTCCGGAATACAAGTGCATTTGGGAGCTGATGGACGCTGTTGATAGCTACATCCCGACCCCGGACCGTGCTGCTGATAAGCCGTTCCTGATGCCCGTTGAGGACGTTATGACCATCTCCGGCCGTGGCACCGTTGCTACCGGTCGTGTTGAGCGTGGTACTGCTCATGTCGGCGATCAGATGGAAATCGTTGGTCTGAAGCAAGAGAAGCTGACCACCACCATCACTGGTCTGGAAATGTTCCGCAAGAGCCTCGAGTTCGCTCAGGCTGGCGACAACATCGGCGCTCTGCTGCGTGGTATTGACCGTGACCAGATCGAGCGTGGCCAGGTTCTGGCTGTTCCCGGCTCTGTTCATCCCCACACCACTTTCGATGGCCATGTTTACGTCCTGAAGAAGGAAGAAGGCGGCCGTCATACCCCGTTCTTCAACAACTATCGTCCTCAGTTCTACTTCCGTACCACCGACGTTACCGGCATCATCACCCTGCCCGAAGGCACTGAGATGTGCATGCCCGGCGACAACGTTGATATGCACGTTGAGCTGATCACCCCGGTTGCCATGGAAGAAGGCATGCGTTTCGCTATCCGCGAAGGCGGCCACACTGTTGGTTCCGGCGTTGTTTCCAAGATCGAGAAGTAATTTTCGGCTTGTGATATAGCTTTCAAGGCTCCTGCTGTTAAGGCAGGGGCCTTTTTGTTGTGTACGACTTATGGGATGGGGAAGGGGAGAGAAAGTTAGGAGTTAGGAGGGAGGAGGTAGGAGTTGGAGGCGGGGTAACGGCCCGATACAGAAGGACGAGGAGGGCGGTATAAAGGAATTAGGAATGAGAAATGAGCAATTAGAAATTGGCGATAGCAAAAAGTACATTGAGGAAACTTTGAAAAGGGGAGTAAGGCGGGGTGACCCCACCCCGCCGAAACTTGAGTACGAGGTAACATCTCAAAAGCAGCAATACACCTTGGTTACATCGCTCGGCCTATAGTACCCACTACTCCATTAAAATCCGCTCCATACCCTCGCCCACCTCCAATTCCTAATTCCTCATTGCTAATTTCTAATCGCATCAGCTCCGAACTCCTAACTGATTCTTTCCCCTTGCCTCATTTTTCCTCCTCCCCCTGCCAAATCTCTCAACAAGCCAAACCGAAATGGCAAAAAATGCGCGATCACAATACCGGGTGATTGTATTAAGAGATTGCAAAGAACATTATCGGGGTAAATGTTCAATTATTTGATAAAAACAGGAATAAACCATTCAAAAATGTTAATAAATACCGCCAAGGGGTCACCGCACCGCAGCGCAAATAATATGCGAAAAACAGGTTTCAGTTGATTCAAGGACAAAAATTCACATAGAAATCGCGCTAATTAACTATGCAAATTCTGGCAACTGTGATATAATGTATATACCTAGATGTGTCGGAACGGTTATCATTTGCGGGATCAAGGCATGCAGCCGGTACAACGTTTTGTCAGCCGCTGTGCCGGGGCCAAAAGCCCCAAAAGCAGGCCGCAGCCCGGCAAGGGATCGCCAGACCGAGGGAGCACAACCAGGTGTTTTGCAATCAACACCTGCAAAGTGCCGCACATCTGCCGTACCACTTTTCACACAAAAGGGGAAAGTAGTAACCACTTAAGGGAGGATAAAACTATGAAGAAAAACCTTCAGCGTTTTGGTGCATCCGTGCTGGCTGCAGCCATGGTTGCCCAAAGCGTGGCGCTTCCCGCAGCAGCCGAAACTACCAAGATTGATTCTTCGGTAGCGCAGTCTGTTGCAGCTAGCGCAGCAAGCGCGGCCAGCGCTGTGCAGTCCCTGCCCAAGTTCACCAGCACCGCAGACCTGATCCAGCAGACAGCCCAAACGCTGGCTGCCCAGGGCGAAGTGCATGAACTGGAGCAGGACGATGCCAAGCTGGAAGCGACTGCACAGAGCAAGGCGGGCATGAGCCTTGCAGCGTTGGAAAATGCACTGGCCGATGCCATGTACGCCAACGCCGCAGCCGGCAAGATCAACACCGAAGCCTATGGCCTGAACAAGGACGAGATGGCATCGGTGATGGCTGCCACCATCAAAACGTATCATCTGTCCAGCGCCGTTACCGACCTGGGCTATGAGACGAACGCCGCAGGCGTTGTGACCGCCGTTACCTTTACCGGCAGCTCCGGCATGACCTCTGCGATGGAGTCCATGACCAACAGCGATGATGAAGTGATTGCGCAGCAGGCTGACAGCTACGCACAGGCTTACGTTGCTGAAAACTCCGATACCTTTGCTGCCAGCGCCGCTGCAGACGGCCATACCTATGGCGAGCCGAAATGGTACTGGAATGACACCAACCCGGAGGATGGCCACACCCATACCTGGAAGGAAACCCCCGATGGTTACTGGACCAAGACCGATGACGGCTGGGCTTACACCGCTGTGTATACCTGTGAAAAGGACGATGCCTACCAGAAGGTAGAAGGCACCGTAACCAAGGATACCACCGAGGCAAAGCCCGGCGTTGCCGGCAAGACCGTTTACTCTGCCAGCGTGCCCGCTGACAAGAGCCCGGTTAAGAAGGAATACAAGGAACCCACCACCCGCACCGACGACATTGCCGCCCTGCCCTGCCAGAGCCATGTTGTGTCCAAGGATGCAGATGGCAACTTTGTTGCTACCTTCAACTGGGAAATGAAGAAGGTCGAGGGCAAGCTGGCCGATGACTACAGCAACGCCCAGCTGTTCTATGACAGCGAAACCGGCAAAATTTCTGCCGGCGCTCCCGTTACCATTGACTGGGAATGCACCAGCATCACCTTCAAGTGCGCTGTCTGCGGCGAAGAAATCAAAACCAAGCCGATGCAGACCATGCCGGTCAGTGTTGTGGTAGACCAGAATGACAATTCCGTCTACATCAACGTGGGCGGCACCCCGACCCTGGATACCACCTCCGGCGGCACCGGCGTTACCCTGGTGTCCGCAATGGATGGCGGCAACTGGTACGATATGCAGAACAACCCGGTTGACGCAAGCAAGGTGAACTTCACCTATCAGAGCGGCGACAACAAGGGCAAGAACAGCCTGCTGCTGTACGACAGCCAGAAGACTGCCGTGTATGTGGACGACCAGGGCAACCAGGTCACCAATACTTACGATGTCTCGACTGCGCAGATGAACTACTACTACTTCCAGCTGTCGCAGTTCAACCAGGACGAAGCAGAGTACTTCGGCGTGGTTGCCCCGTTCTGGACCTCCAAGGGCGTTCAGAAGCAGGGCGAGGATGGCAGCATCACCGGCACCATGGGCGCAATCAAGGTATTGTGCAGCATTGATCCGAACGATGATGTCCCGCCGACCACCATGGCATTCATGCTGAACATGCTGCCGCAGGCGTTCATGTCTTACGTCATGAACTATGGCGAAGCTCTGAAAGCTATCCGTGATGCAGGCCTGGCACAGGTTGCCAAGCTGGGTGACAGCGCTGACTATGTTACCAAGCTGCTGATCCTGCACGACTGGATCTCCCAGGTTGCAGAATTCGATATGGGCTCCATGGGCGATATCACCGGCGGCGGCAACAACGACCCCATCCAGATGACTGCTTTCGGCGCCCTGCTGGGCGGCGGGATCGGCGCTAAGGGCGTTGAGTATGGCTGCATCTGCCTGGGCTATGCATCTGCATTTAACTACATGGTCCAGAATTTGCCTGACAACAAGGAAATCTATAAAAAGACCGTTGACGGCAAAGAAGTTTGGAAGACCGCTGATGAAGTAGGCGATAACGCTGTTGTTGACTTTGCCCAGATCCTGTATTACTGCGATACTTCTGATACCAGTATTGCCGGTAATGCGTTCGGCGGCGGCATGTTCAACAACGTCCACTACTTCAACGCAGTCAAGGTCAACAAGCTGCAGGGCGACAGCAACTCTGCTACGATGACCACCGGCGAACCCAACAAGAACTGGTACTATGTTGACGTCTGCTATGACGACGTGAACACCGAGTGCATGGCCCAGACCCGCGTTGAGAACGCAGGCGACCTGCGCCATGTCAACTTCCTGGTTTCTCCCTCCGGTCTGGAAGGCCGTTACAGCAAGTACTATGATTACATTGACTCGCTGTACGATGGCTACACCTACACCAAAAACAAGGAACCCGATAAGGATGAAGCCGGCAATGTTGTGATGAACAACGGCAAGCCGCATTACTCTTACACCAAGGCGGATAACAAGAACGAGACCCGTTACACCGATACCTGCTACGAGGATACCTGGTTCACCTCTATCTGCAGCCCCATCTACTTCGACGATAATTACTTCTATTACGTTGATACCACGACCAACCAGAACCTGTATAACGACATGCGCCGCAAGCAGGCCGAGAACGGCGACAGCGGCAGCTCTGGTTCCGGCAGCTCTGGTAACAACTCCCAGATGCAGCAGTTCATGAAGAAGATGCAGAACCAGGGCCCCGATACTCTGGAAGCACGTCCGCGTAATGCGAACTACTATATCCGCAAAGCGGATTCCAGCAGCTCCGGCGGCTTCAGCATGAGCAGCTTTACCAAGACGGATGACCCGTTTGATATCATCCTGATGTACTACAACGATCTGAAGGAAACCAGCAGCAACTTCAATGATGACGACAGCAATGCCAAGGTTCTGGCCGAAGCTGGCACCATCTATAAGATCGATACCAGTGTAACAGATAAGCATACCAAGGTTGAAAACAACCTGAACACCGAGTGCCTGGCAGACGCTGCTGCAAAGCGGATCTACCCCGCACTGGTACACTCTACCGCACTGTATGAGGGCATGCTGTACTTCAACGTCAACAACGCCATCTACCGTATGGACCCGACCTCCGGCAAAGTGGAAGAAGTGAAGGAATACAACACCGTCTATGGCGGCATTAAGCTGACCAAGGATAAGGACGGCAACATGGTTCCCGATACCCACTTTACCGGCATGAGCATGGTTATCATGGATAGCGACCAGGATACCAGCAGTGTGAAGTATCTGGGCACCTTCAAGAACCATCCTCTGGCTGGCCTGACCCTGCGTGACAGCTACAGCTTTGCTACCACCACCCAGCAGGGCCAGACTGTGATCACCGGCATCAACACCACCAAGGATCAGCTGGTCGTTTCTGTCGGCACCAACCTGTCCAACACCTATAAGGAGCTGGATTCCGATGGCAAGCCGGTTGTTAAGACCGATGATTCCGGCCTTTCCTATGACCAGCGTAAGAGCTACAAGAACGAGTCCTGGAACTACAACCCGAGTTACAACCAGAACATGGGCAGCTCTGACGAGAAGAACAAGAACGAAGAGTTCATGTGGTGCGCTAACCTGGTTGAAACCATGCCGATGTCCGACATGGTCAGCGACCTGAAGAGCGGCGCAACCACCGATGTTACCGTTGAAGCATGGTGCAATACCCCCGCTTACACCCAGGCCCGCACCACCAAGTACGGCCTGACCAAGGGCGAAAAGGTGTACGCTGACGGCGCACTGCCCAAGGGCCATACCTGGGCTCTGGACGAGCTGGAAACCAAGTCCGTTGGCAACAATGTGTACCTGTGCTCTGATTGCCATACTGCAACCGAGAGCGTACCTCACACTGTAACCCTGCCGGAAGCAGTTGAAGGCGTTACCCTGACCCTGGGCACCACCAACAACACCTACATCAAGGACGATACCGTTACCCTGACCGTAGAAAAGGAAGGCACCGATATCGTTACCGTTACCGCAAAGAACGGCGATACCGATGTTGCCCTGACTGAAGTTCAGGAAGCAGCGCAGGACGAAGCCGCAGCCCAGGCTACCACCGAAAAGGCTAAGACGGTTTACACCTTCACCATGCCGGACGGCGATGTGACCATCAGTGTTACCAAAGCCGCTAAGACCTATGAGGTCAAGGTGGCCGATGCTAACAAGGATACGTTGAAGATCACCAGCCCCGAAGCTGACCTGGATAAGGTTGCTGAGGGCACCAGCGTTACCGTTGTGGCTACCCCGGCAACCGGTTATACTGTGAAAGCAGGTAGCGTAAAGGCTACTTATACTGACGATAAGGGTGAAGAGCAGACTGTTACGGCAACCGCCGACACGGAGAAGGCTAACACCTACACCTTTGCAATGCCTGCTGGTAATGCAACTGTCAGCGCAGAGTTTGTTAAGGAATACAAGGTTACCGCAGCTCCTGCTGAGAACGGCACTGTAACCGTAGACCCGACCGCAGCTGTTGAAGGCACCGACGTTACCGTTACCGTTAAGGCAGCTGATAACTACCAGCTCAAGGCTGACAGCCTGACCTACAGCTATAAGAGCGGCGAAGATACCAAGACCGAAAAGCTGACCCTGACCGATGGCAAGGCAACCTTCAAGATGCCTGCCGCTGATGTTACCGTTAGCGCTGAGTTTGAGCCTGTTAAGGCTAAAACCTACAGCGTTACGATCAACAGCAGCAATAATGGTACTGTGACGGCTGACAAGACCACTGACGTGGAAGCTGGCAAACCTGTTACTCTGACCGTTACCCCGGCTGATGACATGTATACGCTTGCACAGCTGGCAGAAAATGGCCTGAGGGTTACTTACACCGATGCAGCGGGCACCGAGCAGCCCGTTAAGGTGGCAGAAGGCACCGAAGCCAACACCTACACCTTTGAAATGCCTGCTGCTGATGTGACCGTTAGCGCACAGTTTACGGTTGTTAAGTATGGCATTGTAGTTGAGAAGGAGGGCGAGGGCACTGTCACATTTACTGATGATGGTGAGACCCGCTTTGCGGAAGGTACAGAAGTTACAGCTACTTTCAAGCCGAATGGTACCACCTACGAATTGACCGATGCGATCTATTATGTTGGCAATACCGGCGAAAATATTACGCAGAAGGTATTGAATAACAATTACACGTATACCTTCACTATGCCTGCAAACTATGTGAAGTTTGAAGCAACCTTTACAGCAGTTGGCGGCGAAGAAACCCAGGCTCTCGAAGCCGAGGAGCGCACCGCTCACGGTGCCGCTGAAAAGACCACCGTTACCGCAATGGCTGTCTTTACCTGCACCGATAAGAACTGCGCAAGCGCACAGTTCGTGGATGCAACGGTAAAGCAGACCAGCGGCGTTACCACCGCTACCGTCAACTTCAACGGCAAGGACTACACTGCCAAGTATGGCGAAACTGTAAAGAACGGCTGGGTTGAAGAAAACGGCAAGAAGTACTGGTACGAAAACGGCGTGAAGCAGGGTACCACCGGCCGCGGCAAAGAGATCTATGATCCCGATTCCGACGCTTGGTACTGGCTGGATGCTGTCCAGGGCGGCGCAATGACCGTCAACAAGGACGTTTACCAGGAATCCGACGCCGGCCAGTGGGCTGATAAGCCCGATGGCACCGGCAAGTGGGTCCGTTACGATGAGAACGGCCACATGGTCAAGGGCTGGCAGACGACCGATAAGGGCACCTACTACTTTGACCTGATCACCGGCGCTATGGCTAAGGGCACAGGCGATATTGACGGTGTACCTTGCGCATTTGACGAGTACACCGGTATCGCTCTGGACGGCCAGTGGCTGACCATCAACGGCGCTGACTTCTGGTACGAAAAGGGCGTTCGCCAGGGCCTGGATGGCCGCGGCAAGGAAATCTATGACCCGGCTTCCGACGCTTGGTACTGGCTGGACGCCGTTGACCAGGGCAAGAAAGCCACCAGCAAGGATGTCTATCAGGAATCCAAAGCTGGCCAGTGGGCTGACCGCGCCGATGGCACCGGCAAGTGGGTCCGTTACGATGCACAGGGCCACATGATCAAGGGCTGGAGCGCGGACAAGCGTTACTATTTCGACCCGATCTATGGCACCATGGCTAAGGGCGATGCAGTCATCGATGGCCGCACTTATCATTTCGATAAGAACACCGGCATTCGGCAGTAATCCCACAGCCGGAACAATGAGCTGTAACCCAGCCCATTAACCTCTAAATAAAAATGCCGCAGCAGATGTAACAGTCTGCTGCGGCATTTTTGCATTTGTGGGCATAAGTTCGGTGAAATATTTGCCAGGCCAGTAGGGCGGCCAGCCCTCTGGCCGCCGGATGAGCCCAGTCACAAATCCCATTTATCAGGCTCTGCGCGAGGAACCACCCCTCACCGGCTTTCGCCGGAGCTCCCCTCGAAGGGGAGCCGGTATCTTACCTTATGATTGCGGTGGCTCCCCTGGAGGGGAGCTGGACGCGAAGCGGCCTGAGGGGTGGTTCCTTGCCGCAAACCTAAGGCAATACCGCACAATTCCCGCCTGACGGCTTAAGCACCGCTCCGGCGGCTG
>ERZ1034691.239-NODE-239-length-44404-cov-78.497328_pt1 | contig 44404 bp, 41 predicted proteins | sample MGYA00520638_ERZ1034691 | MGnify/ENA primary metagenome ERZ1034691 (study PRJEB33766, sample SAMN09781763) | gut metagenome | biome: gut microbiome | host: Homo sapiens | place: Madagascar | study: EMG produced TPA metagenomics assembly of the PRJNA485056 data... | reverse complement strand
GCGACCTGCACCAGTACGGCGGCTGGACCCCGCTGACCGATGTGCTGCAGATGACCGCCATCGACAACAACGTGGTGCAGGCCACCCGCGTGCTGGCAAGTCAGGCCGGCCGCACCATGGACAGCATCACCCGCGATGTGCTGGCGGGCGGCACCAATGTCATCTACGCCCCCAAGCTTGGCGCAGACGGTGCCGAGACCGCCGTTACCAGCCGCAAGGCGCTGGACAAGAGCTGCACCCTGACCCCGAAGCTGTTCTTTCAGGCTGCGGCGCAGCTGGGCGCCATGAACGCCGACCCCATCGGCGACAGCTACGTTGCCATCATCCACCCCTATGCGGCCTATGACCTCAAGACCTGCAAGGAGTTCATGGAGGTGCACAAGTACGCCGACCCCGACACCATGTTCCGCGGCGAGATCGGCAAGCTGGGAAACATCCGCTTTATCGAGACCAGCGAGGCCAAGATCTGGAAGGACGACACCTGCCCGGCAGGTCTTGCGGTGTTCGGCACGCTGGTGCTGGGTGCCCACGCCTACGGCGTGACCGAGCTGGAGGGCGGCGGCCTGGAGCACATCGTCAAGCAGCTGGGCTACGGTGACGACCCGCTGAACCAGCGCGCCTCTGTGGGCTGGAAGGGGATGCGCGCCGCCGAGCGTCTGGTGGAACAGTACATGGTGCGCATCGAGAGCGTGTCCAGCTACTCTGCCACCGCTGCCGCCAACTAAGGAGGTGCCCATGGCTGAAAAGAATGTGCGCATCCGGCTGTTCAAGGACAACAGCCGCTACAAGGGTGACCTGTTCGTCAGTGTCAACGGCGTGAACTACAAGATCCGCCGTGGCGTGGAAGTGGAGGTGCCGCCCGCTGTGGCCGAGGTACTGGAGCACAGCCAGCGTCAGGACGAGCTGACCGCTGCCCGCATTGCCGCTGCGGAGAACGCGGCGCAGTAAAATCTGCAATATCAACGCTGCCCGGCTGGGAGAAATGCCCCCGGCCGGGCTTTTTATAAAAGGATGTGATGACATGACCATAGGAGAGGCTTTGGAGCGTGCCGAGCAGCTGCGCCCAAACTGCCGCATTAAAACCGAGACCAGGCTGCAATGGCTGCGGGAAGCGGACGCCCTGCTGCGCACAAAGCTGTTTGACCGCAGCGCCGCCGGGGCGTTTGACGCCGTGGGCGCAGACCGTCCGTGGGAGCAGCCGGTGCAGGACGACCAGACGCTGCTGGCACCGCCGCCCTTTGATGCCCTGTACCCGCACCTGCTGTGTGCGCAGATGGATGCCGCCTTGGGCGAGACCGACCGCTACGCCGGGGAGCAGGCACAGTACAACGCTCTGTACGCAGAGTTGGCGGTCTGGCTGCGGCAGAACTACCCGCCCCGCAGCCGGGCGCAGTGGCGCTGGTAAGGGGGTGAAGCGATGGTACTGGCAGACAGAATACGGCTTGCCAACACCCGGCAGCTGCTGCGGGCCTTTGGCGGCCTGAACGAGACCTACGGCTGCTCGGAGGCAGAGTACAGCGCCGGAGTGAACTTTTCTACCCGGGATTTTCCCGCCCTGAGCACCCGCACCCCCCGCCGCAAGCTGCGGGCGCTGACCGGCCTGAACGGAATGTACCACCTGAACGGTCTGCTGACCGTCTGCGGACGGGATGTCGTTTATACCCCGGACGATGCCGCCGCCCCGGCGGTGACGAAGCTGGACGCCGTGACCGACGGCCGCAAGGCGCTGGTGGGCATCGGTACAAAGATCCTGATCTTCCCGGACAAGCTGGCCTTTGATACGGCAGACGGCAGCGTGACCGCACTGGGAGCACTGTGGACGGCGGCGGGCAAAAGCGTGACCTTTGCCCCCTGCGATGCCGCAGGCAAGACCTATCAGGTGGAAGCCTTTGGCCGGGAGGAGCCCGCCGAACCCGCAGACGGACAGCTGTTTTTAAAGGTAGAGGATGCCGACCATCCGTGGCGGTACGACAGCACGCTGGAGATGTACAGCAAAAACTCCGGCAGCTGGGCGGCCATCCCGCTGGAATACTGCCGCATCACGGCGGCAGGGCTGGGCAAGCTGTTCCGGCAGTGGGACACCGTGACCGTGCAGGGCGCAGCCGCCGAAGCGGCGGGGCAGAGCCCGGAGTTGAACGGAGATCAGATCGTATATGACGTGGGCGAGGACTGGCTGCGGGTGCGCTGCACCCCGCAGGGCGAGTATTTCTACGGCACACTGGTGCAGAACGCCGCCGCCGCCCAGTGGCAGAGCATGGACGGCAAACAGCACCGCAGTGTGGAAGCTGCGCAGACGGTATCCATGGAGCGCCGGGTGCCGGAACTGGATTTTGTGACCGAGTGCGACAACCGGGTGTGGGGCTGCAACAGCAAAGAAAACGTTATCTACGGCTGCAAGCTGGGCGACCCCACCAACTGGTTCAGCTACCGGGGCATCGCCGCAGACAGCTACGCCGTCACCGTGGGCAGCGACGGTGCCTTTACCGGGGCAGCTTCCTGCATGGGCTATGCGCTGTTTTTTAAAGAGAACACCCTGCACAAGCTGTACGGCTCCAAGCCTTCGGATTTTCAGCTTTCCAGCCTGCGCTGCCGGGGCGTAGCCAAAAACGCCGCCCGCAGCCTGTGCGTGCTGAACGAGACGCTGTATTATCTCTCGCCGGACGGCGTCATGGCGTGGGACGGCAGTCTGCCCACCAAGGTGTCCGGTGCGCTGGACGCCGCAAAGCTTTCCAACGTGCAAAGCGCCGTGGGCGGCGCACTGGATGGCAGGTATTACCTGCACATCTCCCGGGAGGATGCCCGGCTGCTGGTCTACGATACCGAGAAGGGGTTGTGGAGCGAGGAGGACGTCTGCTCCTGCGATATGACCAGCACCGGCGGGCAGCTTTATCTGTGGGACGGACAGGCGCTGTGGGCGGCAGACCCCACTCGCGAGCCGGACTGGCAGAGCACCGACGGCGTGGAAACGGACATCCCCTTTGAGCTGGTTACCGGCGATGTGGGACTGGACGGCACCGAGCAGCGGTATCTCTCCCGGCTGACCTTGCGGCTGGACGCCGAGTGCACCAGCACAGTAGAAGTGGCGGTAAGCTATGACGGCGGCGCGTGGGAGACAGTGGCCTCCCTTGCCGCCCAGGGCAGCCGCCGCAGCTATGACCTGCCCTTTGTACCCCGGCGGTGCGGGTCGCTGCGGCTGCGGCTGCGCGGCAAGGGGCAGATCACCCTGCGCGGACTTGTGCGCACCATCGCCCCGGCAAAGGGAAAATTATGGGAGGAGGATACCTCATGGCAAGCATGAACGGCCTGAGCAAGCTGGGCCTGCCCAAGTTCAGCGATAACATGGACCCGGAGGATGCCCGGGCACTGCGCAGCTATCTGTACCAGATGCAGGAGCAGCTGCAGTATGTACTGACCAATCTGGATACGGAAAATATGTCCGACACCCTGCGCAGCAAGCTGCAGGGATTATAAGAACGAAAGGAGAATTATATGGCATCCAAAAAGAAGGAGGAACTGCTGCAGCCGGATGTGCAAACGCAGGCACAGCCCGCTGCGCAGTCCACTTACAGCGCCGAGGGGCTGAACAGCCGCGCCGATGTGGAAAAGGCCATGGCAAACGTCAGCTACCGCCCCGGTCAGCAGGTGACCGATGCGGCCGACGCCCTGAAGCAGTGGCAGCAGAACCGCCCCGCAGACTACCAGAGCAGCTATCAGGATAAGATCAACAGCCTGCTGGGGCAGCTGCTGGAGCGGGAGAATTTTCAGTACAGCTACACCCGTGACCCGCTTTACCGCCAGTACGAGCAGCTGTATACCCAGAACGCCCACAACGCCAGCGCGGACGCGGCGGCGCAGGCCGCTGCCCTGACAGGCGGTTACGGCTCCAGCTATGCCACCAGTGCGGCGCAGCAGGCCTATCAGCAGCAGATCGGCGGGCTGGCCAGCGCCATCCCCACCCTGTACAATCTGGCGCTGGATACCTACCAGAGCGGCGGCGAGGAGCTGGTGAACCGGCTGGACCAGCTGAACGGACAGGAGCAGAATGCTCAGACCCTGTACGACCGTCAGCTGCAGGACTACTACACCCAGCTGCAGCAGAAGGGCGAAGCGTACAACGACGCCTACGCCAAGGACTACGGCCAGTATCAGGAGCACCTGAACCGGCTGGACACCCTGCACGGCTACTATACCGCGCAGGAGCAGGCGGAAATCAGCCAGCGCCAACAGACTTTCAATAACATCATGACGGTGCTGGGCGTTATCGGGGACGTGGTGCAGCTGGCCATTACCGGCACCACCGGTCTGGGCACGTTGGCGGGCAGCCTGATGAACACCGGGTACAACATCTACGCCGGCAACCGCGCCTACGAGGCCGAGCGCGCCGATACCCAGTGGAGCCAGCAGATGCAGGAAAAGCAGCGGCAGGACGCACTGACCCAGCAGCAGTACGACAACACCGCCAGCGAGCGCGCCTATCAGGATGCACTGAAGCAGCAGGCCTTCAACAATAACGTGACCAGCCAGAAGCTGAACATCGCCAAGGGCGAGTGGGCACTGAAGCAGGCGAACGCCCAGCAGAAGGCCGCACAGGCTGCCGGCAAGGCAGCGGCTGCGGGCACAAAGTCCGGCAAGTCCGGCAGCGGAAAAACCACCGGCAGCAGCGGTTCTGCCTCCGGCGGCAGCCGCAGCGCCGTCAGCGCCGGAGTGCCCTACACGGCAGCGCTGCTGCGCAGTCAGGGCAAGAGCGATGTAGCCATCACCTCCGCCCTGCGGCAGGAGGGCTATACCCCCGCCCAGATCGCAAAGATCATACAGGAGATGAATAAATAAGAGAAAAGGCACCCCGGCAAAGCAACTGCTTTGCCGGGGTGCCGTACTTTTGTAGTATTCCACCAAAAGAAAAAGTCCGCTGTTCAAAACAGCGGACTTTTTGGTGGGGTGCCCAGTGGGACTCGAACCCACGGTCTCCAGATCCACAATCTGGCGCGTTAACCGACTACGCTATGGGCACCACATAGATGCGCCCGAAGGGACTCGAACCCCCGGCCCACTGCTTAGAAGGCAGTTGCTCTATCCACCTGAGCTACGGGCGCACGTTGTTATCCCAATGGGTTCCTTTATGGCGGCAGCGCTGTGTCGGCACAGGCTGCGAGAGGAATAATACCATACCCATCGCATTCTGTCAAGGAAAATCTGAAAAAAGTTTCAACTTTTTTGCGCTGCAGGCAAAAATGGCCGTTCCAGCGTGTAGGGATGGCCTTACAGCAGCCACATTCCGGCACAGCCCAGCGCAAAGCCCAGTGCAAAGCCGCACACCACGTCCCGCACATGATGCACCCCGGTGAGCACCCGCAGGCAGCAGATGAGCAGGGCAATGCCCACCATCACGCAGCCCGCGGCAGGGTAGAAATACAGCCACACCGCCGCCAGCACGGCGGCGCTCAGCGCGTGGCGGGAGGGCATGGAGTGCCCACGGCTCTCCTTTGCCACCAGCGGGGTAAAGCCGGGCTGCTCGTAGGGGCGGGGGAAGTGCAGCCGGCTGCGCAGCAGCGTGCCGCCCCAGAACACCAGCCCCGGCACAAAGACGGAGCGGGCGATGAGCACCATAAAGTCCAGCGCGGCCTGTTTCTGGGTGAGGAACAGCCGCGAGAGCCGGACGTTCAGCAGGCACAGCAGCACCGGGTAGCACACAAAGGGCACCAGCGGCAGCCACCGGTCCAGAAAAACGACCAGCCGTTTTACGGCCGGGTGGGCGCTGAACCAGTGATAGATGGGCTTATACTGTTCTGCGGTCAAAGCAGCTCTCCTCCTGTCGGGACGGACATTAAAAGCAGGTGTCCAGATAGTTTTCCACATCAAAGGGTTCCGGGGTGGAATCCTTGCGCAGATACAGCGGGTGGTGCGGGTGTCCCTTTTTGCTGCGCTTGCCAAAGGTGACCCACGGGATCTCCCGCTCCCGCGTCAGAGCCACCATCTCCCGCATCAGGCCGGGCAGGTAGTCCCGCTTTTCGATCAGGGTGCCCCATGCCGCCCACATGGTGGGCTCGGTCTGGGCCAGAACGGCCTGCAGCCAGCGCAGGTTTTCATCGCACAGGGCGCGGTCGGGGGTCTTGTCCATATCGTTGGGGTCGGTGGCGCGCTGGGGGTAGACATTGAACATGATCCAGCTGTCAAAGCCGTTGGCGGCGGCCAGCCGCTCCACACTTTTTAAGGTGGGGTCCAGCGCACCGGGCTGGGCGGTACTGGGGTTGATGCCGATGCACACCAACGGGTGCTTGCCCACCCGCCCCAGAACGTAACGGTAGCTTTGGTAGGTGTGGGGCTCGTAATACCAGATGCCGCCGGCGTATTCGCCCGCCTCGAGCACGGGCAGAGAAATGGTCTGCATGATCGAAAACTCCTGTCGGTTTTGAATATCATCCTTATCGTACCTGAAACCACCGGGAAAATCAACCGTTTTAGCCCCAAAATACTGCCTTATTTCTGTTTTTGTGGTATACTGGAGGTGTTCCGGTGCGGCAGGGGGACTGCGGCACCGCGCTTCGCTTACAGAAAAAAGGAGTTCTTATGCTGGAAGATTATAAAAGTGCACTGCGCGCAGGGCAGCGCGCCTATCGTGCCCGCATAGCCCGCGGCCAGTCGCCCTATCTGGCCGTGCTGGACGATGTGCTCAAGGGTGTGGATATCGTGGCGCAGGAGCCGCTGGGTCTGGTGGAGATCCCGTCGGACAGCCTTGTGGGCACCAAGACCAGCGGACGGCACACCGCCTTTTCGTATGATTTTATGCCCCTGCTGGAGCCGGACACCGAGTTTGCCGCCAAGTGGTCGAACCTGTGCGACGCGCATCTGGAAGAGGGCATCCATACCCCCATCATCGCCTTTGAGTACATGAACCAGTTCTATGTGCAGGAGGGTAACAAGCGGGTCTCGGTGCTCAAGTATTACGGCGCCGTCAAGATCCCGGGCACGGTCACCCGGCTCATCCCCGCCCGCAGCGAGGATCTGGAAAATAAGATCTACTACGAGTTTCTGGATTTCTATAAGCTGTCCAAGGTGAACTATGTGCATTTTTCCAAGCTGGGCGGCTACAGCAAGCTGCAGACGCTGGTGTGCAAGGCCAGCGGCGAGGCATGGTCGGAGGATGACCGGCTGAACTTTGCCGCCTTCTACACCATGTTCCACCAGCAGTTCGAAGCCTTGGGCGGCAGATCCCTGGGGCTGACCACCGGTGATGCGCTGCTGGTGTACCTGTCGGTGTACCGCTACTCCGACACCTACGACGCCACCCCGGCGCAGGTGCGGCAGAACCTGGAAAAGCTGTGGAACGAGGTGAAGGTGCTCACCGAGCCCCACGGCGTGGAGCTTTCGCTGGAACCGCCCAAGAGCCCCGCAGAGCCGCTGCTGTCCAAGCTGAATATCTTCAGCCCCAGCAAGCAGCCCAGCGAGCTGCGGGTGGTGTTCCTCCACGAGTACAACGCCAAGATCAGCGCATGGGTGCGTGCGCATGACGAGGGGCGCGATGCGCTGGCCAAGGTCTTTCCGGACAAGGTGTATATCAGCTGCTACGAGGATGTGAACCCGGAGGTGGACGCGGAGCAGATATTGGAGGAGGTAGCCCACAACAATGCGGACGTGGTGTTCGCCACCAGCGTGCGGATGTACAACGCCTGCCTGAAGGTGGCGGCGCAGCACCCCAAGACCCGCATCCTGAACTGCTCGCTGAACGCGCCGCACCCGCTGGTGCGCACCTACTACCCCCGCACCTATGAGGTGACCTATCTGCTGGGCATGCTGGCCGGTATCATGACCAAGACCGGGCACATCGGCTATGTGGCGGCAAACCCCGTGTACGGCGTGCCCGCTGCGATCAACGCCTTTGCACAGGGACTGAAGAGCGTGCGCCCGGCAGGCCGTATCTGGCTGCGCTGGGCCTGCCAGCCCGATACCGCCCATCCGCTGGATTTTGCCGACTGCCCGGAGATCGACATGGTCTACGCCCGGGACAGTCGGGAGCCTGCCGACACCAACCGGGACTACGGCCTGTGCCGCAAACTGCCGGACGGCAGCTTACAGCCGCTGGGTCTGCCGATCTGGCGGTGGGATACCTTTTATGTGCAGATCGTGCGCTCCATTTTTGACGGCAGCTGGGACAATGCAGCCACCACCCGCGCAGTGAACTACTGGTGGGGTCTGCGCAGCGGCGCAGAGGATCTGGAGTATCAGGAAGCGCTGCCCAGCGGTACGCGGCAGCTGCTGGATCTGCTGGAAACGCTGCAGGGCTCGGATAATGTGCACATCTTCCCGGAAAAGCTGTATGATAACGAGGACAACCTGCACTCCCCGGAGAATAGAGTTTACAGCCCCAAAGAGCTGATGGAGATGGATTGGCTGGATGCCTGTGTACACGGCAAGCTGCCCCATTACGATGAACTGGACGTCAAGACCCGTACCGTGCTGGCCATCAACGGACTGGACAACGTAAAGGGTCTGGAGAAATGAGCCGGCCTGACCGGAAACAGAATGGAGCATACGAACGTGAAAATTCTTGCCATCTCAGATGTCCCGTCTAAGGCGCTGTGGGACTATGACACCCGCGCCCGGCTGGAAGGCATCGACCTGATCCTCTCCTGCGGGGATCTGCCCAAAAAGTATCTGGAATATCTCACAAACTTTACCGCTGCGCCCATCCTGTATGTGCACGGCAACCACGACGGCAGCTACCAGACTCAGGGTGAACCCGGCGGCTGCATCTGCGTGGACGATCAGGTGTACACATGGAAGGGTCTGCGCATCATGGGGCTGGGGGGCTGTCAGCGCTATAATAAAGAGGACACCTACCAGTACACCGAGAAGGCCATGCGCCGCCGTGTGCACAAGCTGGAGCATCAGGTGCACAAAAGGGGCGGCATCGACCTGCTGCTGACCCACGCCCCGGCCAAGGGACTGAACGATGGGGACGATTGTGCCCACAGGGGCTTTGAGTGCTTCAACGAGATTTTGGACGAGTACCAGCCCAAGTGGTTCATCCACGGGCACATACATTTGAATTATGATGCAAAGCTGCCCCGGGTATGCACCCGCGGCAACACCACCGTTATCAACGCCACCGAGCGCTATGTATTCGAGATCCCAGACCCGGACCCGGCCGAAGAACGCAAGTCCCTTTGGCAGATGCTGGGGTTCTGAGCCGCTGCCTATGCAAAAAAGACACCGCACAGCTGTGCGGTGTCTTTTTTTGTTGATGGAGCCTTATTGTGGGAATGGCGGGCGCGGCAACAGTGCGGTGCTGCCTGTGACCCTGTGAAAAATTACAGATCCAGTTTGCCGGAGAATTTGTTGATGACGTAGTAAGCTGCGCCCTCTTCGGGCTTGACGTACACCTTGCAGGACTGCACACCGACCTTGTGTGTGGTGCGGTAGTCTGCCTTGGCGCGGTCAATGATGTCGGTGATGTTGTACTGCTCACCGCCCATCTCTACATACAGCTCGGGTGCCAGCGGCGGGCGGCCGCGGCGGGCGGGAGCCTTGGTGGATTTGCGGGTCTTACCCTCGGCAGCCGGAGCATCGGCTGCGGGAGTAGAAACTTTCTTTTCAGGCATGATGCATAACCTTCCTTCTGTATTTGATCTGGTGCAGCGGGGCTGCACCGGCGGGCTCCAAGGATCTATCGTAAGGCAGAAGCAGTGCAAAAAGCACAGACCCAGCTGCCCCATACGAACCGGTACGAAACTATTTGCGTAAAGAAGTTAAACCTATAATTATATAATATGTTTTTGAAATTCATTTGTAAAGCCTTTTTTGCAAAAAACATTGTAAAATCGGTAAGAAACGGCGGAATAAATGGACGAAGCAGCCTTCCGGTGCTTTTTTTCGGGCAGAGTACGACTTTTCGGCAAAACAGGCAGCCATTCCCGGGAAAGCCTGGCCACAAATGCGGCAGGCAAAAACGACCTTCTGTGGGGGCAGAATAAGGTGGAACGGAACTGTCGGCACACGCGGGGGACGCAGCAGATAAAAAGCAGAAGCTGCCGCACCGTATTTTTGTGCGGCAGCTTCTGCTTTTCGGTTTTGATATGTCCCCCCAATACTGGGTGTCCAGTATTGGGGGGACATATCATTTTTGCTTATTGCTCAGTCTGTACTCGGAACAGCATTTCCGGTGCTTTCAAGTTGTTTGGCGATCATGTTTTCCAGTTCCTGCGTGATCGTTGCACAATTTGCAACACGGTAATTCCAGAAATAAGAAACACCTTCGCACTCTTCCACGGACAGATCGCTGTTGACCAAAAGCAAGCTTTCTGGTGTCACGTTCAGCTTTTCGCACAGAGAAGCATATTTTCCATAATCAATGCTTCGGCTGGAGGATTTGGCTTCTACCCAGAAAAATTTTCCATTGATGGAGAAAACGACATCCAACTCGTGTGTGCTCCCTACGGATGCCGTTTCTGAAAGGACCACATTGGAGCAAACCGAAACTTCTGCGCCCTGCTCTTCCTGATAGCGGTTCAGGATCTGCTGAACCTGATGCTCTACAAAAAGCTCCAGCCACTTTCCGCTCAAAAAATGCCGGACGGTTTCATTTTGCGCAAGTTCATAGACGATATTCTGCGGGTAAATCACAATGGCTGCAAAGAGCCCCATTTTGTCCCACGTCTGAGCAATCTCTGAAAGTGTGGCAAACGATTTTTTGGACGCACCCTTTGGGATACGGAACGAAAAAGAGCCGTCGCTCTGCATATGTGTTCGGATAAACTGCAAGAAATCCACCACCACCGGGTCGCAAAGAGCCTCGCCTGTTTTCCATGCCATCCGCTGAACAGCAATCGGTGGAAGTTTTTCCGGCACGACCTGCTGAACGATTTTATACCCACAGCGTTCCAGATGCTCCAATGCGGTCAAGGGCTTCTGGATCTTTGCTTTGACTTCGGGCTTCTCTGCGCCGGATGTATTCTCGGCCAGATAGTTGAACTTCCATCCGTATTCCCAAGCAGGCGAACGGGTCAGCACTCCGACCGCATGAAATCCGCTGTCATGCTCCTCCATCGGAAAAGTAATTTTGTTCTTATGAATATTGATTTGGAGCGTTTTGTTTTTTAGTGCTTTCTGATAAGCGTCAAGAAAAAATTCCTTTCCCTTATACGCCAGCTCACTGGAATTGTTTGCAGAAAGACCAGCATTTTTTGCCAAAGAGAGGAGCAGACAGGTCGCTTTGGGCAGCTCGAGGATCTGTTCCATCTGCGCAGCGTCCGGAATATTTGCATTATCGGACTGCGACGATTCGTCTGCCGGAATCTCCTTTGCCGGTGCAGAAACTTCGGGTGTCTTTTTTGAAGCAGTCTCAGATTTTCCAGACTTGGGCAAAGGCTTTGGCTCCGTGTAAACTTCCGCAATGAATGATTCATAGGAATCGATGCACGGAAGTTTTCCAGCCGCTGCAAGGCCTACATAGATTGCAGCCGCCCGTGAGGAATCACCATAATACTTTTTAGAATCCGCTGCGGCAGCAATATCAGAAAAGGCATTATATCTGCTCAGCTGCGCAGCCTTTTCCGGGAACTGCTTCAACGCACGGCAGTAGAGCCACTCAAAAAATGAATCCGGATGCGGCTCTATCGGATACTCACTTCCTTCCAAAGAGTAGCGCAGCAACTTTCCATTGGTTCGCAGCCGAGTGTCCTTATGGACTTTGGATGGCGCACAGGTCAGAAGGTCAGCGAATGGCCCACCATGTTCAAATACCTTGGCGGCTTCAAAAACCGTGCTGATGGGCACATCCTGCGCAATAGAATCCAGACGCAGCAGAAGCCGCAGAGAAGAAACAGCCTCACCCTCCGGCTGAACGGATGCAGAGCTGACTTCCAGAATTGAAACATCCGGGTCTGTTGTATGGACGGCATCATGGACGGCACGGATATTCTGCCGCTTGCTACCTTTTATCCATGTGAATGTCACCGGCTGTTCTCTGCAATAGGGGTAGCCGGATATGGGAAAACAAATGGTTCGTGTTGCCATGAACACCTCCAACTTTTTAGGACAAACAAGTTTATATAAATCAAGTATAGCACAATCCCGGATGTGCTGCATAGCACTATTTTCTGCTTCCGGGAATCCATCTGTGCAAAAAGTGCCGATACCACAGGCATCGGCACTCAGATCAAAAAAGCATTTTGCAAAAATGCGCAGCCTGCATCCACCGGATGCAGAACACAAGGGGTTTGGGCACAGCCCAACAAGCATTTTGAATTTGGATTTTGAAAAATCCGATTCAAAAATCGCAAGTTGGTACCAAGTTGCACTGCTTGCGACGTAGATGTTTCCGTCAACTGCTGCGTCAGAAATTTTAAATCACTTCAACTTTGCGAGGATATCGTCTGCGCTCACGCCGCTTGCCAGCAGCTTTTTCAGTACATCTTCCGCTTCAGCTTTCTTTGCGGACTCCGCTGCTTTGGTTTCAGCTTTGACCTTTTTAGCTTCGATTCTGGCGATTTCCTTGTCGATAGATTTCAGCTCTGCCTTCTTGGTTTTCAGGTCAGCTTTCAGCGCATCGATGTTAGCGGTGATGGATGCGATTTCGGCGGCAGCGGCTTCCTTTGCGGACTGCTTTTCGGCAATCTGTGCAGCAAAGTCAACGGTTGCTTTTACGGTCTTGGTCTTGTTCTTGCTTCCTTTGGGACGGGGCATAAGAGACACCTCCAATGTTTTTGATGGCTTCAGTATAACACGCGTTTTTTATGTTCGCAAGAGGTGCAGTTTGTAGAATAAAAATATATTTATGTTTATGTGTTAAACAATAAATTGATTTTGGAATATGCACCGGCGCGGGCCGTCAACTCGTTGAGACATATCTCCCGCTGGTCGTAGAGCTGTTCAAAGCGTTTGGCAACGGCATCTTTTACAGTCATGGATAAAGTTCAACTCAATATGAGGTGCTGAAGTTCGTGCAGTATTGTGTACGCAAAAGTATCTCATGATGCAAGGAACACGCGGCTGCGTAATGGTAAGGAATATATTAAAAAAGTATCCTCCATAGTGATAATGGAGGATACCGATCTTTCGACATCGTTGTTTGAATTCTTCTCTTATTTTATCATGGTTATATCTGGGAATCAATAGAAATCCTTACAAATGCATCCCACCTGACCTTAGAAAAAACCTCGCAGAAGCTGAAAGTTTTTTGCACATTGCCCAGTTCTGCATGAAAAATCCAGCAAAAAACGAAGGTGGACAGAATAAGTGGTCAGAAGGGTGTCCAAGACGCAGGAGGAAACAGAAATGGCACGACGGGGAGAAAACATTCACAAACGCAAGGATGGCCGGTGGGAAGGCCGCTACATCAAAGCGCGTACACCGGAGGGGAAAATCCAGTGGGGCTACGTCTATGGCACGGTCTATGCTGAGGTCAAACGTGTGCTGATTCAAAAGAAAGCAGAGGCAGGCTTCTACAATCTAAAGAGAACCGACCTGACCTTTGAAGCACTGGCTGAGGTATGGCTGCACTCCCAGCGGAATGCAGTAAAAGAATCCACCTATGCGCATTACTCGTACACGCTGCACAAATATCTTCTTCCGGTTTTGAGTAAAGTGCCAGTTGCATCTCTTGAGGAAAGTTTTCTGGAACAGGCTATGCAGCAGATCATTGCGCCGATAGATGCCGCACACAAGCCGCTGGGGAACTCCTCTGCCCGGGAATGCCTCTCCATGCTGCGCCGTATCTGCAAATATGCCGCGCACTTGCGCCTGATCCGTCCGATGGAGCTAGAAGTAGCGCTGCCAAAAACCATCGACAAAATTTCTGTACCCCTCTCCCCGGCGGAGCAGCAGCGGCTTTATCAGTATGTACAGGAGAACCCAACGCCCCGCAAAATTGGCTTATTATTAGGGGTGGAATTGGGGCTGCGTATTGGCGAGATCTGCGGCCTGCAATGGGGTGATTTTGACCTGAAACTTGGCACGCTGAAGATCAGCCGGACGGTCTGCCGAATTTCCTGTGAAAATGGGCATACAAAGGTGGTCATCCAAACGCCGAAAACCCGCACCTCCCGCCGGGAAATTCCAATCCCAAAGCAGCTGCTTATTATGCTGAAAAAGCTGCGCGGATGTGTCAGCAATGCTGCATGGTTTCTGTCCGGCAACGAGTCCAAGCCCACCGAGCCCCGCTGCTACCGAAAAAGCATCAAATCATATCTGAAACAGGCAACTGTCCGGCAGGTACGTCCGCACGCGCTGCGCCATACCTTTGCAACGACCTGTCTGCAGGCGGGGTGCGATGTAAAGACCCTCAGCGAATTGTTAGGACACGCTAACGCCAACATCACCTTGCAGCGCTATGTGCACTCTGACCTGACCCGAAAGCGCCGGGAGATGAACCGAATTTTCTCCTATCAGGTGTCCATGAGGGGCGGGGATGTGCTAAATATAACGTAATGGCGCACGATTTCTGCACCGTTCCTCCATTATCACTGTGGAGGATACCCCTTTATGCGGGAAGGGGTGGGCAGAGTGGCATTATGTCTGTTTGAGCACAATGAAAAAGCATATCATGCGGCAGTCCGGATGATGGACCAGTATGGCAAAGCTGCCATTGTTCATCCCACCGGCACTGGAAAAAGCTATATTGCGTTCAAGCTGATCGAGGACAACCCGGAGAAAGTCGTGATCTGGCTTTCTCCCAGTGAATATATCTTTAAGACCCAGCTGGAGAGCCTGAAAAGGAACGACCCGGATTTTCCGTTGGCAAACGTTCACTTTTATACCTACGCCAAACTGATGTGCTGCACGCAGGCACAGCTGGACGAAATAGCAGCGCAGAAGCCTGCCTATATTATACTCGATGAATTCCACCGTGCCGGTGCGGAATGTTGGGGCGAAAGCACGGTGGCTTTATTAAAGTTATGCCCGGACGCAAAGCTTCTGGGGCTGACGGCAACAAACGTCCGGTATCTGGATAATAACCGTGACATGGCCGAAGAGCTCTTTGATGGGCATACGGCGAGCGACATGACCCTTGGCGAAGCAGTCGTCAGGGGCATTTTGCCTGCCCCGAAATATGTGACCACGGTTTATCAGTACCAGAAAACGCTTGCAAAGTATCAGGCGCGGGTGGACAACCTGCGGGTACCGGGCATTCAGGATGTGAACCAGAAATATCTGGACGCCCTGCGCCGGGCACTGGAACAGGCAGACGGACTTGATCTTGTCTTTCAACATCATATCACGCAGACAAGTGGAAAATACATCGTATTCTGCGCAAACAAAGAGCATATGGACGAAATGGTTTCCCATGTGCCCGAATGGTTTGCAGGGGTCAACCCGGATGTTGTGGTTTACGAAGCCTACTCGGATGATCCGAATACGGACAAGGCCTTTGCGGACTTCAAGACAGACACCAGCAACCGGCTGAAGCTGCTGTTCTGCATCGATATGCTCAACGAGGGCGTCCATGTGGAAGGCATTTCGGGCGTGATCCTGTTCCGGCCTACCATTTCGCCCATCATCTACAAGCAGCAGATCGGACGAGCCCTGACCGCCGGAGATACCGCAGCCCCGCTGATTCTCGATGTGGTCAACAACTTTGAAGGCTTGACCAGCATTTCCGGTCTGCAAAGTGAGATGCAGGAGGCCGTTCACCGGCTCTATGCCAACGGTGAGGGCGATAAAATCGTCACCGAGCGGTTCGAGGTCATCGAGCAGGTGCACGACTGCCGGGTGCTGTTCGAGCAGCTGCAGGCGAGCCTTTCTTCCGGCTGGGAGCACTATTTCTCTGAGGCCAGCATCTACTATGCAGAACACGGCAACCTGAACGTCCCGAAACTGTATACGACGCCCGGTGGTCTGAGCCTTGGTGTGTGGCTGGTGACCCAGCGCCGTGTGCGCGAGGGACAGATCCAAGGCAACCTGACTGAGCAGCAGATCGCACGGCTGGACAGCATCGGCATGGTCTGGGGCAACCGGAAGGAAATTGCGTGGCAGCACGGATTTGAGGTCGCAAAGAAATACCACGACACCTACGGAAACCTGATGGTGCCCGGAAAGTATGTGGACCCGGACGGCTATCCCTTAGGACAGTGGATCATCAAGACCCGGCAGCAAAAGCTGAACGGCCGCCTGAAGGAAGAACGCATCGCACAGCTTGATGAGATCGGCATGGTGTGGAACATTTTCGATGCCAAGTGGGAAAAGGCTTATGCGCTGGCTGCGGCTTACTACGAGGAAAACGGCAACCTGAATATCCCGCGTTCCTATGTGACAGCGGCTGGTGAACGGCTGGGGCAATGGGTCGCAAGCCAGCAATGGGCGTACCCAAAAGGAAAGCTGACAGACGAGCAGGTCGAACGGCTCAACAGAATAGGGATGTACTGGGGCAACCGCAATGACCGCCAGTGGAACGAGGGGTATCAGGAAGCCAAGCGCTACTTTGATGCCCACGGCGACCTGAACGTCCCGGCTGATTATGTGTCGCCGGGCGGTTACAACCTTGGAAATTGGGTCAAGCGGCAGCGGTATACCCGCCATAATCCTGAAAAAAGCTGCGCTGTTCTGACAGAGGAGCGGATTGCAAAGCTTGATGCCATCGGGATGCGGTGGGAGAAAAACAATCCGAAGCGCTCGTCTAGGCAGACGGTACAAGCCGAAACCGTTACGGCAAAAGCAGGCTAAAACAAGAAATCTATAAACAAACGCGAATTTATGTGAGGAGAAAAAATGGCTACGAATACTGTCGGAATCGATAAGGAAGTTGAAGTTGACCGAAAGGAAAATCTGCGCGACCATCGCCTGTACTGGATCGGGCGTCGGACGCAGGACGTGATCTTGTCATCTCTGGCGCTGGTGGTACTGTCGCCGGTCATGCTGGCCACGGCCATCGCAATTGTGGTGGATGACCCGTCTGCTGGCCCTGTCTTCAGTCAGGAGCGCATTGGCCGCAACGGCAAGCCCTTTAAGTTCTATAAGTTCCGCTCCATGTGCCCCAATGCAGAGGCAAAATTGGACGACCTGCTGGATCAGAACGAGATGGATGGCCCTGTGTTCAAGATCAAGGACGACCCCCGCATTACCCGTGTGGGCAAGTTTATCCGCAAGACCAGCCTCGATGAGCTGCCCCAGCTGTGGAATATCCTGAAGGGCGATATGAGCATCGTTGGCCCCCGCCCGGCGCTTCCCCGCGAGGTGGAGCAGTACGGCGACTACGAAAAACAGCGTCTGTATGTGACCCCCGGCTTGAGCTGCTACTGGCAGATCGCCCCGCACCGCAACGACCTCTCCTTTGAGGAGTGGATGGATCTGGATGTGAAGTATGTTAAGGAGCGCAGCTTCTGGGTGGATTGGAAGATTATTTTTAAAACCTTCAAGGTGTGCCTGCTGGGGCGTGGGGAGTAAAAAATAGTACATGGAAGGAAAACGGTTGGAGAGACGAGATGGAGAGAGACCTTAGAATTGCGGTATTTGGACAGAAGCGATTGTCGAGAGAGGGCGGCGTGGAGATCGTTGTAAAGGAGTTATGCACGCGGATGGCACAGCAAGGCTGTCAGGTGACCTGCTACAACCGGTCAGGACATCATGTAAGCGGCGCAGAGTATGACGATATCGATAACACGAACTATGAGGGAATCCAACAGAAATACGTTCCAACGATAGAGAAAAAAGGGCTTGCAGCAGTAAGTGCATCGGCTTTTGCAGCACTTTATAGTGCATTTGGAAAATACGATGTGGTGCATATCCATGCAGAGGGACCGGCCTTCTTCTCATGGCTGCCGAAGATGCTTGGCAAAAGGGTGGTGGTTACCATCCATGGCGTTGATTGGCAGCGCGAGAAGTGGCAGTCAGGGTTTGGCTCCAAATTTATCCGTCAGGGCGAAAAAAATGCCGTGAAATATGCGGACGAAATCATCGTTTTGAGCAAGGGTGTGCAGGACTATTTCAAGGAAACGTATGACAGAGAAACGCACTTTATCCCCAATGGCGTGAATAGGCCGCAGATTCGGGAAGCAAATCTGATCACGGAGAAGTTTGGGCTGAAAAGAGACTCCTACATATTGTTCCTCGGGCGTTTGGTGCCGGAAAAGGGTATTCGATATCTGGTCGAGGCCTTCAAAAATGTCAAGACGGATAAGAAACTGGTCATCGCAGGCGGCTCCAGCGATACAGATTCCTTTATGGCAGAGCTGAAAGAACTGGCGAAGAATGACAATCGGATCCTCTTTACCGGGTTCGTGCAGGGAGCGATGCTGGATGAACTGTACAGTAATGCCTATATATACACGCTACCGTCCGATTTGGAAGGAATGCCTCTAAGCCTGCTGGAAGCAATGAGCTACGGCAACTGTTGCTTGGTTTCCGATATTCCAGAGTGTGCAGAGGTTGTGGAAGATAAAGCGCTGATTTTCAAAAAGGCTGATGTGCAGGATCTGCAAGAAAAGCTGCAGGACGCTTGTGACTATCCCGAAAAGGTGGAAGCGCACAAAAAGCAGGCCGCAGATTTCATCTGTAAAAAGTATAACTGGGATGAAGTTACGAAAGAAACCATGAAACTGTACAGGAGAAAATAATAGATGAGAGTATTGATAATAAATAAGTTTTTGTATCCCAACGGTGGATCAGAGACGTACATATTTAAGCTGGGTGAGGCGCTGGAGCAGCACGGACACGAAGTTCAGTACTTCGGTATGGAGCATGAAGGTCGCTGCGTGGGCAACCGTATCAATGCTTATACAAGTGACATGGACTTCCACGGTGGCAGCAAACTGAGCAAGCTGACCTACCCGATCAAGACCATCTACAGCAAGGAAGCACGGGTGCAGCTGAGAAAAGTTCTGGACGACTTCAAGCCGGATGTTTGTCACCTGAACAATTTTAACTACCAGCTGACACCTTCCATCATCCTGGAAATCGTGAAGTGGCGCAAGGAGACCGGAAGGAATTGTAAGATCATCTTCACGGCGCATGACTACCAGCTTGTCTGCCCGAACCACATGCTGAACAATCCGAACACACACCAGAACTGTGAGAAGTGTCTCGGCGGCCATTTCGTGAACTGCATGAAAGGTAAGTGCATCCACGGTTCTACCGCCAAAAGTGCTATCGGCATGATGGAGGCCGAGTTCTGGAAGTGGAAGGAAACCTACAAGTACATTGACACCATGATCTGTTGCTCGGAGTTCATGAAGTGCAAGATGGACAGCAACCCGCTGTTTGCAACGAAGACTGTGGCAATGCATAACTTCATCGACAAGGTGGAGTGGAAAGAGACGGAGAAAAAAGACTACGTCCTTTACTTTGGCCGCTTCTCCGAGGAGAAAGGCATCGGCACACTCATCAAGGTCTGCAAGGATCTGCCAGATGTACAGTTCATCTTCGCTGGCACCGGTCCTCTGGAAGAGACGGTAAATGGTATTAAGAACATCAAGAACGTTGGCTTCCAGAAAGGCGAGGCACTGGAAAAACTCATCCGTGAGGCACGGTTCTCCATCTACCCGTCTGAGTGGTATGAGAACTGCCCGTTCTCTGTGATGGAATCCCAGATGTACGGCACGCCGGTGCTGGGTGCAAACATCGGCGGCATCCCGGAACTGATTCAGGTTGGCAAGACTGGCGAGCTGTTCGAGAGTGGTAATGCTGAAGGTCTGAAGAAGAAGATCGAGAAGCTCTGGGGTGATAAGAAGCTGTGTGCGGAGTACAGTGCGAACTGTAAGGACATCAGCTTCGATACCATTGATGAGTATTACGAGAAAATTATGAAGGTGTATCAGTAAGACTGGTATGTGAGGAGAGAATTTGTGGCTACAAAAGCGGATAGATATGAGGGAATAGATGGATTGAAGGCATATGCCATCATTGGCATTGCACTGATGCACGTCCTCGCAAATGGAGAATATGGGATAGGAGGATTTGTGTTTGAACGGCTAATACCATCTTTCACAAATCTCGTTTTCCTTTTTATGATGGTCAGCGGTTTTGGCATGTGTTGTGGCTATTACCAGAAAATTGTTGACCAGAAGATCAGCGTAGAGGATTTCTACAAGAAACGGTACATCAAAATCTGGCCGTACTTTGCTTTGCTGTGTGTGCTGGATTTTGTGATTTCACCGAGCAAGGAATCCCTGTTTGAAGTTTTTGCAAACTTGACCTTATGTCAAGGGCTTTTGCCGAATGCAAATATTTCAGTTATTGGCGTGAGTTGGACGTTGGCTGTCATTTTTGTGTTTTATATGTTGTTCCCATTCTTCTGCTTCCTGATTGGAAACAAGAAGAGAGCATGGGGAGCAGCTGTTGTAGCCCTGGTGTTTAACTGGCTGTGTTCTTCCTATTTCAATGCAGGAAGAACGAATATCGTCTACGATGCAATTTATTTCATTGCAGGTGGTCTGATTTTCCTCTATCGAAAGGAACTGGCTGAGTTTGCATCGAAGTATAAGGTCATCGCCGGAGCGATTCTGCTGATTGCCACAGTTACTTATTTTGCAGTAGGCGGCAATACGCTTACGATGCTGTTCTTCTGTGTGGCAGCACTGGTCTATACCCTTGGATGCAATCGGGGGGGGACTGGTCAATCCTGTTGCTAAGTTCCTCGGAGGTATCAGCTTCGAGATTTACCTGTGCCACATGGTAATTTATCGTGTGCTTGAGAAGTTACACATTGTTCATCTATTTGGAAATGGTCTGCTGGCATATATCTTCACAGCGGTTGCAGTCATCTGCGGTTCGGTTGCGTTCTCAGTATGTGCCAAGTGGTTCTTAAATAAAATCGAAACATTCTTAAAAGAGAGAGTTAGGAGAGTTAATCATGTCTGAAGAAAAGAAGTTAAATGGTACAGTCATCGTCACTTATCGTTGCAATGCTCGCTGCTCTATGTGCAACCGTTATAAAGCACCTTCCAAGCCGGAAGAGGAAATCAGCATCGAAACCATCAAGAAACTGCCGAAGATGTACTTCACCAACATCACCGGCGGCGAGCCGTTCATTCGTACCGACCTGAAGGATATCGTGCGTGAATTGTACAAGAAGTCTGACCGTATCGTTATTTCCACGAACGGCTTCTTCACCGACCGTATCGTTGACCTGTGCAAGGAGTTCCCGCAGATCGGTATTCGTATCTCTATCGAGGGGCTTGAACAGACCAACAACGAGATCCGTGGTCTGCAGAACGGCTACCAGCGTGGTTATGGCACGCTGAAGAAGCTGCGCGAGATGGGCATGAAGGATGTCGGCTTTGGCATGACCGTTCAAGACAAGAACGCTCCTGACCTGGTTCCTCTGTATAAGATTTCCGATGAGATGGGCATGGAGTTTGCAACTGCTTCTCTGCACAACAGCTTCTATTTCGTTGAGGCAAAGAACATCATCCACGATCGTCCGATGGTTGCTAAGAACTTCGAGAATTTGGTCAATGAACTGCTCCACAGCAATAGCCCGAAGAAATGGTTCCGTGCTTACTTTAATCACGGTCTGATCAATTACATCTATGGACAGAAGCGTTTGCTGCCTTGCGACATGAGCTTTGATACCTTCTTCATCGACCCGTATGGCGATGTTATGCCTTGCAATGGCACCAAGGATAAGGAAGTCATGGGCAACCTGAACAACCAGACTTGGGATGAGCTGTGGAACAGCCCGGAGGCTGAGAAAGTTCGTGCAAAGGTTCGCTGCTGTGATCGTGACTGCTGGATGATTGGTAGTGTAAGTCCTGCTATGCACAAGTATATCTGGAAGCCTGCTACCTGGGTTCTGGTTCATAAATTCAAGGCTCTGTTCACCAAGCATCCGTACAGCATGTATGAGTTGAAGATTTGCCGTGATTACCGTGACGGCAAAGTCACCAAGGAGGATCTGGATAAGTGCAGCACCTGCGATATGAACTGTGTAATCAACAACGGTCTGAGTGAAGCTTCTAAGGAGCAGCTGAAGCATAAGACCGGCGAGGAAATTGTGGATGCTGATATCGCACAGCAGATGGAGAATAAATAAGAAATGAATTCAAATAAACTATTACGTAGATTACTTTTGCTATTTCCAGTTTTTACTTTGTTTCAGTTGTTTCCGCTTTTGGGATGGATTAATAAGGTACTGTTGATTTGTGTGATTGTTTCTGCGTTTGCTAAATGGCTCGTAAACAAAGCTGAAGCGTTGCATAAAAGCAGAACTGCCGCTTTATCGGAATAAGCAGGCTGCCCGCCGGAAGAAAGGATATGCCTGTCCAGAAAGATCTGGTCAGAATCCAATAAAACGGCTTGAGTAGGTAAAAAAGAAAGGTATTAAAAACATGAAGACGCTAATTTTAGGCGCGGCCGGATTTATAGGGACAAACCTGGCCCTGTGTCTACGAGATAATCCCGAAAATGAACTGGCCCTTGTAGACAAAAACAAAAGCTATTTTATCCCCACGCTGCAGAAGGATCGCAGCCTTCAGATTATGGAATCGACCTTTGATGACACGACCGATTTTGATACCCTGCTGCAGGGGCAAGAAATCGTTTATCATCTGGTCAGCACGACCGTCCCTACAACCTCCAATCAACATATTTCGCAGGAATTACAGGCAAATGTGATCTTTTCCTCCAATTTGTTTGAAGCCTGTGTGCGAAACAAGGTCAAAAAAGTTGTCTTTATTTCTTCCGGCGGTACAGTTTATGGCAGAGAGGCGGATTGCCCACTGAAGGAAAAAACAGCAACCAATCCGATCTCATCTTACGGGATCCAGAAGATCACAATCGAAAAACTGCTGTATCTGTATCATTATCTGTACGGGCTGGATTACCGGATCATTCGGCTGGCAAATCCATATGGCCCTTATCAAAGGCCAAACGGTGTGCTGGGTGCGGTAACCACCTTTACTTATAAGGCACTCCGACATGAAAAAATCACGGTATACGGTGATGGATCTGTGATCCGGGACTATATTTACATCGATGATGCCATTCGCGCCATGCAGAAAATTGTTGAAGGCGAGAGCAAACACCGTACGTTCAATCTGGGCTGCGGAGAAGGAACGAGCATCAAAAAGGTACTCGAGACCATTGAGCAGGTTCTGAACGTACCGCTGGAGATTGAATACAAAGAGGGGCGCAAGGTAGATGTGCCAGAAAATTATCTGGATATCTCCCGGTATGAAAAATACTATGGAGCACTGAATCCGGTCAGTCTTGAAGAAGGAATCCAGAAAACGGCAGAGTTCATGAAACAACATTATTGTTACGAGTGAGGAAAACGGACATGGTGCAAAATCAGACGTGTAAAAATTATCACATATCCAGATGAAGGCTATTAAGTTTCTCTCCCAACTGATGGGAAACGAACGCAGATCCAGGTTTTTGAAAGAAAAGCATGTGTTTGCGTAGATGGGCGAAAACGTTGGCTATTACACAAAGGATATTACAGAAGAACCCTATCTGGTAAAGTTGCATAACAATATCACAATCTCAGCAAATGTCAGATTTATTACACATGATGTGATTAACGATGTCTTGTCCACAAGCGCAGGCGTAAAACACGGTAATGTCTTTGCGGGGTATCAGATGGGAACAATTGAAGTGATGGACAATGTGGCAATCGGAACAAACACCACGATCCTTTACAATACCAGGATTGGGCCTAATGCAATCGTTGCGGCAGGAAGCGTTGCAACAAAGGATGTACCGGCTGGAAGCATTGTGTGGGGGGGACCCGCTAGAGTCATAGGCTCCTTCGACACGTTTGTGAAAAAACGAAAAGCAATGAAGGATGCTCCCACAAATTATTCGGAGTTTGATGAGATCATGAATTATTACTGGAATTAAAAGGGTACAGGGGGAACTATGAAAAAGCAGAGGAGATTTTGATGAAAGTAAAAGTAAAGAATATAAAATTCAGCTGCATATTTCTGCTTCTGATATTTCTTACCTGTCTGGATGGACTGACCTCCATCCATGCAGTGCAGTTCGTCCTGAAACATGTGGACGAATTTTTAATTCTAGTGTTTCTTTTCTATATAATCCAGCATGGTTCTTTTCTTATAAAAGAAAAGAAAAGTTTTTTATTCACATGGATGGTCTTTCTGGCACTTGGTGCAATATCAAGCGTTCTTTGCCGATATCAGGATCTCTATGCAGTGCTCGTTGACTGTATTCTGATCATCAATAAATTTATGGTGGGGTATCTTGCGGCGTATACCTATATCATTCTTCATAAACAGAAGATCTCGGACTGTGTTTACAAAACTGCCAAGGCAATTACTATTCTTCTTTTTGTGCTGGCTGTACATGATTTTATTTTGCCGCCCCTTTTTCCCAAGGCGGACTTCCGGTACTTTACGTACAGCCTGCAGTTGATGTTCCCCCATGCAACCTATCTGGCCGCAACAGGCAGTACACTGCTGATTTATTTTGGCTATAAGCACAAAAAGAAAAGCGACTACAAATATATGTATATGGCAAGCTTCCTTGCCTTAGCAACTCTTCGAGGAAAAGCTGTGGGTTTTATAATGGTCTACTGGCTTTTTTACCTTTGCATCTATGTGTTCAGGGCGAGGCATTATTTCTTTACAATCATAAGTGGCGGCATAGCAGCTGCCTTAATCGGAACGAATCAAATCGAGGACTACTTTTTTACGAAATCTTATTCGCCGCGCCTGTTACTTCTGCGTGACAGCATCACATTGGCGATCCAGCATTTTCCGTTCGGAACCGGATATGGAACATTTGGTTCAGCCATGGCCTCAGAACGCTACTCGATTCTCTATACACAGTTGGGCTATGAAAATTACTGGGGCATGGGGTCAAAGGACGGTATGTTTCTGACCGATGATTTCTGGCCGATCGTTATTGCGCAGTTCGGCGTTTTGGGGCTGGTTGCGTTTATTTTTATTGTGTATTATCTGGTCAAACGAAGCTTGGTGATTCTTAAAGTAAATAAAGATGCCGGATTTGCTATGCTTTTGATCATGATAAACACGCTGATCAATTCTTTGGCCGAAACAGCATTCTTCAACCCGACAGCGCTGCTGTTTTTTGTATTGTTTGGAATTTGCGAGGCCGAAGCACTTCTGGAGAAAAAAACAGAAAGGATATAAAGAATGCACATTCTTTTTGTAATGCCCAAATTTGCTCCGGGTGGAGCAGAAAAAAGTCTATTGATGCTGCTTCATGCATTGTCAGATGAACCGGATCTGAAAATCGACCTGCTCCTGTTCAAAAAGGAAGGGCTCTTTTTAAAGCAGGTTCCTGCACAGGTCAATATTATCGATCAGGAAGAAAGTTTGAAACTTTGTTACTCAAAGTTCAGCAGCCGAAATCTGAGATCTCTGAGAGGAGCGTGGATCGGCATTGTCCGGCCGGTGGCAACGGCGCTCAGCGGACTGTTTGCAAAGAATCCAAACCATAAGACTCAGCTCCGCTGGAAATACGCCTATAAAAGACTGCTGAATCCGTGCCCTGATGAATATGACATTGCATGTGGCTATCTGGATGGTGAGGCCGTCTATTATGTTGTAGATAAAGTCATGGCCAAAAAGAAAATCGGCTGGAACCAGAATGACTACAACGGTCTCGGGTATGTACCGCAGCTGGACGAACCCTACTATGGACAACTGGATGCGATTGTGACCCTTACAACCGAATGCAATGAGATCCTGAAAAAGGTTTTTCCACAGTATGCAGATAAAATGCAGCAGATTCCACCAATCGTCACGCAGGATTATATTGAGCGCTGTGCTTTGGAATACGAACCGCCGGAGTATGCACAATACACCGGCTGCAAACTGATCTCGGTTGGCCGGCTTGTGGAACAGAAGGGATTTGACATTGCCATTGATGCATGCCGGATCATGAAAGATGCCGGGTTAGACTTCCGCTGGTTCATTATCGGCAATGGCGTTCTGATGGAAGCACTGACAAAGCAGATTCAGGAAAATGATTTGGCGAACACTGTTTTCCTGTTGGGGGAAAACGGAAATCCGTATCCCTACATAAAAAGGGCAGATTTGTTTGTGCAGCCATCGCGGTTTGAGGGAAAATCTGTCATTCTGAATGAGGCTAAAATGCTCTGCCGACCAATCCTTGCTACACACTATCCTACAGTTGCAGATCAAATCAAAAATATGGAGAATGGTGTGATTGTTGACCTGGACGCAGATGCTCTAGCCAGAGGAATCATGGATACTCTGCGTGATGAGCCGCTGAAGGCCCATCTGGTGGATACACTGCGAAGAACCGATTTTAATGATAGTCAGACGAAGGCAAACTATCGGAAGCTCTTTGGAATAATAAAGGAATAACGGATGAAAGAAGTAAAACTTAGTATTATAGTTCCGCTCTATAATGGAAAAGATTTTGTCCGGGAGACGGTGGAGGGACTGCTGAGCATACAGTGTCAAAAAGAAATCCTGATTATCGATGATGGTTCCAAAGACGGAAGCTATGAATATTGCAAAAAATTGTGGGGAACAAATGCAGATATAAAACTGTTCTCGAAAAGCAATAGCGGTATTGTTGACACCAGAAATTTTGGAATGGAACATGTATCGGGAAAATATTTGCTTTTCTCGGATCATGATGACGTTGTTTATCCTCGTGTGATCGAGGAGGCCGTTAAAAGGGCTGAGGAAGAGACGTTGGATGGGGTGATATGGTCCACCGTCCGTTTGCTGGATGATGGACAGTGCATTCCATGCGATGCAGTTCACAGCGACTGCGTGGTATCAAAAGCGGAAGTGCTGAACGAGTTTATTCCGGCCATGCTGACCAATGCGAAATGCCAAAAAGTTTCGTATCTGGGCCATGTATGGGCTGGCATCTATAAGCGTGAGATTGTAGAAAAAACAAAAATCCGCTTCAAAAGATTTGTAGATATCGAGGATGATTACCTATTTGTGTTCGATTTTCTGCGTGCAGCGGCGCGGTTGGGACTGATGCAGGATGTTGGTTATGCATGGAGATTTAACCAAAAATCCGAGACATACCGCTTGAAATACGTTTCACATATTCTTGAAAAATACGAAGCATTTTATGGATATTTGACACAGGGAATCCAGGGACTGGAACTTTCGGCAGAGATAAGGAAAATCTGTAGAACATACCAGGTCCAAAATACACTGGTCATGACTATTGAGAACTCTTTTACCTGTCTTAACAAACGGAGAGAAGATCAAAAGAAAATAAGAGATTACTACAGGAAAAATAGAACGTATTTTGAAGTGGACAGCGTTTTTCCGTATGAAAAGAGACGAAAACGAATTTATGCCTGCCTGAGGCACGGAGTGTTTCCGGCTGCAGCAGGGTATGTTTATCTGGACTCGATATACAGAAAAATTAAAAAACACATGACTTTATAAGTGTAGTTTTAAAGAACTGCCCCTATCTGTGCCTACATAAAAGGGCAGAAACACATAAAGCATGGAATGATTTTTGTGCGTAGGGCTTGAGTGCTGATACCACACAAATCATAATTATATAATAGATGAATGATGGAAAGAAGGCTGTGTATATGAAAATTGCCGTAGTAAATCAGCCATTAGGAAATAGAGGAGATGAAGCAGCACACAAAGCTTTGATTCGAAGCCTTATTAAAAGATTTCCCGATGCACAAATCGATGTCGTTTTTTTTAACGAAAATCAAACGATGATCAATGATTTTATCGTGAAATCTGATCTTGTCAGGTACATCAATTTGCAGGGAATGAAAAAGGCATCAAACAAGTGCATGAAACTTACTATGCAGTATGATAACATGGGCTTTACACTGGTTCATCCCCTGCTGAGAAAATATAATAAAAAAATTGCGGAATACGACTGTGTTATTTGTGCGCCCGGCGGCATCTGCATGGGTGGCTTTATGAAATGGGATCATATTTGGCAGTTATATATTGCGATGCAGCACAAAATAAAAATACTTTACTGGGGGCGGTCTATCGGCCCGTTTTCTGAGGATGATTTTGAACATTCGGAGTTTAAGAGAATCAGTAGCTGTCTTATCAACTATTTTGAATATATTAGCTTGCGGGATGATATATCTTTTGAAATTGCGAAAGAAATGAAAGTGGTGCCCGACAAAACGGTTGATTCTGCTTTTTTAGAGTCGCCCGATTGCTGTGTGCCTCAAACAATAAAAAATCAGATCGGTGCAAATCGATGTGTGATTTTTGTTCCGAATGAATTGAGATGGCATTATAAGTATATTAACAAGAGCAAGGCTTGTATTGATAATTTTTATTTATGCGTAATGGATAAGATTATTGCGGCATTCCCAGAACATAAAATCATCATGCTTCCACAGACGTGTAAAACTGCGATAAATGATTATGGCTATTTTGTTGAGCTTAGAAATAAATTAAGGTATAAAAATGACATTATTGTAATTGACGAAGATCAAAGTTCGGACATTCAGCAAAGCATTATTCGCTGTTCTGATTTTGTGGTTGGCGCAAGATATCACTCAATTGTTTTTGCAATCAATAATTGTGTGCCTTTCTTATCCTTGAGTTATGAACATAAGATGAGAGGAATGTTAGAAACCCTGAATTTAAGCGACAGGCAAATCAATATTGAAGAAATATTTGATGGCGAAAAAGTTGATGAAAGTATTTTGAAAATGGTGGACGAAAAACTGAGAAATAGATCGTCTATAGAAAATGAATCCCAAAAAGCAAAATGTATTGTAGAAGATGCATTTGATAGAATGTGCCAAAAAATATAAAGGTGGACTACATGGATCGGGAGAAAAAAATCGTTAAAAATACGGTTGCATATACAATAGGAAATTTTGGATCGAAGATCCTGGCCTATATAATGGTGTTGGTTTATACCCATTACATAACATCTGCGGAGCTGGGCTACTATGATGTTGTTATTACAACGATCAGTCTTTTCCAGCCGATTATCCTGATGATGTTTGATGACGGCGTATATCGCTGGTTAGTTGATGACAGTCAAAAAAACAAAAAAGAAATATTATCGACCTGCCTTAAAACAGTATTCTGTACAACAAGTGTGACGGTTGTTATTTTTCTTTTGTTGCATTTGGAATTCCATTTTTCATATGTGTTCGGCATTCTATTTTATCTTATAAGCGGACTTTTTTATCAGATCATTCTTAATGCTGTCAGAGGGTTGAGCAACAGCCGATTATATGCGGCAAGCGGAATATTAAATAGTGCTCTGCTGCTGATCTTTGAGGTCGTTGGCATTGTTGTTCTGAAAAGAGGCGTTGACGCATTATTTATTTCAAAAGCACTTGCTAATATGGTAACGGTCAGTTACATTTATGCACACCAGACAGATTTAAAAGGAATCATAACGGTGCCCTATAATAAAAATCTTGCAAAGGATATTGCTAGATATTCTCTTCCGCTGATTCCCAATAATATTAGCTGGTGGATTGTTAACTCTTCGGATCGTTATATTATTCTTTCCTTTCTGGGAACTGCAGCTAATGGTGTTTACTCTATTGCCAATAAATTTCCCACAATCGTTACGACTGCTACAGGAATTTTATACTTTGCAATTCAGGAATCCATGTTAAAAGAGTATCATGCACTGGACAGAGATCAATTCTATAGCAATATATTTGAAAAATATTATTCTATATTATTTGCACTGGTAATTTGCGGCATCCCGGCAACAAGGATCGTGATTGAGCTTTTTGTTGGAAACGGCTATAAAACGGCATGGATGTTTTCCGGGTTCCTGTATTTAAGTACGGTATACAGTGCCTTGAGCGCACTACTTGGAATTGGATATCAGATTTCAAGAGAAACCAAAAGAAGTGTTTATTCGACTGTTAGCGCAGCGTTTGTAAACATTGCAATCAATATCTTTTTTATCAAAACGGTTGGCCTGCATGCGGCAAGCTTCTCTACACTGGCTGCGTATGTATTCCTGTTGATCGTTCGTTTGCAACACTCGAAAAAATATTTTAATTTAAGTATTAAGTGGAAAAATTTTTTGGCCATCAATCTCATTGCAATTACTATTCTTATTTTGAATAGTATAGCAACCAGTTTGGCCACCTGCTTTGGATTGACGTTGATTGCAGTTGCTGTGGCTGTTTATATAAACAAGGATATCGCATTGAAAATATGGAATTCATATCTTAGGAGGGTAAAGCAGTGAAAACAGGATACTCAGTAGAAAAGGCAGTTCAGATTGTGATAGCCCTTTTAAAGAAAAGCAATATTCATCGGGTGATTGTTTCACCGGGAAGCGCGAATGACACGTTTGTTTTTAGTGTGCAATCTGATCCTTTTTTTAAATTATATTCGTGCGTTGACGAACGGTCGGCTGCGTATATGGCGTGTGGTATGGCGGAAGAAACAAATGAACCGGTCGTGATTAGCTGTACAGGTGCTACCGCATCCCGAAATTACATTCCGGCTTTAACCGAAGCGTATTATCGCAAACTGCCAATACTCGCAATTACCGCAACGCGGCCTATTATGTATGTAGGACACAACCGAGATCAGCTGATTGATCGAAGTGTTATTGCTAAAGATGCCATTAAATTCAGTGTAGACCTGCCGGTAGTAAAGGATGAAGAGGATTTCTGGGACTGTGAGATCAAAGTAAACAAAGCCATTTCTGAATTATCCAAAGATGGCGGTGGGCCGGTTCATATCAACTTGCCCACGGTTTATAATCGAGACTATTCCGCTGTAAAGCTGCCGGATGTCAGAAAAATCGATCGTTTTGACAGCGATGATGACCTGCCGGATATAAATCATGGGCAGGTGGCAATTTACATTGCATCGCACAAAACTATGAGCAAAGAATCGATGGAACAGATAGATTTGTTCTGCGAAAAGTATAATGCTGTTGTTTTTTGTGAACATACCAGTGGCTATAATGGAAAATATAAGGTTCCCTTCTTTATAGCCAATGCACAGGCGGCCTCTTCGGAATCGTTTTACCCTGCATTGGAAATTGAACTGGGCGAAATCGCCGGCATTTTTCGTATGCCGGCAAAATCTATCTGGCGCGTCAGCGATGACGGGGAAATCCGGGATGTACAAAAAAAGCTGAAGGCTGTTTTTTACATGAAAGAATCGCATTTCTTTGCAGCTTACAATGCGCGAAGATCCGAAGCTGCTGAGATGACATATTATCAGGCATGCATGAATCGATTGGATGAGCTCTATCGTAACATTCCAGGGAATCTGCCATTTTCGAATATGTATGCTGCATCAAAACTGGCACCCGAAATCCCCCGTGACAGCGTGCTGCATTTTGGAATCCTGAACAGCCTTCGCTGTTGGAACTATTTTAAACTGGATGATTCTATTCGCTGTTATGCCAATGTTGGCGGCTATGGAATCGATGGCTGTGTCTCATCACTGATCGGAGCGTCTTTCATTCATCCTGAAAAATTATATTTTGGCGTGTTTGGAGATCTGGCCTTTTTTTATGACTTAAATTCGCTGGGCAATCGGGATATTAAAAGCAATGTACGCATTCTGATCATCAACAACGGACTGGGCGGAGAATTTAAAAATTACTTTAGCCCTGCAAATGACTTTGGCGCAGAGTCGAATCTGTATGTATGTGCAGAAGGCCACTACGGACACAAATCTCGTGAGCTGATCAAACACTATTGTCAGGATCTGGGCTTTGAGTATCTGCCAGCCTCTACAAAAGCTGAATTTGAAATGGCATACAAAACTTTTGTCGATCCGGCAGTGAAAGAGAAACCGCTTCTGTTTGAAGTTTTTACAGACTCCTTGGAAGATAGTCGAGCTATTTATTTAATGAACAACCTGGATAAATCAGCAGGGTCAGAAGTAAAAAGAACCATAAAAAATATGATAGGTCAGCGCAACGTGGATAAGATCAAACGAGTTCTGAAGAAATAATTAAATCTAGAAAGGAAGTGTTCCGGGTGAAAATCACGCAAAAAATAAAGAATATCATACATACGCTGATCTTAATGAATAAGGAACAAATGATAAAACCCGTTGTTGTTCCAACCGATAAAGATAAATTGTTGGAGCATAAGGTCGCACTGATCACGGGCGGCAGCAGTGGCATCGGATTTGAAATTGCAAAAGCCTTCCAAAACAGCGGCGCAGAAGTTATTATTGCGGGAACAAATCTGAATAAAATCGAGGCGGCACTTTCTGAAATAGGGGGAACTGCAAAAGGGCTTGTAATCGATATCAAGGATATCAAAAATTTGCCGGAAAAAGTTAAATCGGCAGCCGCATTGTTTCCTGAAAACCGGATCGATATTTTAGTCAATTCAGCCGGCGTTGCTGCGAAACATGAATTTTGGGATATCAGTGAAGAAGAGTATGATCTCATTATGAACACCAATGCAAAAGGTACTTTCTTTATGAGCAAGGCGGTTGGCCAGTATATGATCGAACACAAACTAAAAGGGCACATATTGAATATATCGTCTTCTTCGGCATTGCGCCCAGCGTGGACCCCCTACCAAATGTCGAAATGGGAATTAAAGGGGCTGACAATGGGGCTGGCAGATCTGCTGCTGCCATATGGCATTGTTGTAAACGCAATTGCTCCTGGGCCAACTGCGACTCCCATGCTGGGAAAAACTTCTGGCGATAATATTTATGAAAGAAATAATCCAAGCGGACGCTATACCTTGCCGCAGGAGATCGCGTCTCTTGCAGTTTACATGGTAAGTGGCGCGGGAGAGATGATTGTAGGGGATACCATTTATATGACCGGTGGCAGCGGCACGATTTCACTGCATCGATAACGGGCACATTTGAATAAGAAAAGATATGAGAAAATATTGCCATTCTTTGGAATGCTGTTGGCAATTGCATTTGTGATGGAGCATAGTATATCAACTATGTATGAAATTTCGATTGAAATTTTGCTTCTTCATGGTTTGCTTCCAAATAATGCGGTGTCAGTTATTGGCGTTTGTTGGACGCTTGGAGTAATATTCCTTTTTTATTTGTTATTTCCGGCATTCTCAGTACTGATGAAGTCAAAAAAGTGCTTGGGTGAGTCTGGCAATTTCATTGTGGATTGCATTTGTTTGTGACCATTATTTCTTTTCTGACTATTTTGTGGCAGCGTCCTTTACCCCAAGACATAATTTCCTTTATTGTCTACCAATGTTTATTGGGGGGTGGACTTGTGTACTTATATCGTAATGAAATAAGAGTCATTTGCGAAAAATATAGCCGGATTGTCTTGGTTGCTGTATTGTTGTTTCGATTGCATGTAACATCTTTTGATTCTATTGCTCTTACGGTTTCCTGCTACAGCTATCATACTCTGAATGATGGAGAGCAGCCGAATAAGGGAATTCAACTGATGTGGTGTATTCTATTGATTCTGCTTCCGATTGCTTTGTTATTTGCAGAAAGTTCCATGAACAATCTTCAGTCGGTGAGTATTGTTGCAGCATTTCCGATTGGCGCAGTAATTGTAATGATTGCAGTGAGTTTTATGAAAGATGCAAAAAAATATATGGAAAGTCTGGAAGATAAAGGATGAGAGATAATACATACTTGAAAAAGCAATCGAGTGAACAGATTTCGAGAAAGCTGGCAGAGTTTATTAAAGAAATACAATATAAAAATCGAAATCCGGTAGATAATAACGTATTAAAGATGCTACAGGAAATGGAAACAAATCCTGAACTTCTTCTCGATTCACAACAATATCTTTATCGGAGTAGGATTGTTCACTCAAAAGATAAATTAAACGGGGAATATCCGTTCTTTGGATTTGGAAAAGACGGGAGCTTTGTTGCACCGTCAGAGTACACGAAGGATATGCGTGCTAATTATCGTTATATTCCATATCTTTATTGTACAACAAGGCCATACTTATCTGTTGTTGAGGTGCGTCCTAGATTAGGTGCAAGGGTGAGTGTTGCACGGATTCGTGTTAATGAAAGGTTACGATTGCTGGACTTTTCTTTGCAAAATTACCCGAAAGGAATGAAGCCGGTAAAGATAAACTTATTCCATGCTTTGTCACAACTTTATTCAAAGCCGGTGACAGAAGATGATGATACACTGGATTATATTCCTACACAGTATATTGCAGAATTTGTAAAGAGAATTGGATATGACGGAATTGTATTTAAAAGTTCTCTTTATAACGATGAAAACAGCGTTAATGTCGTGATTTTTAACTTCGAAAAATGCGAAGCTGTGTGTTCTGTGGTTTATGATGTGACAAGGAATGACTATACTTGCGAAATGGAAGATCCGGTGAGCGAACTTCGATTGAATTTTCAGCTTCAATTGATGCCGGATAATAATTGATTCTTGAGAATTTGAATAAGAGGTACTATACTTAAAATTACTATAATTTTCGGGGAGGTGTCCCCTATGCCCGTCCCAAAGGCAACGGCAGATAACATTCTTGCAAAACCGGAATAAAACAATACGCCGTGTGAACTGAATTCCAGAAGTTCACACGGCATATTCTTGAACACGATATATAGTTTGTGATGAAAATTAAAACGAGGTAAAAAATAGTGAGTAATACACGCACACGCAAGCCCGGCGGAGGGCGGAAGCCATCAAAGCCAGAGTACAGTGCATCCAAGAACCTAGCACGGCAGATGGAAGCGGCTGCTGAGCTTTATACGGACAAAATGAGCCTGCAAGCCATCGCAGACGCATTGTCCCTTAACCCTATCAAGGTTCGGAAGCTGCTCATCACAGCCGGGGTCTACGAGTCGGACACGGCAAAGCTCGTCCAACAGACCTTTAATACCCTCAGAGAAACGCAGAGTTATTCTGCTGCTGTCACCTCTACCATGTCGGCTTTGCAGTTGTCCCGCCCCTCTGTGACCTCTTATCTGCCGTATGAGAAAGGCGTGTACTTCCCGGAGGAAGCTGAAGCGGCGAACATCAGTGCCGGGGCAGAGCGGCAGCGACACTACCGAGCTGTGGTTGCGCTGAAGAAGGATCCCTGCGAAGTAAATCTCTGGAAGTGTGTGGTGGCTTTTCGGGGATACAAGTTCAAGACGATGTCCGGCTTGCCCTTTACATATACGCTGAAAAAGGGCAGGGGAGATGAATTCACCAAGGAGCTGTGGATCGACCGCAGAGAGGACAGCAAGAGTCTTGCTTGGAGTTCTGTGATGCTGGCGTATCACAATATCGGTAAAATCGGAGAGGTAGTGGACAGACCCAAGGCGCTGGGAGATATCCGGGGTGTGTCGTACATCTATGGGCTGTTCTACCGCTTTGGTCTGATCGACGTGCCAGACAAGGCTAAGGAGAAGATGGGAGGGAAAAATACTAACGGTTGTGACTGCGCTGTGGCGTGCAGTTTAAGTAAAATCAACTGAATTTCGAAAATATTTTCGTAAATTTGTAGTTGACAACTAAAACTGATCGCAGTGTAGTCAAGCTGTAAACACCAATTTGGTGTAAAAAATCCAAATTAAACCACTGCAAAACAACCTAAAAAATGAGAAGGAGGCACCTCGATGCGTGATGACAACAAGCTCCACCGTGAAAAGAGATACGTTGAAGTGGACGTTCGCTTTACACCTGATGGCAAGATCCGCCCTCTTGCCATCAACTACGACAAAAGCCATATCTATGGAATCGACCGTGTTTTGGCTGTCAGGCGTGGCACATCGCGCCTTGGCGGGAAGGGGCAGTGCTTCACCTGCATGATCTGCGGGCAGAAGCGGAATCTCTGGCTTGAACAGGGCAAGTGGTTCGTGGAAGCCTACTGCTCCGTGCCGGAAAGCCGTGCTTCATAATGGCAAGGTACTTATCCCGCGCAGACCTTTCGCGCATAGCGGGTAAGTATATTGACCAGTACTATACCCGCTTTGGGATCAGCAAGAATGCCCCGGAACCCATTGACCCTGAACGGCTTGCAAGCGCTGTTCTTGGGCTGAATGTGAAAATGCTGCCGCTGTGCAGCGATGGCAGCATCCTTGGCCTGACCGTTTTCCAGAAATGCAGGTTTACCGTGATGCTGGGGGATGGGACAAAGCTTGTAGAGGTATTCATGCCGCGGGACGTTGTGATCGATTCCGCCCTTGCGGCAGACAGCTGCACCGGATGCCGGAATTTCACGATAGCGCATGAAGCGGCACACCAGATCTTAGCCGACCTGTTTCCGAACGACTACGGAAAAGCAGTCAAGTGCCGTGGGCACATTGCCTATCGGGAACGAAACGGACAACCTTCATGGGAAGAATGGCAGGCAAACACCCTTGCAGCAGAGCTGCTGATGCCAACATTTCTGGTCAACGCCGAAATAGAACGGGCAGCGCTGTGCCTGCCGAATGGAATCCTGTACAAATCCGTATCTGACCCGAACTACAAAAAAATTCTGGAGATGGCTGCACGGATGGGAGTATCGTGGTCTGCTATCAGGATCAGACTACAGCAGATGCAGGTCATAAAAGGCAAACCCATCCATTAGACATCATCCGATTTGGAGAATAAACATGATTCAGTCAAATAATCGTTCTTTTAAAAATAAACCGCTGAGCAATATACAGCAGGCACAATTCAGCATCGGCTGGAGGTTTTGCCCCGTTTGCGGACACAAGCTCTACCAAAAAGATGAGAGCTGTTCAGGCACTATCCGCATAAAGTGCCTCAAGTGCGGCAACGTAGCAACGGTTGATTTAGCCTATCGCAGGCGTTGATTGCTTTATAGGCAAAACACAATTTTAAAAATCGGGTGCATTGCACCCTGAATATGGACTGTTCGTCACCGAGCAACGGGCCATTGCCGCAAGGCAATGTATGAAACGCGCACCAAATAGCCGGGCAACAGCTGATAGAGTGATTCTACTTTTAGAACTGCTCTGTTAGTTGGTTGTCCGGCTATTTTTTTAGCCTTCAGGTAGCCTGCTCCCGTAAAAAGGAGCAGGCTTTATGTTTGTCTGTTTTTCGTGGATGCCCCAAGCGGCGAAATACCCGTAGCCTTCCAAATTTTCGACTTTTCACGACTTATCGAAAATTTGGAGGTTTACGATGTCTTTTGATAAAGGCTATGAGTTGAAGAAGTTTGAAGCACACTGGGAAAAGCTGCGCATTGAGTACGCGGCTGCGGGAATGGCGGAAGATGCCATCCAGAAGATGTATGACTATGACCGTCAGCAGTTCAACGCCGAACGCGCCCATCTGGAGCGGACGCAGGAGCTTTCGACCGACACGTTTGAATGCAGCGAGGATGAAAACTCTCCGTTGATGAAGCGGTATCGGGAAGTGACCACAGTAACCGATACTTACCATGAAACCAAGAGTAACTTTGCATGGATCGGCGAAATCGAGAATGAGCGGCTGCTGGCTGCTCTTGAAAGCTTATCGGAACTTGATCTCAAAATCCTTACGCTCTATGTCTATGCCGGGTACACCGAGTCCGAGATTGCAAGTGCCTTGGAATCCAAAAGGATTACGATTCATAAGCGAATCGAGCGAATGACTATGTTTTTGAAGAACTTTTGAACTATTTTCTTTTTCAGGTAACAATTTGCCCCTTCTCGATGGCTCGTAAGTGAAGGGACAATTTCCCGAGCGGCACTCACCGCAGGGCAAAGCGTCCGACCTCGCGGTCCTTGAAAACTGAATAGTTCCGTCATCTGGTACTCCGATAATGATACTTCCGTAATTCGCGGCCCGGTCACAAAGCAGACGGGGTGGCTGAAATGCCAATGAAGCGGTACAAGTCCGCTGCCAGATGTTTATGCCCCACTCGCAGGGGGCCGAGGGCGAATATGCGAGACCTTTAATCATATTGATCCGGGAACTGCCGGGTACGTTCTGCGCATTCGGCAGTTCCCGTTTTTTACGTATCCAAATTTATTCTTTATCCGAATATCCACTTTGATACATATAGGAGGACACTTTTATGGACGAGCTGAACCCCACGGTGCGCGAGCAGGAAATCTACGAGGAGATGAAGCTGACCCCTGAGATGGTCAAGTCCATCTGCCAATCCCAGCCTGCTCACCATCCCGAAGCGTAAGCAGCAGGTGGCTGAGATCTTAGAGGAAGCCGAGAAGTACATTTGGAGAATCAAGGAGGAAATGCGATGCGCCTGAACGACAACAACACTTTCATTGGTATCAACCCGCCGTACCAGCTTTCGGTCATCCACAGCAGCAAGCTGATCTACCCCCGCGAGATCTACCAGCGGGGTGTGGAGCGCAAGCGGGTGGAGCTGATTGCAAGGGACTTCAACGAGTACATCGTTAACGAGCCGAAGGTCAGCTTCCGCAACGGCAGGTACTATGTAATGGACGGGCAGCACACCATCGAGGGCTGCATCCTCCTCAACGGCGGCGAGGACCGCCCGATCCTCTGCAAGGTCTACACCGGTCTGACGATGGAGCAGGAAGCCCTGCTCTTTGCGGAGCAGAACGGTCACGCCGCGCCCCTGTCGGCGGGCATCAGGCTGCGCGCCAAGGTGGTGGGCGGCGATGCGCCTTCCAAGGCGTTTGTCGCAGCCACCAACCGGGTGGGGCTTTCCCTCAACTACGACAGTATGCAGCTGAGCGACTACCGCATCAGCTGCGTGGGCACGGCGCTGAAGCTGTACGACCAGCTGGGCGAAGAAATCTACTGCGAAGCCCTGCGGCACATCGTGTCGGCGTGGGAGGGCAGACCGGATTCCTTCCGGGCGGCTGTCCTGCGGGGCGTGATGTACTTTGTGCAGCTGTATCATGGGCAGTACAGCGCAGAGCGGCTTGTCCGTGCGCTGAGCGGAGTCCATCCCATGGAGCTCTACCGTATCAGCCGGGATAACCCCGCAAAGCTCCCGGGCTGGCGGCGGTATGTTTACCCCATCTACACCACCTACAACGGCAAGTGCAGGAAGGATGCACTGCCGATGAAGTTCTAAACTCAAATATCTCCTTTGGCAAGGGCGATGGTACCCGGAAAAGGCTATCGCCCTTTACATATAGTATTTTCTTTCAAATAATTGACATATTGAACTGGAAAGGGGAGGATAGGAATGAGCGAGATCGCAGCCTGCACTTTGATTCAGGAAGCGCCCGACCGCAAGACAGAGCGGTACATGATGATGTTCAAGGACTACCCGGATGTGGTGACGGTGGAGCATCTTCAGAAAATGCTGGGGGTAGGGCGGAAGATCGCCTACCTGCTGGTCAAGGAAAACAAGATCCGGTCTGTCCGTGTGGGGCGCAGCTACAAGATCCCAAAGCTCTGCGTTGTGGAGTACCTGTTGGACAAGACTTGACCTTCAGGAGGGATGCAGCCCCAAAAATCCCTTGCGTCATCCTTGCAAAGCAACCCTGTTTATTTTAAACTAAGGTTGCCTGAGCAAAGAGCGTTTGGCTACAAAGAAAGGAGCGTTTCTATGATAAATGTAGCTGGACATTTAAGAGAACAGAATGGTACATATCAGATGGTCCTGAGCTGGAAGGATGCAAACGGAAAGCGCAGAACAAATCCATCAGCACAGGACTTCCTGTAAAAGGAAACAAAAAGCGGGCTGAATCCCTTCTGCGTCAGACACAAAAGGAGTTCAACCCGGAAACGATACAGCAGGTCGGTGACCTGTCTGTGCCGGAATACCTGACCCGCTGGCTGCGGGAAAGCGTGATGAACCTTTCCCCGGATACTTACGGTCGATACGCCTACGATATGGGCAGGGTCATCATCCGGTACTTTTCAACGATTTTCTCATGGACTGGTTGAAAATGATGAAGTCCCGCGTGGCAATCACGACCTATGCAAACTACGAGATCGTCATCACGCGCCGCAGATAAAAAACAAAACTCCCCCAGACAAGCTGGGGAAGTTCTCTTTTTTATGCCGGTGGTGGGGGTCGAACCCACACGTGTTATTAGCACAAGGGATTTTGAGTCCCCCTCGTCTGCCATTCCGACACACCGGCGCATCGGTTTGAACGCCTTTTATTATACCGGATTCCCTGGGCAAAATCAAGAGAAAGTTTGCGTCTTTTTTCAGATCGTCCCGCATGGCGTAAAATACATGACTCCGGTTCTTGCCCGGCGGCGCCGGCTGTGTTACACTAAGGTCAGATCAAAACGTAAATGATACCCACAAGGAGGGAACCGGACTTTGAAACATCTGCATTCTTTTGCCCGCCGCGCGGCGGCTTTTCTGCTGGCGGCGGTGCTGTGCGTCTGCATCCCGGCGGCATCGGCTTCGGCTGCCACCACCATCGGCGGGGCCGATACCACCCTGATCCCTGCAGAGGACGAAAACTGCCTCAGCTGGCTGTTTGGCTCCAAGGATAAGATCACCATGCCCTATCTGAACATCAAGGGGCAGGGGCTCAAGCGCAATGTTACGCTGGATCTTGAGGACTGTCTGGTGGGCATCACCTATACCGAGCTTGGCTCCATTGGCAGCTTTGTCAGTGCCAGCGCCGCGCAGCAGGCGTGGAAGGCGCAGGCGGTGGCGGTGCACTCCTATCTGGAATACCACAAGCAGTACGGCTCGTCCACCAATGCGCTGATCTATACCCCGGTCGATCAGATCCCGGCCTCTGCCCGCAATGCCATCCGCAAGGCGGTGCAGGCGGTCAAGGATGAGGTGCTGGTGTACAACGGCAGCGTGTGCGATGCGGTATGGTCGGCCAGTGCGGGCTACAACACCCAGACCGGTGTGTACGGTACCTGCGCCAGTCTGGATGCATGGGGCACGGATGTGCCCTACCTGCAAAGCGTGGAAAGCCCCTACGAGGAGCAGTACCACAAGCTGCTGCGCCGGGTGATCGGCAAGGACTACACCTATATAGAATACAACGACAGCCGCACCGGCGAGCCCTACCAGAGCGCCGACACCACCCACAAGGATCTGGGCGGCTTTGTGCAGTACAACACGCTGGTGTCCAACGGACGCAGCTACCGGTATATCAACCAGTTCGTTTCCTCCCGCTACTGCTTCGATTTCGGCACCGATGCCAGCGGCACCCCCTGCATGACCTACTACGGCTATGGTCATGGTGTGGGCATGAGCCAGTGCGGCGCAGTGGGCTACGCCGCCGAGGAGGGCATGAACTACAAGCAGATCCTGCAGCACTACTACACCGGGGCGAAGATCCGTACCAGCACTACCCGCAGCGGCGGACTGTTCGGCTGGCTGGCGGGATTGTTCCGCTGAGCGTGTTTCACTGAAATTTTGGAAAAACCTTCTCAAACGCCGCAAGATTTGGTATACTATATCCGTTTGTGAAAAATGAACGGGAAACATAACTGCGTGGAAAAGCGCACGGATTGGAGTATCAGCATGGAGTTGGATCAGGAAAAGCAGAATCAGGAGGCCGCCGAGCGCTGCCGTGCACTGGCACAGCGCATCGTGCGGGAGCTGGCTCCCCGCAGCGTACAGGTGCTGGAGGACAGCGGGCTGCTGGAAAAAGCTTTTTGTAAAATGAATACTGCGGTGGTGCAAAGCGCACCGGAGCTGCTGGTGGTGGCAGACCCCCAGTGGGTCACCCTGCCCGCCGTACAGGCGGAAAAAGTGCTGCTGGTGTGCGCAGAGTACGCCGGCATGGCAGACTGCGCAAAGCAGCTTGCCGCGCAGGGCTTCTGCCGGGAGCTTGCGTGGAAGGACCGCGGCAAGGAGCAGCTGACGGCGCTGTTCTGCCGCATGGCTGCCCCGGAGCTGCCGGAACTTGAAGATGGCTACGAGCAGCAGCTGGACGTTTTGCGGGAGCGTACCCTGCTGGCCGAGCACACCGCAGCCCAGCAGGCTGCCCAGCTGGAGCGGCTGCGCAGCGACCTTTCCCTGAGCCGCAGCCACGAGCAGAATTTGGAAAAGACCCTGAACAGCGTGGTCAACTCCACCTTCTGGAAGGCCAGCTGGCCGCTGCGGTATCTGGTAAGCAAGTGCCGCCAGCTGTGGCGCACCTTCCCGCTGTTCGTCTTTTTTGCCACCTTGCGTCAGGTGGGCTTTGCGGGCGTAATGGCACAGGCCAAGGCCAAAAAGGAGTACAAAAAGCTGTTCCCGGGCAAGGCGATGCCCGCCGACCGCTTTGCGGACGTGGAGCTGCTGGTAAAACAGGCCGCAGACCAGCCCGCTGCGCCGCGCATCAGTATCGTGGTGCCGCTGTACAACACCCCCCACGATTTTCTGGTGGAACTGCTGGACTCGGTGCAGAACCAGACCTACCGCAACTGGGAGCTGTGCATGGTGGATGCCGGACAGGACGCGGACGTGGGAGCCCTCGTGCAGGAGCGTGCCCGCACCGACAGCCGTATCCGCTACCGGAAACTGGACAGCAACGAGGGCATTGCGGGCAACACCAATCAGGGTTTTGCCCTTGCCACCGGTGACTATATCGCCCTGCTGGACCATGATGACATTTTGCACCCCTGCGCACTGTGGTATGTGGCGGAAGCCATCGCCAAGCAGGGCGCGGACTTTGTGTACACCGACGAAGTGACCTTTGAAGGGGATATCGACCATCTGACGGTCTACCACTTCAAGCCGGATTATATGCTGGATAACCTGCGCTCCAACAACTATATCTGCCACCTGAGCGTGTTCAGCGCGGCGCTGCTGGCAAAGGTGGGCGGCGACGAGCGGGCAGAGTTCAACGGCAGTCAGGATTACGACCTCTACCTGCGCCTGACCGAGCAGGCGGAAAAGATCGTGCACATCCCGCACCTGCTCTACTACTGGCGTTCCAGCCCCGCCAGCGTGGCCAGCAACATCTCTGCCAAGACCTACTGTCTGGAAGCAGCCATGAAGGCCCTGCGTGCCCACTACGACCGCATGGGTGTGCCGGTGGACGCGGTGACCATGGTGCCCAACACCCCGGGCTTCTACAAGACCGATTATACCATCACAAAGCCCGGGCGGGTCAGCGTGCTGATCCCCAGCTGCGACCATTCGGGCGATTTACGGGTGTGCGTGGAGTCCATCTACCGCAAGACCACCTACCCGGATTTTGAGATCATCATCATCGAGAACAATAGCAAGGAGCCTGCCACCTTCCGCTGCTACGAGCAGCTGCAAAAGGAGCACCCGGACACCCTGCATGTGCTCACTTGGCAGGGCACCGGCTTCAATTACAGCGCCCTGAACAACTTTGGCGCACGCGCCGCCACCGGCGAGTATCTGCTGCTGCTCAACAACGATACCGAGGTCATCTCGCCCCGCTGGATGGAGGAGATGGTCATGTATGCCCAGCAGGACCGTGTGGGCTGCGTGGGCGCAAAGCTGCTCTACCCGGACAATACCATCCAGCACGCGGGCATCGGCTTCGGTTTCCTGACGTTGGCGGCGCATATGCACAAGAACTTCCCTGTGGGGCACCCCGGCTATATGGGACGGCTGGTCTATGCGCAGGACGTGTACGCAGTGACCGCCGCCTGCCTGATGGTGCGCAAGGACGTGTACGAGCAGGTGAACGGGCTGGACGAGAGCTTTGCCGTGGCCTTCAACGACGTGGACTTCTGCGTGCGTGTGCGGGAGGCGGGCTACACCAACGTGTTCACCCCCTTTGCCCAGCTGTACCACTACGAGAGCAAGAGCCGCGGACTGGACGAAAGCCCTGCCAAGCGCAAGCGCTTTGCCTCTGAGGTGGAGCGCTTCCAGAAGCGGTGGGCAAAGCAGCTGGCTGCGGGCGACCCCTGCATGAACCCCAACTTTGACCTGATGAAGGAGGACTTCAGCTTTGACATCAAGCCGCTGGAGTGAGCCTTTGACCCAAACCGAACCGAAAGGGGGAACGCAGATGGAGCTTTCGGCCTGTATCGTGGTGTATAACGGCGCCGGGGAGGCCATCAGGGCCGCGCAGACCGTGCTGGACTGCACCCGCCGCTACCCGCTCACGCTGTATCTGGTGGATAACGCCAGCCCGGACGGCAGCGGCCAGCAGCTGACCGCCGCCGCCAAGGACGGCACCCTGCGCACCGCCCCGGGGCAGACCGTGCAGGTACTCTGCCGGATGGAGAATGGCGGCTTTGGTACCGGGCACAACACGGTGCTTTCGCTGCTGCACAGCCGGGTGCACTTTATCCTCAACCCAGATATCCAGCTGACCGCGGATACCCTGAGCGACCTTGCGGACTGGATGGCGGCGCACCCCGGCGTGGTGATGACCCGCCCGGGGCTGACCTTCCCGGACGGCAGACCCCAGCAGCTGCCGCTGCGCCGGTGCAATGTGCGCGCCATGGTCTACCGTCAGCTGCCCTGTCTGCGCTTCTGGGCAAAGTGCAACGACCGCTACCTGATGGCAGACAAAGACCTGACAAAGCCCACCGAGATCGAGTTCTGCACCGGCAGCTTTTCGGCGGTGGACACTGCCGCCTTCAGGGCCGTGGGCGGCTTTGACGAGGGCTACTTCATGTATGTGGAGGACGCCGACCTGACCCAGAAGATGCGCACCCGGGGCAAGGCGTATCTGGTGCCCCAGTACACCGCCATCCACGCATGGCACCGTGCGGCGCACCGCAGCCTGAAGCCCTTTCTGTGGCAGCTGCGCAGCCTGATGCGCTACTTTTCCAAGTGGGGCTTTGCGTGGTGAGCGGGGA
>ERZ1034691.238-NODE-238-length-44467-cov-8.252995_pt1 | contig 44467 bp, 39 predicted proteins | sample MGYA00520638_ERZ1034691 | MGnify/ENA primary metagenome ERZ1034691 (study PRJEB33766, sample SAMN09781763) | gut metagenome | biome: gut microbiome | host: Homo sapiens | place: Madagascar | study: EMG produced TPA metagenomics assembly of the PRJNA485056 data set... | reverse complement strand
TATTTAAGGAGAATGTCGACGACACTATGTATAAAAATCCATATGAAATCTGATTTTGCGATTGAATCAGCGTTTCCTTAACATACGACGTTTTTCTCCGCTCAGGATGATGAAATGCGCCGCCCCCCTTTGAACCTATAGAACCTGCTGAACCTCTTTCGCACGCAATCAAAAGGGCGGCGCGCCCCGAGGCTAATCCTGAACCTTTTTAATGATTGACCATAAAACTTCCTAATGCAATCATTAACGTTATAAATTTCATTTATTTTCTTAGCCGTGTTATATTCATGACAACATGAATGCACGTTGTGACAAGCACAAGAATGGAGTATCACTATGGCTAAGAAATCAGTGAAAATCACAGAAACGGTATTGCGCGATGGACAGCAGTCTCTGGCGGCGACCCGCATGCGCATCGTCGATATGTTGCCGATCCTTGAGAAAATGGACAGCATCGGTTACCATGCCATCGAAGCGTGGGGCGGGGCGACCTTTGACGTCTGCCTGCGTTTTCTGAATGAAGACCCCTGGCAGCGGCTCCGTCTTCTCAAAAAGAATCTCAAAACCCCGATCCAGATGCTGCTTCGCGGGCAAAACCTTCTCGGCTATCATCCCATGGCAGATGACGTAGTCCGTGAATTCATCATGCGCTCCGTAGATAACGGCGTTTCCATCATCCGTATCTTCGATGCACTGAATGATACGAGAAATCTGGAGACCGCCATGCGTGCAACCAAGGAAGCCGGCGCACATGCCCAGGGCTGCATCGTCTACACCGTGAGTCCCTATCACAAAGACGAGGACTTTGTGAAGCTGGGGAAGGAACTCGTAGAAATGGGGGCTGACTCTATCTGCATCAAAGATATGGCGGGACTCCTTCTCCCATACAACGCCTACAAGCTCATTCAGGCACTGAAAAAAGAAATCCACATCCCCATCGAGCTTCACACCCATTTCACCTCAGCGCTGGGCGATATGACCTATCTCAAAGCCATCGAAGCCGGCGTCGACATCATCGACACCGCGATTTCGCCCTTCTCCTGTGCGTCCAGCCAGCCTTGCACCGAGTCCATCGTAGCAGCCCTCAAGGGGACAGACTACGATACCGGTCTGGATCTGGAACGACTGGGCGAAGTGGCGGATTATTTCAAGCGCGTCAAAAAAGACTTGGAAGAAGATTTCCATCTGAATACCAATATTTCCATCGACCCCAAGATCCTCTCTTCCCAGATTCCGGGCGGTATGCTGTCGAATCTTCTGAATCAGATGAAAGAAATGGGCGTCGCTGATGAATACGATGCGCTTCTCTCTGAAATGCCGCGTGTCAGAAAAGAACTCGGATACCCGCCGCTCGTCACCCCGACGAGCCAGATCGTCGGCACCATGGCCGTCATGAATGTCGTCCTCGGACGCTACAAGATGATTCCGCAGGAAGTCAGAAACCTCGTCGCGGGAAAGTATGGCCGTACACCGGGCCCTATCGATCCGGAAGTGAAACGCCTCGCCATCGGAAATCAGGAGCCCATCACCTGCCGTCCGGCGGATATGATCCCGCCTGCGCTCGATACCTATCGGAAACGCCTTGCCGAAGACGGCTATCCAAATGCCTCCATGGAAGACCTCCTGAGCTACATCTCATTCCCTGAAGTCGCGAAAACCTTCTTCGGACATAACAGATAATAGAAAGCGATGTTACCACTGATTCACAGACGTGGTAACATCGCTTCGGGTTCAGGGTTAGCCCGTTGGACGGGGCGTCCCTTGATTGGGGATGAAAGCTCGACCTGAATGAGGAATTAGGAATGAGGAATTAGGAATGAAGGTGGCGGCTTCGCCGCTAATATATATGGGCGATGCCCGAAAGTGGTATGTAAGTCACCAGTCACTCGAGACTCCTAATCCCTAGCCCCTAATCCCTAGCTACCAGTCACCAGTCACCAGCCCCTTCTCCTTCGGGAAGGGGCTTTTTGCGTTGACTCATAGCAGAGATCAATAGTACAATAGATCGAAAATATTCTATTTCTGAAAGGAGAAGCTATGAGAGAAAGTCAAGTGATTGGTCCGGTATTGAAATGGGTGGGTGGCAAGCGGCAACTGCTGCGTGAGATCCTGCCTCGCGTGGAAACCATCCCTTACACACGATATGTCGAACCTTTTTTCGGGGGGGGTGCTGTCTTTTTCTCCCTGCTACCGGAGAAAGCGGTCATCAATGATTATAATGGGGATCTGATCAATGTCTACCGCGTCATCAAGGACGATGTGGAGGCATTGATTTCCTGCCTGGCACAGCACGCGGAGCAGAACAGCAAGGAGTATTACTATGAAGTGCGCAGCTGGGACCGGGCAGAAAGCTACCATAGGCTTTCCGCGGTCGAGCGGGCGGCGCGATTTCTGTATCTGAATAAGACATGTTACAACGGGCTCTTTCGAGTGAATTCGAAGGGGCAGTTTAACGTGCCTTTCGGACGCTACAAACATCCGAATATCGTGAATGCAGAGATGCTTCGCGTGGTATCCGTCTATTTCCGGGAGAAAGATATCCGGATAGAAAACCGCGACTATCGGGATATCCTCGAGGGTGTGAAAGCGGGGGACTTCGTGTATCTGGATCCGCCGTACATGCCGATTTCATTGTCTTCTTCCTTTACGAGCTATACGGAGCAGGGCTTCGGCTACGAGGAGCAGGTGGCGCTGAAGGAAGCGTGCGATGCTCTTCGCTCGCGCGGCATTCCCTTCCTGCAGTCGAATTCGGACTGCCCTGAAATCCGTGAGCTGTATAAAGAGTATGACCTCGTCACGGTGCGGGCGTCCCGCAGTGTGAATAGCCAAGGAGCGAAGCGGGGGAAGATCAATGAGGTGCTGATATCATATGACTGGAAGGGGTGGTCGGAATGAGACGAGATTTCGATGTATGGCTAGCCTCCTTCCGAGATAGCATCGCCAGCTATCAGTACTACATTGATTTCGATAAGATTTACCGCAATATAGCAGATGTAAAGGTGGAGCTGAATATACTGAATTCACTCATTGGATCAAAGCAGATAGAAGCCGACTTCGAAAAAATTGTAACCCGATATCCGGAGACGCTGAAGTGTATCCCGATTCTTTTGGCTGTTCGAAGTAACGAAATCTATGCGATGGATGAGGATGGCGCATTTACGTATCATTTTAAGAAGATGAGCGATACCATCGAGCAGTATAAGACATTCATGCGAAAGACTGGACTTTTTCAGTTGATGCAGAATCATCATATTCGCAATTTGCTGGATTATGTGACGGGGGTGGAAACAGGGCTTGACTCAAATGGGAGAAAGAACCGAGGCGGACATCTGATGGAAGATCTCGTAGAAAAATTCATTCAGAAGGCGGGATTTCGAAGAGATGAGACGTATTTCAAAGAAATGACGATCACTAAAATTCATCAGAAATGGGGGATTGATTTATCCGCGATTTCCAATGATGGGAAAGCCGAGAAGCGATTTGACTATGTGATAAAAATGCCTGACCAGCTATATGTGATCGAAACAAACTTTTACACAAGCGGTGGGTCTAAGCTGAATGAGACTGCGCGTAGTTATAAGACCATTGCCAATGAGGTGAAAACCATCCGCGGCGTGACCTTTTTGTGGTTTACTGATGGAAAAGGTTGGCGGAGCGCCAGAGGAAATCTGCGGGAAACATTTGATGTATTGGACACGGTGTACAACATTCAAGACCTGGAAAATGGAGTGCTGGACGAGCTGAGAAAGCGAGGCGCTGCATGAAAAAGGTCAAATGGGAACCAGAAAACTTCGAACTCGAGATGAATACTGTCTGGGATTTCCCCGAGCGCGGCAGCTGGGCGACGCATGACGCCAGGTATCGTGGCAACTGGTCCCCCTACATTCCCAGAAATCTTCTCCTTCGCTATTCGAAAGAAGGCGACTGGGTGCTCGACCAGTTTGCCGGCGGCGGGACGACGCTTGTCGAGGCGAAGCTCCTTCATAGGAACTGCATCGGCCTCGATGTGAATCCCGCGGCGCTCTCCAGGTGCCATGAGAAATGCGATTTCCCTTTTGAAAATGCCGGAAAAATCATCATTCGGGAAGGCGATGCGAGGCATTTGGATTTTCTTCCCGATGCCTCGATCGACTTCATATGTACGCACCCGCCCTATGCGGACATCATCCGCTACAGCGAAGATCTCGCGGGTGACCTCTCCCACTTGAGGGGCGAGGCGTTCCTTGCGGAAATGGAGAAGGTGGCAGGAGAATGCTATCGCGTCTTGAAGAAAGGCAAATTCTGCGCCATTCTCATGGGGGATACGAGGCAGAAGGGCTGTATGATCCCTCTCAGCTTCCAGGTCATGGAACGTTTTCTCTCCGCCGGTTTTACACTGAAAGAGCTCATCGTGAAGACCCAGCATAACTGCCGCGCAACAGGATTCTGGAAGACGAACAGTGTGAAATATAATTTTCTACTTATCGCGCATGAGCATCTTTTTGTTTTTAGGAAATAGGATATGTTGGTAAACGGTATTCCTGTGATGTGAGGCGCCTGAAAAGCCCCTGGCGACTGATATGATCCCCCTAAAGCAGACAAGGTAAATAACCAAACTGCTTTAGGGGGATTTTTTTATGGCCAAAAGGAAACATTCAGCAGATTGGATGCTTGCCAGAGTGAGAGAATATCTTTCCGGCAAAGGATCTTACCGACAAATCGCCAGAGCGAATGGGATATCCGTGCAGAGTCTTCGTGGCTGGGTAAGGAAATACGAGAAACAGGGCGAGGCCTCTTTCATGGATAGAGCTGGGAACGCAAGCTACAGCAAGGAATTCAAGGCAAGCTGCGTCCTTGCCGTGCTACGTGGCGAGGGCAGCGTTGACGACATCGTAGCAAAATACAACATTTCAAGCCGTTCCGTTCTCTGGCACTGGATGAAGCAGTATAATGACCATATAGAACTTAAGGACTACGATCCAAAACGGGAGGGCTATATGGCAGGAGCAAGAAAGGAAACATCGCTCTTAAAACGTGATTGAATTTATTGATATTTAGAGTATAATACAAATAAGGATCACTTGATTTCTTTATATTTCATCTCGGTCCTGTGACGGTGTCTTATGAGGCATCGGATGGCTTTATCAAAGTCAATGCTCCTTTCAGAACTGTTGTAAGAACCCTGAAACAGGAAAGAAAGGCCTTTCTTCCCAGTTTCATCGAACGCTTGCTACACGGCATGAATTCGAGTATGTCGAGCAGGCACTCAGCAAACGCTGTAACTGCTTGTAATGTGATGGCTGGTGATTCTAATCCCAGTGTATCATGTATAGTTAGAAATATTGGATAGGGGAGTAATCCGGTTTGCTTTTCGTCCCATTAGCTATAAGGATCTATCCACCTTGGCTAATGGGATTTTTAAGTGGGACTTATGTGAGGATGTTGCATATGGATGCAGATATCGAAATTAGAAAAGAAATCGAAGGGAAAAATATTTCTTATATCCATTTTGATCGTAGAATAAAATTGACAAATCATTTGTGGCGTTGCATTACAAATAAGAAGTGGGTGCTAAGGCATGGTTTTTATCCTTTTATTCATTTTAAACGGCCTAAGTACCATAAGTCTTGGTCGACGGATTCTTCAGGAAAACGAATTTGGAAAGACGAAGGGCCAAAATATCGGGATATACTCTATGCAGCACATAAAGACGCATGGATTTACAGATACTATGGAGCTTTGTTTAACAGACAGTATAATCAGTATTTGGGAAATAAGGGGATTGATGATTGTTCTATTGCATATAGGACAAATAAGAAGAGGAAATCGAATATTTCATTTGCAGAGGAAGTGTTGGCCTTTATTAAGTTCCATAAGCCTTGTTATGTTATCATAGGTGATTTTACACATTTTTTTGATTTTCTTGATCATACTTACCTGTTGAACCAGATTCGTAGCGTTTTGGATAGCCAGTATATTCCTGATGATATATATTATGTATTGAATTCCCTCTTGCATTACAGTTATGTTGATTACGAAGCAATTACTTCCTATAAAAGAATGACGCATCAACAGCTTTGTCAGTGTCAAACGGTTTTGACAGATCAGGAATTCAGGATTCTCTCAAGAAAGAAACAGAGAGAATCTAAAGATGACCAGTTTATCATAAAAATAAATAGAGAACATTTCGGGATTCCGCAGGGGTCCCCAATGAGTGGGGTACTGGCGAATATCTATATGATTCAATTTGATGAAAAAATTTTTGAATTAGTGCGGTCGTATCATGGAATATACCGCCGTTATTCAGATGATTTTATTATTGCTATTCCGGAAAAGTATATAACGGAAGAACAATATCAACAAATGATTCATCAGCTGCAGGGAATTTTTAACCAGAGAAATACAAATACAGGAAAGTATCTGGTTAAATTATCACCGGAAAAAACTAAGAAATATCGTGTTAGTGCGAACTTGATTATTTACAATGAGCAAAAGGAGCATGGAATCATTTCCTTTTTAGGGTTTTCATACGATGGAAAGAGAGTTTATATTAAAGACAGCTCTGTAAGGCGTTATTATAGTCATGCTTATAGTAAGGCTGATCACGTTGTGAAGCAAAATGTCCAGCTTAGTCAGCTTAAGAAGAATAAAAGGAGAACTACAAATTTATATACGTTGTATAGTATATCTGGATTGTATAGAAATAGCAGTAAGTCTAAGCGAGGATCAAATTTTCCGGTGTATTCCCAAAGGGCACATTTTATCTTCCAAAAGAATTTCAAGAGTGAAAATCAAACCGGTCTCGTAGCTCAAAGGCATATGAGGCAATTAAGAAAACGACTTAATTCCCACAAATAGCAGATTAGAGTGAATATTACGCCGCTTCAGAGCCACTCAGTATGCGTTTGAGAGCCATGGGATACGCGGGGAGACAGTCAGACATCAGACTGCAGACGATCAGAAGATAGAATTGAGGTTTGAGAATTGAGATTTGAAGAGTAGAGACAAGCGGATTATTCCACTACAAAGAAACCCAGTGTCTCCAATTGCCCGTCATGCCCAATGAGTTCGGTGTCTGCATGGTCTACGGACGCTTCTGCACGGGGGGCGACGGCGCGCGCCAGGCATGAGTCTCCCGTCATTTCTGCCCTGTAGGGTATTTTCTGGAGTCCTGAGTTTTTCTGTGTGTTTTAGCTTTCGCTTTTTTACCTTTCCGGAAAAGGTGGAGGGGAGAAAGGCGGTATCTTTTTTGAATTCCGGCATTCCATTCCTGCATTTCCTATGGCCATCTTGGAAATATATGGAATGCTTTCTCTCACAACCGCGGGCCTTTTCATGTCCCTCTACTATATAAATAACGGCAGGTTGCGATTTTTGAAAAAAGAAGTCAAAATATTTTTTATCAATTTATATAAATGTATGATTGAGGGGATGGAGTTGTCAGATTGACAAGACAATCCGGAGAGATGATCAGATCGCAGATAGGAATGCAGAGATTTTAGTTCTGAGAATAATTGAGAATTGAGATTCAAGAATTCAGGTTGACAGTGAGCCTTGTATCGTATACTTCAGTTAAAGTATGAAACGTGACGTTGGAAAGTTTTCTTGCTTTCTCTTAAGATGATAAGGGGGGACAAGAATTAAGAAAAGCGGTTTAAAATTTGAGATGTAAAGAGCCAGAGATGTCAGTATTAAGGTCGTTAAGAACCAGGAAAATGAAGATAAGGCTTTGTGATTACTGATAACTATTAGGCTTACTGTTTTGAATCACAATAAAAGCCCTGCTGGGGATTTGTGATCAGCCCCTGTCAAGGTAGACATGGCAAATATCTAAAAATTTTATAGCCATAAATTCCACGGTGGTGTTTTCGTATCAACATGGAATTTGCGGCATTTTGTTACGCCACTAATTTCGCGTTGTATTTCTGAATCCGTTTGTTCTCAGCAATCAGGAACTGTTCCGGGATCTTTGCGTTCAGACCTGCAGCACGAACTTCCATTGGCGTCCTTACTCCAAATCGTTCCTGATACTGCTTAATCCAGTGCCGGAGAACGGAATGGCTTGAAATGTTGTACTTCACTACGATGTCGTCAACGCTGCCCTCGCCACGCAGCGCGGTAAGGACGCAGCTTACCTTGAATTCCTTGCTGTAGCTTGCGTTCGCAGCTCTTTCCATGAAAGAGGTCTGGCCTGTTCCTCGTATTTTCTTACCCAGCAACGAAGACTCTGCTCGGATATCCCATTCGCCTTGGCGATTTGTTGGTAAGATCATTTGCCGGAAAGATATTCTCTCACTCTGGTAAGCATCCAATCTGCGGAATGTTTCCTTTTGGCCATAAAAAATCCCCCTAAAGCAGTTTGGTTATTTACCTTGTCTACTTTAGGGGGATCACATCATAGATGAAACTGCATGTGTTTTCTCTTAAGATACTTGTTTTATCTTATTGCAAAGGTTATACTATGTGTAGTGTGTGACAAGATCTTTCGCCTGTGATTCGCAGGCGTTGCTACAAATGTGCGGGGAGACTCTTGTAGCTCTCCGGTTCTGTTTCCGTTGTGCGATTTTGCATTATGCGGCCTTTAGCTTCTAATGAGTTGTCACACACTTTTTGTGTTGGGGGCAGATTTTTATGAAATTGGCGAGCGTGTCGAGTCGTAGAGAGTTGGCTTTTTTATTGAGAGTGCCGCTTCAAACATTGATCGATTTATTATATTTTAAATCTGACAAAGAGAAATACTACACCTTTTCTATTCCTAAAAAAAGTGCTGGTAGAAGAGTGATTGTAGCGCCTAATGAACCATTGAAAACAATCCAGAAAAATTTGGCCAGTATTCTTTCAGACGATTATGAAGAAATTAAATCGGAACAAAAGCGTCAACTTCAGATTGCACATGGGTTTCTGCACCAGAAAAATATATTGACAAATGCTGATATTCATCGTAATAAACGCTTCGTCTTAAACTTGGATTTGGAGAATTTTTTTGATAGTTTCCATTTTGGCCGTGTTCGTGGATATTTTCTCAAGAATAGATATTTTTTACTTAATAAGGATATTGCTACTTTGGTTGCACAGCTTGCATGCTATGGTGGTAAACTGCCGCAGGGAGCACCTTCTTCACCAATTATTACAAATCTGATCTGCTCTATATTTGATTATAGGATTTGGAAGATAGCTCGAAAATATCATCTTGACTATACGAGGTATGCCGATGATTTATCATTTTCAACTAACGAAAAAAGATTTATTGAAAAAAGGACGGATTTTCTAAATGATGTTATAACAGAAATTGAGCAATCGGGGTTTGCGCTAAATATTTCAAAAACACGTTTTCAATTCAAATGGTCTCGTCAGATGGTAACAGGAATCGTTGTTAATAGCAAATTGAATACGCCTAGAGAATTTTATAAATCAACGAGATCTATGGCAAATCATCTCTACAAAACTGGTAAATTTTATATTGATGATAAAGAAGGAAGCTTGGCACAACTGGAAGGCCGCTTCTCCTTCATTTATCAGGTCGTTTCACATAATAGAGAACATGTAAAATCTGGCTCTTTCAAAAATTATCAGTTAGCTAATGAGTTGAGTAGCAGGGAAAAAGATTATTGCAGATTTCTATTTTATAAAAACTTTCTTGCAAACGAGAAACCTGTTATTCTTACAGAAGGCAAGACAGATTCGATATACTTAAAAGCGGCATTAAAGGCATTGTCAGGGGACTATCCGAAATTAATACATCGGAACGAAAATGGTTCTTTTTCATTTGACATATCTTTTCTCCGAAGAAGATCATTGTTTACGAATTTGCTGAAGTTGCCGGAAGATGGCGCTGATGGAATGACTACTTTTTATAATGAGTTCTTTATTCATAAAAAGAGATACTCGAATCAAGCTTTATCGTGCTACAAGGATCTTGTCACATTAAGAAAAAAGTACCCGTCTAACCCGGTTTTTCTCTTATTTGATCATGAAATGAAGAATCAAAAACCACTCAGAAAGTTTTTAAATAGTCTTGGCTTTAAGGTGGAAGGGAGTAAGCTTTTTTCTAAAAATAATATGCCGGTAGATTCTTTTAATGTAAATGATTATTTTTGGCTGGATGGGAATTTTTATCTTTTGACTTTACCTAAACCTCTTGGCAAAGAGAAGCTTGAAGAATGGGAGATTGAGCAGCTTTTTACAGATGAAACATTGAATCATAAAATCAAAGGACGTTTCTTCAGGCTGGCGCCTAATAAAAATGATGGGTCGTTTTATGATAAATATTCTTTTGCTAATTATGTCAATCAAAATTATGCGTATATTGATTTCAGCGGTTTTACGAAACTTTTTAAAATAATAGAATTGTGCCTGGTAGATTATCATGAACGTTTAAATGGACTCAATGATCAATTATTATTAGAGATTAAAAATAGATCGTAAGCATTGAGTAATAGTATAATGGTCCCAGAGATTTAGACCAGGGACTTGGATTTTAAGCGTGTATATATGGCATAATTAGAAGTGAAATGGAGGTTGTCTATCATGTCACGAATAAAGTACACTGCTGAATTTAAAACCAAGATCATCCTAGCTATTCTCCAAGGAGACCGGGAGTTCAATGAAATTTGTTCCGAATACTCTCTTCATCCCAATATGGTGCGAAAATGGAAACAGGAATTTCTAAGAAATGCCCATTTTGCCTTTTCTACAGAACCTGACCGTTAAGAAGCCAAAAGAAAGGAGGATACCCTGAAGAGAAAGAACGATCAAATGCTAAAAACAATTGGGCAGCTGACATTAGAACGCGATTTTCTTCAGGATTGCTTTCGCCAAGCTGGAGCCCCGCTTTCAAAATTGCCGGGATATGATTTCAAAGAGTAAGAAATTATCTATAAGGCGTCAATGCGAGCTTTTATCGATAAATCGATCCAGCTTGTACTATGTTGCAATAGAGCCGAACAAGCAGCAAAACAGCGTAGAAGAAGCACTGATGGTTCGAATTGACTATTGGCATAACAAATGTCCATACATGGGCTCCCGTAAGATCACAGTCATGCTGTTGGAAGAAGGATATCAGGTGAGCAGAAAGGTCATACGGCGACTCATGCAGCACATGGGCATATATGCGATTTATCCTAAAATCAATTTATCAAAGCGTAATTTCAAAGAAAGCATAGTCCCATACTTACTCAGAAATTACGAGGTCCGATTTCCAAATCAGGTTTGGTCCATAGATATTACCTACATTTATTACCTACATTCCGATGACACACGGCCACATGTATCTTACAGCTATTATAGACTGGTACAGTCGCAAGATTGAAGGACATTATCTGTCTGACACATTAAATACAGACTCGGTTATTCAAGCATTGGATGGAGCAGTAGCAAAGCATGGAATTCCAGCAATACTAAACTCCAATCAAGGCAGCCAGTTTACAGGTGAAGAGTATAAGAAAGCATTGAGAGCATATGGTATTAGGCAGAGCATGGACGGCAAAAGCCGTTGGGCTGATAATATCATGATAGAGAGGTGGTTTAGAAGCCTAAAGACAGAGCAGATTTATCCAAATGAGTATAAGACACCAAGAGAACTTCGTACGCTCATAAATAGGTATATCGATGAATATAATCAGATCCGACCACATGAAGCATTGGAATACAGAGTATCAGCTGCAGTTTATTATGGTGCCTTTGCAGCATAGAGATATTTTCACCAATGCTGGGGCTGGAAAGTATCTTATTACCTATGTTAGTAAGTCAAGGAAAAAACGCCTTGACTTACTAACATAGGTATAAGGTGAAGCAATCAAGCCCAGCAACAGACCATGCATACCTTTATACAAAAACACGCTTAAAAAATTTTTCAGTGGTCTAGACATCGGGCCTATTATAATATGTGGATTACACACAAAATTGAAGAATTTGCAAATCAAATTTACGAGGATGAGAGGGAAAGATTGGCAGCTTCCGTTTCCGAGGCTCCGCATCATTTTACGAAATGATGTGAAATCAAAGATGAATAGAGTAATACAATACACTCATCTATTATTCGAGGCTGCTGCTTTATTATGGAAATTTATTTGTTTTTATTGGATAATGATATGGGAAAGCGATAACAGTTGGATTATAATCAAATTGTAGTGTAAAGCTGAGATTATTTACGAAAGGAGCGAGGAAAGATGAAAGGAGGAAAGGCCGGAGTTTTGAATCGATTCTTTTCAGATAGAACTTTTCGCAATTTGATCAATGGGGTTGATGATAATACATATGATGCAGTCATCCATAAGTACTTGCAGACAGATTTTTCGGATTTTACAAATCAGTGTGCTATTCAACAGATCTATGGCTTTTTAGATAAAGAATATCGGAATGAATATTTTTATAAAAACACGATTCTTAATAAGCTCCTGCTTCATGTGCATAGCGTACGTACTACAACTGCTCTTCGAGAACTTCCGATAGGAAAATCAAAAGCTGACTTTGTTTTAATCAATGGTAAGGCTGTTGTTTATGAAATAAAAACAGAATTTTATAATTTTGAACTGCTTGGAGATCAGGTGGCAAGTTATTATAAAGCATTTGATCATGTCGTTGTAGTAACATCTATCGAGAATGAGAGGGAAATTTTAAATTTTAAGGGGATTCCTGATACAGTGGGAATTTATCTGCTACAAAAGAATGGTTATTTTAAACGTCTCAGAGAACCGGTCAAAAATGATGCATATATTGATTCGGAAGTCTTGTTTAAAATGCTTCGTAAGCAGGAATACTTGTCTATACTTCTCGATTATTATGGTCGCATACCCGATGTTAATCAGTTTGAGTTTTATCGGGCATGCAAAAAATGGTTCACGAATATGCCCCTTAGTATTTCTTACCCAACGACATTGCGTATTTTGAAAAAACGTGGATCTGTTGATGAAAATGCTTTTAAGCAGGTTCCTTATGAGTTGAAATTTCTTGTCTATTTTATGGAGTTTACGTCAAAAGACTATTTGAGTTTACATAATTTTTTAAATGGTTCTTACGGGAGGCAGTGAAATGTACTTTCCATATCTCAGAGGTCGTCAGTTTGAATTATTAGCGGTTAGAGAATTAGTGAATAATTCGCTTATTGGAGAGCATGTTTTTCCTGTTATTGAGCCGGTGCACTTGACCAGCACCTTAGTTAAAACTCTGGAGATCTGTAGATCAAAGGGGCATAAGATTGGGATAGTAATGAATCCTCAAGTAGGAAATTTTACAAATGACCTGAATGATTCTTCAAACTCAATACTGATTAAAAGATATCAGGATTTTATTAGCAGTGCAGGTGAGGCTGTCGTTCCTGTTTATATCTTAAACGATAGCAATATGAATCCGTTTGCTAAACTGCCTAACTTTGAAGGGAAACTAATAACAGTTTGTGAGACCAGTGATGCTTTGCAATTTTTCACTAGACTGTCTGATGAGGAACGGGCAAGTATTTGCTATAATCTGATTCCTGACGAAAGCCGCTTTAGACGAGGTACGCGCGCGTGTAATAATGTGGTTTTTGAAGATAATTTTCATAAGCAGGATAAAAATGCAGACTATGCTCAACCAAGCGTAGTAGATGAACCTTATACTGATGAGTATAAGTTTTATTCATTGGATGGATTTAAAGGGTTTGGTGATTATTCGATTGTGGGCAAAGCATACAACGATTCAGGCTTTGCTCCTTACGCAGTAGCCATTCACATTGTTTATCCTACAAATGACGAACTGCGTATTCACCATTTTGTATCTGACTCCAATGATGACATCACTGATGTTGCTGGAAAGTTCGGTGAAGCAGTAGAGAAGCTTGCAGAGTGGAATCAATCTCGGGGTGAAAAATGCCTTAATACTTACGGCATGAGAGAATTTGAGCATCTTTATCATACTAAAACATTTCCGGGATTAGGGGTTGTAAAAAAATTATCAATTATGCATCATTTAGAGCTGATGGAAAAGCTGGATAAAGAGGAAGATGCCAAATGAATTTTTGTGAGAACTGCTTTGCAGATGAGACGTTGAAAAGCATAGTTCAAGCTGTGGGGAAACCTGGCAAATGTGATCTTTGTAATCAAAATGCTGATCATGTATATGATACAGGAAGTAATGATACATTAACAGCGTATTTCGAGCAGATTTTGCGTTTATATCAGCCCTACGATGAAAAGAAGGACTGCAAAGAATTTCGGCATAAAGCGCATTTAATGCAGCATTTTATATATGAAAAGTGGCACCTTTTTTCTGAGAATGTTTGCGAGGACCAAATTATTGAAGCCCTTATTGCGATATGTCCTGACATGTATGAAAATAATATGGATTTATTTAACCGCGCTGTATATCTTCGGGGATGCGTTGATTCTAAGTATCTAATGAATCACGGCCTTTTAGGAACTAATACCTGGGAAGATTTCAATAAAAATATCACGCGGATTAATCGGTTTCATAGCAACTATATAAATTTGGACATATTGCAAAAATATTTGACATATTTAAAAGTCAAATACACTAAAGGAACACCCTTTTACAGAAGTCGGATCAGCGGTCCTCAAAAAATTTCGCCAGAGCGTATGGGAGCTCCCCCAGCTGAAAAAGCGGTAGATAGTCGAGTTAGTGCCAACGGTATACAATGCTTATATTTGGGTGACTCGGAAGATACAACATTGTATGAAGTTCGGGCTGCTAAATATGATTTTGTTTCTGTAGGAAAGTTTATTCTTAAGGAGAATATTTCTGTTGTAGACTTAACCAGAATCAAAGATGTAAGTCCTTTTATTATGCCTGAATCAGATATTGAAGAATTCGCTGTAAATTTAGAAGAGTTGGAGAAGCTGGATGGAGCAATGGGTAAACCTGTCAGGCATTCAGACGCTGCCCTTGACTATGTGCCGACACAATATATAGCAGATTTTATCAAAAGTATTACTATTAATGGACAGCAGACGTTCCAAGGAATTAAATACCGAAGCGTAATGCATTCTGGTGGTTTCAATTTGGCCATTTTTGAACCATCTCTTTTTGAGTGCAATGAAGTCAGTCTAAAGCAAGTTAAAGAAATCCATTATGAAATTGGTCAAACTAAATAATCAAGGTTTTGCAGGTGTTGCTATCAAGTATAGCATCTCTGCATTTCGCTTATTAATCATACCTAATGAAAAGAATAAATTTTATGAAAGGTATTATTATCCCCGGAGGTTCCGGCACAAGGCTTTATCCATTAACCAGGGGGCACCGAAGTAGCTGCTTCCGATTTATGACAAACCGATGATCTTCTATCCCCTATCCACCCTCATGCTGGCAGGAATACGGGATATCCTGATTATTTCCACACCCAAGGATTCTGCCAAACTTTGAGCGGCTTTTAGGTGACGGCTCGCGCTATGGCATCCATCTCTCCTACAAGGTCCAGCCCTCTCCCGATGGCCTCGCGCAGGCCTTCATTCTAGGAGAAGAATTCATCGATGGCGAGCCCTGCGCAATGATACTGGGGGATAACATCTTCTATGGCGCCGGCCTCACAAAGTACCTTATCCCGGAGGGCTTCGCCAATGGTTTTCTGGTACTGTCGGATGTAGCAGAATTCTGCTATAAAGTGAATGACTTCTGGCATCCGAATGATGAGGGCGGCATGGAATGATCCGGATATCGGGATCGAGTGGCCGGAGCTCAAGGGTGGGTACCATGGTTCTCCCGCGGCAGAAGGCTATACTATGGCCGATGGCACATCTCTTACTCTGTCAGATAAGGATCAGAAGTGGATGGGGCTGAAAGAGACGTTTAAGTTTTGAGATGTTGAGACTAGGAGACGGTAGACATCAAAGGTCTGACATCAGATGGCAGAAACCAGAGGTCAGAAGTTTGATATCTAACATCTAAAGTCTTCAAGTCTTCAGTTCGGTTTTTGCATGGGTGTGATAAAAACCGGGTATTTTATCATAGGAGAACAAGGCATGTGATAAAATGACCGGTTTTTTATCACATGGGGGATGTGATATGATAAAAAGCAGGAATTTTATCACGCGGAAAACAAAGTGGCAGGAAAAGACTTGCATCAGGAAGAGGGACGGGATATGCTTTTGACAGACAGACAGACAGTACGCTTTGAGTGGTTAGATACGGTTCGCGTATTGGCTGCAGCACTGGTTTTGATATCACACTTCTGTTACTATTTTTCATTCGAGCGATTACATTTTATCAATAATTATTTCGCGGGTTCGACGGGCCGCATGGGTGTCTGCCTGTTTTTCGCTATTTCGGGATATCTGGTGAGCCATTCCTTAGAAAAGAATCATCATCTCATTCGCTTTTACTGGTTCAAGTTTGTTCACATCGTACTCCCGTATATTTCTTCTTATCTGGCTATATCATTTTTATTTATGCTGCTTGCTTTTGTGCGACCTGATTTTTTGCATCAGACGCCATTGAGCAAGGTACTCTTCGTTGGTGGTGATTATAAGGCATTTCTTATTGGACTTTTCCCTGTGGATGGGTATTTGAATATGTATCTTCATTTATCCGGATACTGGTTCGTGGGCGAATGGTTCATTGGGACTGTGGTTTCTTTATACCTGATTTCACCGGCATTATATATAGCTGCTAAGAAATGGCCGGTCATTAGTGCTGCCGTATTCCTTGTTCTTTCTATATGTATCTATCGATATGCTTCGCATTGGCCGGTTCATGGTTTCTGGTTTTGCCTCGTGCGTTTGCCTGAGTTCTATCTTGGGATTCTCTTGCATATGTATCGGAAGAAAGTGGATCGTTACGAACGACGTTTGGTGTGGGGCTGTTTCTTCCTCATGGTGGTTGTTGGTATCATCGATATGATAGTGTATTCCTATCCATTTATAGCAGACCGATTTATCCCTCTGAAGCCAAGATCTTTCTTGTTTACGATTCCTATGATCGTTGTCATATTTCTTGGCTGCCAATACTTGAATCGAGTATTTCGATTACATACGATCAACGAATATAGTAAAAAGACGTACGCTTTCATGTTGATACAGCATATCATGATCAATACGTTTATGTGGAGCTTTGAGGAACAGAATCTCTCCAAGCTGGGAGTTCTGTTTTCTCTGCTGCTTGTATTTGGGATGACGATGTACCTGTCGGGGAAAATCGTTTCGGCGTACAAGCCTATAGAGGATAGATTGCTGCATAAAAATGAATAAGAGGGACGCACGGAACGGCTGATGCAGCTCTGCGGCGCAGTCTAATGTCTCTCCGTCTCATAATCTCCCACCTTCCCCTTGACAAACGCAAAAAAGAAGTCTATAGTATGACCATACATGTGAGGATAGAGACATGATGGATCCTTGGTACACGCAAAGAGAATCTGCGGCTGGTGGGAGCAGATGGTGGGGGGATCGATTACCGCTCTGGAGCAGGAGGATCGAAATCTTCCCGGGTGGCCTCGTTACCGGGCCGACAAGTGGAGCTTTAGCTCTGATTTGGGTGGAACCACGGAATACAACTTTCGTCCCTTAGGGACGGAAGTTTTTTTATTGCTTTCATGTTGCTTTCTGTGAAGCGGCTGAAATGGCAGAGCCAAGCAGAAAGCAGCAAAAATGGAAGCCACTGTCCCCAAGCAGTGAATGTCTGTTTTTAGAAAGGAAGATACTATGATTACGATTCGTCTGAAAGACGGAAAAGAGAAGGAGTTCGAGAGCGCGGTATCTCTGGCGGATGCAGCGAAGGCGATCTCCAACAGCCTTGGCAAGAATGCACTGGTGGCGAAGGTGAATGGCGAGCTGACGGATCTGCGCGATCCGATCGTGGATGGTGCAGAGGTGGAATTCTTCACGAAGGAGGATCCGGAAGGCCTTTTCACGCTGCGTCATACGGCGTCCCATGTGATGGCACAGGCGATCCAGCACCTGTTCCCCGGCGTGAAGTTTGCTATCGGACCGGCGATTGATGATGGCTTCTACTATGATCTGGACTCTGATCATGTTTTCAGCCAGGAGGATTTCGCAGCGATCGAGAAGGAGATGTCGAAGATCGCGAAGGAAAATATCCCGCTGGTGAAGAAGGTGCTGCCGCGCGATGAAGCGCTCCAGTATTTCAAGGATAAAGGCCAGGACTACAAGGTCATGCTGATCGAAGATCTGCCGGAAGAGGAAACGATCTCTCTCTATGAACAGGGTGACTTCACGGATCTCTGCGCGGGCCCGCATCTGAAGTCCACCGGCAAGGTGAAGACGTTCAAGCTGATGACGGTCGCTGGTGCTTACTGGCGCGGCGACTCCAAGAATAAGATGCTGCAGCGTATCTATGCGACGGCATTCTTCAGCAAGGAGGATCTTGACCACTATCTCTTCGTCCGTGCGGAGGCGGAGAAGCGCGATCACAGAAAGCTCGGCAAGCAGCTCGATCTTTTCTCCTTCCATGAAGAGGGCCCGGGCTTCCCGTTCTTCCATCCGAAGGGCATGATCCTCAGAAATAAACTGATGGACTATGAACGTGAGCTCTTCAAGGAATTCGGCTATGTGGAGATCATGACGCCGGTCATCCTGTCGAAGAAGCTGTGGCTGCAGTCTGGTCACTGGGATCATTACAAGGAAAATATGTACTTCACCCAGATCGATGAGGAAGACTATGCGATCAAACCGATGAACTGCCCCGGCGGAATCCTTTTCTTCAAGACGCAGCAGCGTTCTTACAGAGATCTTCCGATGCGTGTCGGTGAATTCGGCCTCGTTCATCGTCATGAGCTGAAGGGCGCGCTGCACGGCCTCTTCCGCGTTCGCTGCTTCACGCAGGATGATGCGCACATTTTCATGACGCAGGAACAGATGAAGGATGAAGTCATCAAGTGTATGGCGATGTACCAGAAGATGTATGGTGTCTTCGGTCTGGAATACCATGTCGAACTCTCTACCCGTCCGGAAAACTCAATGGGCAGCGATGAGCTGTGGGAGATCTCCACGAATGCGCTCCGTGAAGCAATCGAGACGGCGGGTGTACCGTACCAGATCAATGAAGGCGACGGTGCTTTCTATGGACCGAAGCTCGATTTCCATGTACAGGACTCTCTGGGACGTACCTGGCAGTGCGGCACCATCCAGATGGATATGCAGCTGCCGGAACGTTTCGATGTGAACTATATCGGTGAAGATGGAGAAAAGCACAGAGCAGTCATGCTGCACCGCGCAGGCTACGGCTCTCTGGAACGTTTCATCGGCATCCTGATCGAACACTATGCAGGGGCTTTCCCGACTTGGATCGCTCCGGTACAGGCGAAGATCATCCCTGTCACGGACAAGAATCTGGAATATGCGAAGTCTGTCGCAGCGGCTATGTCCGAGTCTGATATCCGTGTCGAAGTGGAAGAGGCCAATGAAACACTGGGCTACAAGATCCGTAAGGCACAGATGGAGAAGGTACCGTACATGATCATCGTGGGCGATCAGGAAATGAAGGGTCACACCATTTCTGTCAGAAGCAGAAAGAATGGCGACCTAGGGTCCCAGTCTCTCCCGATGTTTGTTGCAAACCTGATCCGCGAGATCAAAGAACGGGAAAACTGAGATGGCTTACAGAGAATACCAGAGTGCTGATATCGCACGGGCCGCGCTCCGCATGTCTTTGACCGAGACGCGGGCAGATGAGAATGCGCTGAAGGAAAGGCTGGCGAAGGATGGCATCCGCGCTGTCGCTGTGAACTTTGGCGGAAAATTTCTGGATATCCTTCCGAAGATCTTCGAGTCGGCCATCGTGGCTGCCCAAAGGCAGAAGGTCATCTCTGATACTCATGTGGGGGATGGCTCTGTGGTCGGAGCCATGGAGTCTGCCATCGAGCAGGTGAAGCCGATGGCGATCGGCATGAATGTCGGCGGCAAGATCGGTATCGCCCGCTGGAATGAGCATCTCTGCGTCGCGATCTTCGTCGGCGTGGGTGTGCTTCATTTCAATGAGGTCACGGTGGGCATGGCGCATCGTGTCCTTCGGAATGATCTGCCTGATTGAGAAAATCATAAGGGGCAGGGAGTGACTATCTCATAGCTGTCCTGCATAAGAAAAGAGCCGGGGGCTTTTGCCTCCGGCTTTTTTGATGGGGGAAAGAGGGAGCCATTTTTCTTGACAGGAAAAGCCGAAGGCGGTACATTGAATGAAATTCGATGGTTCGTTTGAGTGACAGGATGCGTGGAGGCTTTATGAAGGAAAAGATCAGTCTGATTCAAATGGATGTAGAGCTGGGACAGGTGGAAAGAAATTATGAAAAGGCCGTGCAGCTGATGGAGCTTGCACTCGAAGACAAGCCGGATATTCTTGTCCTGCCGGAAACGTTAAACACCGGCTTCTTTCCGTCGCCGGACAGCGCACTCTATGCCGCTTCTGATGCAGATGGCGTGCAGACGAAAAAGGTATTCGGAGCATTTGCCAAGGAGCATGGCGTCAATATCGTGGCGGGCTCGGTCAGCGTTTTGGAAAACGGATGCGTTTTCAATCGAAGCTATATCTTTGATCGCAAGGGCGAGGTCGTTGCCTCTTATGATAAGATCCACGGCTTCAGCCCGATGGGAGAAACGAAGTCGTATACCGGCGGCTCTTCCACTGTCCACTTTACGCTGGACGGGATCGCCTGCTCAATGGCGATCTGCTATGACGTACGCTTTTGTGAGCTGATCCGGACAGAAGCATTGCAGGGGGTGGATCTGTTTTTCCTTCCTGCCGCCTGGCCGCTCGTAAGGAAGGAGCACTGGATCACGCTTTCTAAAGCCCGAGCGATCGAGAATCAGATGTTTTTCTGTGCCGTGAATGAATGCGGCCGTGCCGGCAGCACGCAGTACGGCGGAAACTCGATGCTCCTCTCGCCTCTTGGGGAAGAATTGCTCCATCTGGGTGAAAAGGAGCATGTGGCCACGGCGGAGATCGATACGGATGTGCTGCAGGGCATCCGAGAGAGCATCAATGTATTTCGTGACAGAAGACCGGAATTGTATCATCTGTAGAAAAATAGGGGAAAGGCATTTCGCCCTTTGATTGCGCGTGAACGAGGTTCAGCGGTTCAAGAGGTTCAGCGGGCGGCGCATAAAAATCAGAAGCGCCGCGGAGTATCGATCATGGCGATGCCCGAAGGTTTCTTGAAGAGCCGGTTTCCCGTTTGAGGCTTCCAAACATTGACCATTTTGACCGCGAATGACAAAGATTTCTCGCTTGCGCTCGAAATGACGGTGCGAGAGGGTTCGCAGTCCCCAGCCACCCTTATCGCCCAAGGGCAACCATTTTTCAAAAAGTGCTTGACAAAAGTACCATGGATGGATATACTAATATGCGTAACTTACGTGCGGCCCGGTGGTGTAGTGGTCTAACATGCCGCCCTGTCACGGCGGAGATCGTCAGTTCAAATCTGATCCGGGTCGCCAGCGCGGAAGTAGCTCAGTGGTAGAGCACAACCTTGCCAAGGTTGGGGTCGCGGGTTCGAGTCCCGTTTTCCGCTCCATATGGCGGCATAGCCAAGCGGTAAGGCAGAGGTCTGCAAAACCTTTATCCCCAGTTCGATTCTGGGTGCCGCCTCCATATTACAATCTATTACATTCATATAGACCTGCCGGGGTGGCGGAACTGGCAGACGCAAGGGACTTAAAATCCCTCGGATCGTGAGATTCGTACCGGTTCGATTCCGGTCCTCGGCACCAATTTGAATGATGAGCCGGAGCGTGATGCTCCGGCTTTTTGTTGTTTGAAAAATGGGTGTGCGCTGGGAAGCGGTCAGGCATCGGGAAGCTGATGGCGCTGCGTCCCGGGCTGCCCAATGAATCGAGGCAAACTATGGCAAAGAAAGAAAAGAAAACGAATGTCATGCGCATTCTGGATAAAGAGAAGATCTCCTACGAGACGAAGTCCTATGACTATGATGAGGACGATCTCTCAGGCGTGCATGCGGCGGCAGAGCTCGGCTATGATCCGGACATGGTTTTCAAGACCATCGTCACGCATGGCGATAAGACCGGTCCGGTGGTCTTCTGTCTGCCCTCGGAGAAGGAGATCGATCTCAAAGCGGCGGCGCGTGTGAGCGGGAACAAGAGCGTAGAGATGATCCATGTGAAGGAGCTTCCCGGTCTCACTGGGTATCTGCGCGGCGGCTGCTCGCCGATCGGGATGAAGAAGGCTTTCCCGACCTTCATCGATGAGAGCTGCCATCACCATCAGGCGATCAGCATCAGTGCGGGCCAGCGCGGCCGTCAGGTGGTGCTCTCGCCGGATGATCTGATCTCCCTCATCGGTGCGAAGACAGCAGACCTGACGGCGAAGTAGAGCGGCGGAAGCTGGATGGCCTCATGATGCTGCGGGCGGATTTTTCTCAAAAAGAGGCAGGAAACCTTCGGGCATCGCCTTATCAATAGGGCGATGCCCGAAGGTTTCCTGCATAGCAGGTTTTCTGCTTCGGATCTCCAAACATCGACCGCGTGGCTGCGGATGACAAAGATCTCTCATTGACGCTCGAAATGACGACACGAGAGAGTCGCTAGTCACAAGTTACTCTCCTCCTCATCCCTGCTTTCAAACTCCTCATCTTTCGTGAATACCGCATATTAGGGAAACGCTGATTCAATCTGACAACGATTTAATCAGTGTTTCCATAGAAAACTGCGCGGCGCTTCTGACTTGATGCGCCGCACCACCCCCTTTGAATCTCTTGAACCCATAGAACCTGTTGAACCTCTTTGGCATGCCATCAAAGGGCAGCATGCCCCGTGGACTCCCCCAAATCCCGATGACTGTATACCATTTCCGGTCATCGGGATTTTTTGTTTTTCACTCTGCGTATGCTATAATAAAGTGATATTTTGGATACGTGTGAGTTGTTATATAAAGGAAATATATTATGATGGAAAAGAAGTACTTCACCCTGACCTATGGCTGCCAAATGAATGAATCGGACACGGAGCGCATCAATGGACAGCTGGAGGAGCTGGGATATGTGCCGGCAGAGACGATGGAAGAGGCAGATATCATCATCATGAATACCTGCAGCATCCGTCAGAATGCGGAGGAGAAGGTCTATGGCAAGATCGGGGAGATCAAGAAGCTGAAGGATAAAAATCCGCATCTGCTTCTGGGGATCGCCGGCTGCATGGCGCAGGAGAATAAGGGCAAGCTCATCGAGCGTATGCCGATCATTGATTTCGTCATTGGGCCATACCATATCCATGACCTGAAGGAGATCGTTTCGAAGGAGGATGCGCGCGGCGGCCATGTGGTGAAGACGGAGAGGAATCCGCACAGTGTGAGTGACTACAGCGAGCTTCGTGCGGTGCGTAAGTCCCATGTCTTTGCATGGATCCCGATCATGCAGGGGTGCAACAAGTTCTGCACGTACTGCATCGTGCCGTATGTACGCGGCCGTGAGCTGTCCCGCAGCGTGGAGGATATCTCGCGCGAGATAGAGGGGCTTGCGAAGGAAGGCTATAAAGAGGTGACGCTCCTCGGGCAGAATGTGAATTCGTATGGTCTTGATTTCAGAAACGGGACGGACTTCGGGACGCTGATCCGCGCGATCGACAAGGTGGATGGCATCGAGCGCGTGCGCTATATGACGTCGCATCCGAGAGATATGACATTCGATATGGTGGATGCGATGGCGGATTCGCCGAAGGTGGCGCGTCATATGCATCTGCCGGTGCAGCATGGCTCAAATGAAATGCTGAAAAAGATGAATCGCGGATATACGATCGAGCATTTCAAGGAGCTTGTTTCCTACGTTCGTGAAAAGATGCCGGACATCGTGCTGACGACCGATCTCATCACTGGCTTCCCGGGAGAAACGGAAGAGATGCATCAGGAGACGCTCGCGCTTTTGAAAGAGGTGCGTTTCGATTCGGCATATACATTCATTTATTCGCCGAGAAATGGCACGCCGGCAGCGCGCATGACGGATCAGATCGATGAGGAGACGAAGCACCGCCGCCTGCAGGAGCTGATGGATGTGGAGAATGAGGTGAGCCTTTCTCTGAATCAGGCGATGGAGGGCAAGACCTATCCCATCATCGTCGAAGGCCCGTCGAAGCAGGAGAATGTCTGGTATGGACGTACATCGGGCAATAAGATGATCCTTTTCCCGTATCAGGAAGGCGTCAAGGTCGGTGATACGCTCGAAGCGAAAGTCGAGGTCGGCCAGACGTGGGTGCTGAAGGGGAAATTGGTGTAGTTTCGAGGGGAAAATGAGGAATGAGGAATGAAGGCAGGCAAGCCGTCTCGCATTACATGTAATACCGAAGCGTCATTCTCCGGATAACCTATCTATATGGCTTGCCTTTGGGTGTGTACGTGGAATAACGGAGGAGCTCAATGAGAGCAGATAACCTGACTGTGGGAAAAAGCAAGAAACTTGCTCTCCGGGTGATGAAACTGGTGCAGTATCTTACGCAGCATAAAAGTCCTTACTTTATCATTGACCAGATAGGTCGTTCGGGTACGAGCATCGGAGCGAATGTCATCGAAGCGGAGCATGCTATCAGTAAAAAAGAGTTTTTGATGAAAATGTATATCGCGTATAAAGAGTGCAATGAGACGCTGTATTGGCTGGATCTGCTGCAGGAAGCCAGATATATTTCTGAGGAAAGTTACCAGTCCCTTTCTACGGACTTGCGGGAGTTGGAACGCATCTTGGCCTCGATCACAAAGACGACGGCTGAGAGCGCAAAAAAATAAATTGGCGGCGCTATATCATTTGTGCGCCGCCACCACCACTCCTCACTCCTCACTCCTCATTCCTCACTCCTAACTTGGAGATATATGCCTTTTGCCTAAATTAGAATGACCAGAAAGAAGGAACAAGACCATGGCCAAAACGCCCTTGATGGCACAGTATAAGGAAGTCAAAGAGAAATACCGGGACTGTCTGCTTTTTTACCGTCTGGGCGATTTCTATGAGCTTTTCAATGACGATGCGCTGACGGCATCGCATGAGCTGGAGCTGACACTGACGGGGAAGTCGGCAGGGCAGGATGGCCGCGTACCGATGTGTGGGGTGCCTTTCCATGCGGCAGAGATCTATATTTATCGGCTGATCCAGAAGGGGTACAAGGTGGCGATCTGCGAGCAGCTGGAAGACCCGAAGAAGGCGAAGGGGCTGGTCAAGCGGGATGTCATCCGTGTCATCACGCCGGGGACGATCCTTTTTGAAAATTCCATCGCAGATAAGTCGAACAATTATCTCATTTACCTCTTAGAGGCGGACAAGGAGATCGCCGCCGTGCTCGCCGATGTCTCGACGGGCGAGTGCTGGTGGGGGACTTGGGACAAGAAGAAGGAGCAGGATGCCTTCTTCGACCTTCTGTCGGTATATAGTCCCGCAGAAGCGGTGTGTCTCGTGTCGGATGATTTCTATGAGAAGCTCTCCCGCTTCGCCGCGGCGCGCCTCGGGGAATGTCTCCTGACGCGAAGGGATGATGAGGACGAGAGCGCGATCCCACCGGCGGCAGCGTCTATAGAGAATCGCCATGTGCAGAAGGCCTTCGCTCTTCTTTCCGGATACCTCAAGGAGGTCATGCGCTCGGAGGCGGCGGATTTCCATGATCCGCGGCCTATCCGTGAGGATCATACGCTGACGCTCACCGAGGAGTGCCTTAGAAATCTGGAGATCACGCGGAATATGCGTGACGGCGGGCGGCGCGGCACGCTCCTCGAGCTTCTCGACTATACGCATACGGCGATGGGGGCGCGCCTCTTGAAGCGTTCTCTGGAGCGGCCGCTGACGGATGTGAACCGCATCATACTGCGCCAGTCGGCGATCGAGGAGCTGACACAGCACATGACGGAGCTTTCACGTCTGGAAGAGATGCTTTCCGGCGTCTTTGACTTCGAGCGTATTCTTTCCCGTATCGAGGCGAATTCGACTTCGCCCAAAGACCTTCTCTCTCTCAAAGCGACGCTTCGCGTGGTGCCGCAGGTGAAGCAGCTCCTCTCCGGCGCAGGCTCGGTGCTTTTGAAGAAGCTGAACAGCCAGCTCTCGACGCATGGCCCTGTCTTTGACCTTCTGGATCGTGCGATGAATGAGAACGGGACGGGCAACATTAAGGACGGCAAGTACATCCGCGAAGGCTTCTCCGCCGAGCTGGATGAAGTGCGCTCGCTGTCGGAGAACAGCCAGAAGTACATCCAAGAGCTGGAAGAGAAGGAAAAGGAAAAGACGGGCATCAAGCTCAAGATCGGCTTCAATAATGTCTTCGGATACTATTTTGAGATCTCCAATGCGAATAAGCTCCCTGTCCCTGCGTACTATGTGAGAAAGCAGACGCTCGTGAATGCGGAGCGCTATATCACGCCGGAATTGAAGGAGTTCGAGACGAAGGCGCTCTCTGCCAAAGAAAAAACAGAGCAGCTCGAGCTCAAGATCTATCAGGCGGTGAAGGCGGAAATCCGCCCGGAGATCCCTGATATGCAGAAGACGGCGCGCGCGCTCGCAGCGGTGGACTGCCTTGCCAGCCTTGCGCGGGCAGCAATCAAGGACCGCTACATCCGTCCGTCGATCATTAGCCCGAAGGATGGGTATATTTCCATCAAAGACGGCCGTCATCCGATGGTCGAGCATGCCTTGAAGAGAGACATGTTCGTCCCGAATGATACGGAGCTGAATCATCGAAATCAGGAGATCCTGGTCATCACAGGGCCGAATATGGCCGGTAAGTCGACCTACATGCGCCAGGTCGCTGTCCTCACCATCATGGCGCAGGTGGGCTCTTTCATTCCTGCAAGGAGCGCGGTCTTCGCGCCGGTCGATCGCATTTTCACGCGCGTCGGCGCGACGGATGACATTTCTACGGGGCAGAGTACCTTCATGGTGGAAATGCAGGAGGTATCCTACATCCTTAGGCATGCGACGAAGAACAGTCTTATCATTCTGGATGAGATCGGACGCGGCACGAGCACCTATGATGGCATGAGCATCGCGAAGGCGGTCGTGGAGTATATCGACCAGAAGATCCACGGCTATACGCTCTTTGCGACGCACTACCATGAGCTTTCCGATATGGCAGAGACGAGCCCGCGGATCAAAAATTACACGGTATCCGTCAAAGAACGGGGGAAGGATATCACCTTCCTGCGCCGTATCGTGCCGGGCTCGGCGGATCGGAGCTATGGGATCCACGTCGCACGCCTCGCGGGGCTTCCCGAGTCGCTTCTTGCCAGAGCCGATGAGATCCTTCTGGGGCTTGAGAAGGAGGATGGGAAGAGCCGTCCTGCTCCGGAGAAGCCGCAGGCAGCCGCCGGCGCGATGGATCTTTTCAGCTCGCCCATCATTGACGAGCTGGCGCAACTGGATGTCATGAGCAAGACACCGATCGAAGCGATGGAGATCTTATTCCGGCTGAGCCGTGAAGCGAAGGAGGGACGCTGATGGCATTGATCCATGTACTCGATGAAGTGACGGCGAATCAGATCGCCGCCGGTGAAGTGGTGGAGCGTCCGGTGAACGCCGTCAAGGAAATGGTAGAAAATGCCGTGGATGCCGGTGCGAGCGATATAGAGGTGGAGATCGCGGACGGCGGACTCACCTACATCCGCGTCACGGACAATGGCAGCGGCATGTCGGCAGAAGATGCGAAGCTCTCCATCGTGCGTCATGCGACGAGCAAGATCTCAACGGTGGATAACATCTATCACATCGCCTCGCTGGGCTTCCGCGGAGAGGCGCTGGCGAGCATTTCTGCCGTCTCACGCACGGCCATCACGACCCGGCGGCAGGAAGACGTGGAGGGCACGATCGTCGAAGTCGAGGGCGGGACAGTCAGCGAAGTGAAGCCGACCGGTGCGCCGGGCGGCACGACGATCGAGGTGCGCGATCTCTTCTATAATGTGCCGGCTCGGAAGAAATTCCTGAAATCCGAACGGACCGAGGCCAGCCGCATCAATACGATGATGGGGAAGCTCGCACTTGCGAATCCGGATATTTCCTTCCGCCTCATCAATAACGGACGCACCGTCATCGAGACACCGGGAAACGGCCGTCTCCTCGATGTCGTGTCCGCACTCTACGGCACGAAGACGGCTGGCGAAATGCTCGAAGTCTCCGGCGAAAACGAAAGGGGCATCCTTTCGGGGCTCATTTCCAAGCCTTCGCTTTTGAAGAGCAGCCGCCAATACCAGACGATCATCATCAACCGCCGCGTCGTCGAGAGCAGCGCGGTGTCGAAAGCCGTCGACAATGCCTATCACTCGCTGCTTCCTAAGAATGGGTATCCGATCCTTGTCCTCGCCTTCACTGTCGCTCCCGAGTCGATCGATGTGAATGTGCATCCGCAGAAGCGGGAGATCAAATTCTCTGATGAGCAAAGCATCTTCCGCCTTGTCTATCACAGCGTCCTTCAGTCGCTGACGACCAAGGATACGCCGGATGAGATCGCACGCGAAATGATCAAAGACCCGGGGCATCAGGTGGCAAAGGAGAGCGACTTTGACCTGACGTCTGTCAAGGTCGAAGAAGCGCGCTCCGTGGGGCCTGACATCGGACTCACGGAAAAAGAAAAGGATCCCGCGCGCTGGGGAGAGCCGGGCGCAGCCTATGCAGCAGAAGAACGGCGTCCGATGCCCGCCTGGCATCCGCAGGGAAAGCCGGCAGGAGAAAGGCGGGAGATCCCCTTCGAGCCATCGATCTCCAAAGAGAAACTTTTCTCGAAGGAGTCCGTCTTCCCTCGCGTAACGCACGAAGAAAAAGAAGCACTCACGCCCGAGGTGCTTTTCGATGCGCCAAAGGCCGAAGAACCGATCATCCCTTTGGGGCAGGTCGCCAAGTGCTTCATCCTCTGCCAGCGGGGGATGGATCTCTTCATCATCGATCAGCACGCGGCGCATGAGCGCGTCCGCTATGACCGTCTGGCGGCGCGCGCAGAGGGCATCCCTGTACAGGAGATTCTGGTGCCTTATCTCCTTCATGCCGACCCCGAGGATCTCGCGCTCTTGGAAGAGCATGAGGCGGATCTGGCGCGTCTTGGCATCACCTTCGAGCAGGCAGGCCCGGACGTCATCCGCATCACGGGAAGTCCGGAGGATCTCACGGAAGCGGACATGGATCGTGTGATGAAAGACATCACGCGCGCTTTCCATGAGAAGGATGTGCCTTCGCCGGAGACGATGCGTCATCGCATGATGGCGTATGCCGCCTGCCGCGGTGCGATCAAGCGCGGAGACCCTTTGAATATCCGGCAGATGAAAGAGCTCATCATCGACCTCTTCCAAACGAGCCGCCCCTTTGTCTGCCCGCATGGCCGCCCGACCATCGTGAAATTCACCCCCGAAGAGCTGGGAAGGCTCTTCAAACGCCCATGAGGACGGGTGTCACGACCATCCGCCATGCGGACTCCTCCATCATCAAAGAGGCGAAGCGGCGCGGAGAAGCGCTGGGATTTCCCTACATCCCGCGCGGTGATACGCTGGAAGAGATGACGGAGGAGACCGGGCTTTCCGGCTTCCTCATTTACGGGAAACAGCTCCCTCTTTACTGGTCTGACGGCGAGGAGTACCGCTTTCATATGGGGACGGCGGTGCTAAGGACCACGCAGCTTCGAAAAGGAAATCCTGACCGCCTCTGCGCGCTCCTTCCTGCGGACGGCCCCTGTGATGTGCTCGACTGCACCTTCGGGCAGGCAGGGGACTCGAGTACGATGTCATGGTTTTTGACGGGCAGAGGGCGTGTGACCGCGCTCGAGAAAAGCCCCATCCTCTATGAGGTGGGGCGCGCCGGCATCGCAGGCTACGAGGATAAAGACGAGAGCCTCACCGATGCCGTCCGGCGGATCCACCTGATCCATGCCGACTATAGAGAGTATCTGGCAGGCTGCAGGGATGACGCCTACGATGTCATCTATTTCGACCCCATGTTTCGCCATCCGGTGAAGCGCAGAGAAAATGATATGGAAGGCTTTCGTGCTGCAGCGGCGTATGACAGCCTGACGGAGGAGATCTTACGAGAAGCCCTCCGCGTCTGCCGGAGGAAGGTCATCGTGAAGGAGCGGCCCTTCGCTGGCATTTTCAGAGATCCCATCTTCATCGATGTCCGGATGAAGCGCGGCCAGTCGACCGCATATGGGGTGATAGAGAAGCGGTGACTGGTAGCTAGGGATTAGGAGCCTCGAGTGACTAGTGATTGGTGACTAAATACTAACTTCGGGCATCGCCACTATCTGTACCTTGCAGCGCTTCTATATTTTTATGCGCCGCACCAGCACTCCTCACTCCTAACTGGCGAGCAAAGCTTTCATCCACAAACAAGGGGCGGTACGCCCCATGGGCTAAACCCGAACCCCGAAGTTTGAAAGCAGAGATGAGGGATTAGACTAAAAGACTAGGAGACATTAGACATCAGAAGTCAGACATCTGACATTTGATATCTGACTTCTAAAGTCTCCAAGTCTTGGGCATTGCCCCATACATATTCGCGGCGAAGCCGCCACCACCATCCCTAATCCCTAATCCCTAACCCCTAATCCCTAATCCCTAGTCACCAGTCACTAGTTACTAGTTACTATTTCACCCCGAAAGGAGCTCCACCATGCCCAAAGAAAAACTCATCACCATCCTTGGCCCGACGGCCTCAGGGAAGACGGCGCTCGGCGTGTACCTCGCGAAAGCGCTGGGCTCGGTCGTGATTTCCGGAGATGCTTTTCAGGTGTACCGCCGCATGGATATCGGGACAGCGAAGGTGACGAAAGAAGAAGCAGAGGGCGTGCCCCATTTCCTCGTGGACTGCCTGGAGCCGACAGAAAGCTACTCGGCCGCGGATTTTCAGGAAAAAGCGAAGGCCATCATCCATGAAGAAAATGAGAAGGGCCGCATCCCGATCGTCGTCGGCGGGACAGGGCTCTACATCCAGTCGCTCTTGGAAGGCTACGAATTTCTTCCCAAGGTCGGGGGAAGGAGCCGCTGGGAGCATCTCCTTGCCGAAGAGGGGAAGGAAGCGCTCATCGAAGAGCTTCAAAAGCGGGGCGCAGACGTGCCGATCGACCCGCAGCGCATGGTGAGGAAGCTCGAGCTTCTCTCTTCCGGAAACAAGGATAGAGAGGCGGGCAAAGCCCACACGCTCATCTATGACGGCCCGGTTTTGGGAATTGCTATGGACAGGGCGATATTATATGATAAAATAAATAAGCGGGTCCACCAGATGATGGAAGCAGGACTCTTAGAGGAAGTCAGGTCACTTTTGGAAACGGGCGTTCCGGAAGCTTGCCAGGCCATGAAGGGCATCGGCTATCGCGAGATGATCCCTGTGGTTCGCGGTGAGCGCACGCTGGAAGAAGCTGAGGAGCTGATCCAGAAGAATACCCGTCACTTCGCCAAAAGACAGCTGACCTGGTACAGACGAATGCCATATATTCACTGGGTGGAAAAAACACCATCAGACGGAGACATATGGTACAGGGAAATCTTAGCCTATGTCATTTCACAAGTTAGAGGAGAATCACAAGATGGAAGGTAAAATGAATCTGCAGGACACATTTTTGAATGAAGCAAGAAAGGAAAACGTGCCGGTCAGCATCTTCCTGATGAATGGTGTCCAGCTCAAGGGCAAAGTGAAGTCCTTCGACAGCTTTACCGTGCTTCTGGTCAGCGAGAACCGCTCCCAGCTGATCTACAAACACGCTATATCTACAATTCAGAGGATCTAAACGATAACAATGGATAAAAAACTGAAACAGATCAAAAACGAGGCGCTCGAACTTTGTGCGCCTGTTTTTCATGAGATGGAAGAAATTTCCCTCTACAACACGCAGAAAGTCCTCGAGGCTTTCCGTAAGCATCACCTCTCTGCCTATCATTTCGCACCGTCTTACGGCTACGGCTATGATGATCCCGGCCGCGGCAAGCTCGAGGAGATCTGGTGCGACGTTTTCAAATGCGAGGCCGCTCTCGTCCGCCCGCAGTTCGTCTCCGGCACCCATGCCCTGGGGACCGTTCTTCTCGCTCTCCTCGAACCTGGCGATACCATGCTCTCCGCCGTCGGCACTCCCTATGACACCATGCAGAGCGTCATCGGTATTTCTGGCAACGCTCCGGGAAATCTGAAGTCCCGCGGCGTCCACTACAAGGAAGTGCCGCTCAAAGGCGACACCTATGACCTGGAAGGCATCGCAGCCATGGTCGATGAGCACACCAAGCTCGTAGAGATCCAGCGTTCGCGCGGTTACAGCCTCAGAAACTCCCTCTTCCCGGAAGATATCAAGAAGATCATTGACGTCGTCAAAGCAAAGAACCCGAAGACCATTTGCTTCGTGGATAACTGCTACGGCGAATTTACAAACAAAGAGGAACCGATCGAGCTTGGTGCAGACATCACCGCCGGCTCTCTCATCAAGAATGCCGGCGGCGGATTCGCACCGACCGGCGCCTACATCTGCGGCAGAAAAGACCTCGTCGAACGCTGCGCGCACCAGCTCACTGTCCCCGGCCTCGGGGACGAGATGGGCTCCTACGCAGCTTCCTATCGTCCTTTCTTTGAAGGCCTCTTCCTTGCGCCGCACATGACCCGTCAGGCTGTGATGGCGGCAGAGTTCTGCGCCGCCGTCTTCCAGAAGCTCGGCTTTGCCGTGACGCCGGAGCCGGGGCATCTCCGCACCGACCTCATCACGACGGTCGCTTTGAACAGCGAAGAAAACATGTGCCGATTCGCCGAAGCCATTCAGAGCTGGTCGCCTGTCGACTCCGATGCGACCCCGGTGCCGGGTCCGATGCCTGGCTACGTCGATCCCATCCTTATGGCAGCCGGTACCTTCGTACAGGGCTCCACGATCGAAATGTCTGCGGATGGCCCAGTCCGTCCGCCTTACATCATGTACTTCCAGGGCGCACTTACTTTCGAACACGCCGTCCTCGCCGTCATGGGCGCTGCAGAGAAGATCCTGGGAAAATAGTGACTGGTGACTAGTAGCTAGGGATTAGGACGATACGGGATGACCGTAGCCGCCATATATCTTTCATAACATAACAAAAGCGCGCTTCCGGTGATTCGGGGCGCGCTTTTTGGCTGTGAATGATTTTTCCCTTTCCATCGGGACGGGGAACCGCGCCAGCGGTGCTTGGGCGCTTATGTGAGAGTCACTATGTTTGCAGATGGATTTCCTGTTTGGCTCAGCCGTCTTTCATACCGCAGGTACCCTATCCGCCCCTTCGGGGCACCTTCCCCTTGAGGGGAAGGCTGAATCGATGCGCGAAGGCGCCACATTCATTTCTTATTCGAGCAGTGCTTTCACCCACAATCAAAGGACGACACGTCCCACCGGTTAACCCAAATCCCTAGCTACCAATCCCTCACCACTAAGCCCTGCCCATCGCACACCTTTTATGTTACAATGGAATGCAAATCACACCCGCAATGGCGGAGAAAAGAGGGACGCAAATGGGAAAACAAATTCTTCTTGTCAATGATCTTCCCGGCTACGGCAAAGTGGCACTGGCGGCGATGATGCCGGTCCTGGCGCACATGGGCCATATCACCTACAATCTGCCGACGGCACTGGTATCGAATACACTGGACTACGGGAAATTTGAAATTCAGGACACCACGCACTTCATGAGGAACACACTCAAGGTCTGGCAGGAGCTAGGCTTTACCTTTGATGCGATCTCCACGGGCTTCATCGTCTCCCATGAGCAGGCGGAGCTGCTCTCCTCCTACTGCCGCGAGAAGAGGAAAACAGGGACGAAGATCTTCGTCGATCCCATCATGGGAGACGAGGGGCATCTCTACAACGGTCTTACCGAAGACACCGTGAAGGAAATGCGGGAGCTTGCGAGAAATGCGGACTACATGGTGCCAAACTATACGGAAGCCGCTCTCATCGCAGGCGCGGCGTACAAGGCAGAAGGCCTGACGTGGGAAGAGGCGAAAGCACTCTTGAACAAGCTCCATGCCATGAGCCAAGGCTCGGTCATCATCACCAGCGCGAAGGTCGATGGAGAAGACGCTGTCGCGGGCTATGATGCCGCGCGCGACGAATATTTCCTCCGTACCTTCACCATGGTGCCGATCCGCTTCCCGGGGACGGGCGATATTTTCTCCTCCATCTTCATGGGAGAGATCCTAAATGGCAAGCCACTCATCCACTCCGTCGAGAAAGCGATGGGTGCGGTGAAGCTCCTCATTATGAAGAACAAGGACAGCCAGGACACCTTCAAAGGGATCGCCATTGAAAATTCGCTGGAGGTGCTGGACTGATGCCAAGAAGACCGAAGATTCGCATCACGCTCATCGATCGCAAAGGCCCCTGCCCCTGTCACCGCGGTCACCGCGTGGGGGACTCGTGGGATTTCGACAAGGATAGAGGAAATCTCTGCCCCATGGCGATGCACGTCGCCTTCCCCTATGTAGATATCCTTCGCTACGGCGGCGAGATCCCCCAGCGCGGCGTGGAGAAGGGGACGGCGCTCTTCTGCTGTCCGGATGTCGATACGATCAATGTGTTTAAGATAGAGAAATTGAGTGACTAGCGACTAGGAGACAAAGAGACCAGGAGACATTAGACTCTCCCGTATCGTCATTTCGAGCGAAGCGAGAAATCTTCCTTGCAGACCGATAAACGAAGGATGTTTGAAAGTAGAAATACGTAGCACCAAGGCGTCGTTTCCGTATTAGTGCCTATGTGATACTGACCGCAGTGCGAGGGAAACGCTGATTAAATCGCAGAGTCAGATTTCATATGGATTTTTATACATAGCCTCGTCATCATCTTCCTTAAATAGCTCGCTATTCGCGTCAGATGATTCCTTGCTCTGTATAAAAATCCAAGAATGAAATCTGACAACGATTTAATCAGTGTTTCCCTAGAAAGCTCCCTCGGCTACGCTTCCGATGACGATACGGGAAAGGGATACTCTCAAAAGCTTGAAAGCAGGGATTAGGAGTGACTGGTGACTAAAATTTCACTTTCGGACATCGCCCTATTTATACTCCGCGGCGTTTCTGATTTTTACGCGCCGCACCTTCCCCCTTTGAACCCATAGAACCCGCTGAACCTCTTTCGCAAACAATCAAAGGGGGGCACGCCCCGGGCTAACCCTGAATCCCGAACCCGATTTCCAACCACCCAAAGGAGCCAACCCTATGAAAGAACAGATGAAATTCGTCCGCAAACTGCCGGAACCGATCGAAGTGCAGCAGGAGATCCCGCTGCGCGCACCATACAGAAAGCTGAAAGCAGAAAGAGATCAAGCCATCGAGGACATCATGACCGGCAAAGACGACCGACTTCTCCTCATCATCGGCCCCTGCTCGGCAGACAATGAGCCTGCCGTCCTCGACTACTGCACGCGCCTTGCGAAAGTCGCTGACGAAGTGAAGGACAAGCTCTTCATCGTGCCCAGAGTCTACACGAATAAGCCGAGAACCATCGGCAAAGGCTACAAAGGCATGCTCCACCAGCCGGATCCCGAAGGCAATGAAAACATGATGGAAGGCATCAAGGCCATCCGCCGCATGCACGTCCACGTCATCGAAGAGACCGGCTTCACCTGCGCTGAAGAGATCCTCTATCCGGAAAACCACCGCTACCTCTCCGACCTTCTCTCCTACGGCGCGATCGGCGCGCGTTCCGTCGAGGACCAGCTCCACCGCATGATCGCCAGCGGCGCCGGTATCCCTGTCGGCATGAAGAATCCGACCTCCGGCGACCTTTCCGTCATGATGAACTCCATCGAAGCCGCACAGAATGAGCAGGACTTCCTCTTCCATGGCTGGGAAGTCCACACCACAGGAAATCCGCTCGCCCATGCCATCCTCCGCGGCTACGTGAACCACTTCGGCACCAGCATGCCGAACTACCACTACGAGAATCTGAAGAAGGTCCTCGACCTGTATGGAGAACGTACCCTCGCCAATCCCGCCATCGTCGTCGACTGCAACCATAACAACTCCGGCAAGAAATACATGGAGCAGATCCGCATCGCCAAAGACGTCATGGCCAGCCGCCGCTACTCCTCTGACGTTGCCGGCATCGTGAAAGGCCTCATGATCGAGAGCTACATCGAAGATGGCAGTCAGAAGATCGGCGAAGGCGTCTACGGCAAGTCCATCACCGACCCCTGCCTCGGCTGGGAAAAGAGTCGCGCCCTTATCCTCGAACTCGCAGAGCTGGTATAAGGATACAGGCTCGGCGGAACTTGCCCGAAGGAACGATCTTGCGTGTTTGAAACGAGTACTTTTGATAGGCACAGAAGTTCAAAAAGAGCATCGCCCGATGGCAGTGCTCTTTTTTTATTTCTGATAAGCAGCAGAATGACTTGCTTCGGCCAATGGCGACAGACAAAGCCCTTCCTCGTGAGAAAGGAAGCGATACGAGAATACCGCTTTCCCATACCGTCATTTCGAGCGCAAGCGAGAAATCTTTTTCGTTTGCGGTCAAGAAGAAACGGGAGAGCATCGGAAAATGGGAAACACGGTACTCCATACGCTCTTGGCTCACGGCGTTTCATTCGCGAAGGAAACAGCGAGCGGTCAACGAAAAGCTCTCTCGGCGGCGTCTATGAGGAGAGGCTTTTTGTGATAGCGATGTTCTTTTCTATTTCCAATTTTCAAGATCCGTAGTATAATATGCATACGTCATCTCATAAGCACATGATAGAATGACATATAGGAATAATTCTATATCAATGCCAGAAAATGAAGCAAAGGAGTGTAGAAGAATATGGCAATCAAGACAAGAAAAGTAGGAATCATCGGTGCCGGCAATGTCGGTTCTCATCTGGGACTGCAGCTCGCGGTACAGGGGCTGGCGGATGAAGTCGTTTTCTACGACGTGAACAATGACAAGGCGATGGGCGAATCCCTCGACCTGATGGATGCGGTCAGCTACCAGCCGCATCATTTCGAAGCGTATGCCGGTACGATCGATGACATGAAGGATGCAGACATCATGATCAATGCATCAGGCAAGCCTCGTCTGCCGGGACAGACCCGCCTTGATATGATGGATGGCGGCATCGCGACGACGAAGGAATTCCTGCCGCTCATCGAAAAGTCCGGCTTCGACGGGATCATCATCTCGATCTCCAATCCATGCGATATCATCGCAGAATATATCCAGTACAAGCTGGACTATCCGAAGAATAAGATCATCGGCTCCGGCACGGCGCTTGACTCCGCTCGTCTGCAGTACCAGCTGTCTGACCAGCTGAAGATCAACCGCCGCTCGCTCACTGCGTACCTCTTGGGTGAACACGGGGACTCCAGCATGATCCCGTGGAGCCATGTCACGGTCGCCGGCAAGAAGCTGGATGAACTGCTCGCTGAAAAGCCGGAGCTTTACAAGATGGATCCGAAGGATGTCATCCTGGAAAAGGTACACCGTGAAGGCTATGTGGAAAATACGACCAAGGGCTGCACGGAATTCGGTGTCACGTCCGCAACGGCAGAACTGGTCCGTGCGATCTATCACAATGAACACAAGGTGCTGCCGGTCTCTGTATACCTCGATGGCCCGTACGGCATCAAAGACAGCTTCGCTTCTGTACCGGTCAAGATCGGCAAGGATGGCGTAGAAGACATCATCGAGCTCCATCTGACGGATGAAGAAAATGCGGAACTTGCGGCTTCTATCAAAGTCCTGAAGGAACATTTCGAAAGAGCGCTGACGCTGTAAGAGCATGAAAAGGACGTGTGAGAGATCGCATGTCCTTTTTTATAGGAAGGCGCAGTTTCTAGGAAAGGGATTTTGCCGTATATCCGCACCATGCGCTGCATCCCAGAGCCTGCAGGAACCGTTTCTCTAAATTTTCTTTCCAAACGACCTTGCTATCACTCGTCCTTTATGATAAAATACTTTGGTATGAATAATGCAGACGGGAGGTGAAACCATTGCCACAGATTAAATCCAATTTGAAAAGCATGAGACAGGACGCTGCTAAGAAAGCTGCTAACGCTGCTGTTAAATCCCAGATTCACGGCGCTATCAAGAAGGCTGTCGCTGCTGCTAACTCTGAAAATAAAGACGAAGCTTTTCGTGCTGCTGTAAGCATCATTGACAGCGCTGCTAAAAAAGGCGTGATCCACAAGAATGCTGCTGCTCGTAAAAAATCCCGTCTGAACGCAAACGTAAATGCTGCTATCGCTGCTGAAAAAGCTGCAGAAGCTAAAGAAGCTGCTGCTGAAGCTAGAGAAGAAGCAAAAGAAGCTTACAAGGAAAAGATGGAAGAAAAGGCTTAATTTTCCGAGAAAGAGATCCCATGGTCTTAGGACTGTGGGATTTTTTATTTTGCGTTCAAGGTTTGGGCCGACTTCCCCGCTAGGGTAATGCTGTTAAGTTAAGCGGAAGAACGTTCTTGGCTCCCCATCGGGGGATCTCCCCGAAGGGGAGAGAGGGCTACGTAGTGGTATTGCATGAAAGTGTTGGAGTATCGATAGCATCGGACTATTCAACATAGCACGCTATACCGCTGGCATGCCCCTATTGCCTTCGGCACTTCCCCCGAAGGGGGAAGCAAGACGTTACGTAGCTAATGATTTCCTTAACTTAATAGCATTACTCGCATGGGGAAGAGGGACCGCGTCAGCGGCGCTCGGGTGCTCTTGTAAACGATGCACTTGAGACGCCACCACCACTTCTCATTCATGCCGCCAGTGCCCTATCCGCCCCTTCGGGGCACCTTCCCCTCGAGGGGAAGGCTATTCATATTAAGCGGCGAGATCGCCACCTTTCTTATTTCTCATGCAAGCGAGGCTTTCATTTTAAGCCAAGGGACGGCACGCCCCAGAGGCTAACCCACAAGTTTGAAAGCAGGGATGAGTGGCCAGTGGCTAGGGATTAGGGGCGCAGGGTGACGAGTCACTCTCGCGTATCGTCATTTCGAGCGAAGCGAGAAATCTTCTTTGCAGACCGATAAACGATGGGTGTGCGAAAGCAGAAATACGCAGCACCAAGGCGTTGTTTCCCGGCCAGTGCCTATGTGATACTGACCGCAGTGCAAGAAAGATCCCTCGGCTGCGCTCGGGATGACGATACGGGAAATGGATATCCCCAAAGATTTGAAAGCAGGGATGAGCAGCTAGTGACTGGGAGATGGAGGCATTCTTCCTCATTCCTCATTCGAGTAGAGCTTTCATCCACAATCCAAAGGCGGCACGCCCTACGGTCTAAGCCTGAACCTTGAACCCTGTCCCCCTCTTTAGTACAATAGAGCAAAAGGAGGTACGAGCTATGTTTGTCGGTGTAGATCTGGTGAAGATCGCGCGGTGGGAGCGGATCCTTGAGAAATTTCCCCGCCGCACGGAGAAGATATTCACGGAAGAGGAGATCGCGCATTGCGAGAAGAAAGGAAAAAAGCGTGCGGAGTCATATGCAGCGCTCTGGGGCGCCAGAGAAGCGGCAGGAAAGGCACTCGGGATCGGCATCTTCGGGTCGGCGTGGCGAGATGCGTATGTGACTTGGGGCGAGTGGGGGCAGCCGATGCTTCACCTCGCAGGGACGTTCGCCAAGCGGGCAGAAGAGCTTGGCATTACGGAGATGTCGATCTCTATTTCACATGAAGAGGAGATGGCGATCACGGTGGTCGTCATGGCAGGAGGTCATCATGAAGTACATCACGACGGCTGATGAGTCGCGCTCGCTCGATCGGGAAGCGATGAAGAGCTACGGATTTCCCGAAGCGGTGCTGATGGAGAATGCAGGAAGCGATGTGGTATCGCTCATTCAGCCGGAGATCGATTGGAAGGGGAAGTCTGTGGTGGTGGTCTGCGGGACGGGCAATAATGGCGGAGACGGCTTCGTCATCGCCAGGTATTTGTGCGCGCTGACCGCAAGCGTCGCGGTACTCTTGTGCGGCAATGAGGCGCATATGAGTGAAACGGCACGTCTGTATCGCCGGATCGTTGAAAAAATGTGGGTGCAGGTCATCCCTGTCAGTGAGGATACGGACTGGGAGACACCTTTGGAAAGTGCGGATGTCATCGTGGATGCGCTGATCGGTACGGGGCTTTCCCGAGAGGTCAGCGGCGTGAAGGCCGAGGTCATAGAGATGATGAATGCGTCGCGTGCGTCGGTGGTCTCTGTCGATGTACCGAGCGGTCTGTCTTCGGATACGGGAGAGCCTATGGGGCTTGCTGTCATGGCAGATTACACGGTGGCGCTGGAGTCGTACAAGCGCTGTCATGTGCTTTCTCCGGGGCATGAGTACTGCGGCAAGGTACTCTATAGCGCGATCGGCCTCCCTGCGGCTGTGGGCCGCTCTCTTCCCGTGAGCCTTATCGAGGAGAGAGTAGTGGGAAATCTGCTGCCTTTAAGGGAGCGCATGTGTCATAAAGGAAAGAATGGATTCATCGGCATCATCGCCGGCTCGGCCGGCATGGAAGGGGCGGCGCTCCTCGCCGGACAGGGCGCGCTCCATGCCGGGGCCGGCAAGGTGGCTGTCGTGACTGTGCCAAAGGCGGCGGCTGCGATAGCGGGCAAGGTGCCCGAGCTCATGGTTTCGTCCGTGGGGGATTCGGATTTCTTCACGTCTGCTATGGCAGAGGAAGTCCTCCAAAAGGCAGAGGCCTATGATGTGCTCGCCATCGGGCCGGGGCTTGGTCGGGACGCAGAGACGGGGCGCTTTGTGAAAGAGATCCTCACACGCTGGAGGAAGCCGATCATTGTCGATGCAGATGCGCTGTATGCGGTGAAGGAGATGGAGATCGATCTCGCCCGCTGTCCCGGCCAGCTGATCCTGACGCCGCATGTGGGGGAATTTGCTCATCTGACGGGAAGAACGGCGGCTGAGGCGGAAAGAGAGCGCATCGATGGTGCGATCGCTTTTGCGATGGAGCGGGGAGTGACGCTCGTCCTGAAGGGCATGCCGACCGTCATCGCTGCGAAAGATGGCTTCGCTTATGTGAATGTGACCGGAAATCCCGGCATGGCGACAGGCGGTATGGGCGATACCCTGACAGGGATCATTGCCGCTCTTGTCGGGCAGGAGATGGATCCGGAGCCGGCTGCGATTTGCGGCGTCTATCTTCACGGTCTTGCGGGCGATCTCCTTGCGAGAGAGACACCTGTCGGCTATACTGCGAGCGATGTGGCAAGGATGGTGCCGAGGGCGAGGGAAATGGTGACTGGGGACTAGTGGCTAGTGACTGGTGACTGGTAGCTAGGGACTGGTAGCTAGGGATTAGTAGCTAGGGATTAGGTTGCGATACGAGAACACCGCTAGTTTCAAAACTCCGCGGCGCTTCCATATTTTTATGCGCCGCACCTTCCCCGTTGAACCCGTTGAACCCGTTGAACCTCTTGAACCTTTTGAACCAACTTATTTTATAAAAGGAGACTTATATGTTATCCATCAAACAGATCTGGAAATACCTTCTAGTCATTGTACTCACTCTTACGGTAGGACTGGCAGCAGCGGGCTGCGGTGGTGGCGCGGCAGCTTCGTCCTCTGCGGCTTCGAAGGCAAAGAGCAGTGTGGCGAAGAGCGGGAAGGCTCTCACGGTACGTATGCTCGATATCGGACAGGGCGATGCCTGCCTGCTGGAGAAGGACGGGAAATTCGTCCTGATCGACAGCGGAGACATCGAGCACCGTGATACCATCGTGGCACTGCTCCAAAAGTATCACGTGAAGAGTCTCTCCAAGGTCGTGATCACGCATCCGCATGCCGATCATCTGGGCGGGATGCAGGCCATTTTCAAAAATTTCAAGGTCGAAGCCATCTATGATGACGGTATGCCATCCGGCACGGCGTCTTACAAGAATTATCTGAAAGCCATCAAGGCGAACCAGATCCCCTATAAGGCGTTGAAAGCGGGCGATATGCTCTCCTTCTTCGATGGCGTCAGCTACAAGGTGCTTGGGCCGGTCAAGGTCATCAAGGACCAGAAGGGAAATTCGGACTTCAATAACAATTCCATCGTCGGCAGGCTCTCTTATGGCAATTTCTCCATGATGTTCACCGGCGATGCGGAAAAAGAGGAGGAAGCATCCATCCTCGCTGACCGGGGGACGCTCAAGAGCGATGTGCTGAAGGTCGGCCATCATGGCAGCCGCACGTCGACATCTCCGGACTTTTTGCGGGCTGTCTCACCGAAGGAGGCTTTCATTTCCTGCGGACTGAACAATGACTATGGACATCCGCATAAGACGACCGTGGCGAAGCTTGAAAAAGCCAAGGTCCACATTTACCGTACCGACCGCGACGGCACGCTGACTCTGACCACCACGGGGGACGGCTACAAGATCACAAAGGAGCGCTAAGATGAAAAAGGAACTGACACTGGACCGCATCGAGGGGAAGATGGCGGTCTTCCTGACGGAAGAGGAAGAGGAGATCCGGCTGCCCGCTGCCTGGTTTGAGGATCTCCACGAAGGCATGGCGATCGATATGAGTCTTGTAGAAAATGAAGACAGGGAAGCCGCATCGCTTGCAGAAGCGGAGGACCTGCTGGCTGAAATCAAAAGGATGAATGGGGAGTGAAAGTTCAGGGTTCAGGTTGACGGGTTCAGGTTTATGGTGCGGCGCACAAATCAAAAGCGCCGTAAGTTTGAAAGCAGGGATAAGTGGCTAGGGATTAGGAACTGGGGATTAGCAGTGACTGGTGACTGGGATTCTCCGGCATCGTCATCCCGAGCGCAGCCGAGGGATCTCTACTGCACTGCGGGAATCAGCGTGTATGCGCCTGGGAAAAACGATGTCTTGGTGCTGTCTCACATCAGGCAATGAGCGTTCTGCCATAGAGATTTCTCGCTTGCGCTCGAAATGACGACGTCGCGAAACGCCATCAAACCTCCGCGGCGCTTCATTATTTTTTGCGCCGCACCTTCCCCGCCCTACCCGTAGAACCTACAGAACCCGCTCCCCTCTTTTGTAAACAATCGAAGGGCAGCACGCCCCAAGGGCTAACCCTGAACCCTGCCTTTTTTTATTTTCTTCTTTACATTTTTTGAATTTCCTCCTAATATAAGACGTATCACATGTTGTACGTGATGATTCTTATATCAGGAGGTTTTTTTATGGCACAGACTAAGAGAGAACTTGTACAGGCGGCTCTTGACTGCAAATCGGTCGATCGTGTACCGGTAGGTTTCTGGCATCATTTTTTGGCAGATCAGAGACATGCAGACGCACTGGCCGATCACTCTGCCTGGGTAGACAACCTGGCAGGGCATGATACCTTTTACAGATCATGGCATCCGGATTTCATGAAGATCATGACCGATGGCTTCTTCCTCTATCCGCATGAGCAGCTGCACGATCTGAGATCGATCAAAGACGCAGCCGACATCAAGCCGCTCGGCAGGGACTCTGCCTGGGTGCAGAAGCAGGTCGAGCTCTGCGGCATCCTCTGCGAACGCTACGGCAAGGAAGTCATGATGTTTTACAACCTTTTCGCGCCGACTCGCTGCATTGAATTTCAGCAGACGGGGAGCGATGCGAAGACGGTCATCACCGGCTTCATGAAGGAAGATCCGGAAGCGCTGAAGGAAGTCATGGCCGTCCTCACGGAAGACATCGCAACGCTTGCCAAGGCTGTCATCACGGATGGTCATGCCGATGGGGTCTACCTCTCCGTCCAAAATATCCCGCATCCGGATATGACGGAAGAGAAATATAAGGAATTCATCACGCCATCCGAGGTCGCTGTCCTTGAGGCGGCGAATTCTGTGTCCGACTACAACCTTCTTCATATTTGCGGCTATATGGGCTGCCACAATGATCTGAACTGGTACAAGGACTATCCGGCCAAAGCCATCAATTGGGCGGTCGCTTTTGAAGGCGTGCCGATGGGAGAAGGCGAGGAGATCTTCGGCCATCGCTGTGTGATCGGCGGCTTTGACAACAATGCGGACGGTGTCCTCTATAGCGGGACGAAAGAAGAAGTCCAGGCAGAAACCCGCGCCATCTTGGATCGGGCAGGCACCCGCGGCGTCATCCTCGGGGCAGACTGCACCGTGCCGAAGGATATCGATCCGGAACGCTTCAACTGGGTAAGAGACGCAGCGGCAGAGTATAAGAAGTGACTGGTGACAATCAAAAAGAGCAGCCATTGGCTGCTCTTTTGTTTTATATGTTTTATAGAAAAATAAAAAACGAATCTCGCAAGAGATTCGTTTTTTTGTGGCGGAGTGAGGGAGATTCGAACTCCCGCACCGGTATAACCGGTCTAACGATTTAGCAAACCGTCCTCTTCAGCCACTTGAGTATCACTCCACATAGCTGACTTTAGAGATAATACCATATGAGGCAGGGGATTGTCAAGAAATTTTTAAGAAGTCATTTTGACAAAGAGGGAGGAATCAAGGATAATGGGTTCAGGGTTCAGGGTTCAGGGTTCAGGGTTCAGGGGGCCGTGGGACGTGCCGTTCTTTGATTGTGTATGAAAGCTCTGCTTGAATGAGGAATTAGGAATGAGGAATTAGGAATGGTGGTGCGGCGCGAAAAAATAATAAAGCGCCGCGAAGTATAAATATGGCTATGCCCGAAGGTTTCTTTCAGAGCAGGTTTCCCGTTTCGGATTTCCAAACATCGACCGCTGAGCCGCGAATGACAAAGATTTCTCGCTTGCGCTCGAAATGACGATACG
>ERZ1034691.232-NODE-232-length-44560-cov-8.089361_pt1 | contig 44560 bp, 36 predicted proteins | sample MGYA00520638_ERZ1034691 | MGnify/ENA primary metagenome ERZ1034691 (study PRJEB33766, sample SAMN09781763) | gut metagenome | biome: gut microbiome | host: Homo sapiens | place: Madagascar | study: EMG produced TPA metagenomics assembly of the PRJNA485056 data set... | reverse complement strand
TCCTTTTTAGGATATCCTGATTTTCAATTTTCATGTTATTTCAGATCAAAATCATCCGCATCGGATACCTGAATGTCGTACTTCATTTTCTCGGGCGGTACTTCAAACTTATATCCCATGCTCTTCTTCTCATGCTTCTTCGGCAGGGGAAGCGGATTTTCAATATATTTGATTTCTTTTTCTCCGTTCTCCGGCTGTCTGTAACGGTCGGTAGATCCGTTGGAAACTCTATCAGGGGTCTGCTTTTTTACAGGAACCGAAATCTGAGGTTTTACAGGAGCCGGAGCCTGCGTTTTTACAGGAGCCGGAGCCTGCTCCACACCTGGCATATAGAATAAATTCTGCATGCCGGCGGCCAAAAGGACAACCAGCGCATGGAACAAAAGATAGCCGTAGCCCATAGCGGGTGTTTCCACCTTAAAGAAACAGAACAGGGCGATAACTGCCGCAAACACCACCCAGATTAACTGGTTCTCGGACTCCTTTTTCAGGAAGAAAGAAGGAATCCCCAGCATCAGTAAAAGAAGGACAATGATAACCCACAGAGCATCTTTCCCGGTTACGGAAGTGCTCAGTTCGTATAAGGACATACTGCCCTTCGGCCCGAAGGTTTCTACCCAGGCTCCCATAATCCGCTGTAAGGAAGAATGGTTCTGCCAGACATCAATCATCATAAACAGTCCTTTGCCCGCGAAGTAACCCAAAGCAAGCAGTAAAACATGCAGGGCAAAACTTTCCTTTTCTCCGTTTTCATCCAGCCAGTCGGGTCTGTTTTTCTTTAAGAATTTCACGAAAACCAGCAGGGAAATGAGGGAGAGACCTATGGCATCCAGGTACGTCAGAAAACCGATGCCGAGTCCCGATGCAAATAAAAGCAGGGCATTCTGCCATTTTAAGGAAGCGCTCTCCCGCTCTTTTTCATAGTAAAAGCCGATCAAAAGCAGCACCAGGCCGTATAACAGGGCATACAATACCTCCGGCGAATACTGCAGACCGGCATTTACAAAGAAAGGAAATACCGTTGCCGTAATCAGGAAAAAGAAGGCTCCGATTCTGCCAATCAGTTTTTTTAAGGCAAAATACCATATAAGGGAGGAAATCGTCTGCAATACAATCTGCAGAATGAATCCTGCCGTAAAGTGATTGCCCACAACGTAAAATACGCCCCGCAGTAAACAATAATAAAAATACTCCATACTCTGCGCCGTCAGGGGAATTGCCTGTCCGGTCACTTTTGCGCCTTCAAAATAACAGATATCCCGGTAAACCGCCAAAGCCGCAGCCGCATTCAGCATGAGGGCACGGATAACCACGCCCGTCACCAGAAGCACGCCCACAGCGATTGCCTCAAAGGCGGCGGAAGCCTGCACGGGCGGCCTTGCCGCCGTATAGCGACCCACACACCACCGGATAAGGGCAAACAGTCCCGCCACTAAGAAAAGCGGCAGGCAGGATATGCAGATAAGGGCGCTTTTATCGGTTATGGAAAGGCTTTGCAGTCCCGAAACCGTCAGACCGAAATAAGCAAAGCCGATCAAGACTATGTAGCAAGCCCAAAGCACATAGCTGAACTTGTTTTTCACAAAAGCCATATTACTCCTTTTTTGCAAAGGGTTAAATCTGTTCTAACGCCTGTGCAAGGTCATCTATAATGTCGGAAACGTGTTCAATACCTACGGACAGACGGATTAAGTCGGGTGCAACGCCCGCTTCCTTTAACTGCTCGTCGTTCATCTGTCTGTGTGTATGGCTGGCAGGATGAAGCACGCAGGTCCGGGCATCCGCAACATGGGTCACGATGGCAGCCAGTTTCAGCTTATCCATCAGCTCTTCCGCTGCTTTTCTGCCGCCCTTTAAGCCGAAGCTGATAACACCGCAGGTGCCGTTCGGCATGTATTTCTGTGCCAGTTCATAGTATTTGTTGCTCTTTAAGCCGGGATAGTTAACCCAGGCAACCTTTTCGTGGCTTTCCAAAAATTCCGCAACCGCCTGCGCATTGCTGCAGTGTCTTTCCATACGGAGAGGCAGCGTTTCCAGTCCTAAATTCAGGATAAAGGCATTAAACGGCGCCTGGATGGAACCGAGGTCCCTCATAAGCTGGGATGTTGCCTTTGTTATGTAAGCGGCTTTACCGAATTTTTCGGTATAAGTGATACCGTGGTAAGACTCGTCCGGGCTGCAGAGTCCGGGGAATTTGTCCGGGTATTTACTCCAGTCGAAATTGCCGGAGTCCACAATGGCTCCGCCTACGGTAGCGGCATGTCCGTCCATGTACTTGGTCGTGGAATGGGTGACAATGTCGGCTCCGAAATCGAACGGATTGCAGTTAATGGGTGTGGCAAAGGTATTGTCCACAATGAGAGGTACCTGATGGTCATGGGCAAGCTTGGCAAACTTTTCAATATCAAGCACTACCAGCGCAGGGTTTGCAATGGTTTCCGCCACTACGCACTTAGTGTTCTCCTGAAAAGCTTCCGCGATTTTCTCAGCCGGCCAGTCAGGGTCAACCACAGTACAGGAAATCCCCATTTTTTTCATGGTAACCGTCAGCAGGTTAAAAGTGCCTCCGTATACGGTAGAAGAAAGAACCACATGGTCCCCTGCCTCACAGATATTGAATACCGCATAATTGTTGGCCGCCTGACCGGAGCTTGTCAGCATCGCGGCAACGCCGCCCTCTAATTCACAGATTTTGGCTGCAACGCAGTCATTGGTCGGATTTTGCAGTCTGGTGTAGAAATAACCGGACGCCTCCAGATCAAACAGTTTTCCCATCTGTTCGGAAGTATCGTACTTAAAGGTGGTAGACTGGTAAATCGGCAGGATACGGGGTTCGCCGCACGTAGGCTTCCATCCCGCCTGCACACATATTGTTTCTTTCTTCATAGGTTTCCTCTTCCTTCCTTAGTCGTCCCAGTTATGGTATACTGCCTGCACATCATCGTCTTCATCCAGAAGGTCGAGGGTACGCTGCAGGTTTTTGATGGCGGTTTCATCTGTAAGGGTTACATAGTTCTGGGGAATCATGGTAACTTCCGCACTCATCATGGGAATACCGGCATCCTCCAGTGCCTTTCTTACCTCTTCAAAGCTGTCGGGGTCGGTCAGCACTTCGTATACATCCTCTTCTTCACTGAAATCCTCCGCTCCGGCATCCAGCACCTGCATCATCAGTTCATCCGAATCCGCTTCGTATTCTTCTTTATCGATTAAAATCTGGCCCTTCTTGTCAAACATAAAGGAAACGCAACCGGGAGTACCGATGTTGCCCTGTCCCTTTGTGAAAGCGCTTCTCACATTGGCTGCCGTACGGTTCTTGTTGTCGGTCAGTGCGTCTACGATAATGGCGATACCGCTGGGACCGTAGCCTTCGTATGTAACGTATTCATAGTTTACGCTTCCCAGGTCTCCGGCAGCCTTCTTGATGCCTCTGTCGATGGTATCATTGGGCATGTTGTTGGCTTTTGCCTTTGTAATAACCTGTGCCAGCTTAAAGTTGTTGGCAGGGTCGGGACCGCCTTCCTTGACCGCTACGGCAATTTCTCTTCCGATAATGGTAAAAATCTTGCCCTTTGCCGCATCATTCTTTTCCTTTTTATGCTTAATGTTCGCAAATTTTGAATGTCCTGACATATTCTTTCTCCTTAGATTTTCTTATTTTATTTTTTCCGGTAAAACCTCACATTAAAATATACCATTATTGGCGATTTCCGTCAAGTTTGGCATTTGTCTTATGTATTCAGTTCCAAACTTATCATGAGCGCTCTGTTGACCTTCTGCATAATCTGGGCATCCAGGTGGCACACCTTATCCTTCAGCCTTTTTTTGTCTATGGTACGGAGCTGCTCTAAAAGCACCACGGAGTCCTTATCCATATCGTATTTTTCCGTGGAAAGCTCGATATGTGTGGGCAGCTTTGCCTTGTTCATTCTGGAAGTAATGGCAGCGCAGATAATGGTGGGACTGTGTTTGTTGCCCACATCGTTCTGGACAATCAGAACCGGCCGGATACCTCCCTGCTCGGAACCGATAACCGGACGTAAATCTGCGTAATAAATATCTCCTCTTCTCATAAAAAACATCCCTTCTTCTAAATCTGGTATTAGTATTTCCAGTTTATCTGAAGGTATACCATTTCCGTTTTCTATTCCCGTAAAAGGTCCGTGGCGCAGAGTCCCATGCCCATTTCCCTTTTTGCTGCGGCATCCCCCGCACAGGCATGCAGGTATACGCCCGCCACCGCCGCTTCGTAGGGGGAAAGTCCACCTGCCAGCATGGCGCCTGTCATGCCGGATAAAACATCCCCGCTTCCCGCCGTTGCCATCCGGTCGTTGCCCGCCGTGTTTAAGAATATTTTATAGCTGCCGTCACAGACGTAGGTTCTTGCGCTTTTTCCGACGATTACCGCATGAATATCCGCCTGCAGCTTCCGGGTGGCGGCAAGTTCATCCTCCTTCACCTCAGAAACCGGAACATGAAGAAGTCTCGCAAGCTCTCCCATATGGGGCGTAAGCACCAGATTGCCGCCTCTTTGCGCCGCCAGCTTATAAAGCGCTTCCTCCCTGCTTAACGCGTTCAGGGCGTCCGCATCCAGAAGCAGCTTTTTCTCCCGGTTCCGTAAAAACAGTTCCGTAAGCGTCCTTGCCGCTTCTCCCTCCCCCAGTCCGGGACCAGCTAAGAGCACATCCGCCCAGTCCATGCTTTCCTTAAGTTCTTCCTGCTCTGCTTCCGAAAGTCCGTCTTCTTTTTCGTAGGAAAAAATCATGGCTTCCGGTAAACTCATAAGCACTGTCTCCCGGATACATTCGGGAATGACCAATTTTACCATGCCCACTCCCGCCCGGTAAGCGCTTTTCGCACAGAGAACAGCCGCTCCCGCCATATTTTTACTGCCGGCCGCAATCAGGATTTTTCCGAAGGTGCCCTTGTTGCCGTCCGGTCTGCGGTTTTGAAAGAGGGAAAGTCCGTCCCCCGTCAGGGTATACATGCCAGGCTCCCCTGTCCGGAAGCTTTTTTCCGTAATGCCGATGTCTGCAGTCCTTACCTTTCCGGCATAGGAAGCACCCGGATAAAGATACAGCCCTCTTTTGGCAAAGCCGAAGGTAACGGTTCTGTCCGCCATGATTGCCGTCCCCCAGATTTTGCCCGAGTCCGAATCGATGCCGGAAGGAATATCCGCCGCCACCACCTTTCCCGGCAGGTCGTTTATGGTTTCAATCACCTGCTTATAATCCCCGGTTATCTTTCGGGAAAGTCCGGTGCCAAACAGGGCATCCACGATAACGGAATACTCCTCCGCCGGAAAACCATCCTCTCCAAAGCTTACCACCGGGACACCGTAAGCCTGTAAAATCCGGTATTCGTAAGCGGCAGCTTCGCTTAATTTTTCTTTATTTCCCACAAGCAGGACCTTCACTTCCACGCCTCTGTCCGCAAGAAGTCTTGCGCAGGCAAGCCCGTCGCCGCCGTTATTTCCCGTACCGCACACGCAGAGTGCTTTTGCCTCCCGGGGCTTTTTACGGGCATCTTTTAAAAGAAGCATGCATTCGTCCGCAAGGGCAAGCGCCGCCCGCTCCATCAAAACCTCCGTGTGTATGCCGATATTCTGTATGGTATAAGTATCATATGCCCGCATCTCGTCGGCCGTTACAAGGCTGACAGGCAGGATTCCGTTTTTCTTTTCCATATCATTTGAAAAAGGACTGTTGTGCTCAACCGTCCTCTTTACTCTCCTTATTTCCGTATTCTCCGTCAAACAGATTGATGACATCCACTCCGAAAATGGAATGCATATAGGAATACAGCTCCTGATTTTTCTGCTCCATTTCCTGTTTCCGGATAAGCTGTTTTTTTAATTCTATCCTCGTGTCCCGTATCCATTCCTCCGCTGCCGCAATGCTTGCCGTATTTTCATTGAGCTGCCGGTAGCAGATATCCATGGTGGCAAACATCAGTTTTTTGTTGACTGCCTTTATTTCGTCCGGCAGGGCATTTAACTCCAGCCGGTAGTCCTTAAGCTTCTCGTTGCACTCGGCAATGAGTCTCTTGTGCTCTTCGATTTTTTTCTCGGTTGCCTTGTCTTCCTTTTTGTTGTAGGCATCTGCCAGCGGAATGATCTCTTCCATCAGCTTCTTCTTTAAGGCGGCTGTCTTTTTTCCTTCCGTAGCCGCCCTGCCCTGCTTCTTTAAGAGCTCGTTCAGCTCCTCCTGCAGCACTTTTACGGCTGGGGTGGCTTCCTCGTTTCCAAACAGCTTGTGCCAGTTGTGATCCAATGTCAGCACCGGGATATTGTAGGCGTTTACCGCCTCATAAAAGTCTTTTTCTTTCTTCTTCATTCAGATGCCTTTCCGGTAAATTTACCTCTACGCATCAGCTTCTTCTTTCTTCCGGTTTTCCTGCTCCAGATTGTAGGAAAGCTTCATCAGACTGTCCGAAAGATGAACGTTTTCGACCTGGATTTCGGGCGGAACCTGTAAATCCACATGCGCAAAATTCCAAATGGCGCGGACGCCGCATTTCACCAGTACCTCCGCCACGTCAATGGCGCTGTTTTTGGGAATGGTGAGCACCGCAATGTCAATATCGTTTTCCTGCATGAACGCTTCCATTCTGTCCATGGGCTGAACGGTAATTTCCCGGACCTTTTCTCCCCAGAGCGCCGGATTTTTATCGAATATTCCCTTTAAAATAAAGCCCCTCTTTTCAAAGTTCATATAATTGCCGAGAGCCCGTCCGAGGTTGCCGGCGCCGATGATGATCAGCCGGTGGGTCTTGTCGAGTCCCAGTATTTTTCCGATTTCCGTATACAGATAATCTACATTATAGCCGTAACCCTGCTGTCCAAAGCCGCCGAAATTGTTGAAATCCTGCCGTATCTGCGACGCGGTTACCTGCATTCTGCGGGAAAGTTCCTGCGAAGAAATGCGTTCCACTCCTTCATCCTTTAAGTCTCCCAAGTAACGGAAATAACGTGGCAGACGCCCGATAACCGCCTGGGAAATGCCTTTTCCTTCCACACTAACGCCTCCTGTTTTATAGCTTGCTTTTCCATAAGAATTTATAATTTATTATATAAGAGTGTTAAAAAATTGTCAACGCAGACGCGCCCCATGCAGAAAAATTTGACATTATTTTTCCATGACGGTAAACTATAGAAAGCAAAACAGAATGTGAGGAACAGACCATGATACTTTCCTGTCAGAATATACAGAAAGCATTTGTCGGAAACGAAGTCTTAAAAGAAATTTCTTTTCATATAGAGGACCATGAAAAAGCAGCCATTGTGGGCATCAACGGTGCCGGCAAGTCCACTCTGCTTAAGATTATTGTAGGCGAAATGGCAGCCGATGACGGCCAGGTCATTTTAGGCAAGGGAAAAAGCCTGGGGTATCTTTCCCAGAATGCCGGACTGTCGGATGATGACACCATCTACGAAGAGCTTTTGTCCGTAAAGCAGGATTTGATTGCCCTGGAGCATAAAATACGGGAAACCGAAAAATCCATGAAGGATGCGGACGAAGAAAGCCTTGCCGGAATCATGGAGGAATACAGCCAGCTCACCCACCGTTTTGAGGCAAGCGGCGGTTATATATACAAAAGTGAGCTCATAGGCGTCTTAAAAGGGCTGGGCTTTACGGAGGAAGAATTTGATAAAAAAACCTCCGCCCTCTCCGGCGGTCAGAAAACCCGTGTGGCGCTGGGACGTCTTCTGCTTTTGTCCCCCGACCTTATTATTTTAGACGAGCCGACCAACCACCTGGATATGCAGTCCATTGCATGGCTGGAAACCTACCTGAAAAATTACAGAGGTGCGGTTTTAATCGTTTCCCATGACCGCTTCTTCCTGGACAGACTGGCTACCAAAATCATTGAAATCGACAACGGACGCTCCACCGTATTTGCCGGCAACTATTCCGACTATGCCGTCAAAAAAGAACAGCTCCGCATAGCCCAGTGGAATGCCTATATGAACCAGCAGCAGGAAATCAAACATCAGGAGGAGGTTATTGAAAAGCTCCGCTCCTTCAACCGGGAAAAATCCATCAAGCGTGCGGAAAGCCGCGAGAAAATGTTAAATAAAATAGAGGTGCTGGACAAACCCACGGAAGTAAAATCCGATATGCATCTGACCCTGACCCCCGCCGTATTAAGCGGCAACGATGTGCTGACCGTGGAGGACTTAAAAAAATCCTTCGGCTCCCAGACACTCTTCTCCCACCTTTCCTTCCGGTTAAAACGCGGGGAGCATGTGGCAATCATCGGAGACAACGGCACCGGTAAAACCACGATTTTAAAAATCATCAACCGGCTCATCGAAGCGGACGCCGGAAGCTTTCGATTAGGCTCCAACGTGGAAATCGGTTACTACGACCAGGAACACCATGTACTGCATGATGAGAAGACCCTCTTTGAGGAAATTTCCGATGAGTATCCGTACCTGGACAACACCCGCATCCGCAATGTGCTGGCGGCTTTCCTCTTTACCGGGGATGATGTTTTTAAGCGGATTGCCGATTTGAGCGGCGGTGAAAAAGGCCGTGTCAGTCTGGCAAAGCTGATGCTCTCCAATGCCAACTTTTTAATCCTGGACGAGCCGACCAACCACCTGGATATTATGTCAAAGGAAATCTTAGAGGATGCCTTAAACCACTACGAAGGCACCGTACTCTATGTTTCCCACGACCGTTATTTCATCAATAAAACCGCCCACCGCATCTTGGAGCTTTCCGGCGGGGACTTTACCAATTATCTGGGTAACTACGACTACTACCTCTTAAAGAAAGAACAACTGGCAGTAAATACACCGGCTGCATCCGCCGCTGCTCCCGCCGAAGACACGGAAAGCAAAACGGACTGGAAACAGCAGAAAGAGGAACAGGCACAGAAACGAAAGAAAGAAAACGACTTAAAGAAATGCGAACAGCGGATTGAAAAGTTAGAAGAAGAAAAAGCATCCCTGGAAGAAAAGATGTGCGACCCTTCCATCGCAACGGATGTGGGAAAGCTGCAGGAGCTTTCCAAAAAAATCGAAGAAACGGACGGACAGCTTTCAGAAGCGTACGAAGAATGGGAAAGGCTTGCGGAATAAACCACAAGCCTTTTTCTGCATATACTGCATATTTTTTCTTACATTGCTTCGTATGTTTTACGGATTTCTTTGATAAAGTTCTCGCTGTTTAATACGGTGACATCCTTTAAGGAGGTAATCAGGGCAAGGTCCTTGGTCATTCTGCCGCTTTCAATAGTGGAAAGGGTTGCCTTTTCCAGCTTATCCGCAAATTCTACCAGTTCCTTGATGCCGTCTAACTCGCCGCGCTTTCTCAATGCTCCGGTCCATGCAAAAATGGTAGCTACGGAGTTTGTGGAGGTTTCCTCTCCCTTTAAGTGCTTGTAGTAATGACGCTGTACGGTTCCGTGTGCGGCTTCGTATTCGTATACGCCGTTCGGGGAAACCAGTACGGAAGTCATCATGGCGAGGGAACCGAACGCGGAAGAAACCATATCGGACATTACATCGCCGTCGTAGTTCTTGCATGCCCAGATGAAACCGCCCTCTGCCTTCATGACTCTTGCTACCGCATCGTCAATCAGGGTGTAGAAATAAGTGATGCCGGCTTCTTCAAATTTCGCCTTGTATTCGTTTTCATAAACCTCTGCAAAAATATCCTTGAAGGTATGGTCATACTTTTTGGAAATGGTATCCTTTGTGGCAAACCATAAATCCTGCTTTAAGTCCAGTGCATAGGAAAAGCATGCTCTTGCAAAGCTGGTGATGGACTTGTCGGTGTTGTGCATGCCCTGCAGCACGCCTGCGCCGGTAAAATTATGTATCAGCTCCCTGGTCTCGGTGCCGTCCTCTGCGGTAAATACCAGTTCTGCCTTTCCGGGGCCCGCAATCTTCATTTCGGTATTCTTATACACATCGCCGTAAGCATGTCTTGCCAGCGTAATGGGCTTTTTCCAGTTCTTTACGCAGGGTTCGATGCCCTTTACCACGATGGGGGTACGGAATACGGTACCGTCTAAAATGGCACGGATGGTGCCGTTGGGGCTCTTCCACATTTCCTTTAAGTTGTACTCCGTCATACGCGCCGCATTGGGGGTAATGGTCGCACACTTTACGGCTACTCCGTACTTTAAGGTGGCATTGGCGCTGTCCACGGTTACCTGGTCGTTGGTTTCGTTGCGGTATTCCAGACCAAGGTCATAGTACTCGGTCTTCAAATCAATAAAGGGCAACAACAGTTCATCCTTGATCATCTTCCAAAGGATTCTTGTCATTTCATCTCCGTCCATTTCCACCAAAGGGGTAGTCATCTGAATTTTACTCATTTTGCTGTGTCCTCGCTTTCTTTTTCCTGTTTCGCTGCTGCATTGTTTTCATAGGCTTCATGTAAGCCGTTCTTTACCATGTTTTCATAGGCATTTATCATATGCATATGGGCAAGCCGTTCCGCCTCGTCGGCATTTCTGTCCTTGATTGCCAGCATGATTTTCTCATGCTCTTCGTTGGACGCCATGCTCCGTTCCGGTGTGGAAAGGGTTTTTCTGCGCACCCGCAGTACATAGGCATGGAAATCCCTCAGCTGGTGCTCCAGCATTTTGGAATCGCATGCTTCGTATAAAATTTCATGAAACCGGTTGTCCAGTTCGGGAAGCTGTTCCATATGTCCTTTCGAAGCATGGAACTTGGCAAGGTACACACATTCCTCCAGCTCATCAAGCTGTTCCTTTGTAATGTGCTCCGTTGCCCATCTGGCGCACAGCCCCTCCAGACGAGAACGTATCATATAGATGTCCTTCACATCCTTTTCCGTGATACCGGTTACATAAGCGCCTTTGTTGGGGATTATCTGGATAAGCCCTTCTAACTCCAGCTGCCGGAAGGCTTCCCGGACAGGGGTACGGCTGACACCCATTTCTTCTCCGATGGCAACTTCTTTCAATTCTTCATAATCGGCATATTTTCCGTTCAGGATATCCTCCCTTAACTTATGGAAAATACGCCCCCGCAGGGAGTACTTGTCCGTCACTTCCTGCTTCACATCATACTTTTCCAATGTTTGCTCCCATCTGTCTGCAAAGCTGCATTTCCCGGATTATTTTCCGATGGTAAGATGCTTCTCTTCACAGATTTCATTAATCACTTTCACCAGTTCTTCATCTGTCAGAACCGTTACACGTCCGTCCGCATACTGGGCATCCACCCACTTCTTGATTTCATGTACCAGCTCACTGTTCTTGTCCACATGCTGCTCTTCTTTTAACTTGTAATAGGTATTAATCCAGTGGGCAATGCCGGCAAGACCGGAGGTATTGGAAACTGCGCACAGAACAGGTCTGTTCAAGAATTTATCCGTATCGAAGATATTGTAAATCTCTTCGTTTTTCAGAAGTCCGTCCGCATGGATACCGGCTCTCGTTACATTGAAATTCTTTCCGACGAAGGGCGTTCTTTCCGGAATATGATAACCGATTTCCTTCTCATAATACTCTGCCAGTTCGGTAATGACCGTGGTATCCATACCGTTTAAGCTGCCGCGGAGCTGGGCATATTCAAATACCATGGCTTCCAGAGGCGTGTTGCCGGTACGTTCGCCGATACCGAAAAGGGAGGTATTGACGCCGGAGCAGCCGTACAGCCATGCCGTGGTGGAGTTGGAAACTGCCTTGTAGAAATCGTTGTGTCCGTGCCATTCCAGGTTGGCATGGGGCACGCTGGCATTGGTATGCAGGGCGTAAATGATACCCTGTACGCTTCGGGGAATAACGGCGCCGGGATAGTTGACCCCGTAGCCCATGGTATCGCAGGCGCGCACCTTGATTGGTATTTTATATTCCTCCTGCAGCTTCATAAGCTCTAAGCAGAACGGTACCACATAGCCGTAAATATCCGCTCTGGTGATATCCTCTAAGTGGCATCTGGGGCTGATGCCCTCTTCCAGACACTCCTTGATAACGCTTAAATAATGCTCCATCGCCTGTTTTCTTGTCATCTTGAGCTTTAAGAAAATGTGATAGTCGGAGCAGCTTACTAAAATACCGGTTTCTTTCATACCGATTTCTTTTACTAATTTAAAGTCTTCCTTACTGGCGCGGATCCAGCTGGTTACTTCGGGGAACTCATAGCCCCTCTCCATACATTTATAGACCGCATCCCTGTCCTTTTTGCTGTAAAGGAAGAATTCCGAAGCACGGATCATACCGTTGGGACCGCCCAGCTTATGCAGATAATCGTAAATAGTCACAATCTGCTCCGTGGTATACGGCGCTCTTGACTGCTGTCCGTCACGGAAGGTGGTATCGGTAATCCAGATATCCTTAGGCATATTGTGAGGCACAATTCTGTCGTTGAAAGGTATCTTCGGTATCTCGGAATAAGGAAACATATTTCGGAATACATTGGGTTTCTCCACATCATCCAGAATATACATATGCTCTTCTATTTCCAGAAGATTATTTCTCGTATTCATGTTCACCGGACGATTGTCAAATGTTTCATTTTCTCTCATGATTGGAAGCCTCTTTCTTCTATTGTTAAATCTCGTATAATTGTATACAATCATACCGAGTCTGTCAATACCCTTTTCACATGCAGCATGCCATACCCCTGTAAATTGTCCGGTTCTTTTAGCCTGACGCAGCCCTTAAGCAGCCGGTACTTTGCCTGCTCCTTGCTTAAATCCGGATATTTTTCCAATAAAAGTGCCAGACAACCGCTCACCATGGGCGTTGCCATGGATGTGCCGCTTTTTGCCGTATAAGCTCCCTGGGTACGCGCTCCCGCCTTCCGGTAAAAAGCATTGCAGGACACAATTTCCGTCCCCGGCGCCACTAAGTCCGGCTTCCGGTATAAGACACCCTCCCGGCCTCTGGCAGAATAGATTTCGCAGCTCTTCTTTCCTCTTCGCCTCTCCTTGTCATAGCATCCCACGGTAATGAGCCTCGGGCTCTCTCCCATATAGGAAATACTGCCCGGCGCCGGTCCGTTGTTCCCCGCCGCACAGACCACCAGAAGTCCTTCTTCCCATGCTTCCTCCATTTTTACCCTAAGAAGCATTTCCTTTTTTTCCGGCATCGTGCCGCCGAATCCCACCGAGATATTCACGATGCGTATTTTCCATCTGTCCTTGTTTTCCAAAATCCAGGAAAGTCCTTTAAGCATGGCATCCACACTGCCGTCCCCCTGCTCGTTTAAGACCTTTCCCACAACCAGGCTCGCCCCCGGCGCCACGCCCCGGTATCTGCCCCTCGAAAGCAGACCGTTTCCCGCGGCAATCCCGCACACGTGGGTGCCGTGTCCGCAGTCGTCATATACATATGGCATGTCGTTCACAAAGTCCCGGAATGCCAGTATTCTCCCTCCGAAATCGGGATGCGTGGAAATACCGGTGTCCAGCACGGCTATGGTTATGCCCTCACCGCCGGCTTTACCGGTAAAGTCCTCGCATCCAATCTGTTTTCTTGCTATAAACATAAAAAAAGACTCCGGCTTTTTTCTTATTCTATGCCGAAGTCTTTGTTCCGTTCTATGACGGCCTGTCCGCCGTTTACCTTTGTCTGTCCGTAAACCTTACTGTCATTCACACTCAGAAACACGTAATCGCCCGTATGGGTAACGGGAAAGCTTATCTTTCCTTCCTCTCCCGTGTAGGAAATGTTTTCCAACTGTCCTTCCTTATCCACGGTAAGGACACGGATATCGCTGTATTTCAAGTAATCGGGCAGTGTCACATTAAGGGTGAGTTTTCCTTTGTTAAGCTGCTCTATGGGAACCGGATACACCGCATCCGTAAGGGAAAACGTTACCGTAAGCTTTTCTCCCTCCGGTCTGCCTCCGTACAGGCTCTCATATGCTGTTTCCACCGCATCGGAGCTTTCCTGTTCCACTGCCGTAAGCACGTAGGAACCCTTTCCCGTAAAATCCGCCGTAACCTTGCCGCTTACCTGATTGTTTATTTTTAATCCCTCTTCCGCCTCCGTAAGCTGCAGATAGGGGGTAAACTCTTCGTCCGTTTTTTCTTCCGTATGCTCTATACGGTTCACGCCCTTCAGGCACACATCCCGGTAAGCGGTATTTGCCATTTTTTCCGCTGTCTCTTCATAGGAAACAACCGGCAATGCGTCCGTACTTTCAAACACCACAAAGCATTCTTCTTCCGGAAGCGCCGTGTCCGTAAAGTCAATGCACCGCAGACCCAGTTCCTTCACGCCTGCCCCGATGACGAAGCCGCTTACGGGACAGCCGGCAAATGCCCTGTCCGATATTTTGGCAAGCCCGCTTCCGCCTGTCACCATCGTAAGATTGCTGCAGTTATAAAAAGCGGCTTCTCCCACCTCCGTAACGGAATCCGGCAGAACCACCGATGTTATCCGGGTATCGCCCATAAACACTTCCGGTCCGATTTTCTTTACCCCTTCGGGAATGGTTACTTCTTCCGCCTCTCCCCGGTAGGCAAGTAAAATACCGTCGCCCACAATCAGGAAATCATCGCCCGTGCCTGCAAGCCAGTTCTTTAACCAGGCGCTCTGGGAAAATGCCTTGGGTGCAATCTCCGTTACCGTCACCGGTATCTGTACCTTGGTGAGCCTGTCGCAATGATAAAAAGCACCGTAGCCGATGGTTTTTAATCCGTACGGAAGCACCGCTTCCCGCAGATTACTGCGGGCATAGGACAATTCTCCCACATACGTGACATTGGGAAAAGCATATCCGGACAGACCCTTACTTTTGTAATAGGCGCGGGCTGCCACCTTTCCGTCCTCTGTCACGGTGCGTTTGCTGATGCCTTCATTCTTTTTTAAAGGTGTTATTTCTATACTGTTGTCACTGTCCCCGGTACTTACGGAGCCGTCATTGCCGCCCGTTTCCATGCCGGAGTCCTCCGTGCTTTTATCCCGGTAGAAGATAAAAGCCTTGTTGCCTACCACATAGCTGCTTCCGATTTCCTTGCTTTTGCCGGCAGACGCTCCTTCCGCTTTTGCAGAAGTAAACGCGCCTGCTGACAGTATCACGGAAAGCAGTACGGCAAGCATACCTTTTCCATATCTTTTCATAAGCTTTCCTTTATCTTTCAAACCGGAGCTTGCCCCAATTTATGCAGGAACCTTTTTGTACACTCTGTCCTTCTTTACAAACAGAATAACTGCCATACCGGTCAGGGCAATCACCACAAACCACTTGGGAGAAATATCTCCGGTCTTGGGGGAACTGTCCGTTACACCGTTTGCCGTAAGCTGGCTGGTATTGACATAAATCACATACGGTGAAAAATGCTCTGCGGTAAAGGTTACACAGGATACTCCGTCAATGGTGGTGAATTTCGGTGTCAGCTTATCTAACTTGTCGTTGACCACACCCGCTACCTTGTTGTTGCCGGCATAGGTAATCATGGAATCCGGCAACGGCAGGGTTATGGAAATGGACAATCCCGTGGTATCGGTAATCTTGTTTTTGCCGGTGGAATCGTAAAGGGAAATATCCATCGGGAAATATTTTACATTATCAAGACTGCCGTATTCATCCATCAGAGCCTTCACAACTGCTTCGGAAGCGGCTGAATCCTCCGTGATTTTAATGACAAAGTTATCGGAAGAGCCCTTTACCGTTGCGGAAACCACACCGGTATTGGATAAACCGTTTTTGTCGATGACAACGGTGGAACCGGTCTTATTGCCGCCTGTGTTGTTGTTTTTATTGGTACTGTTGCCGCCGGAAACACTTGTATTGCCACGGTTTCCGGAAGTACCGGAGCCTGCGTTTCCGTTCGTCGTTTTATTTGTGTAGTTTGCCGTAACGGTCGCATTGGCAGCAGGCATCACCATGGTTGTGGCAGATACCGTATCACTGGCAAATTTAATACTCTTATTGTCAGAGGTCCACTTGGAGAACTGCTGGTTGCTTGCCGGCTCATTGGCAATGACAATAACCGTAGCTCCTGCCACATAACTGCCGGAACCCTGTCCGTTCTTTACCGTCAGGGTATACAGTGTATTGGCATTTCCGCCGCTCACGGTGCTGTTTCCGTTATTGCCGTTTCCGCCGTTATTTCCGTTGTTGCCGCTGTTGCCACCGTTATTTCCTCCGTTGTTGCCGGAACCTTTCTTTTCATACTGGGCATATACATCCGTATCCTTCTGGATATTGGTAATGGCAGGCCGCCAGCCGGTAAAGGTATATCCGGTTCTGGTAGGCGCCTGGGGAAGAATGGCATCTTCGCCGGCTGCTACCTTCTGGGTATAAAGCACCTTATCGTCATAGTCAATAAAACGAACGGTAAACTTGGTTTCTTCGGAGTCGATCTTACGGTACTGTGCCGTAATGTCCATGTTGCGGCTTACCTTGGTAAAGTCGGAGGGAATCCAGCCCTCAAATACATAACCTTCCCGTTTCGGATCTGCCGGTGCAACCGCATCCATACCGATTAAAACCTCCTGTTCGCTGAGTACGGAGCCGTCATAGTCCCAGAAAATAACCTTAAAGGTCGTGGAGGCAGGTTTGTTGGTTACATTGATATTGATGTATTCCCCTGCGTAGGTTTCCGCTGCACTGCCTGCCTCACAGTAGAATTCAATGGTCTTGTAATCCCCGTTGGAGCTTAAGTTCTGCGGGGTATTGAATGCCGTCGGGTCAAGGTAGGTAACGCTGCTGGGGATTTCCAGATATCTTACGTTACTGTCGTGGAACGCATACTTGCTGATGGACTTACAGGTAGTCGGAAGCTTTACGGAATACAGGCTCGCCGTATTGCGGAAGGCATTTTCCGGTACGGTGATAATGGCGGAGGTGGAAAGGTCTACCTGACCCACTTCGCCGCAGTCCATAAAGGCTTCTTTTGCGATTTCCGTTACACCCGCAAGTTCGGATGCGCTTACGGAACCGGGCGTATTCAGCTTGCCGCGGCTTTCCAGACACTGCACGATGCTCTTCTTGCTGCCGTTTGCATCCAGTCCGTAAATAATGGCATTGTCCGTTGTGAAGTTCGGACCGCCACCGAAGGAAACATTTTCCAGTATCGGGCAGTCACGGAACGGACGCAGACCCATTTCCGTTACGTTGGGGGAAAGGGTTACGTTATTTAATTTGGCATTGTTGTTAAATGCATAATCTCCTACGGAAGACTCATCACTGGTCGGCATATAGAAGGAGGTCAGGGAAGAATCCGAACCTGCCGCATCGGAAATATCACTGCCGTGGGTGGTGTAATCGTAGGCAAACGCATAGTCGTCAATCACGGCTTCTGCGCCGAAAATATTAATCTTTTCAAGGGACTGGCAGCCGGTAATGGTATAAGGCTCAAATTCCTTAATATCCCGGAACGTGATTTCCTTTACATCCGTATCTGCGGAACCGGAGGAATTTACTTTCTTAACCGCATAGGTGCCGTCCGCATTTAAGTCGAAGCTGCCGTTAGCATTCTTTTCTGCCGCTGCATTGGAAAACAGACCCTGTTTTACAGCCTTTACACCGCTCGGAATGTCGGGACGGAGCGCCGCATTGATAATATCCCACTGGTCGCTGGTTACTTCCGTGGAGCTGTCGGTCAGCCAGCTGTTGTAAGCTGCTACCGCTTTTCTTGCCGCATCTTCATAATCAGCCGTAATGTACGGATAATTGGATGCCGTATACTTGGTGGTCAGCTCACGGAACTTCGGATAGTCAACCAGGGTTGCCATACCGTAGCCGGTTGAAGCATTTGCCACATACTGTACTTCCAGGTTGGTCGGCCAGCCGCTGAAATAGGTAATATAGGTCTTGGGCTGCTGTCCGGCATTGATGTTGCTGTCTGCGGACATGGCATACAGGTAAGGAATGCAGTCATCTGCCACGGTACCGGTAAAACGAAGCACCGGTGTGGATTTCAGGTATGTGCTTTCGTTGGGACAGCCGGTTGCATGTACGCCGTCCACAAGCTGGGTAGCAAAGGCGTTCTGTCCTATATACTGTACGGAACCGGCATCCTCAAAAATAACATCCTTTAAATTATGGCATCCCTTGAATGCGCTTTCGTTAATATCATGCACCGTAGCGGGAATGGTAATCTTCTCTAAGAAGCAGTTGCCGGAAAAGCTGCCGGAATTGATGGCGGAAATACCGTAAGGGCCTATGGTGGTGGGTATGGTTACTTCCGCAACCTTCTTATTCATATTGAAGTACAAAAGCTCATTGTTGGAATTGACCTGATAGGTCAGCTCTGCGGTACTACCGTCGGTAGCGGTTTCTCTCTTGATAATTTCATAGCAGTCCCTGTCCGCATACTTAAAAGCAATGGCATTTGCCTTGGTAAAGGTGTGCGTGGTGGAGGAACCGTCCGCTTCAAAATAAAAGGTGGGGTCTACCCAGGAAAGAAAATTCAGATCCTTTCCCGTATATTCTCCTTCAAAGTTGGTATAGGGGCTTTCCACTTTAATTCTCTTTAAGCCGTTACAGCCCTCAAAGTTATTTAAGTTGATTTTTCCGGTAATGGACTCCGGCAGAGTCAGGTCGGAAATTCTGGTACAGCCCTTGAATACGGATACACCGAGGTCATCCAGAGTGACATTCTTGCCTTCGTTTACACCGGCAATATCCAGTGTGCCTGCGGTAAGGCCTAAGTTCGAGCAGCCTTCAAACGCATGATCGTAAATCTTCGTAACACTTGCGGGCAGGGTAAACTCCATCAGCGCCCGGCAGTTTAAGAAGGTGTAGTCGGAAATATACTGCAGACGGGAATTAAAATCCAGTCCGATTGCCGCCATATTGACGCAGTTGGCAAATGCATGGTGTCCCATTTCGGTAAGACCGTTGCCGAGGGTGATGCTTTCCAGACCGGTACAGCCGTAAAAGGCATAGTTGCCGATTCCCATCAGTCTTTCGCCTACCACAAGGGTACGGATGTTTCCTTCATTGGCAAATACACCGTTGTCGGGATTGGTATTGATGGTACCTTCCGGCTCCGCTACCACCCATTCCTGTACGGCACCGTCTCCGGTTGCCAGAGGGTTTGCCATTAAGGACTGGTTTCCTATGTACATAACGGTGATGTTTTTAATCCACTGTTCGGCGGTACTTTCGGTCTTACGGTAATTGTAACCGTCATCGCCCTTATAAACGGTACCGCTGGTATCGCCCGTTGTGTCCCGGTAATAGAAATCCGCTAAATCCAGAGTGCTCCACTGCTTGTAATCCGCATAATAGCAGGCTCTGAATTCCGCTTCCTTTACCAAAACGGGGTTGCCGGAAACATCTTCTTCGTATACCGGATCGTTTGCCTTGTAATACAGAGGCTTCTGGCTGCGGCTCACGGCTACATAGCCGGTACGGGAGCCTAAGTTTTCGTTGTATTTGGTAAACGCATCCACACTGTCGGGAATTACCAGCTTGTTGTCTGCCAGGTTTCCTGCGTTGTAGCCTAAGATAATCGCAACCTTGTCCGGACTCGTGGAGGAAGCGTTGACAAAGGCAAACTGGTAAGTACCGTCACCCGTTGTATAAATGGTATCGCAGTCAGCCGGCACCACAGGGATTACGCTGCTGCTCTGTGCAGCGCTGCCCTTCCATATCTGCTCATCCCAGAGATATTTCTTATCCCCTGCCGCTTTCGTCTCCGGTACGGGAATGAGGGCAATGAGGAGTGCGGTTATCAGGCAGACAGCGCCTAATGTCTTTCGCAGTCTCCTCCTCAATTTCAGATTTTTCCTTTTTATTTCTTTCTTTGCCATGTCTTTCTCCTTTTCCGGGAAATTTATCGGATTTTCTTTGCAACCACAACAAATCTTCCGTCACTGGTATAGTAATCACAGGTGGACAGAGTGAGAAGCTCATCTCCGTACTCGGCGCTGACGCCCGTATCGTACAGGGACATATCCGCCATCTGCATCATATTGGATTCAAATTCGGTTTCCGATACCGCATCCGTAAACTGGTAATACTTGAATACGATTTCACTTTCTTCATAAATTTTGGAGCGGAACACATACATCACTTCGTAAGTGCCTTTTTCGTAAATAGTATCAAACTGGATGTATTTATGCTCTTTGTAAAACTTTTCGGAGCTGTATTTGTTGAGCTGTCCGAACATTCTGCCGCTTCTCATATGGTGGCCGTACAGAATGAGGTTTGTGGAGCGGGGATAAATGCTGCAGTCCTTGTCTAAGAAAATGCTGCCGTTTTTGTCCTCCTCCTGGTCAAAATTATGGTTCAGATAGTAATCGTTGTTCACAGTCTGAAGTACCGGGTAATCTATATATGTATCGTCAATTTTTACCCATCCGATTAGTCTTTTGTTCAAACTATATAAAGTTTGATACTCCGGCAGAATATCCGGAAGTGTATCCGCCGTGTCATCATCATAGTGAATGACCGGTGTTTCCGGTGTTTTCGGAGTGGTAAGTGCGGTGTTTTTCAAATTCTTTTGTATTGCGGCATAATCATCCAGCCTTTTTGTCCGGTAGGAATAGTTGGCAAGGTAGGCAAGGCTTCCCGCAACCAACAGGCTGCACACCGCGACAATGCCCTTCCGGATACGCTCCCGCTTTTTCATTTCCCTTAAAATCCGCTTCTGCATATCCGCATCAAATTCATCCAGGGAAGTATGGGATTTGCTTTTCCCGGAAGATGCCTTCTGTCTGCCGGCAGGTTTCTTTCGTTTGTCTTCTTTTCCAGAGCCATCTCCTGCCTTTAGGAGAGTTTCCTTTTTATCCTGCAGTTCTTCCGTAAAATCCTCTTTCAGAATGGTATACAGCCGGATTTTCCCCTGTGCAATATCGGCAAGCAGGGCGTCAATCTGCTCCGGCGTATCTGTATTCCTCTGCTTTTTTATCTTTTCAATCTCTGCTTTATCATGCAGAGCTAACTTATAGTCGGCTTCCGTCCGGAACTGTCTGCCTGCTGCTTCGTACACGGGCATCTCTCCTGTTTCTCTTTCTACACATACATATACAAGTACTATTTTACTATATCTTTTAATTTATTCAAGCATTTTTGCCCTGCAAATTTTTTTCTAAACATATGGAAACATTGACATGCCTGTGTACATAGAATAAACCATAAAAACAATTCGGAGGCAATTAAAATGAGTGATTTAACTGCTACCAACTGTGGATGTAACACAGGATGCAACACCGGCTGCAACAATAACAACGGATGCGGATGCAACATTATCTGGATTATCCTGCTTCTCTCCTGCTTCGGCGGCAACAGCGGCTGTGGTATCGGCACATCCGGCGGCTGTGGTTGTGACAACAACAACTCAAGCTGTGACTGGCTCATCTGGATTCTGTTGCTTTCCTGCTTCTGCGGAAACAATAATTCCTGCTGCTAATGACCTGGCTTCTAAAGGAGCCGTACTCACTTGCGGACGGACCCTCAGAAAGTCCGTCCGCCGCATACAAAAAACGTCTTTTACATAAGATTCTTGCATAAGATTAGAAAAGCACTTTCGATGGAGGATTTATGCAGACGGACAAGGACAACTGTGACAAAATTCTTGCTTTTGACAGCATTTATACCAACAACCACATCCAGATGTATAAACTCCTCCTGCCTTATTTTGAACCGGAAATGCAGAAAAAAATGGCAATATACATTAAATTCATGGAGTTTCAATATACGCTGTCTTATTTTAAAAACCATCCCTATGCCTGCCAGCCGAGACAACCCATGCCGGACACGGATACTTTGTGTAAGGAGCTTTCTCCCTACTGCAACCGGGAAGAAAAGCAGAAGCTGGACCGTTTTGCCCGGTATTCTTCCTCGGTAAAAAACGCGCAGGAAATGATGGAGATGGCAGCCATGATGAAGGATATGTTCCCGGAAGGAGCTCCTTTTTCTGCAGACGGCGACGGTTCCATGGACATCAGCCAGATTTTATCCATGCTGGGAAAGCAATGACGGACAGAACCCATAGCGGCTGCAAGGTTTATAAATCAACGAAAACGAGGTGTATCATGGAAGAAAGACCGGAATGGATGTCCGACCCTCTGGTAAAGGACATTCCCCTTAACAAACTCGAATTTTTAGGCTCCCTGGTTACCGGCGGCAAAGGTAAAAGCCAGAAGGAACTCATGTCTTTTTTTATGCTCAGAATGAAGGAAGCCAGACAGGCAGACATCTCCTTTTCCAAGGACGAGGTTGCCCGTGTGATTGAAGCCATCAGGCTTCACAGTACCAGGGAAGAATTGGAAAAAATGAATGAAATCATGAAAAAAGCACCGACCTCATAAGCCGGCGCTTTCCTTTTATGCTTTTATTACGGTTTTACTACAATATTTACAATTCTGCCGGGTACATAAATTTCTTTTACGATGGTGCCGGTCAGCTTGTCACCGAGCATTTCCTTTGCCATGGCAAGGATGTTGTCCTTCTGTTCGTCCTTGGAAACCTTTAAGGTTCCTTTCATCTTACCGTTAATCTGGACAGCCAGCTCGATGGTGGACTCTACCGTCTTTTCCTCATCGTATTCCGGCCAGCTGGTCTGATACAGTCTGCCGTCAAAGCCGTTTGCCTGCCACAGTTCCTCGGTGATGTGGGGAGCAACCGGGTTAAGCAGGGTAAGCAGGGTCTTGAATTCTCCCCTGGTAACGGCATTCTTCTTGTAGAAATCGTTAATCAGGGACATCATGGCTGCGATAGCCGTGTTGTACTTTAAGCTTTCAAAGTCGGAGCTTACCTTCTTGATGGTCTGGTGCATCTTAGTTTCCATATCGGCGGAGTAGCCTTCGTCATCCGTCAGGATATCCTGCAGCTTCCAGACTCTCTCCAAAAATCTGCGGCAGCCCTTTACGCCGTCCTCACTCCAGGAAGCACTTAAATCAAATGCACCGATGAACATTTCATAGGTACGCAGGGTATCTGCACCGTACTCTCTTACGATATCATCAGGATTTACCACGTTGCCGCGGGACTTGCTCATCTTTTCACCGTTGGAGCCTAAAATCATACCGTGGGAGGTTCTCTTCTGGTAGGGTTCGGGACAGGGAACTACGCCCTCATCATATAAAAATCTGTGCCAGAAACGGGAATACAGAAGGTGGAGGGTTGTATGCTCCATACCGCCGTTGTACCAGTCTACCGGCATCCAGTATTTCAGGGCTTCGGGACTTGCCAGTGCATTTTCATTGGTGGGGTCCGTGTAACGCAGGAAATACCATGAAGAACCTGCCCACTGGGGCATGGTATCGGTTTCTCTCTTAGCGGGGCCTCCGCAGCAGGGACAGGTGGTGTTTACCCAGTCCGTCATGTGCGCCAGAGGGGACTCGCCGTTGTCGGTGGGCATATAGCTTTCCACATCGGGAAGCTCCAGAGGAAGCTCGCTTTCCGGCAGAGGCACATAGCCGCATTTCTCACATTTTACAATGGGAATGGGCTCGCCCCAGTAACGCTGTCTGGAGAATACCCAGTCTCTTAATTTATAGTTGGTCTTTTCGTGGCCGATGCCCTTTTCGGTTAAAAATTCAATGATTTTCTTCTTGGCATCCGCTACGGACAATCCGTTTAAGAATTCGGAATTTACAAGGGTTCCGGTTGCCACGTCGGTAAATACCGCTTCGTTTACGTCCACGGGGCTGCCTGCCACTACTTCGATGATGGGCATGTTGAATTTCTTGGCAAATTCCCAGTCTCTTTCATCATGTGCGGGCACCGCCATGATGGCGCCGGTACCGTAGGTCATCAGTACATAGTCGGAAATCCATACGGGAATTTCCTTGCCGTTTACCGGGTTTACCGCAGTCAGACCGTCCAGCATAACGCCGGTCTTGTCCTTTGCGATTTCGGTTCTTTCAAAATCGGACTTCTTGGCTGCCATTTCACGGTATGCCACTACATCGTCCCAGTTTTTAATGGAGTCTTTATACTTATCGATAAAAGGATGCTCCGGACTCATAACCATGTAGGTAACACCGAATAAGGTATCCGGTCTGGTGGTATAGACGGTCAGCTTATCCTCTTTGTCCTTTAATACGAAATCCACTTCCGCACCGGTGGACTTGCCAATCCAGTTTTTCTGGGAAACCTTTACTCTTTCAATGTAGTCCACGGTATCCAGACCTTCGATAAGCTTCTCCGCATAAGCGGTAATCTTTAACATCCACTGGCTCTTTACCTTGCGGACCACTTCGGAACCGCAGCGCTCGCAGACGCCGTTTACCACTTCCTCGTTGGCAAGACCTACCTTACAGGAAGTACACCAGTTAATGGGCATTTCCGTCTTGTAAGCAAGACCTGCTTTAAACAGCTTTAAGAAAATCCACTGGGTCCACTTGTAGTACTTCGGATCCGTGGTATTGATCTCCCTGTCCCAGTCAAAGGAATAGCCTAAGGAATGAAGCTGGTTTTTGAAACGTGCCACGTTATTCCTGGTCACAATCTTCGGATGGATGTGATTCTTGATTGCATAGTTTTCGGTAGGCAGACCGAATGCGTCCCAGCCCATGGGGTAAAGAACATTGTACCCCTGCATTCTTCTCTTTCTTGCAACAATATCCAGTGCCGTATACGGTCTCGGATGTCCTACATGAAGTCCCTGTCCCGAAGGATACGGGAATTCTACCAGTGCATAATATTTCGGCTTGGAATAATCGGTGGAGGTAGCAAATGCTTTTTCCTTATCCCAGATATCCTGCCATTTTGTCTCCACTTCTCTGTGGTTGTATACTTCTGCCATTGTTCTGTCCTTTCCTGCGCCAGGCTTCTTTCCTCATAAGGTAAATTCATTCTATATATGTTCTATATATAAGAAGCCCTTTCATCTCACAAGAAACGAAAGGGCTTTCTCCCTTAAGCGCCTAAGCTTCATTTTAAGCACTTCCAGGACTATTGTCAATCACTTTCCGTTGTCGCCTTTGCCGCTCTTTCGGCTACTTCTTTCTCCTGCACATCGCCCGGTGCCTGTTCGTAACGGGCAAACGTGTAGGAATACTCGCCCCTGCCGCCGGTCATGGAGCGTAAATCCGTACAGTAGCCGTACAGACTGCTCATGGGAATATCCGCTTCAATCACCTGTCTGCCGCCCTGCAGAGGATTCATGCCGAGCACCCTGCCTCTTCTCTTGTTCAGATCTCCCATCACATCACCGGTATAGGTTTCCGGAATGGTGACCTTTAAGGTGGCAATGGGCTCTAACAGAATGGGCTTTGCATCCATAAAGCCTTTGCGGAACGCCTGGATGGCAGCCATCTTGAACGCCATTTCGGAGGAGTCCACCGGATGGTAGGAGCCGTCATATAAAACTGCCTTTACGCCCACAACCGGATAGCCCGCCAGGGGGCCCTTCACCACGGATTCCTGCAGCCCCTTTTCCACTGCCGGGAAGAAGTTCTTGGGAACGGCGCCGCCTACGACTTCCTGGGTAAATTCATAGGGCTCCTCCAAGTTGCCGGAAGGGGAGAAACGCATCTTGACATGACCGTACTGTCCGTGTCCGCCGGACTGCTTTTTGTATTTGTACTCCGTATCTGAGCTGCCCTTTATGGTTTCCTTATAGGCTACCCTGGGCTTAGAAAGTTCAATTTCCACCTTGTATTCGGAAAGGAGCCGGCTGGCAATAATCTCTAAATGCTGTTCGCCCATACCGTAAAGGAGCGTCTGCCTGTTTTCCGCATCGTTTACCACCTTTAAGGTCAGGTCTTCGTGGGTGATCTTCTGCAGAGCCTGGGAAATCTTATCCACATCTGCTTTGTTTTTCGGCTTATAGCGCATGCAGGTGTACGGAGTGGAAATTTCCCACTTGCCGAATTTGATGGTGGTCGCCCTGGTGGACAGGCTGTTGCCGGTGCGTGCCGCCGTCAGCTTTGCCAGTGCGCCGATATCGCCGGCATGCAGCTCCGGTACTTCCACCGGCTTATTGCCGCAGAGCACGTACAGCTTGCCGACCTTTTCCTCGATGTCCCTGTCTAAGTTGTAAATCATATCGTCCTGTTTTAAGACGCCGGAATTTACTTTAATCAAAGAATACTTGCCGATGAACGGGTCCACGATGGTCTTCCAGATATAGGCGGATTTTGCCTTGGAGAAATCGTAATCCGCATGGTAAATCTCCCCTGTCTTCATGTTGATGCCGGCAACCTCCCTGTTTTCCGGGCTGGGGAAATATTTGATGATGTCGTCAAGCAGTGTGTAAACGCCCTGACACAATGTATTGGAGCCCATGCTCATGGGAACGATGCTGCCGTCGCAGACATTGGTACGCAGCGCCGCACGTATTTCCGCTTCAGAGAAGGTTTCCCCGTTAAAATACCGCTCCATCATATCCTCACTGGTTTCCGCTACCGCTTCCATTAAGGTATCCCGGCAGATTTTCAGGTTGGGCTTATTGTATTCCGGCACCTCGCAGGTCACAACTTCTTTTCCCTTCCATCGGTTGCCGGTTTCCGTAATGACATTGACATAGCCCACGAACTTTTCATTTTCACGGATGGGCAGATGGAAGGGTGCCATTTTCTTTCCGTATTTTTTCGTCATGTCCTCCACGACCTGACGGAAGGAGGCATTGTCCACGTCCATGTTGGTCACATAAATAATACGGGGCAGCTTATACTTTTCGCAGAGCTCCCAGGCTTTTTCCGTACCCACTTCCACGCCTGCCTTGCCGTTTACCACGATAATGGCGGCTCCCGCGGCACTTAAGGCTTCTTCCGCTTCGCCCACAAAGTCAAAGTAGCCGGGCGCGTCTAAAATGTTGATTTTATAGCCTTCCCATTCAATGGGAACCACGGATGTGGAAATGGAAAACTGCCGTTTCTGTTCTTCTTTACTGTAGTCGCTGATGGTATTGCCGTCCTGAATTTTGCCCATGCGGGAGGTTATTCCGGAAAGGTAACCCATGGCTTCGGAAAGACTGGTCTTTCCGGAGCCGCCATGGCCTAAGAGTACTACATTTCTGATTTTGTCGGTTGTGTAAACTTTCATATAATTCCTTCCTTTCTCTTATTTTTTGTGATTTATGTATAATTGAATTTCATTTTTCAAAAATCTATAGGTATATATTACTAAATTATCACTCATTTTACAAGAAAAATGTTCTATTTTAAATACAATTATTGCTTGTTGACTGTAACGCGTTAAAGTGCTACAATTCTTATAATTGTAACGTAAACATGCCTGAGCCAAGTAATTTTCATGCATGTCACGGGAAAGAAAGGTCTGAACATATGTCTTATATCACCTGCGGATTTATCGGACTCGGTCTGATTGGCGGTTCCATTGCAAAAGCCCTGAAAGCCTTTCGCCGGGATGTCCATATTCTTGCCTTTGATACCAATAAGGAAACCTTAGCGCTTGCCCTGAAGGAAGGCATTGCCGACGAAGCCGTCTCTTCCATCAACGAGCGTTTTTCGGTATGCGACTACCTATTTTTATGTGCGCCGGTTTCCAATAATGATAAAAACTTAACTGCCATAAAGGAAATTCTGTCACCGGACTGCATTTTAACGGATGTGGGCAGTGTCAAATCCACGACCTTCCGGTGTGTGGAAGAAACGGGCCTGTCCCCGTACTTCATCGGCGGACACCCCATGGCAGGCAGCGAGCGTATCGGCTTTGCCAATTCCCATGCCCTTCTTTTGCAGAATGCCTACTATCTGCTGACCCCTTCTGCGGAGGTACCTGAAAAAAAGGTGGAGGCTTTCCGCAATCTCGTAGCGGATATCGGCGCCATCCCCCTTATTCTGACCCCCGGGGAGCATGACCGGATTACGGCAGGCATCAGCCATCTGCCCCATATTATTGCTTCTTCTTTAGTAAATTTTGTGAAGGATAACGATACGGAAGATGCTCTTATGAAACAGATTGCTGCGGGCGGCTTTAAGGATATTACCCGGATTGCTTCCTCTTCCCCGGATGTCTGGCAGCAGATCTGCCTGACCAACGGCGAAAACATTACCGAAATGCTATCCTTATACATCAAAGCCTTGTCTTCCGTAAAGGAGCTCTTAGAAAAAAAAGACGCGGATGCCCTGTATGCATTTTTTGACAGCGCCCGCACCTACCGGGATTCCTTTGTGGCTGATGCAAACGGCTCCGTTGACCGCATTTACGATTTCACGGTCAACATCGACGACAGGGCAGGCTCCATGGCTTCCATTATGAACATTCTTGCCGAGCACGGCTTAAGCATCAAGAACATCGGCATCACCCACAGCAGGGAGCGTGCGGAAGGCGCCGTCCGTTTGGAATTCTACGACAAAACCTCCCTTGCCAAAGCAAGAGAGGTCTTATGTGAAAAAGGATATACGATTGTTTAATGTTTACGATTTGCGTGCCCTGCGGGTAAAGAAACCGCTTAGGAAAATTCCGGTAAAGCCGCCGGCAGTATCCAGCAGCACATCCTTAAAATTACCGCTTCTTCCCGAAATAAAGGTCTGGTGAAACTCATCTCCCGCTGCGGACAGGAACACAATTCCTACGCATACAAGCATACAGATACACAGCTTTTTTCCTCCGGCTTTACCCAAAAATATCTGGAAGAAAAAGAACCACAGGCATCCTAAAACGGCATACTCGGTAAAGTGTGCCGCTTTTCTTATGGGAAATTCCAGCTTTTCTGCAAGAAGTGCAATGTTCTCCTCACTCCGGTGCCCGAAGGTCAGCTTATCAAATACCTGCGCTGTCTTTAAGGCGATGCTGCCGCTTAAAGAACCGGAGGTCTCGCCGTTCTGGGCGGAAAACGAAAATATCATGCTATACCACAGAAAAAGCAGGATAAGAATTATCGCTGCTTTTCCGAATTTACTGTACTTTTTCATTTACTGCCCGTCTTCCACCGTCTGATAGGCTTCAATGCGGAAGGCATCCATTTCCGGCATACCCACAAAAACGGCACCATAGGAAATCGTATTTTCTTTCTTTTCGATTCTCACGATTTCTACCACCGCATGCAGCACTTCTTTTGTCCAGATGGTAAGATACGCTTCATAAATAGCGCCGATCATAAGAGGCTCCCTGCAGGTAAAGCCGACTCCGGCTTTGGAAATATCCACTACCTCAATGTCTACTTCCTCTTCTCTTCCGTTGTCAAGCCGCTTCATGACAATGGAGGAAGAAAGCTTGGTTCGTCTGTTTCTTCTTCTCTCTTCCATGCCGTACTCCCTTCTTTGGTGTTCGAATATGCCTATTTTACCGCAAATTTTCTATTTAATCAACATGGCATCGCCAAAAGAAAAAAATCTGTATTTTTCCCGGATGGCTTCCTCGTAGGCATTTAAGATGTGTTCCCTGCCTGCAAGGGCGGAAACCAGCATAACCAGAGTGGACTCCGGCAGGTGGAAATTGGTAATCAGTGCGTCCAGCACCTTGAATTTGTAACCCGGATAAATAAAGATTTCCGTGTTGTCACAGCCTTCCTTTACCATGCCGTTTTCATCCGCGGCGCTCTCCACGGTACGGCAGCTTGTGGTGCCCACACAGATAACCCGGTGGCCTTCCTTCTTTGCTTTGTTGATTTTGTCCGCTGCTTCCTTCGTCACCTGATAAAATTCGGAATGCATATGGTGCTCTAAAATATTGTCCACCTTGACCGGACGGAATGTACCGAGTCCAACATGCAGGGTAACGTAAGCAATGTCGATGCCCTTTTCTTCGATCTGCCGCAGAAGCTCCTTCGTAAAATGAAGTCCCGCCGTAGGAGCCGCCGCACTGCCCTCGTACTTGGCATAGACGGTCTGGTAACGGTTCTTGTCCTGCAGCTTGTGGGTAATGTAAGGAGGCAGGGGCATTTCACCTAACCTGTCCAGTATTTCTTCAAAAATGCCCTCATAGGAAAACCGGATGAGACGGTTGCCGTCCTCTACGGTTTCTAAGACAGTGGCATGTAAAAGTCCCTCCCCGAATACGATTTTCGTACCCGGCTTGCACTTTTTGCCCGGCTTCACCAGGGTTTCCCAGATGTCATTTTCTTTTCGCTTTAAGAGCAGCACTTCAATGGCTGCTCCCGTATCTTCTTTATGTCCGATCAGTCTTGCCGGAATGACCTTGGTATTGTTAAGTACCAGACAATCCCCGGGATTTAAGTAGTTGATCACTTCCTTAAAAATATGGTGGGAAGTTTCTCCCGTTTCCTTATCCAGAACAAGAAGTCTGGATGAGGAACGGTCCTCAAGCGGGTCCTGTGCAATCAGTTCCTCCGGCAAATCAAAATAAAAATCGGATTTCTTCAAATTCTGTGTCATTTATAAACAGGCTCCTTCAACAAATGCCTTATAACCTCTGTATGTTTCGTAAATATCTGCCTTGCTGGTAGCTTCCCAGGGTGCATGCATGTTCAGTACGGCAACACCGCTGTCAATCACATTCATGCCGTAAAGAGCTAAAATGTAAGCGATGGTTCCGCCGCCGCCCACATCGACTTTGCCGAGTTCTGCGGTCTGGAAGCCGATGCCTGCCTTTTCAAAAATACCGCGGATGTGAGCCATGTATTCGGCATTGGCATCGTTGGAGCCGGATTTTCCTCTGGCACCGGTAAACTTGTTGAATACCATGCCCTGTCCCAAGAATGCCGCATTCTTCTTTTCAAAGCAGGATGCGTAAGTGGGGTCAAAGCCGGCGCTGACATCGGAGGAAAGCATGCAGGAATGTGCCAGGCATCTTCTGACATTCAGTTCGCTGTATTCTCCGGTGAGGTTCATAAGCTCTGCCACGCTGTTTTCAAAGAAACGGGACTGCATACCGGTTGCACCGACGGAACCGATTTCTTCCTTGTCCACTAAGATGCAGCACATGCATCTGTCGGTCTTCCCTGTATCCAGCATTGCCTTTAAGGAAGTAAATGCGCAGACTCTGTCGTCCTGGCCGTATGCTAAAATCATGCTTCTGTCGAAGCCGGCTTCTCTGGCATGACCTGCGGGAACCACCTCTAACTCTGCGGAAAGGAAATCTTCCTCTTCCACATCATAGGTTTTCTTTAAGATATCCAGAATGCCCGCTTTTACGGCTTCCTTGGCTTTCTCTTCTTTTTCGCCCGGCTTAATGGTAATGGGCTTGCTGCCTACAATCAGGTCCAGGGCTTCGCCTTCGATCACCTTGGCTGCCTTCTTTTCCATCTGCTCTGCCGCTAAATGAATGAGAATGTCAGAAATGAAGAATACAGGGTCGTCATCCTCTTCTCCCACATTGACTTCTACGGTCGTGCCGTCTTTTTTCACAATGACGCCGTGAAGAGCCAGGGGAAGGGTTACCCACTGGTACTTCTTGATACCGCCGTAGTAATGGGTATCCAAATAAGCAAAGCCGCCGTCTTCATAAAGGGGATTCTGCTTTACGTCCATTCTCGGGGAATCGATGTGGGCGCCTAAGATATTCATACCCTCTGTCATGGGCTTTTCGCCTAACCGGTACAGGGCGATGGACTTGTTCATCCATACGGAATATACCTTGTCGCCCTTCTTTAACTTCTTACCTTCGGCAATGGCTTTTTCTAATTCCACATAACCTTTTTCTTCACAGAGATTGACGATGGTATCGATGCATTCCCTCTCTGTCTTGCCGTTATCCAGGAACTCTCTGTATTCCGCAGAGAGTTTTTCTAACTCCTTTAACTGTTTTTCATCATAAACTTCCCATAAATTTTTACGTTCCAATTTGAATACTCCTTTCCTTATTGACGTAAGGTAGCACCGAGCTGTTCCAGACCGTTTAAGATTTTCTTCATGGCGCCTGCTACATCGCTCTCTTCCAGGGTTCTATCCTTTGCACGGAAGGTAACGGAATAAGCCATGGACTTGTAGCCGTCCTTAATCTGGTCGCCTTCGTATAAATCGAACAACTGGTAAGACTCTAAGATTTTGCCGCCTCTCTGGGCAATGACGCCCTCGATATCGCCTGCCAGAACATTCTTCGGAACCTCTAAGGAAATATCCCTGGTTACGGCAGGATACTTGGCAATGCCCTCGTACTTGCGGTCGAAGGTTGCAAAATCCAGTACATTCAAAATATCAATTACGGCTACATAAGCTCTGGTACCGATGGCATAGTTGTCGCATACAGCGGGGTGTACTTCTCCAATATAACCCAATTCTTCGCCTTCGTAAACAATTTTTGCCTGACGTCCGGGATGCAGGAAATTTTTTCCTGCCTTGGGATCGTACACAATTCTCTTCTTCATGCCGATGCAGTCAAAGAATTCCTCCACTACGCCCTTTAAGCTGTAGAAGTCGCCATCGCCGTACATACCCAAGGTAAACTGCATTCTTTCCTCCGGCTGCTCGGTCAGGGGCAGGGATTTTGCCAGATAAATGTTGCCCAGTTCGTATAATCTTACATTCTTGTTTCTTCTGTTGTAGTTGGTGGAAAGACTGGTCAGCATGCCATTTAAGGATAAAGTTCTCATAATGGAGAAATCCTCGCCTAACGGATTGGCAATGGTAATGGCAGCTCTTGCCTTATCGTCCGCATCCAGCAGCAGTTTATTGAACACCTTGGGGCTTTCAAAGGAATAGGTCATTCCCTGTGAGAAACCGCAGTACTCTGCAATGTCCCTTGCCTTCTGCTCAATACGGAGCTTGAAGGACAGCTTACCGGTTGTGGTTTCGCCCTTGGGCAGTGTGGTGGGAATTTTGTCATAGCCGAAGAAACGGGCTACTTCCTCTGCCATATCCGCACGGCCTACCAGGTCCTGACGGAAGGAAGGAATAACAAGCTCCTTGCCGTCTTTTCCGTCCCTTACTTCCACTTCCAGCTTCTTGAAGATGGCAAGCATCTGTTCCTCGGAAACGGATGTACCGAGCAGTGCGTTGTATTTTGCAGGTTCAAAAGGAAGCACACGTAATGGTTTGATGGGAAGCCCCTCTTCTACGGTGCCGCTTACCACTTCGCCGCAGCCCAGTTCTACAATAAGCTGGCAGGCTCTGTCGATGGCTGCCTTGGCATTGGCGGGGTCAAGACCCTTTTCAAAAATACCGGATGCTTCGGTTCTGAGTCCCAGTCTCTTGGCGGATTTACGGATGTTCGGGCCGTTGAAGGTTGCTGCTTCAAACAGTACGGTCTTTACTTCGTCCGTAATCATGGAATTTTCACCGCCCATGATGCCGGCTACGCCGATTTCTTTTTCCGCATCGCAGATCATCAGGACATTGTTGTCTAATTTTCTGGTCTGGCCGTCCAGGGTCACGAATTCGTCCCCGTCCTTGGCACGTCTTACAATAATCTGTCCGCCGGCAATGGTGGAAAGGTCGTAAGCATGCATGGGCTGGCCGTATTCTTCCATCACATAGTTGGTAATGTCAACCAGGTTGTTGATGGGACGGATGCCGCTGGCTGCCAGTCTTCTCTGCATCCATTCGGGAGAAGGACCGATTTTGATATTCCTGCATACTCTTGCACAGTATCTGGTGCAAAGGTCGGTATCTTCAATGGAAACCTTGATGTAGTTGTTGACATCGTCTCCTGCTTCCTTTACTTCCACAACGGGAGGTACGAAGGGCTTGTCAAAGGTTGCGGCAGCTTCTCTGGCAATACCTAAAATACTGTAGCAGTCCACACGGTTGCTGGTGATTTCATATTCAAATACGGTGTCATGCAGACCCAGTACTTCAATGGCGTCGTCGCCTACCTTTACGCTGTCCGGGAAAATGTAAATGCCGTTGTCCGGTGCGTCCGGGTACATATCCTTGGAAGAACCTAATTCTTCGATGGAGCACATCATACCGTTTGAGGGTACGCCGCGCAACTTTCCTGCCTTAATGGCAATGCCGTCTTCCGGTAAGGGGCCGCCGTCATGACCGCCGGCTACTTTGCCGCCGTCCAAAACAACGGGAACCTTGTCGCCCACCTTTACATTGGGTGCTCCGGTCACAATCTGGATTACCTCGGAACCGATGTTTACCTGGCAGACAATCAGTTTGTCCGCATCCGGATGCTTTTCGATTTTTTCAATCTGACCCACAACGATTTTCTCAAGGTTTTTATCCATTCTTTCAAAGCCCTCTACCTTGGTTCCGGTAAGGGTCATTCTGTCGCAGTATTCCTGGTCGGTACAGGTAAGTCCCGGCACATATGCTTTAATCCATGATAATGCTGTATTCATGTTTCTTTCCTCTCATTCTATTTTAATCATTCAATCTCTTTTTATCCGCCCAGACGGCTTTCTATAGTTCCGTCTGTCCATTAAAACTGCTTTAAGAAACGGATATCATTTTCGTATAAAAGACGCATGTCATCAATTTCATATTTTAAGAGGGCAATACGCTCCAGGCCGACGCCGAAGGCAAATCCGGTGTATTCTTCCGGGTCAATGCCGCTCATCTCCAGTACATGGGGATGTACCATGCCGCAGCCTAAAATTTCAATCCAGCCGCTGCCCTTGCAGAAACGGCATCCGCTGCCGCCGCACTTGAAACAGGACACATCCATTTCAGCGGAAGGCTCTGTGAACGGGAAATGATGGGGTCTGAATTTAACCTTGGTATCTTCTCCGAAAAGCTCTCTTGCGAACTCTGCCAGAGTACCCTTTAAGTCGGAGAAGGTAATGTTTTTGTCAATAACCAGTCCTTCAATCTGATGGAAGGAAGGGGAATGGGTGGCATCCACTTCATCGGCACGGAATACACGTCCGGGCGCCAGCATACGGATGGGCAGCTTGCCTTTTTCCATTTCATGTACCTGGGTACCGGAGGTCTGGGTACGAAGAAGAAACTCACCGGAAATATAGAAGGTATCCTGTTCATCCTTGGCGGGATGGTCTGCGGGAATGTTCAGGGCTTCAAAGTTGTAATAGTCTTTTTCGATTTCGGGACCTTCCACCACATCATACCCCATACCGATGAAGATACGCTCTACTTCTTCAAGGGCGATGGTGTTGGGATGTCTGTGTCCGATCAGGGCTTTCTTGGCAGGCAGGGTTACATCGATAACTTCTGCTTTTAACCTGGCTTCTCTGACCGCTTTTTCCATTCTTGCCTTAGCTTCATCCAAAACCTTTTCGATTTCCTCTCTGGTTTCGTTTACCATCTGGCCGACTTTGGGACGTTCTTCGGGAGAAACATCCTTCATGGATTTTAAAACGGCTGTCAGCTCACCCTTTTTACCGAGTACATTGACACGTACTTCGTTTAACTTGTCCAGAGCATCGCTGGCTTCAATCTGCGCCAATGCCTGCGCTTTGATTTGTTCCAATTTTTCTTTCATGGTGAAATCCTCTCTTTTTATAAAAATTTCGTTTGCAGGGAAGGTCATCGTCCGTCCTGTTTTCCTGAATAAAGACATAAAAAAACGTCCCCTGCATCTGCAAGGGACGAATCAAATCCGTGGTACCACCCAATTTCCCGGTTGCCCGGGCACTCATTTCACTTAACGCGTGTCACGTCCTGTCCTACTTTCCGTCATATTTTAAGGGGGTTCGGCAGGCAGCTCCGGCGGGAAATTCACAAAGCATAAGAACTGAAGAGGACTTGCAGCCGGTGATCCTCTCTCTCTGCCAGAAAATGCATTGCTACTTTACGCTTTCACAGCTTTTCACTAAACCTCATTGTAATGAGCAAAATAAGAAAAGTCAAGGACTTTTTATTCCAGATTCAGCTTCTTTGCGAAAAGATAATCCGTTAAAAAGAAGCATGCTACTCCTAAGACAACTTCCACAATACATATCATGGACATCAAACGGCTTACGGCATTCAGTATCTCTGTTTCTGTAAGAGAAAGCGTCGTTATATCCACTTCCACATTATACAGGTTGTATTTATTCGCCCAAAGGAAAACGGTCACTCCCATCACACACTGGGTAACAAAATATATCAGTGCATAAGCGCCAACGCCGGCTGCAATTTTGTGAGTCCTGTTGGTCTGTCCTATCGCAACTGCCGTAAACTCGGCCATCTGTGTATATATGAAGATAATTCCCATACATAAGACAAAGACGTTAAAAAGCTTATGGTATTCTTTCATGATGAAAATTTGTTGCAGGGTCATTTCAAATGAACGATACAGGTCGTCAATAACAGCCAAATCATTTCGCAACAGGGATGTGGATACCAGAATGGCAACCGCCATAAGAATATCCATCACCAGTGAGCTGATTAACTTGCTTGCAATAATCTGTTTGCTGCTTACCGGCAGGGTAAAGGTAAGATATCCCTCATCTGTGACGAGATTTTTGTAAAACCGCACGATGTTAATCACAACAGTTCCAAACAGGCATCCCAGAATAACTACCACATACAAAACTCCCATCAGACTGTTCGTAAATTCCAGAACAATGTTTCTCGGCAGAAGCAGATACAGTTTGTAAAGAAACGTAACACCAAATAAAGCTATAAAAAGAAGACCGTAATTTCTGAATAACGCCTTAAAATCATGTTTCAAAAGTTTTCCTAACATTTGAATACCTCCCTGAACAATGCATCTATCGACTTGCCGCTTTCCATACGGATACTTTCCACATCCTTCTGCATAAGGAGCTGTCCTTCCTTAATGAATACCACTTCATCCAGAATATTTTCCACATCGCTGATTAAATGGGTGGAAATGATAACCGTGGCTTCCGGACTGTAGTTGCCGATGATGGTTCTTAAAATATAATCTCTGGCAGCAGGGTCCACGCCGCCGATGGGCTCATCCAGCATATAAAGCTTTGCGTTCCGGCTCATCACCAAAATAAGCTGTACCTTTTCCCTGTTTCCTTTGGATAACTGGGACAGTCTCTGGTTTCTGTCAATATGCAGCTCGCCAAGCATGGTATAGGCTTTCTCTTTGGAAAAATCCTCGTAAAAATCCGCGAAATACTCCACCATCTCTTCCACCCGCATCCAGGTGTTTAAGTAAGTGCGTTCCGGCAGGTAGGAAACCATGCTTTTGGTCCTGCGTCCTACCGGCTCCCCGTCAATTTTAATGGTTCCTTCCGTCGGAACCAAAAGTCCGTTTGCCAGCTTAATCAGGGTGGATTTTCCACTGCCGTTGGGTCCGAGCAATCCTACGATTTTTCCTTTTCCCACAGAGAAACTCACCTGTTTTAATGCCTGGAAGCTGCCATACCGTTTTGAAACATTCTCACAAACAAATACATTCTCCTGCATTGTTTACTCCTCTTCTTTCTCCATATTTTCAATCATGGATATCATTTCTTTTCTGTCAAAGCCCAAATTTTCCATTTTGGACAGAAAGATTTTCACCTGTTCTCTTGCTATCTCCTCTTTTTCCTTTCCGATGTCTTCCACATTTTCGGTCACAAACCGTCCGGAGGTACGCCTGCTTTCCACAAGTCCGATGTTTTCTAATTCGGACAATGCTTTCTGCATCGTATTGGGGTTTACGCATGCCTCCATGGCAAGCTCCCTCACCGCCGGAATTTTGCTTCCGGGCGGATATACGCCCGTGGTAATCCTGCGTTTCATTTCCTCCAAAATCTGTGTGTAAATCGGTCTGTCTGAGTCAAAGTCCCAAGCCATCCGCTCACTCCTTTTCTTTTTCGTATCGATACGTTCCGCCCTGTACTATTGTACTAAGTGCTTAATACAATAATACATATGGTAGTACAATTTGTCAAGACAAAAAATTACAAATTTATAACGCAAAAAAACACCCCCGATACCGTCCGGCTTCGAGGGTGTAAGTTGTTTTTTAGCTGTATTTTATGCCCAGGGATCCTGCTCTTTCGGAATACGGATGCCTGACAAAATACTGGAGTATTCCCACAAGTACCATTTCTCTCCTTTTTGTCTCAGTTTAACAGGACGCGGAGAGTCTGCTCCTTCCGTCTTTAAGTACAGGCGCACATAGCCCGGCTCCACATCCTGCGGCCGCATATCTTCCAGAACCTCCAGAACATAAGGTATCTCCGGCGTATAATTGTTTTCCGGGGAAGCACCTTCAAAATAAGCCAGCGGCAGATATGCCTTATCCCGGAGTCTGTCCCTTAAAAACTGTTCATCGTAGGTAGTCATGGGACGGGGGCCTCTTAACAGATTCACAGCCTCCGTTCCTGCCTTTTTATCCTTCAGATAAAGATATAGACTTACCAGAAACATGGCACATGTGTTTTCCGGCGCCGTAAGCTCCATTTCCGGCATTTCCCTAAGCTCCTGCAGATTTACCGGCAATCTCTGTAAAATTACATTCATATAGTTGTCCATCCTTTCCCCATTTTTTAATACACATCCAATAACATTATATAAAGTAACTCCTTGTCGCACATCACCCGAAAGTATGATTTTTTATAAGACGGACCGTTTATTCCTCCATTGCTATTACAATACCGGACACTCTCGCCTCAATGGCAAGCTCGGTTCTGTTTCCGTAGCCTGTTTTATCAAGCATATGCTGGATATGGGATTTTACGGTATTTTCGGATATACACAATGTCTGGGCAATGGCTGCATTCGACAGTCCTTTTGTCATAATCCGCAGAACCTCCAGCTCCCTGTCCGTGAAATCCGTGCTGTCTGCCATACCGAGCCGGACTCTTGGCTGTATATCCGGGTATACCGCTTCTCCTGCCATAACCGCATCCATAACAGACAGAATATCCTCCCCCGATGCCTCCTTGTACCAGAAGCCCTCGATACCTGCCTTCCTTGCACGTTCCATCCAGGACACTTCCGCCATGGATGTTACAACTATAATTTTAATCTCCGGATACAGCTTCTTTATTTTTTCCGCAGCAACAAGCCCATTGGAGCCATCATTCATCAGTACATCCATGATGATTAAATCCACCGTTACCGTTTCCAGAAGATTTTCAACCATCGCCGCTGTATCCACGGATACGGCAACTTCATAATTGTCGCTGGACTTTACATATAATTCAAAAAGCTGTCTTGCCACAAACTGGTCATCCGCAATCATTACTTTGTATTTCATAGGTTCCCGTGCCCTCACTCTCTGACTTTTCCGTGTTTCCGCCCCGCTCGGGGAAGCATAGGTGCAGAACAAATACCGGGCTGCTTTTTATCTGCATGCTTCCCCCTCGCTCTTCCACCATTTTTCTGAGATTTTTCAAACCGCCCGTTTCATGGATGCTGCCGCCGGGCGCATTTCCGTTATTCGTAATAAAAACTTCCGTATTCTCTACCGTATCATGTATGGTAATAAAAAGTCTGTCACCCCGTGCATGCTTGGCGGTATTCCCCGCGCATTCCCTGACTGCCGCAAAAATAACGTTTCTCACGGAAGGATTGGCGGGAAGAAGTCCCTCTAAGAAAATATCCACATTGAAATCCGCAGCTTCTTTTTTCAGCAAAAGAAGGCTGTCCTCCCTTTCCTTCAGAATAGTACCCTCCTGCATGGAGGTCACTATATACTGCCAGAGAGGCAGCAGCCGGCTCCGGTCCCTTTTTTCCGGTGTTTCCGTCAGGTACGAGCGCAGAATCAGAAGAGACCGTCCGATTTCATCATGCAGCTTTATTTTGGCTGCCAGTATCTCCTTTTCTCTGGTAACCTTCTCCACCTCTTCACTGAAATGATGCAGACGGCTGTTTACATCATTCAGTCTTTCGTATCTTGCCACGAGCTCCTTATGCAGATGATACTGCGTAGTAATGTTTACTGCCGAGATTTCCGTAACCTTCTCCCCTCCATAGGAAAGCCGGCTTCTTCTGAAATCCCATACCTGGCCGTTTGTGTCAACAAATGCCGCCTCCCTCTGTTTAAGAGGCCGGATACCCTTCCTTACGTTTCCGTTCCGTAAATCCCTCCAGAATTTTTCCGTATCCATGAGTCCTTCTCCCGTAAACTCCGTACAAAGCTGCCGCATCCTGCTGTTCATCAGAATGGGCATTCCTCTGTCTGTACTGAAGCAGACACCGTCCGGCAAAAGGTCAATACTTTCTTTTATGGATCTTGTAGTAATCATATCCCTGCTCTTTTTATATAGAAACGACCACTGGAAAATACCGGTCAGAACTGAAACCGCAAGTACGGAAAGCACTATGCCCGCCGGTCCATGACCTGCCACACGGGCAAGAGGGGTCCCTTTTTTTTCTGTTGTCATTACCACCGTAACATCGCTGACAGCCTGTAAAAAAAGAATCTGTACCGAAAGAAACAGAAAGGTAAAAGCTAGTATTTTTTTAGAAAGACGCAACGAACAGGCCCTCACAAACATCCATGCCGAAGCCGTTACGAGAAGCATTTGTACTATACCTGCAAAGGTCTGTATTTTTCCGGATAACATACCATATTCCATACTTCAGGCACCTCCCACCGGCATTCGTACATACACATAGGCATTCTCCGTCTGCCCCAGATTGTTGTTTTCTGTTTCCATGGAAAACTCTGCATTAAGCTGCCTGCGTTTTTCCGGTTCGTAATCCCCGGGAAGAAGTGCCGAGGGGGTGGCCAGCTCTATCCGCATCACAAAATCATCCCGGTAAAAACCAAGTCTTAAGAAAACCGCACTGAGCCCCGGCATTGCCGCTTCTGTGATTTCTTCAAAAGCACGGTACAGGAAAAGTATTTTTTCTGCTTCCGTTTCTATACCGCAGTCTCCCTCATACTCCCCGTAAGCAGCCCTGTCCGCCAGCGCAATGTAGCTTAACGATTCCTTCACGGATACCCAGAGCTCCATTGCGGAGAGAAAGGCTTTTTCAGAAGATAAAAGCAGCAGATTGGAACGTCTTTTTATATAAACCTGCAAAATGGCAGCTTCTTTCATCCGTTTCTGAAACGCCGGCTCGTCCTCCGGCGGAGATGACAAAATTCCGGAAAGAGCTTCCAGCTGCGGCGCAACATCCTCCGAAATACCATTGTACAGCCTTGCCTGTTCCGCAATCCGGCTTCTCTTTTCGGAAAGCTCGTTTTCCGCCTCTAAAATGGCATTTTCTTCCGCAATAACGTCTCCCAGTCCCATAAGCTCACTGTTTATCTGATTGATTTCCGTTATATCCTTAAACCAGAAGCTGTAGCCTCCGGCTATCCGGCTGCTTCTCAGTACCAGATTTTCATTTTCCGTAAAAACCTCCTGCTTTTCCGAAAGCACTACTTCATTCAGTGTAACCGGCAGTCCCTTTTCCGACTGGTATACAATTCTTCCGTTTTTATCCATGATACCGAATTTCAGGTCAGATACCTTCCACAGGTTTTCATAGCAGTCATTGGACGGAAACAGATGCGCCTGTATCAGCCCCTCCAGAAAGGCTGGGAAAATAAAAGCAATCATTTCCGCAAACTTATACAATCTCTGAAATAAAGCTCCCGGAAAAAAGAGATAGCAGACGGTATACGCCATGCCCAGCACAAGAGGAAGAACCGGCATCCAGATTTTTCTGCGATACTCGGCTATTACACATCTTTTAAACGTAACCGTCAGAATGGTGATAAGAACCACCGCGACCCAGATACATTCCGCCAGATACACCGGCCCGTACCGGTAAGGCACATCGTCCCAGAGACGGATGCCGCCGGGAAACAGGAATGCCTTCTGGTGAAAATCATTGGTAAGAAATAACACGGAAAGCAGGGTTGCCGGAATATATAAGAGAAACCATTTCCGGCTTATGGTATATCCGTAAGGACGACCTGTATAAAGCACGGCAAACAGAAGAAACAACGGAAGAAAGCTCATGGAAATATAGTAGGCATACCAGGAAAGCCTTGCCAGCAGATGCCCATCGGAGAGAAATATAAATTTAACCGTCCGTAAGATCATAAGCAGAAGAATCAGAAGGGAAACCGCAGTAATATACCTGCCGACAGAACCGACTGCAATTCTCTGACGGGTTCTGTCCGTCCAGATGGCAAGCGAAAATACAAACAACACAAAAACAACGGCATTATCCGAACAATTCGGATTTATGGGTCTTAAAAGCCGCACTACACCTACCATTAAAAAAAGCAGTACACAAATGAAATTCCAGATTAGCGATTGTCTGTTATTCTGCACCCTACTCTCCTGTTCTCTCCGCCTTGCCGCTCTGCCTTCGTTCCTCTTTTTTTCGATAAAGAAACTGATATGCAGGGCCGAAATAACGGTTAATCTGCGCTCCTATCAAAATAATATAAATGCCGAAATACAGCCACATCATCAGAATGATTATCATGGACAGACTTCCATAGGTATCAAAAGCATGCCCGTTTCCCACATACAGGGAAAAGCCCCAGGAAAAAACGCCCCATACAACGGCCGAAAACGCCGCACCCGGCAGCTGCATGCGCAGCTTCATTTTTTTATTGGGTACAAAGGTATAAATCATGGTAAAGAAAATTGTCATGACCGCCCACACCGCAACAAAACGCAGATGCAGAAGAAACTCAAACAAATCCACCGTCCGTGGAAACTGGCTGACTATGTAATTTACCAGAACCTTGCCGAAAACGTTGATAAGCAGGGACAGAATAACCGCCGCCAGCATAATCAGCGTGTAAAAGCTGCTCATCACCCGGAGCAGGACGTAATTACGTTTTTCGTTTACTTCATTGATTTCATTTAATCCTCTTGTCAGAGCCAGCACTCCCTTTCCTGCTGTCCACCAGGTCACAACTGCCGCTACGGAAAGAACACCTGCCGAGGACTCATACACATCGGATATGACCTGCACTAAAAGAGGTCTTAAAACCTCCGGTATCATATCTCCCAGAAAGCTGATCAGATTGCTTTTGGTTAACGGAGTATAGGGGATCGCCGTACAAAGCAGCATCAGCATGGGAATCAGCGACAAAAAAATAAAGAAGGCCACACTGGACGCATAGGCACTGATATTTTTCCGGTTCATTTTTATTCGGAAATCATCCGCAATGAGTAAAAGTTTCTTCCACATATTTATTCATACACCTTTTCTATGTTTCCGTTCTTACATTTTCTATCTTACAGTCCCTGTAGAAAAATAATAAAATATCGGCTGTGGTATACCCTTTTTCCGCCATATGTCTCGCTGCATTCTGGGACATTCCCGCTCCGTGACCGTAACCGCCGCCGTATAGCTTATATCCTATCATATTTTCGCCTTCTTTTACAGACTCAATCTCAAAAAATGCGCTGGGCAGCAGCATTTTCAATTCCACCTTGCTGCCGTCCTGCCTTACCGCCGTCACACCACCCGCACACAGAACCGCACGGATGTTGTACTGGGACAGAACCGTCACCGTCTTCTTTTCCCCTTTAATCACAAGACTTTCCGCAATGCCGCCGTCCCCTCTTTTCCCGATACAGATGTCCGTTATCCTGCCGATGTCTTCCCATTCCCCGGCAGCTTCTGCGTTGCCGCCCGCATTTCCCGCGTTGCTGTCCGTATTTTCCGCGTTGCCGCCGACAGGCTCCGTCTTGTTGCCGCTTTTCTCCACAAGTATCCGGTCCGGCTCTGCTTCCTGCCTCTCCTTTAAGACTTTCTGCAGGCTTTCCGCATCTATGCTTTCCACCGTGATGCTCCACCGGTACCAGGGCTCCTGCCGTTCAAAATCCGTTTCCGGCGGATTATGTAAAAATTCATGAAAGTAATCACCCCGGCACATATCCTGCGCCGTAAAATATCCTGTTCCCGGAAGTCCTGCATTATCTCCTTCCTGCTTTCCTGTTCCCGGAATTTCCGCACTATCTTCTTCCTGCTTTTCTGTTCCCGGAATTTCCGCACTATTCTGTTCCTGCTGCATGGCGGATTCACTGATGGAGACCGCCGTCAGGTAGCTCACCTTTTTTTCCTCGCCCGGGTTCCAGACACGTTCATTCGCTCCAAATCCGCAGGAGGTAGAGTAATAATAAGTATCCACCAATTCCCCGTTTAGCCGTACCACTTCTCCCTTTGTTTCCTGCACCGCCTGTATGGCTTCCTCTTTTTCTGCGGTATTGTTATAAACCTGATAACCGGTGCTGTCGTCCACATGGGCACCGTACTCTCCATATCCCGGACTCTCCAGATGGGCATAGACATAGGTTCTCGCACAGATTGCCTGTGCTTTCAGGGCTTCCATCGGATACGATACCGGCATTTCACTTGGCACCACGCCATAGAGATATTCCTCTACGGGAAGTTCATTGATTACCACAAAGCCCTGTCCGGTCTTTCGGATTTCCATACTCCCCCGGTAGGCTGGTGTGCCCTGGCTGCGGTTTACGGAAAGCAGACTTATCTTTCCACCGTCCTCTGCCGGGCTAAGCACAATACGCGCACATTCCGTAAACCATGCACTATTTCCGTCCAGCAAAAGTTCTTCTCCCCCCGCATGCTTTTCCGCAAGTTCCCCGTCCAGCCCATAATGCAGTTCCCATTCCGTATCACAGGAAAGCTTTACCTCTTTGTGAAAAATCCCCTGATAGTCACTGTTTTGTATCAGCACACGGATAGTTTCTTCTCCGGTATAGACTACCGGCGCCTTTTGCACCAGAGCATTTCCACCGCTGACGGAATTTTCCGCCTCCTCGTCTTTCGCCCCTTCTGCAGGGTACACTCCGTTTTTCGCATTTTGCTGTTTTGCTGTGCTGCAGCTATTCACGCAGCTTATCCCCAAAAGCAGCAGAATACCTATAATAATCAGAACGGCTTTCTTATGTATACGCTCCGTTTTCCCCATTTAACCACGCTTCCCCTTCCCTTACGTGTTTTTTAACACTGTTTGCCTTTTGGCACGTAGACTTTCTCCCTTTCTTACGTGCCTTTTAATGCTTTTTGCTCTCCGGCACGTAGACTTTCTCCCTTTCTTACGTGCCTTTTAATGCTTTTTGCTCTCCGG
>ERZ1034691.229-NODE-229-length-44767-cov-17.600174_pt1 | contig 44767 bp, 75 predicted proteins | sample MGYA00520638_ERZ1034691 | MGnify/ENA primary metagenome ERZ1034691 (study PRJEB33766, sample SAMN09781763) | gut metagenome | biome: gut microbiome | host: Homo sapiens | place: Madagascar | study: EMG produced TPA metagenomics assembly of the PRJNA485056 data... | reverse complement strand
CCCGGAGCTGCCAATCTTGGCGCAGTCCCCGGAGCTGCCAATCTGGGCGGAGTACCCGGAGCTGCCAATCCGGGCGCAGTCCCCGGAGCTGCCAATCCGGGCGGAGTACCCGGAATCAACGTTTTCACCCGGCATCTCGGCAATAGTCTTTTCCAGCACAAAATCCACACATGCCTTGATAAATCCGGACAGTCCCAGTTTTACGCCGATTTTCAGTTTTCGGGAGCAGAATTTTTTCTTATCATCCGTCTTCGGCTCGTCCAGCGCTTCAACCTCCGTGAACTCGTTCGGCGTGCCATCAGGGCGAATCAAATCATAGTAATCCAGCACGTCAAAGGGGTTTTCGTAAAAGTGCATTCCCTTTTCACGGATTTTCGCTTCCGGTTCCTCGAAAACGGTATTTTCCCGGTACTGCTTATCTTTGCAGATCAAGCCGGGGTTGAATCCTTTGTAACCTTTCATTTTGCATTTCCTTTCTTCCCGCATTTATTTCCCCGCGGCACCTTCCCCCACCTGGGCGGTGTGCAATTCCGCTTCACCGGCTTGAAACATCCGTACATTTTCGCCTTGCTCATTGAAAATCCTCCATACTTGTCTGCCCCGGTAGCACATCGTACTCCATCCACCAGCGGAATACATCTTCTGCGGTCGTTCCCATTCTCCACGACCCGTCCAGTTTACCACGCCGCTTTCGTCCTTCCAGCATCCGGTCAAAGGTGTTCAGGTATAGCTGTTTGTACTTTGGGAATCTTTCAAACTCCGCTTCCCGGCTTTTTCTTTTCGCCATAGGGCAGCCGATACACCCAACCCGGCATTGCCCCTCGGCGTATAGCGGGTTCATGGGGCATTGGGCATCTTCCAGGAAGCCGTACACATCCTTGTCCATCCAGTCGATAATCGGGTTTACAACTCGTTTCGCTTTCAGACGACAGTTTTCAAAAAGCATTCGCTTTTCGTCATTGTCGTTAGCAAGAATGATGTTTTTATCCTTGGTTGCACCCAGTTTTTCATAGATTCCACGATTGTTTTTTCGGGATGCAGATTCAGCCCAGCGGACACCGGTGCAGATGAACCGCCCTGCGCCCCATGTTTCTTTCAGAACGGCACAGCAGTACCGCACAAGCCGGGTAGGGGGCATAAGTTTTTGGGGAATCAGGCTCCACATGGACACTCGCTGCCCCTTGTAAACTGGCATGTTCACGGTGCATTTGTACCCCTTTTCCTCCAACCGTTTGAACTCACTTCTGACAAACCGCACCGTTTCCGGGGCATCAGCCGTGGTGTGGCTGTGCTGGAACTCGCAGGGGATGCCGGAGCGAACCGCAAGCTCGGTGATGACCCCGGAATCTTTGCCGCCGGAAATGCAGATCACCAAAGGCTGCTGATACGCCATGAGCGACATATCAGAGGCGGCTTTCAGTCGTTCGATTGCCATCTGCTCCAAGTCATTCATTCTCGATAGCAATCCCCTCTCTCACCAAATCCGGGTGTTCATACCGAAAAAATTGGCGTTGTTTTTTGTGGTTTCCAACTGATTTCATGATGTTTTCGTTCCAATTCGCTACGAAATACGTTTCCCATGCCTTGCAGCCGTCCCCGTTGGTTGGGCAATCGTCCCGCGTGCAGTTCCTGCAAAAGGGGCTTTCCGAATCGATGTACTGGCCGGGTTTTTCTCTCATAACGCGTCCCTTCTTTCATCTGCGCCCGCCGCCAGAACCTGCCGTATGGCTTCCAGCTCAGCGTCCCCCAGCTCGCCGGACGCTCCCTTAGGAATATCAGGCTTCCCATAGCGCCTAACCGGTGGTGCTGACCCAGCGCCGCCCCTGTCCTGCTCTTTGGCAAGCCAGCCGTTGATAAATCGCTGTACTCCGCCCTTGGTTTTCCGCTTGGATGGGTTGGCGTCACACCACCCGGCCATTTTCCGAAGCTCTGCCAGGATATCAACGGCGGGGTAGAGTTCTGCCCATTTGTCCACGTCAGCCTGAAAAACAGGGTAAAGGGATTTATCATTCAGCATGATCTGGCACACCGGCGGCGTGGAGGCGGTGTCCGGCTCCGCGCCTATACTCTCCTTTACTCTACTTTTCTCTACTCTACTCTCCTCTACTCTACTATGTCTTCGGATGTCAGCATTTTTTGATAAAATGTTGACATTTCTGCTTGAAATGTTTACATTGGGGCAAATTTGGGCGCACTCGACCAGAAGGATGTTGTAATCGACTTCAAGACTTTTACGGCGGCTGACTGCCTCGAAGTACCGCTTCTGAATTCCCCGTGAAGTCAGAACGTGATACTTGTCATATATCTCTTTGTCGAACATCCCTCGTCTGATAGAAGCCTCTATTATTTCGGAAACGGCGCTCCCACCCAGCCCGCACCTTCGGGCGAACAAAAGCGCAACCTCCTCTGTCCATTCAATGTAATAACCCTCCTTGCCGTATATCTCTTGCAGCAAGTGAACGATTACACCAAATCCTGTCAAGCCATATTCTGCTTCTATCAGTTCAAATTTCTTGTCCAAGCAAACATCAAGCGGAAAGAAATCAAGTCCGCTTTTGATTGCCATGTGCTACCTCACTCCGGTTGTGTGTTCCAGCGAATACCGCGCGAAGCACGTCCGTTCCCCGTACCGGTTCTTCCCGGTGACGGTTTCGCTCTTGATGGGAACGCCTTGCGCTTTCAAGTCCCAGATTCTAGCGCCCAGCCTGTAGCAGCCGTACTCGGTAACGGCCTCGGCCTGAGTGATACTTCCATAGTCCTGCAAATGCCGCAGGATACGCTCACACTGTGTCACGGTGTGCCTCCTCTCCGGTGAGACGAACCGCCACGCATGGGCGGGTGCCGTACCGCTTGCAGACTGTGGCATCTGTGATAGCGGCATCATCCTTGTAGGCGATACCGTTCAGGGCATCACACACGATCTTGCCTATGTTGTCCCAGTCGGGTTTCACCATTGGCAGAATCTGATTGTCAATCGCTTCGGCCTGCTTGCGCTTGCTCCACGAATGGGGAACGGGGTAGATTGCCGCAATGTCGACCCGGATAGTGCCGGTGAACTTTGCCCCGTGGGCTTCGCACTGGTATGCCCATGCCACCAGCTTTTCATAGTCCTTCGTTTTCTTTGGGGTGTATGTCGCACCGTTCTGGGTGAAGCGTGGGCGCTCCTTCCCTTGCGGAACGCCGGGAATCGTAAATTCAATCGTCACGTTTTCGCTCCTTCCTTTTGGAGTTGGCGGTTTCGCCTCCCACCGCCAAGGAAAAATGCAAACTGTACTGTCAATCTTTTTGATGAAAGATTGATTTTTCCGGCCTAGAACGGCAATTGCTCGTCCTCTCCTTCCAACTCTACGAAGTTCGCCGCAGGGGCGGGAGCCTGATACGCCTGTGTGCTGTATCCGTTGCCAGCCCCAGAGCTGGCCTGAGTGCCGCTTTCCTTGCTGCCGCAGAAATAGATGTTGTTTACTAGAATCTCCGCCTGACGGCGCTTCTGGCCGTTCTTGTCGGTATACTGCCGGATTTGCAATCTGCCCGTTACTATGGCCATCTGGCCTTTGCGGAAATACTTGGCGGCGTTCTCCCCGGCGGCTCCAAAGGCGGTGCAGTCCAGGAAATCCACTTCTTTCTCGCCGGTCTGCTGGTTCTTGAAATCCCGGTCAACTGCCAAGGTGAAGCTGGTAGCAGCCTTGCCGGAATTGGTTCTGCGAAGCTCCGGGTCTCGCACCATGCGCCCGGCAATGGTGATGGTGTTAAGCATTCTCCGGTACCTCCTGAGAAATCACCTCGCCGGTGTCCTGGTCAACGTCGATGTACTCGGTCATGTCCGGGATATCTGTCATGTCGGAGGAAATATCCGTCTTTGTGGTGCCGTCCTGAGCCATACCGCGCACAAAGTCGGATTTCAGCGGGGCGTATTTCAGCACCTTTTTCAGAACGGTTTTCTTTGCCATCTCGTCAAAATTGGTCTGCCACGGGCCATTCCCGAAGCTCTTAGAAAACCTTCTCGCGTGCTCGGTAACTTCCTCGATGCTCATAACCTGAAATCCGTAGCCTCCGTCCTTGGTTTTGAACATGGCGTAGTAGGCAATTGGCTTGCCACGGTTGCTCTTGGCGGGGACGTGCCGCAGCTTCGGGTCAAGGCCAAGGGCATACTCAAACTCGTCGTTTTCGTATACGGTGTGCGCCTGAATGATGGAAACCTCACCGGAACGGTAGGCCAGATCAATAAGCCCCTTATAGCCAAGCTGGAATTGGCACTCCATCTGGCCGTGATTTCGGAAGGGAATCAGGTAAGCCTGCCCAAGAGGGGTATTCGGCTCCAAGCCCAACTGTGCGGCGGTCATCATTGCGCCAAGGAAAGACTGAGGGGTGCATTCCTTGAGCTTCGGGTTGGCGCTCAGTGCCGACAGGGTAATGCGGCTGAACCGCTCCGGGGTCATCACGCTGGGCAGTGCCGCCTGAATGGCGGGCTTCATCACCTCGATATAATCCTGAATGCTGCTGGGGTTTTTCTTTTTCGCTACCGCCTGAGTAGAAGCGGCGGCATTCTGAATCACGTTTGCCATTTTTATTCTTCCTCCTCGATAACTTTCATTTCTTTCTGCTTGTAGCACATGTGCGCCGCGTAGCTGATGGACTGCATGAGGTCAAGCTCCCGCGCCCCGCGGATGCTGCTCCATGCGTGAATGATTTCTTCCCCGTTGAAAAGGACCGCGAACCGTACCTTTTTGGGGCAGACGTCCAGTTTTACGGAGTATCCGATGGTTCCACAGCCCGAAACGGCTTCCGCCTCCGCTTTTTGAGGGGGGGTAACTGCCCGCTTTTTCAGCAGGTCACCTTCCGATACGCCGAGTAGCACACACATCCTGCGGAACGCATATTCCGGAATCCGCCCTTTATTGACTGCGTAGCTGAGATAGCTGGGGCAGCGCCCGATTTCCTCGGAGAGAACTGCCAACGTCTTTCCGGAATCATACACGGCTTCTCTTGTAACGGAAGTGTCGATTTCTACCATATTTGTTTTTCCCATTATTGTTCATCCTTTTTGAACCGGAAAGTTCTGCTTTCCGAATATTTGAAATAGTTCTGTGGGATTTCTCCATGGTCTTTCTCCCACTTCTTTCTATCGAACGTGGAGCGTTTCTGCGTCTTCCATGTGACGCTGTAACTCCCGTATCCGCCCCGCTCGGCGGTTCCCATGGCCTCCATGATACGCGCCTGAGCGGTTGCTTTCTTTTCTTCCAGCGCCTTGATCTGCTGGCTGCATTCGTCCATGATCGCCAAGTCAACGGCGCAGCCGGTCAAATCCATTTCGGTGTCTGGATCGCTGGCCGGGAACTCTGCGTTCAGGGCGTCAATGGTGGAATCCATGCCGTCAATTGCCGGGGGTGTTTCGCTCTGAACGTTCTCCCAGAAGCTTTCCTCCGCCTCTTTCAGGGCTTCCAGCTCTGCCTCGTCCCGCTCGATGACGAACACCTTGAAGTCAATGCCCAGAACCAGAACCGCCAGATACCAGCGATCAAGGCCGGACACAAGAAGGTAATGGCAGCACTGCGCGTAGTAAGTAGCCGGGAACTCACCGTTCTTGAATTTGCTCAAGTGGAGCGCATTCGTGGTCTTGATCTCTAATCCTGCCCGTTCCCCAATGACCAGCCGGTCGTAGTTGGCGTGGGCGTATGGCATATCGTCCCGGAATACGGTGTAGTTCTCCCGGCGCACCTTTTTCCCGGTAGCTTCGGTGAACCGCTTTGCTACGTATTCCTCCAAGTCCGTGCCGAGACGTACCGCCTCTTTCTGGGAAATATCCTCCGGGATGACCTTCCCGGTTTTCTCCGCCCACAGGGCATACGGTGACTTGTAGGGGTTCAGCCCAAGAATGGCGGCGGCATCCGAACCACCAATGGTGGTAGAGCGTAGCGCTGTCCACTCCTCTTTGCTCATGGTCGCGGTTGGAATTTTCCGTATCATTCCTCCACCTCCGCTTCCTCGTTGAACTCCGTCATGGAATCGATGCAATCCAGACAGTAGAACTCATCATGCGCCGGGATATATACCAGTTTGCTGTCTGTGATGGGGTATCCGCACCTGGCACACTTCGGGAGCACCGCTTCCCGCCAGTCAGCACCCGCCGCCAACTGTTCAGCCTGTCGCCACGGCTCCATGCTATCAAAAACGTCCATTGACTTTCCTTTCTCCATTTGATATACTGTAAATGCGACTATGTTCGTTATCTCTGTGTCTTGCCGTCCCCGGTGCTGTAACATCGGGGGCGGCTTTTTATCGCCCTCTGATGCAACGTCCGATACCGGCACCCATCAGGATAGCGCACACCCACATTGCCGGAACTGCCGCCCTGTCTGCCAGCAAATCCGCCTGCTGCCACCAGAAAAGCACCAGATTCAGCCCCGCATAGGGGAGCACACGGAAAACGCATTGCTTAATATTGAACGGCTTCCGGTTCTCCGGCACCGGCTCCCACCGGGCATCCACGGGCTTATTTCTGCTTGCCATATCGTTCACCTCCTGTCGTGGTTTTTGTGGACTACATCGAAAAGCTCCACGTTCTCATCGTCAAACGCCTTGCTTTCCTTCGATTCCATCAAAAGGGATTCCCGCAGATGCTCATTTTCCCGGCGCAGGCGGCGGTTCATCTCCGCCATGGTTCGAAGCTGGGTCGTTTCGTTGGGTGTCATTTGGCGTTCTCCTTGTAGGGACGGACACACTCCATACGAACATACTGCCCCCACCCCTCTCTATTTTTGAACCAGCCCTCCCCCTTGCTGGATATTTCCGGATTAACCAGCGTTACGATTTCGCCGATTTTGAAATAGTGGTGGCATTCCCCGAAAGGGCGATTTCCGGTAATCACGAACTTATCTCCCACCTTCGGCTTGCTCTCTTTGGGCTTGTCCTCCTTGCGCTTCTTCTCAAACAGCCGCTCAACAGCGACCCTTGCGCCCTCCGCTCTGCTGTAGGTATCCTTCGGATTGCACCGGGCTTCTGCGGTCTTCACGTCCCGCCCGCCCCGTTTCAGCGTGGCCGTGGTAATCATCCCGTCAAAGCGGAGTTCCACGGTGTATTCCCGATCAGACTCTGCAAGTCCAGAAATCATGTCTTCGTACCAGGACCAGCCGCAGCCATAAAAGTCTCCGCGATCCTCTGCCATGCGGTAGAAAATTTCTCCTTTGGAGTTGACGTTGACAGACGTGATCGTCATGGTCTCCCCCAGCCACTTGTTCATAACGCCGTTCCAGCGCGCCAACCGGGGCGTGCTCACAATCCGCACCTTATCCCCAACTTTGTATTTCGCCATAAATAACTCCTTTCAATTTCGGCATTCTGCCGTAGATTTCAAATCACTGCCATTCCCTCGCAAACGCCCGTATCTCCTTATCAGAATACCCAAGGGTTTTCAGGATCACCGCCGGGTTTGGGTGGAGGGTGGTCACCAGCTTTCGCATGGTGCTTACCCGCATTTCGGTTTTCCCTTTTTGATAATTCAGCAGATTTTGGTACCCCTCGCCGATTCTTTTCCCAAGCGCCGACGCATTATCGCTCTGAATCCCCGCCAGGGGACAGCAGCGGTCGATTTCCTTCCAAAAATCTTCCACTGCGTAGCGCTCGGCATACTGCCGGATTCTTGGCATTTAAGCTCCCTCCTTGTCCTTGGACTTGTCGGCCTCGGCCAGCTCCATACCCACGGCCAGACCGGCGGCGTAGGTTTCGGCCAGCCTTGCGGCGATTTCCCGCTTGTCCACCGGGATGCTGTTCAGGGCCTTTGCCGCGCTCTCAGCGCACCGTTTGATTTCATCAGGCATTTTCATTTCCTCCTTTACTTATTTTTTCTTTTGGTTCTTCCATGCCGAATACCAGTTCCCCGACGATCATGCCGCACCGGGCGACGAGCAAGAACACGAAAAAGCTGATTAAAATGTACGCCGTTGCTGCTCACCTCCTGTTGAAAATCGGCGTTTGCCGTGCTACAATCCCCTTGAAAGGGGGTGACTTCATGATAAAATCCGAAAGGGAATTTACCAGAGAAATGCGGAAAACGATATTGCGCGTAGCCAATGGCCAAAGCCCGTTTCACAATCCCGCAACCGATGACGATTCAGAAGTAATTGCGGAGTGCATCAACCACGGTTATTTGCTATCGAATCATCCGCTGGAAAATGGCGCCGTGTTGCGGACGATGGATGGGAAAGCCCATCCGGACGTCAACACAACTGTTATCCCGTTAAAGGGGCTGGCATTTCTGAAACCAGATCGGACACGGACATATGCCAGAGTCTCTTTGTGGCTGTCCATTGCCGCGCTTTTGGTTTCTATCCTGTCAAACTTGCCAGAAATTTTTGAAAGTGTTCGGATGCTAATAGATTTATTAAAATCGATAGCACAGACAGGATAATTGACGCCACGATCATTTTCTGGGTGCTGTCCACCGACTGCTCACTCCCTCCCGTTATCTGGTTTGCTAGGCTTGTTTCCCTCGCCTTGTGAGGTTAGTATACCACGCTATGCTAGGTTTGTCAAGTATTATTTTTTATATTTTCCTTGACAAAGTGAGGTTTTTATGGTATCCTTTTACCAGAGGGAGGTGATACCAATGACAACTATAGGCGAACAAATTCGTGATGCAAGAAAAGCTCTTTCGCTTACACAGAAGGAATTCTCCGCCGCTCTTGGGATGTCGGAAAACTATATATGGCAAATCGAAAAAGGCCAGCGGGAACCCAGTGACCGTACGATTAAGGATATCTGCCGCATCTTTGGCGTAAATGAAATCTGGCTCCGAACCGGTGTCGGCGAACCTTTTACGCCGCTTTCCAGATCGGAGGAACTGGCCGCAATCTTCGAGCGGATGGAAGTCGGAGACGATGCAAAGTCCCGGCTTATCCGGGCAATGGCACGAATGCCGGATGAAGCGTTCCCGCCCTTCGTTAAATTCGTGGAACAGCTATATAAGAATTTCACGGAGGAATAAAAATACCGGGAACCGCAGTCAAACGCAGTTCCCGGTATTTTCACTTTGTGCTACTGGCAACCAGTGCTTTGATGTACAATGCTTTCAGCCGTTCCAGCGGTATTTCATCCAACAGCTTCATGAGTTCCCTTTTCAGTATTTCGCGGTCGTCCTTCATGCTTTCTCCCTCCATTGTGTATTTATAAACGTTTGTTTGATTACGTAGCGTATAATAGCACGTCATGTGTCCAATAAACTGGACTAATTAGAAATTTGCACAAAAATTTTTCTTTTCGTTGAAATTATTTTCCGAACGTGGTATTATTTTCCTGTAGAATTGTCCAGTTTGGCGCTGATATAAATAGTTGGAAAGGACGTATGACGCATGAAAGGATATGAATTGGAAAGCTATTCCGAACAAACATTTGAAAGCATAAAGCACATTGACGAATATGGCCAGGAATATTGGCTTGCCAGAGAACTTGCGCGAGTTCTTCAATATGCGGACTGGAGAAACTTTGAAAATATTCTCTTTAAGGCGATGGACGCCTGCAAGAACAGTGGAATTTCTATCGAAGACAATTTCGGCGAAGTTACCAGTTTCACAAAAATGAACACCGGAAGTGTCCGTAAAATTAGTGATTATGCACTAACTCGCTATGCGTGTTACCTGATTGTGATGAACGGCGACCCCTCTAAACCCGTAATAGCTGTCGGTCAGACATATTTTGCGGTAAAAACGCGTCAGCAGGAATTGATTGACAACTACGATCAGCTTTCCGAAGATCAGAAACGATTGGCAATTCGTGATGAAATGACCGCTCACAACAAGTCTCTTGCGGAAGCGGCACAAATGGCCGGAATTGAAGATCCACGGGACTACGCAATATTTCAAAACAAGGGCTATCAGGGGCTATACGGCGGACTGGGAATGAAGGAGATTCACGCACGAAAAGGCTTAAAAAAGAGCCAGAGAATACTGGATCACATGGGAAGCACTGAACTTGCAGCAAATCTCTTCCGCGCCACCCAGACGGACGAAAAGCTTCGCCGCGAAGGCATTCGCGGCAAGCAAGCTGCAAACAATACGCACTATGAAGTTGGGAGGAAGGTGCGTCAGACCATAAAAGATTTGGGTGGCACCATGCCGGAAGACCTGCCTACGCCGGAAAAGAGCATTGCACAAATTGAGCGTGAGCAAAAGAAGCTGAAAGGCGAACGCGAGTAAATCTTCCGCCAGAATCCAGGATTGCCCCGCCACCCGTGCCACAAGGTGACGGGGCTTTGCCGCCGGAATGGTGTGTCCCTTACCGGTTGCACCTTTACCATAGTCTCTACCACTGTAAAAGTAAACGCGCAAATCGTACAATCCGTTTACACGGCGTAGATTTCGTGTACCAAAATGAAAGGAGCGAGTTGTTTTGCCCACGGAGGAACGTATTTTGGCGCTGCATGAGCAAAGCCTGACGTTGGTGGAAAAAATCAAGGCCGCCAAGCAGCAGCAAGGCAAAACCATCCAGCAACTGGCCGACGAGACCGGGATACCGCGAACAACCCTAAACCGTTTCTTTGCCGGTACGCTGATGAACCCGGGCTTCATGGATGTGTGCTCCCTATGCGCAAGCCTGGAATTATCCGCAGACGAGCTTATCGGGCTTTCCCCGCAGAAAAGCGACGATTCCGTTACCGTGGATTTTTTGCAGCTGGAACTCAATCACAAGGATGAAATGCTGCAAGAAAAGGACAACGCAATATCCCGCCTTCTTGATCGGAGCCGGATACAGGAGGCGGGAATATCTGCCCGGGATACCAGAATCCGCAAGCAAAGCGAAGCCCTTACGAAAAAAGACAGTGCGCTTGCATCCGCGCAAAAGGAAGATAAGCCCTTAATTTACGGGCAGTGCGCATTAAACATTCTGCTGACGGCGGTGCTCGTGGTCTATATGGTGCTGGATGCCCGGAACCCGGAAATGGGGCTGATTCGCTCCGAAAAGATTTCTGCGGTAATTTTATTTGGCGCGGCAGGAATCGCCGCTGTTTTTATGCTCACGGCATTTTTGATTTTCCACAAGGGAGGTGAACGGGATGGCAAAAAGGAAAAAGGAGCCGGAAATCAGGCTCCCAAAAATTAAGCAGCTACCATCAGGGGCGTGGCACACACGTGTATTGATAGAGAATCGCCGCGTATCCATTACGAAAGATACATATGATGAATGCGTGGCCGAATATCTCGCCTTGAAAAACGGCGTTATCGAAGCGAAGGCCGCGCCCGGTAAGCGGGGGAAGACGCTGGGGGACGCGCTTGATAAATATATATCCGCCCGGAAGGGATTCAAGTCGCCGTCAACGATTTATGCGTATGAATCCTACCGAAAGCAACGCTTCCAAAGCATGATGGCGGCTGACGTATACACCACCACTGACGAGCAGTGGCAAGCCGCCATCCGCAGGGAAGCGAAATCACTGTCCCCGAAATATATCAAAAATGTGTGGATGCTGATCTCCGCCGCGATATTCGAGGAAACCGGACGCAGGCCGCGGGTGACCCTGCCGGAAAAGGAATACAACGAAAAGCCGTTCCTCGACCCAGACCAGATACCGGTGTTTGTAAACGCCATAAAGGGCGAACCGATAGAAATAGCCGCTCTGCTGGAACTGTCCAGTTTGCGCCGGTCTGAAATGCTTGCGCTGACGTGGGACAACGTTGACCTCGAAAACGAGATCATATACGTTCGCGGGGCAAGAGTGGCCGGAGACGGCGGCAAACTGGTTCACAAGAAGCAGAACAAAAACGATTCTTCCCGGCGCGTCGTGCCAATCATCGAACCGCTGATGGAGGCGTTGAAACTGGTTGATCACAGAGAGGGATATGTTGTCAACCTGACCGGCGGCTGGGTGGGGACGAGGATAAACGAAATCTGTTCGGCAAATGGATTACCAAAAGTTGGAAATCACGGATTGCGGCACAGCTTCGCATCTCTGGCTTACCATCTCCAAATCCCGGAAAAGATAGCTATGGAAATCGGCGGCTGGGCAGATGACGGGACGATGCACAAAATTTACACGCACTTAGCGCAGAAGGATATTGCCAAAAGAGCGCAGGACTTTCGGAACTTTTTCTCGTCCAGCCCATCGGCGAACGGTAAAATTGGCAACAAAATTGGAAACGGAAAATAGAATCCATTAGAGTCGCAACATGTTTAAGAAATAATGCGATGGGTTCGATTCCCGTACGGGTCACCATGCAGAAAAAGCCCTAGAAACTTATTCTAGGGCTTTTTTATTGCTTTATCAGCTATATTCCCACGTTCTCCGAACTATTCTACGTGAAAATATTACCACAGATTTTAATATTTTTCCGCGTGTGGTACGTTTTTATGGTGCAAATTGGCAACGGATTGGCAACGGAATTGCCACGCTTACCGCTTGTACATCCCCTGCACCACTCCGACGTTCTCCGCCCGTTCAATATCCCGCTTGTGCAGGTACTCATAGACGGCCATCATGGCCGCAGGCGGTTCGCCCTTTTGCTTGCGGTATTCCTCGATGTGGGAAACAACGGCCTTGTGCAGGGCGTTCATGTGGTTCATTTCCTCGCCGCTCAGCCTGTAAAACAGGTCTGCCAGCTCCGGGTCGTCGTGCTTGTATTCCACGGCCAGCTCTGCGTAGGTATGCGCGTCTTCCAGCTCATCCTCAATATGCTCCATCAGCAGTTTGATTTCTTTCATCTGATACCCTCCTGAATGTACGCATACAGCGTATCAATATCTTGCTTTCCCAGCTTGAGCGTAAGCCCGATTCCGGGGATTTTCACGGGCAGCGCCTCTGTCCCCATGTATGGCTTTGCGGCGTTGTACAGGGCGTCAACGTCTACCGTGCCATGCTCCATATCGTAAATACCCAGCGCCTTTACCATGGGATGATCTGCGTACTGGGCAATAATCTTCGGGAAATTTGCGGCAAGCAGCCCCCCAGCCCCGGCAACCAGAACTCTGTCCCAGCCGGAAAGACTAGGAGCAATGCTTCTGTCAATGAATCTTGCAAGCCCTGCCTGCACGTTTTCCATAGGAATCATAAATTACCTCCTTGAAAGTATGGGGCGGCGGCTGCCGCCCCAATTGTCGGGAATCAACCGTTGCAGCACCCGCCGCACTTGGGCAGGGGGTTGTACAGCGTCTGTGCCGTGGTGCCGGTTCCGGTGGTCACGTCGGCAACCTGCTTCGGATAGAAGGTCGCGTTGGCGTAAGTCACGATGGAATTGTCAGCGCAGCAGCGCCGCTCTGCCTCGATCTTGATGTCCTTGGACAGTTCGGAACGAACGCATTCCACATCCTGACGAACCAGCGCGAAGCTGTCCTCAGTTCGCTGATTGTGTACAGCCTGATCGCACAGGGTCTTGCGAATGTCCTTCAACTGCCCGTCAATGTAGGCGTACATCTCAAGGGATTTCTGATCGTTGTAGGTATTTGCCTTCAACAGCGCGATTTCGGCATCCTTGGCGGCGAGCTGCTGCTCACGATCCAGTTCATACCGACTCACGGGCATGTTCTCGCTGCACCCGCCCCAGCCGCAGCCAACCCCATAGGGCATGGCGGGCATAACGGGAGCAGTGGGAACGGCATTGCGGTTGCCGAGAGCCAGAGCGCCCAAACCGCCCGCAGCGTTCATCACGCCCAGCGCCAGACCGGCAATACCCGTACCAAGACCGGCACCGGCTACGCCTTTGCTTGCATAATCCTTTTCTACTTCCATAGTTTAGAAGTCCTCCTTCAAAATATTAGGAGGTGGCCACCTTCTGTCATTATAATAACAAAAAACCAGGCGAACGAATCATCATCGTTTCGCCTGGTTTTCGTCCGAAAATCGTCAATTTGTGGTCAAATAACTAGGTCATCCGGGAGTGTGGCACTGTACCCCTTGACTGCATCATATTTCTGCTGCAATCTTCGGACAACCCTGGTTATCGTGGCTTGGGACACATGGAGATTTTGTGATTGCCATATCTGGCTTTTCCCGGCGGCACGGGTGGTTAGGACATCCATTTCCAGTGACGTTAGATACGCCAGCCTGTCAAATTCTTTCACAACCACCCGGTTTATCCGGGATTTATCCATTTATGGCATCAGTCCTCCTTGGGGGAGCTGTAGGTTCTTGCCTGTTTGCTGTCAGCGATACCGGCGGTGGTAGGATCATTGACCACGCCCAAGATCACCAGCAGGGCAAACACAGCGTTCACCACGGCCAGCAGCTTGTCGCCGATCTCGCCCAAATCCAGCGTAAAGCCGAACAGGGCAGCTACCGTCTGCACCAGCAGAAGCAGCGCGGGAATCGCGGCCAGCCAGAAATTTTTGTTCTTGATACGGACAACCCAGTTAATCATTTTGTTTTCCTCCTTGTTCGTTAAGCGTATAAAATTTCCTTGCCGTATCTCACGGCGCATTCATGCTCGATGGTGCATCCATTGTAGTGCTGCCAATCCTTGCAGAAGTACACAACATCTGCCTCTCCCAGCAGCTTAATGGACTCTCCGAGATACCACAGAGGGGCAGCTTGGGCGGGGGCGTTTTTGAAAAAGGAATCAATAATTTCGACTTTGATTCCCTCGGCTTCAAAACGGCTTATTACCTCCGCTCTTTCTGCTTCAATTTCTTCATTGGTTTTGCCTTTCATTGGTTGGCTGATAAAAAGTTTCATGTTGCTCCTCCTTAAATTTAGCCCAGCCCAAGCCGGGCAAGAATAAACCCTACAACAGCGGCCACAACGATGTAGATGACCTTTTCCACAACGCCCTTCCACCGCTTGCCTGGTTCGGCTTTCAGCTCCTGCACGTCCGTGCAGAGGCCGTCAACCTTCGCCCCGGTGGTCTCCACCTTCTCCGCCATGACAGCGACGGATGTTGCCAGACGGTTTACTGCCTCCGTCTGCTTTTCCAGCGCTTCCAGCCGGTGGGAGTTGGATTTCCCCCGCTGCTCTACAGCGGAAATCCACTTAGTGATCTCAGCTTCTTCCATTGGCATACTCCCTTCTCAGCCGTTCCAACGGCTGTATTTCCCGTTGTCCTCGTGGATACCCCATCCGTACAGCCCCAGACCGCCCCGCCCGGGGATTTTCTCGGCCTGCACCTCCTGGGCTATGGCATAAAGCTTCTCCGGGGAGATAGCCCCTGAGAGGTCTACAGCCTGTCCCGTGGTGTGCAGGGAGTTGGATACCCCGCCCACCTCGGCATTGTGCCGCTTGCACCGAACACCGGAATTCACATTCAGGGGAACCCCTGCCCGGCGGCGTATCTCATCCGCCATGCGGACGGTTTCCTCTGCGGGTTCTGCGGGGAAGCCGTTGCAGTATTTCCCGCCGCACTGGCACCGGAATTCCTCACGGGTAAAATACCGGATATCGTCCCAAAAAGTCCCCGTTTTCGGTGCGTCGCTGCTCTCCGGCTTCTCCACCTTTACCGCCGTCCCGGCGATAGCACCGATGAGCATTTTCTGAGTAGCCGCCCCCGGAATCCCGTCCACGGTAAGCCCGTAGTCGGCCTGAAACGCCCGAATTGCTCCCTGGGTATTCCTGCCCTCGATGCCGTCAATTGTGCCTGTAGAATAGCCCAGATAGGTCAACAAGCATTGGATTTGCTTTACAGTCATACGTTCACCTCTTCCCAGCCCTGGGGGTATGCGGATGGCGACCATACATTATTGTCCAACGTGGAGCGGTACACTTTACTGCCCTCTGTGCAGCAGTCGCCCTTATTATAGGGACTGGTAGACATGGCGACGAATGGCAACGCTTTCGCTGGGTCGGTGCTCCAAGCGAACCCCCATTGTGCGGGAAGTTCTTCCGGTTCCTGGGTGTAGATAGTGCTATCATAGGGCTGCACCAGCCGCACCACACGACCAGCAGATGACCGGCACACAAACCCGGCCTTGCGCTCCAGCATGTTTTTGTTTGCGACAGCAGCCTTGAAACTGGGAATGTCGCTATCCGTCGCGTACAGTTCGGTGCCTGTCATGTCCGGGGCTTTCTCTTGTAGGGCGAGTGCGTTCGCCCGCCCCTGGGCATACATGATGCTTTTTCTTTCCTCTTGTGTCACAGACTGTCAACCCCTTTCTTGTAGGCTTCATCCAGCTCTTTAAGCTGTTCCTCGCCGCCGCTGGCTTTTATTTCCGCAATTTTTGCAAGGATAACGTTTTTGCGTTCCTCGACGGTCATGTATTATTCACCCCCAGAGCGGTTTCGATTTCAGTCAACGCAGATTCATATTCGGTATTCTTCTTCAACGCCTCTTCCAGCGGGGTGAGGATTTCCATCCCGCCCCGGTAGAATTTTCCATCGCTGTAGGTATCGCCGATAGCCACGGGGCGGTCTGCGGGATTAATGAGGGTATCGGTTTCAGGCTCGGAATCGGAGCACCACAGCATATTGGCCACGGTGCCGTTTTCGATGAGTGCCATTGATTTTGCCATTATGCAGCCCCCCTTGCATTGCGGATGATGGCTATGCCGGAACCGCCAGAAGCGTATGTTGCAGCAGAATATAAGTTACCAAGTCCACCACCGCCGCCGCCCGTGTTTGCGTCACCGTTTTTGGGTCTGGGGTCTGCACCAGCGCCGCCACCATCACCACCGCCGCCGGCACCGCCAGATGATGTTTCATTAGTCGTTATAGCCCCGCCTCCGCCACCGCCAGCGTAAAGTGTGCCATTGGCTTCCTCAAATTCTCTTGTTGTTGTTCCCTGGCCGCTACCACCATCATCACCGCCGCCGGAAGATCCGTCAGAACCGCCAGAATAACCAGCACCTCCAACTCTCCCTGAGCCGCCACCAGATCCGCCCGAACTAGGGTAGTCACCGTTTGTGCTAGTGTCACCGCCATTGGCGGTCAAGCCAAATGCAGACGTTGCGCCACCGGCGTTTGGTGGGACTCTATTACTTGTAGTGGGGGCAAGGCCGCCTGCACCAACTATGATTGGATATTCTATACCTACCTTCACGGAAACGGATTTTTGCGTCTTTGTATACCCACCACCACCGCCGCCACGTCCGCCACCGCTTGCGCCACCCCCAACGAGGAAGACGTCGATACCGTCCTCTGCACCATTGAGGTTGGTAAACGTCAGCGTGCCAGAGGTGAGGAAGCGGATTTTCCAGTTGCCCTGAGATACGGTGATAGGCTCGTCGGAATCGTTGACGATTTCATAATCGCCGGTGTAAGTAAATTCGGGGATGGTGTTAAACGAGATTGCCGTGCTGTAGTCAGTCGTAATCACAACATTCTTTTGGGCAGTCTTTCCGTCGCCGGTGATGGTAACAGTCCACGTCCCGGTTGCAAGCCCCTTGAACACCACTACACCGCTCGTACCGGAGTTCTTGGTCTTTGTCTTGCCGTCCTTAGAAACCGTCACCGTGACGTTCGCCGGGGCTGTGACGGTAAGAGTGCCGCCGGAACCGCCGCCGCTGGCACCAAATCCATATAAAGGCACTGCAATGCTCATACGTACACCTCCACCGTGATAGGAATATTCACCGTGGGCTTGTCCTCAAGGCAGGTAAACGTCAGCACGCTGCCCGACCGGGAAGCGAAGCTCACCATGCCGCAGGCCTCTTTCAGCGCGACATTGGTAGGCGTGTCGCTCCCGTACACCGGATAGGCCATAGCTTGCTTTGCGTCCGTCAGGCCTGTGATGGTCACAGACTGGACATACGGCGCACTGCCAGTCCACCCGGCAACGGTCAGCGTTGCGGAGACGGAAACCGTCTTGACGCCGTTCAGAGCCGTGTCAACGTATAATTTATTGACTGCGTCATCGTTTGCCGACGGGTCGGACAGACTCGTAATCCGACGCCCGCCCATGTCGATGACTCCGGACATGTTGATATCCCCGGTCACTTCTCCACCCGATGCCGCCAATGCGCCAACATCGGAGGCGGATAAAATGACGTTACCGCTGGAATTCGGGGCTACGCCGCAAACGGTGGATACCGCACCTGTGCCGTCAATTCCCATGCGGGAGACGGAGTAGGCATAAATCGGGGTTCCGGAATTGAACGTCATTGTAACTCGCGTCCACAGGTAAGCGCCCTGTGCTACCGTGGGAATGCTGCCTTGCCAGTTTCCGGACGGTATAACATTCCCGGATGTGCTGGCTTGATATGTTACGGACTGACTGGTCAACAGAGCCGGGTTCCCGATTTCGCCCTTTTCGCCCTTGATCTCAAACCACTGGTACTGCGTCCAATCCGTTGGGGCGGTTGCGGAATTGCCACTGTACACACCCATCCAGTTGTCAGGGAGAACACCGAAGTTGTGAGAAGCTGCCGTGGGCTTCTGCGACGCATACCGAATCCAGACGTATGCGTTGTCGCCCTTGTCACCCTTTGCGCCGTTCGTGATGGTGAACGTGCTGGTGGTGCTGTCGTTGTAGGTGATACGGTACGTGTCTACCAGACCGCTGGTGGAGATTTTGGAAACTTCGGTAATGCCTCTGCCGTTTTTAACGGGAAAATCAAAGGTCGTGGTGTCCGCCATGGTAATGCGGTATGTATCCGTCAGGCCGCTGGTAGACTGCTTCACGATGCTGCTGATACCGCCATGGCCGTCAGCGGCGGCGGTCAGCCAGTTCAGAAGAATTTGTCCCGTCAGCTTCTTTGCCGCGCTGTCCTGTTCCAGGACGAAAAGGTCAGCGGCTTTTATCTGTTCCGCTGCAATCAGCTCGGATATTGCTTTATCTGCGATAAGTCATCCCTCCTCAACGTCAGTCTCTTTTTCGGGCGCAGGAGGCGCAGACAGCGCCTGCACCACTTCTTCAATGGCCTGCATACTGCCCAGCATCCTGTCCAAGTTCTCCCGTCCTGCGACCTGAACGCCCTCAAGGGTATTCAGGACTGCCCTAAGTTTCATTACAGGGTTCATTTTTACTCCTTTCCCAGCACCACACGCACCGCGCCGGTTTCCGGTACGATAGCGATTATCTTCGTATATTGGGCGGCGTACTGCCCTTCCCACCACATTTGCACCGTCTCAGCGGGATTTGCAAATACCGTGGCAATCGTCGCCAGGGATTCCCCGAGAATACGGATGTTTATCTGCCCCGCCTGGGGGAATGGGTTGAAGTAGTCGCAGTCGAATTCTTTACCTGTTGCGGTTTTCAGTTTTTCCATGCTTAAGCCCTCGCTAATACAGTTTGTGATAATCCGTTTCCGTCCTTAATTGTTCGCCAAACTACCTCTTTGTCTTTGAAATAGAAGCTCGACGCGAATAGTATGGACGTATCAACGTAAGTTGCGGTATTCCACCCATTGAACACACCATTTGCAAAATCCGCATACCCAAGCGAGGTGTTGATACCGCCGGATACTGCGTAATTGCCGATAGAACCGCCATATATCTGCCCGCCGTAGCCGCCTGAGATACTGCCGGAAGTAATACCGCCGCCGTTGAAATACCCATCGTCGCCGCCATAGTCAATCCTACCGGCGCTGACGCTTCCTCGGAAATAGCCATTCTCCGCATACAGATTTCCGGTCGGCGTAATCTGCACGCCGTTAGCCTCAGAGCCGCACTGAATGCCGTTGACACCAATGTAAATACCCCGGCTGTTGGTGCCGTTCCAGACCTGATTGTTATAGCTTAGGTAGTCGGATTGGATATCAAGACCGCCGATTTTGCCGCTTAAGGCGATGAACTTTCCACGGACTTCTGCGCCGGACTTGGTGATCTGGAACACCGTGGTATTGTTGGCCTTGACCGTCCAGGAATCGTCAAGCAGCTCCCAACCGAATGACGAACTACTGCCGCCGGTTTTGGTAACCCGCGCGGAAATCTGGTCGCTCTGAATGTCCAGCCGCGAGGTGAGTTCGTCCCCCTGTTCGATACGGGCAGAGACTTCGGCGGAAATCTTGTCGGCCTGAATTTTCAGTTGTGCCCGGGTTTCTATAAACTGACGTTCTACCTTACGTGTTTCGTGGGATTTATAGGGAGCGGATTCGTCGATTTCCTCAGATCCGGGGGCGGAAACATCCGCGCGTATCATTTTCCCGTAGGACTTCGACACGCTGTAGATGCCGCCATAGGTTCCTTTGACCTGAACCGCGTCTCCAATCTCCGCCGCTGGGTCTAAGATTGCGCCTGTAGCCGTATACGTCTGGTAGGAATAGCCATTGATTCTGGCCAACATATCGTTTGCCATTTTCTGAGTTCCGAAAGGGTTTTCGGAGATCAGTTCCTTGCCGCTGTCTGTACCCGCCGTATACTCCACGCCGTCAGCAACCTTCAACGTGACGCGGCTGTACGCACTGAGCGGGTCTGATGTTTTCAGGCTGTCGGCGGCAGACCCGATGATGAATTTATCAAACAAGGATTCTGACACCTCCAAACGTGATCGCTCTGTTATCGCTTCCGCCAACAATCAGATAGTTGGTTTCCTTCGGAAGCCCCGTGAGCGTGACCAGCATCAATTCTCCGGTGGCCGTCATAGCCCAGGAGCCGGTGTACATTGCGCCGATGTAGCCAGCGACCTCACGGCAGCTGTACCCGGCAGGGTACGGGATTTCGTAACCAGATGTCACGATTTGATATACCCGGCTATCCAGCGAGATGCCGACTGCATCGGAAATCTCTTTCAGAACTTCAATGTCCTTTGCAGGCCAGTTAAGGGAGGATTCTGCCGGATAATCTTCTTCCAGAAGAAGCATTCCGTCGTATCCGTGGAGCGTTAGTTTTGTCCGGTCACCGATCTCTCCTTCGCTCCGTTTGTCAATGTAATACTTTCCTTGTGGCAGCCATTCAGAGGCGGCATTCTCATTTGCAGCTCTGGTATATGGCCGAAGAAGCGCACGTTTGGGGATATCACCATAGGGATGAATCATTTCAACGTTGATCTCACCGGCGCAGGTTTTTCCAACGTCAGGAGAATCGGAAAGAAGCGGTTGCTTCTGCTCCATGGATATCAGCAGTTCTTCACCGTAGCCGGTTTCAGCGCCGCCACTATCCACCAGAATGCGCACTCCGCCGAACGTGATTGCGCTTCCGCTTTTGTCAATTAGCTTCCCGGTATCACCGATGCAGAGGCGGTTTTCAAACCAGTGGTTGCCAGCTACAATGTCCCGGTATTCCTGTGATACGTTCTGCATAAGCGCCCGTCACCTCTCAATCAGGGGAAAGGTAATGCCGCTCCACCAATCGTCTTCCGGCTTCTCTATCAGGAAAGATGCAGGGTTATTGTTGGAGTACATGGTCACATTGTTGCGGTACCCGCTCATAGGGTCGTAGTAGTCCACGGTCACATATTCCGGGAGAATGGTATGCAACACGGTCATAGCTTCCTCAGCCGTTAGCGGGCGGCAGGTGATGTCCAGACGGATTTTGGTTGTCACCCGGCCACGCTGCATTGTTCCGTCCATTGTGCGCCCGGAATTGGGTGCGTCAATGTCGTTGCGCTGCCACTTTACGCCCTGTTTGGCGATGAACGGCATGAAGTCCACGCCGTTTATCTTGAGCATCATCTTCATGCCGTTTTCACTCCTTTCGTTTATCCATACATTCTTGCGTTCCTGCGCTGAGCATCCCGGACAGCCCGGTCGAAGTCATATCCGCCGCCACATCCGTTGTCCTGATTCCGCATTTCCGCGATAATCTGCTGAGCGACAGCATAGATAGCGGTAACAACGTCGTCATTGGCTTCCCGAACGCCGTAGGTGATACCATCAACGATCTGGTCATTGTTGGCAACCGCTGTCCGTCTGCCAATAGAGCCAACCATTTCTGCGCCCGCTTCACGGGCAATGAACAGCTGACCTTGGTCTACGAAACCGCCGTCGGCAAGCATCGGAATTTGAGGAACCCTAATTGTTCTCAGACCCGCAAATGGCGAATATCCGGCAATGCTGAAATTCTTCAGATCACTTAAAATACTGTTGATTCCGCCGAATATCCAGCGCAGTGCAGAATTGAGTACAGATATTACGCCATTCAGTGCCGCTTTCACTGCACCAACCATCCCGTCAAATACAGTTGATGCAGCTGCCCTCAAAGGCTTTAAAAAGCGGGTGTCAATGTAGTTGTATGCTGACAAGAATCCGTCGCGAATCTTAGCCCATGCGTCAGAAGCCCGCTTTTTGATTCCATCCCAAAGGGAGGAAAACAGATTAGAAAGCGGTTGTATAACGTTTGTATCGAACCATCCAGAAACGATACCCCAAACAATCTTGATGGTTTCCCACGTTCCGCTCACAAGCACCCCGATGTTATAGAAGACATCCTCAAATGTCTGGCTTACACTTTTCCACAGATCAGAGAACCATGTAACAGCTGGTGAAAACGTTTTGACAATGCCCGTCCAAAGTCCGGAGAAGAATCCGGATATTGGTTGCACAACGTTTATATTGAACCATTCCGCAACAGGTGCAAAAAATGCGCAGATTTCATCCCACTTCTGGTAAATCAGAATGCCAAGGTCTGTCAGTGCACCTATTACTAGGCCAACGAGTGCGCCGATAGCTGCACCAACAGGGCCGCCGACAGAGCCTATCGCCGTACCAATGATTGCGCCAATTCCCGTAGCAGCTAATGTAGACCCCGCCGGAATCAGTAGTCCATTGAGGGTATTCAGCCCATTCACGATCGCGTCGTATACGCCGGTAACGAACATTGGGATTCCAGCAACGATTCCACCGATGGCTGCCCCGATAAGTCCCGTGCTTATCGTTCCGCCGCCCGCAGTAATCGCCTTGGCTACAGCGCTTCCTTTGAACGCCTTGAAAATTAGCTGCCCAATTCCTTTTCCGATAACCCCAGCGCCTACAGTTCCACCTAAACCACTCAGAATGATCTCCCCGAAATTGAAGCTATTTAGCTTATCTTCGATGGCGTCTTTAATGGCTCTAAACTCGATTGAAAAACTGGCGGCTGTCAGAATCACGCCTGCGGCAATCGTAAGCGGAATGGAAAGGCCGTTTTTCCCAAGCGTTTTGAGCGCCATAATTCCGTTCAGGAAATCGTTTGATAACTTCCATGCAAGTAGCGCAATTCCGATTGTGGCAATAAGCCCCAGAATCTCTTTCAGATTGTCCTTAACAAAGGAAACAAGCGGCTCCAGTTTCTTTTTCCACTCGTCAATCTGCGTGGTTACTGCATTTTTCAGGAAATCATACCCCGGCAAGTCTAAGCCAAGGTCTCCACCGCCTACACCGGCTCCGCTTCCACTGCCGCCCCGATTCTGGTCGGGGAGGACATTCAGTTCATCAAACCCGGCAAGGTATCGTTTCAGTTCCTTCGCCGAACCGGCGGCACTGTCCATGTTATCGGCAATGGCACCGCTCCCGGCAGAAGCGCTTCCAATCGCATCCCCCCATTTCGGGGACTTTACCGTTACCCCGAACAGGGCGGCAATGGCCGCTATGATTTCCTGCAAGGCGCTTGCCACGGCAATAGCAATTGGAAGAACCTTCGTCAGAATTGGAATAAAGATGTTTCCCACGGCACGTGCGGCTTGTTCCAGTTCCGCCCGTAGTACCCGCAGCATGTTTGCCGGATTTTCCAGCGTCCGCGCCATATCGCCTTGCACCTGCGTTACCTGCGTCATCATGGCGTAGTACCGCAGCTGGGATTTCTCCGCCTGCGTCATGCTGGAAACGCTCTTGTCAATTCCAAGATTCAAGCGTTCCTGCTCCAACCGGGCAACAGACAGGTCGTAGCCCAGCCGCCGCAGAGGTTCGAGTTCTCCGGAAATACCGGACTGAACCTTCTGCATTGCCGATTCAAAATCGATATTATAGAAGGAGGCAAGGTCATAGCCCAACTGCGTCAGGTTCTTGGCCATGAACGCTGCCTTGTCACCAGCCACACCGAAACCTGTGATAATGGTGTTAAAGACGCCCTGATTCCGCATCCATTCAGCGGGGTCAATGCCCATTACCTCAGAAACCTTCTGGGCGTAGTTATAGGCTTCCTCGGCGTACTTCCCCATTGAAACGGTGAACAGATTCAAGTCCTCCGTATACTGGGACGATTTTGCAATTGCGATACCCAGGAGCTTTGCCGCCGCCCGGTATATGGCCGCAAAGCTGATTGCTTTGAGCGCACTGTTCCAAGCATTTGTGCTTGTGGTTGCCCGCCTTACCGTACCGTTGTACTGCTCCGTCGATGTAATCAGCCTTTGAATTCTGCTTGGAAATGCCGAAAACCCGGAGGAAACCTTGTTCATTTCATCCGCAAATGGCTTCATGGCCGAAGCCAAGTCTTTCATCTGCTGAGTGAACTTGCCAATGTCCGCTTTCTCAAGCTCCTGGATGACCTCTGGCAGCTTTTTCAGCTGGTTGATGAAGGAAGTCATATTAGACCGGCCAAGCTCGGACAGAGGCTGCAATCCGGATGCCAGATTCCGCAGTTTTTCTCCGGGGGTGTCGGGCAGATTGGTGATTGCTTGATTGATGGCCGCCAGCTGGTTTCCAATGGACGCGGAAATTTTCAGGCTATCCGTCTGGCCTTTCAGATTGCTCAGGGAGCTGCTAATGCGGTTTATCTTGTTCGCAAAATCACCGGTATTCATGTTGTTCACGGCATTCTTGATCTGCGAAATTCCCGCTGCAACTTTGGAAAGGGCAGTTGTGGAACCGCTGATCGACGTTTTTAGCTCTGTCAACTTTTTTGCCAGAACCTCCACCCCTGCGGATGCCGCGGCACTGTCATTCACAATCTGAAACTCAATGCCCTGCATTTCCACATTGTCAGCCATTCCCTTCACCGCCCTTCTTCTCAAATTTCTTGTTGATGGAAACCATAAACATCTCCATCATGGCTTTCGCCTTTTTGTCGCTCTTTTCCTGCTGGGTAAGCTGCTTTTCTCCACTATCCGCCGCTTTCCGCTGCCCAGTGTGCAGCTCAAAGGGCTGCTCCAGGTAGGGAATGGGCTTCGGAGGCTTCTTGCCGAAACTGAACCGCAGAACCGGGGCGGCATCCAGAAGGGCTTCATAGTAATAAGCCCCTTGCATCCACATATCCTGATTCTTCAAGTCCCGTTTGATCTTGTCAGCCTCCCGGTAGGCTTTCACCAGCTCCACGTCCTGATTCCAGAACTGGTCATAGGTCATGCCGATTGTAAGATAGTACGGGAATAACTTCTTGAAGATATTTGTGTAAGCGTAAGAGGGGGTAGGGGTCTCCCCACCCCCTCCGTTTTCGGAAAGAAGTTCGCTTACTCTACTGCTTCCCAGCCGGGGTTTCCCTCGTTTTCCTCTTCATCATCGGAAAGCAGGGTGTACACAGCCTCGGAGTACATTTCCGCCAGCACCTTCACAAGGCCGGACTTGTTGCTCAGACCGTCGTAAATCTTGTTGATGGTAGCAACCTTGGTGTTGGGATGATTCGCCGCGAAAGCGCCGCTGAACAGCATGGGAATCATGGTAGCGGGCTTGTCGCCAAGCTCATTGATGGAGAACCCGGTCTTCTCCATGGCGGAAACCGTGGAGCGTGTGAACTCCAAACTGTACTTCTTGCCGTTGTAGGGAATGCAGATTTTCTTAGCCATCGCTAATCCTCCTTAAAAATGTGTGGTTTGTGTTTTGGCTCAGGTCGCGTCGTCCAGCTCAATGGGCGTGGACGGGGCAATGGAAATGTTCAGGTCTACAACCTCGTTGACGCCGCCGCCGGTGGCGTAGGCGGTCAGCTGACCGTCAAACTTGAACTTGCCGTCGCTGCCGGTGGGGGTCAGGGTACCGCCAGCCTCGTCGCCACCGAACCATACAGCGTAGCTCTCGGTCTTTCCAGCCAGCGCTTGCAGCGCTTTGTAGTCAGTCAGAGTGTAGTTCGCGGTGAACGCCAGCGCATCCAGAGACTGGATACCGGCGATGTAGGTCTGCATCTTGTCAGACAGGGTAGTGGTTTCCAGCATCTCCGGGTCGCCGCCCAGATCAGGAAATTCCTTGATGTCAATGAGCTTTTCGTAGGTGTTTCCAGTGCTTCCCTTTTTCATGAGGAAGACCTTATAGGTAGAAATCGCGATAAGTCATCATTCCTTTCGTTGTAATAAAAAATGGGCTGCCTCCTGTGAAGCAGCCCTTCGGCTCTCTTTCCGCCCTTGCGGAAAGGTAAAGCATATTTACCTGCGGTAGATTGTCCCGCCGTCCGTCTCCGCCCGATACCGGGCTACCAGACGGTAAATCGTCCCGTTTTCCATATTCGGAACAGGGGACAACGAAATTCGCGTGAAATTCCGTTTGTAGAGCATTTCATCTATAACGCCCATGATCTCCCGGCAGACGCTTTTTTTGCTTCCTGCCTTGTCGGAGTATACATTCACCTCGTACATCAGCGTGGAAAACTTTTCCCGGTCGCCGCTGTCCAGCCTGTTCGCGGACATATAATTGTCCTGCTCTACGATGCTTACATAGGGGAACCTTGGAGGGGCGTTCACATATTCGCCGGATACCGAAATGCCCTTGAAGCGCTTTCGCAGAGCCTCGGCAATGGGGGTATAAATCAGCTTTTCAATATCAATCAAGCCCTGAACACCTCCCTAACGATTCTCGGAAGCTCCTGCTCAATCGCTTTTCTCGCCTCATACATGGGCATTGCAGGAGGATTTCCGTATGTGTGGCCGCCGCCCTTGTCTTTGGGCAGATACCAGCCTTTGGGGTCGTCCCAATGGCCTTTCCCGTCCGGGTAGGTGCCAGCCCCCATGCCAAACTCCGCCGCTTCCGGGTGTCCGGTTCCATAGGTAATACCGGCTCCGAACTCGATGAAAAGGACGGATTCCCCATCGGCCTTTACGGCGTAACCATTCGGGATTGCCACGACGGACACGGTTGCATCCCTCATCCCGGTGTAAACAGCCCGTGAGAACCGGATGGAAGCCACAGAAGCGCCCAGCATTGCCAGCCTTTCGGCCAGTTCATTTGCCTTGTCCTTCTGCCAGCGTTGGTATTCCTTCAATTCGTCCTGAATCTTCCGAATGCCGGAAACCGACAGCGGAACCACAATTTTCTTGTAGCTCACGACACGCTCACCTTCGTAACGGCGATGGACACTGAGTTCAGAGACTTTGCCACCCGTCTGACCATGTAGTCATACAGGGGCTTCCCGTCCTCGTCATACACAGGTTCCTTGTCCAGGAACAGCACAGTATTTTCGTCAACGGGGCAGGTCATGTCATCCGTAACGATGACCTTGTCATACCCGGCAAGATTGCCGAACTGCTCCACCTGAGAAGCCCCGGTCGCAGCGGATACGTTGGCGTGGAAGGAAACGGCAGGTTTGTACACAACAGTTTCCTCGCCGGTTTCGTTGCCGTCTTCGTCGGTGACAGGCACTTTCCGGTCATACAGCAGATACCAGAAGCTTTGCTTGTTTCGCTCCATGATTCTCATACTGTCACCTCACAGAACCCCGGCCATGGGAACGATCTGCCGCATCATGGATTCCGGAACGTCCCCGTTCTCGTAGGAACGGGAAATGCCGTTCTCGCTGTGAGACAGCTCCCCCTCGCCGCCCCGCTTGTTCAGAAGATACGTAGCAATCTCCACCTGTAGATAGCTGTACTGCTCCGGAACCTCCATAATGGAAGGGTCAAACGGGTATGCCCTGCGGCAAATCTTACTTGCCGCAATGCCAAGGTAGGCAGAAACCGTGCTTTCGTCGGTTTCATTCGCCATGGCTTTTACCAATGCGTTTTTCTCGGCTTCCTGCACGGTTTCTTACCTCCTTTCATTCTACGGATTCTCCCGCCTTCTTGCGTGGTTTCTTGATAACGGGAATAGGATTATTCTCCGATAAACCAAACTTGGTGATAACTTCCTCGCGGGTGAGCGGTACGGGGTCGTTGAGGGTATCAACGACTACCGTTCCCATCACCACAGAAGTGCTCTCCAGTTCGCGCCGGGTAATCACCTTGTCCTTTGCGGTAAAGCCCACGTTGCGAAAGTGATCTTCCTCGCGCACATACACTTTCCCGTCAGAAACATAGAACATGGTGAACCTCCTTAGCCGTTGGTGATGATCTTTGCCAGAGCAATGGTCTTCGGGTCGGCCACGATAGACCAGTTGGCAGATGCCGCAAGCTGTGCATCCGTGGGAGAAGCGGTATAGCCGGTGGTAGGCTTGGTGAAGCTGAAACCATTGGGGTGCATGGTTTCACGGATACGGGTGACCAGCGCGTCATAGCCGCCGCCCTTGAGCGCGTCACGGGTCAGTTCGGAAGGAACCTTCACGGGGGCGGGGGCGTACTGAATTGCGCCAAGGCCGAGGACGTAGGTGGTGTAGGTGGCCGCTTTCGCACTTTCTCCGCTGGTAGCGGCGGTGGTGGGGCAGCTGTCATCTACGACAACAGTCATGCCATTCACGGTGCCAATGCGGAGGGGGCGCTCAACGCCGTTGGCGTCGGTGTATTTCAGGAAGTCCAGCAGCTTCAGGCCAGCCATATTTGTGGCGACCTTACTGTGCATGAACACCAGCCGGAAAGCGTCCTGATTGTCGCCCACGGCCTTCTGAATCGCATCGCCAATGGTGGTAGCGCCCATCTTGTTTGCGTCCGCAACAGTGGTGGACGCGGAAGACAGGTCAGTGATGTGGTTCGCCCAACCGGCAAACTCACCGCTGCCGGTCACGCCGAACACCGCATTCAGGATTTTCAGCATGATGGACTGGCGCTGCTTCTGCCAATACTTGGACACCTGAGACACGATCTGCTGCATGGGGTCGGCACCGCTGTTGTAATCAACGATGAAGTCCTTCTCCTTCCAGCCGTGGGCGCGGCCAAACACGATACCATTCTGAGCGCTGCCTTCGGGGTCGGTCAGGGTGATGTCAGTTGCGCCATCGTAGTTCTCAGGAGTGCCGCCAATGACTTTGTAGAACGGCAGCGTATAAAAGTCAGAGCCGTTGGAAATCAAGCCCGCCAGCTCTGCGTTCGGGGCGACAGCGCCGCTCTCAAACATCGCGGTCAGGGTGGGGTCTTTCGCATTTGCCCAGTTGTAGTTAAACAGCTCGGGGTCAAACGGAAAGCCAAGATAAGTTGCCATAATGTTTTACCTCCATAATCATTTCAAAATTGTTTTCCAGTCAGGATTGTTCTTGATAAACTCCATCTGGGATTTGGTGTCGAGTTTCAGGAAATCCGCCTTGGTCATTGCGCCGCCGGGGTTTCCATCCGCGCCTCTGGGCGTTCTTTTCAGCTTGTCCGCAATGACTTTTTGGGCGTATTTTTCCAAAAACGTCTGGTTGTTGGCAAAAACCGTAGCCATATCGCCGGATTCCATGGCCGCCGCAGTAGCGTCCGCAAGGGCTTCATCATAGCCCTGAGCAACCAGCTTTGCTTTGTAACCGGCAACGGTTTTTTCCTTCCGCAGACCGGCCAGTTCCTTTTCCATGTTCTCCCACTTTTCGGCCTGCTCCTGTTGCTTCCTCTGCTCGTCAGTCAGAAGCGCATTGTGCTTACGCTTCCATTCCGCAGCCTCGGAATTGGCCTTGGACAGCGCGTTTTTCTGCCTTTCCAGCTCTACGGCGTTGTCCTCGTACTCAAAGCCCTCCAAAGCGGAAAGCTTCTGTTCGGGGGTCATGTCCGCATAACCTTCAATGAGATTTGTATCGATTTTTGCCATAATTATTCCTCCTGCGTTTGGTGAGGCGGTTCCCTCCGCCGTGATCTCTGTTTTTTCGGGTTGTCTCCCGTCTGCGTTTTTGATAGAGCAGCTTCACTGCTGCTGTTATGGAGGGCTGTACAGGCTTCGATCCTGTGACCTGCGGATTAACAGTCCGCTGCTCTACCAACTGAGCTAACAACCCGTGTAACCCCGGCTTACGGTGCCGGGGAACCGCTTTGCCCGTTTCCGGGTTTCGTCGCCGATAGAGAGGATGTCGGCGATATATATGGCGCGAGGCCGATTTGAACGTCCTTCTGTGGGGGGAGAGGTGAACCCCACTCGCTGTCTGCCGCGCCAAATTTTAGTCTTCTATTCTTCATGTTCTCGGCTTGTGGCCGAGGAAATGTTTTTGTGGGACGGGGCAAACTACTTTGAGCTATCGTGCGCTTATGTACACTTATCACACAATGCTGTTCCTTCTCCTTCGCTTTGGCTTCCTTGCGCATACGGAAGTTAGCGGCGCACTCAAATTGTCCAGCGCCCCGTTGGTTGCGGCAGAAAGAATCGAACTTCCATTACATGGGTCAAAACCATGTGCCTTACCTTTTGGCTATGCCGCAGTGTAAAAAAGAAGGGCTTCCAATACCATTTCTGGTATCAGAAGCCCTTCGGCTGTTCGCTGCTCCCTAGAGCAGTCACAAATTATACCATTTGGTGTGGCTCTTCCGCGAAAGGTGCGGCGCTCTTTGCCAAACAGTCAGTTAACCTTCTTGCGCCGAATCTCAATGACCACGATCTGGCCTTGTTCGACTTTGATTTCCGCCTGATTCCGGCGGCGGATGATTTCCTCAATCGCCCGAATTTCCTTCGCCGTCACTCTGGCCGCCGGTCTGGTTTCCGCTTCCATCGTCGTTCCCTCCGTTATGCGCGGCAAGCTTCGCCGCTTTTTCTTCCTGCTCGGCCATGTAATCCATGCTCATGCGATAAGCGAGCTGTGGATCGCTGAATAACCCACAATGGGTAAATGCTAACTCTGGGGCGATTTTCTCGCAAGCAAGCATCTGGGTCAGAACCGTTGATTTCTGCGCGATATTCTCATAATTCCGCCGGGTAAACCGGATTTCCAGTGCCGACAGTTTCAGGCTCAGATGCCCCATGTCCCGGCAGATACGCAGCACCAGTTTCAAAAATTCCTTTTCGGACTTCTTGAAAATCAGCTCCGTGTCCTTGGCTCTGGCTTCCGCTGCCGACCAGCCGTCCCGCATGATGACCGCTGATCCGGTGTCAGAGGTAGAAGTCCCTCCGTTCCGGTTGGGCATTCCACAGATGGTCAGCACCGTTTCATACATGCTGTCCACAAGGGTCTGCGTCTGGGTCTGGTTCATTTCGGAGGTCAGATATTGAATCTCCGCTTTCAGTGTGGCGTCAATATCCCTGTACTTGATTGCGCCCTCGTCCCGCAGTTTCTTGTAGTCCTCACTGCTGATGTCAACATTATGGAACAGCATCAGTGCTTGAACGAACTGCTCTACGCCGTCAATTCGGTTGCTCTCCGTCATGTTAATGGCGTCCAGCAGCGGAATCACGATTTCAAACGCCCCTAACCGAGCCATGTTCGCCGGGTACTCCACAATCGGGATTCCCAAAATCTGATCTTCTGCGCGAATAACAGCCCATGTGTTCCAGACCTCAAAATACCTGGTTTCTGTCCAGCAGGAGAAAACAAGCGTTCCGTCCTCTTTTAGAACATACCGTACACCCATCATGGGCTTATGCCCAAGGCCAATAGAGTACACCACAAATGTGTATCTCGGGTCAAGAGTGAATATCTCAAAAGGAGCCTCGTCTTCCTCGGCATCCGCAAGAGCGTCTGGAAAAGCCATCCGATAAGAGGTACCGCAAGTGAAGAACCAATCGGCAAGTTCCTTATCCTTTTCCGGCTTGTCTTCGGACAGCATATAGTCATTCAGTTTCAGTACTTCGGAGGAAATGTCTTCGTCCCCACCACGGCTTACGTACTGGATTGGTTCGCCAACCTGATAGGCCGATTTGAAAGATACGATCTCATTTGCTCGGTTCTCCACAACCATGTTGTTGATTTCCGGGCGGACTTCCTTTACACGGTTAAGGATTGGCTGCTCTCCCTTGTAATACCAGTACAGGTAATCAATCTCTGCCTGATTTTGCAGGTGCGTAAAGAGTGCCTTTTGTAGCACGTCGATGATATTCCCCTCGTTTATATCCGTAACCTCGGTGTAAATCACCCGACGCCCGAATAACCGTCTGCTCTCCGTATTACGCACCCCCTTTTTCGGAAATCTACTTTCTCGTTTACCATTATACCACAGTAGCCGATGGCTGTCTACTTAATTCTCGCTCGTAAACCATCGGCTACTTTCTGGTTAAAACGGCCTGCTGAAAACCTCTATAACCGCCCCGTTTAAGCTTTGGGCGAACTCAGCAAACATAGCCATGCCGTCCGGGACATCGTCATTCTTGTTTTTTCCCGCCATGGTGTAGGAGCAGAGCATATCCATCATGCGCCCGTAGTCTGTGTTCCGTTTATACTTGCTTTCGTCCAGAAACAGGCAATGTTCCTTGACCCATGCAGAATTGACGATGATTTTTGTTTCCTTGTTCGCCGTGGTGAACTTGGTGGTAATGTTGGTGATGCCACCCATCCGCTTGACATCGCCCTGAATCTTCTCCGCAATGCGCCGTCCGGCGGAGTTACTTTCAAACCGGCACATTTTCACCTTGTCCCGTACCAGAATGTCCGCAAGGCGAATATCCACCGTATCAGGAAGCCCGTTGTCGCAGATGCAGTCACCGATATAGTAATCCTGTCCATAAACATATCCAACCGGGAGAAAAGCGTAGTCCGTTCCCTTGTCCTTTGTATCGCAGATTCCAATAATGGCATCCGGTTCTTCCTCCGGAAGCTCAAAGAACCGCCGTAGCTCCTCCGCATGATAGACAAGCCCCTCCCGCTCTATAGGTTGGTTCATATACAGTGCTTTCCAGCTGACCGAATCCATAATATCCCGCTGTTCCCGGTAGAACTTGGTGGAGAACCCCACGCCGAACTCATAGTCAAAATTGCTCTCGTCATCCTCGTTCATGGCCGGAATCCGAATGAATTTCGCCCGGGGATTGTTCTCATATTCCCGTTCCAGCCGCCCGATCACATCGTGAACGCTCCACCGGGTAGCAATATGCAGTTCCTTGCACTTGTCGCCGATTTTTCGCTGCCGCAGGTCGGTGGTGTAAGTCTCCCACAGCTTGTCCAGCCGATCTTTGGACAACGCAACCTCAATACCAGACACCAGATCGTCGCAGTACAGCAGGTTTGCCGCCCGGTACAGACCGGCATTGCCCGTTCCTATGGAGGTAAATTCCAACGTCTCAAATCGCTGCCGCTTATCAAGGTCAATTCGGCAGTCCTTTGCGTTGGTGCTGGACACCTGAACGGCAGGGAATACATCATGCCATAGGTATTCCCCCTTTGAGTCAAACAGCCGCAGACATTCGTCATACACGCCCCGCACAAAGGAATTGGAGTGGCTGCCCGTCAGATTCGGGTTGTTTGGGTCGCGGCCGGCAATCCAGGTCAGCAGGAAGATTGCAAGCGTGGTCTTTCCTACGCCGGGGGGCAAACTAACCGCCAGCAAATCCAGCTTGTCATCCCCGCACAGCGCTTGCAGCGCGTCCACCACGGGCTTTAGCTGCTTCTTCCGTGGCTGATAAAACCGCTTTTTCGCCTGCCTGTCCAGCTCCATATAGGTGAGATAGCTGTCAAAGTCATATGGAGCCTCAAACAATAGCCCCCGCCGCCAAAGGCTGTAGAAGCCCTCCACCTGAGACATGGGAACTTTATCCATCATTCGGTCGCACATATCCTTCAATTGTTTATTCGCCCGATGCGCCGCCGTGAAATCCGTCTCCGCCCATGCCTGACACAGGGAAAATAAATCCTCATAGGCGCCAATATCCCCCGGTCGGCGCTCTACCGCCCCCAGAATGGAGGTTGACAATTTCCCATAATCCATACTCTCACCTCACAGAGCGTCCGCTTGCTCAAACGCTTTCAGCAGTTTCGGAAACTGAATCGCAAAGAAGTCCACCATTTCCTCATTTTGCGCCCAGTAAGAGTTTTCAGCAAGGCCGCTTTCAAATAGAAATGCGTGAATGATCTCATGCCGCTTCACCTTGTTTGTCTGAACCAGAAGGTTTTGCTTGCAATTTGGTTCTCCCTTGCTGTCTTCGTAGTTTTCGACCAGCATCTCTTTCGTGGTTTCATCACAGAAACCGTCACAATCCTTGAGCCTTGGCTCTTTGCTTCCCCGACTTACTGTAAGCGTATATTCTGCTCCCAAAACATCGATTTTCATAAATTACCTCCTGATACAAAAATAAGGGCTACCCGCACATTTCTGTGTAAGTAGCCCCTCGGCTTCCTCCTGCCCTTGCAGGAGGCCTATTTATTTCCGGAATTCCTGCTTCGCCATGTCATAGGCAAGCTGCCACACGCCCTGATTCGGTAGGCTCAGGCTTTCTTCAAGCCCCGCCTCGAATTCTTCCAGCGTGAACTTGTCATACTCTTCACATAGATACCGCTGTGTTTCCTCGTTCAAAACGCGCCTTGCAAACGCCTCTTTGTTGTAGATCACCATCATCTTTATCGGGTTTCGGGCGGCATTGATAACGTCTGTTCCGTTATCCTTCTTCAAAACGGTTTGCAGCTTGGCAAAAATCCGTGCGGAAGCGATAATATTCTCTTTTGTCATTTCTGTCCCTCATTGTAAATTTCAGCATCTTCGCTGATACCATACCATTTTCGGTTCGCTTCGATTAGAAGCGGCTCCTTATTGATTGTTCTCGCCCAATTCTGGTCAACGGGGAACCCCTTCACGTCCTGGCAATCCTCTGCCCCTGTTGGGATTCTGTCGTAAACTCCATCCTTGTACCGGATAATGGAGTTTGCGCCGTCCAATGAGGGTGTCACATATAGCTGAATTTTCATAGCATTTCCTTCCTTTTTCGGCGATTTTCTCTGGCTCTGGCGTTGATCCTGTCCCGGTAGGCTTTGTATTCTTCCGGAGACATGGCTTCCTCTTTCTTCTTAACCCGGTTCATCTGATAGACGTTCCGTTTTTCCCGGTTCTTGGCTTCCCACTCAGCGTGAGAGCACTTTTGATAGGCTTTTCCGCACTCCGGGCTGCAGGTGATAGCGCGGGTCGTTGGAACAAACAGCTTCCCGCAGGCAGCGCATGGGATAGCGGCGCCAGCAGCTTTCCTTTCTGCTTTCCGGCTCTCCGGGGTTGTGTTTGCGGTGTTCCATGCTTTCGACTGCTCCCTATCCGCCTTTCTGTACGCTTCAGCGGCGCATTGTGGGCAATATCGCTGGCGGGCATTGTTTACAACATACTCCCCGCCGCAGACCTCACAGCGGTCAATGCTTCCGAGTGGTCTCGCCGCGCCGGTTCTCTTATGCTTGGCATTCTGCTCCCGCCTACGCTCTGCCCTGCACTCCGGGCAGTACCACGCCCGGGGGCCGCCCTGGAAGGTCTTCCCGCACTGCTTGCAAACCCGCTCCCGGATGGTCGTCTTTTTTCGTTCGGCAACGCATTCTGGGCAAGCGCTGGAGCCTGGGCTTCCTTCATAGGTCTTGCCGCAGTATTTGCAAATTCGCTTCATCTGTAACCCCTACTTATGCTTCATAAGCTCTATCAGCACGAATATGGGGAACAGAATAATTAGCAACACCCACATAGGTCAGACCTCCTTATTTCAGTTCGCAGTCAGTGAATCCACCTCTTCCAATGCATTTTCCCTCAAATGTAATCGTATCTCCCACTTTGACTGTTTTCAGGGCATCTTCCTGATCTTTCTCAAATTCTGCGTAGAAGTAAACGATGGTATTACCGACTCTGGCTTCCATCGTCAGTGTAGCGCCGCCTGTCAGATTCAGAAGCCCGCCGGTGCTCATTCCGTCGATTGTCGCAGTAATACGGTATCGGTTGTATCGGTATGTATCATTTGCCAAAAGCTCGTTCTCTTTGTATGCATTGTATATATCGCCGTAAGCAACAGAAGTATCTACGGGTTCTGCGGTAGGTTCAGTTTTCTTCAATGTCGAACTTCCTGTTTTCTGCTCAGCGGATTTTCTGAGCATTGGAAGTACTTCTATTTTTTCATATCCGCATCGTGTACACCTCTGGACATATTCGCCGTCCTTATCGTCCGTGGGCTCTGCCCGCCGAACATCTTCCATAGAATGCCCAAGTTTCTTTAAGGTTTCTTTTTTATCGCCACCGCAAAGATTACAATGGTACTTCTCGTACCCGTTTTCGGTGCAGGACGCTTCTTTGCTTTCCACCAGTTTGTATTCATGTTCGCACCATGTGGAAGGATTTGTTGACACTCCGATTATCAAAAATAAAGCAAAAGAAAGCCAGAACCATTTGACCCATTTCATTTTAGGCTTCTTTTGTATTTTTCGGATAACCCAGATGATGAGCAAAATAGGAAGTGCAAGTATTTCAATTGCAAAAAGCGTGTACATGGCGGTTGATACAGCCTGCATGATTACCCCCCCTACGTCGTATTTCAGTTTTCCTTTTGGTCAATCACGATCTGATCTGCTCTTCTGGCACCGGGCTTACGCTCCTGAATGACTACCTCATAGCCCAGAACGTCCAGCATTTCGACTGCTTTGTCAAAGGACATGTTTGGGTTTGTTAGTCTAGCGCTGACTTCATTGGCTTTTTGCTTCCCTATCGCTTTCGCCATGGAAAGAAGCGTAACGCCTTTATCTCGCATTACCTGTCTGACCGCTTTGTTTATCTGCATTGGTGGCACCCCCTATGTGTCTTTAATATACACCAGATATATTCGCATGTCAATATAATATTTAATAAATTTATTTTGTTTTATTATTGTGTCTGAGCGGCGCTTCTATAAATTTTATTTCCGCCTTTTTACCTTTTGGAAGATTTTCTGAATGAAGAAAAGGCTCTTTTTTCTTTTTTCGGGATTTTTCGAGAAGGAGAGGGGGCTTTTTATTTTTGCGTGTACTTGTGGGGCTAACCCCCGCCGAATCAGACCGGCCATATCCCCCGCCCCCGGTGCTATCCAGCAGCAGCCGGAACCCCTGTACGGTGCCGCACGGCGCAAGATCCAGGAAATGCAAGCTGTCCATGCTATGCAAACACATTTTGACCGTATCGGCATGAACGGTAAAACGAACGCAACAAAATAAATATTTGGTTGCGTTCAAGGCTATGAAAGCACGCGCCAAAATACAATATTTATTGAAAATGTTCTGGTTTCTCTGTGTTTTGCGGTGTTTTCGTGTCCTCGCATCGTGGACTATGCGCATGTACTTGTGCTGTAGACATTTTATTCGCTATGTGCGCATATAAAATACAGCAAAATCCGAACCATAATACATAAAATATTTTGCATTTTACTATTGACAATACAAAATATATTATGTATAATGTTGACGTAAACAAAAAAGCGCCCCCGCAATCCTACCACAGACCGGGAGCGCACCACACAAGGAGGCGCCGCTATTATAGCACGGCCTCCGCAGAATTACAAGGAGGAAATAAAAATGGCAATCTACGATAAAATCACCGCCGAGCTGGAAGCCCGGAAGGATCGCAGCGCATGGGATAAGGGCGTCAATGCCTACGCCCTGGAGCTGGTAGAAGAACTGAAAGAACGGGCGGAATATGAAGGCCGGAACCCTGACTCTGAGAAAGAGTGCCGGGAATGGATGTTGAACGGGGCGCAGGACTGGGAGCAATACAGCTGGGGCGGTTCCGCCCTGATCTATAACAGCGACATTGCGGAGCGTCTTTGCTGCCCGTCCGAACTCAAGACGACCCGCAACGGGGAGCGCAGACCGAACAGCCGGGAAGAATGGCTGGACACTCAGGCAAGGGCGTTATATCAGTCTTGTAACCGGGTAGCCCGCTTGTATTCCCGCATTGTAAAGGAAGGTTAAACCATGAATAAGAAAGAATATTGCATGACCCATGAAAGCATCGCCTATTACAGCGGCCTTAACGGGCTTGAAATTAAAGGCATTGAATACGGGATAAACGATTTTGTTTATTGCGTGTCGGGGTGTTGGTATGGCGGGAAAGCGGCGCGGCGTTTCCACCGTTGCAAAATCTACCACCCCGTAACAGGCAGCGCATTTTTTATGGTTGACGGGTATAAAATCCCGTTTGATGAATGTATCAGAATGGGGGTATAAATCGTGAAAATGGAATACGTCAGTAACTATACAACCGGCCTACGCCGGGGCTATATCCGGGTTTCGGATCGTCGCGAATCTGATTATAAGCCGGTGCCGGGAACCGTTGACGGCTTGCGCGGGAATGCTAGATGGGCAATGCAAGCCGCCCAAAGTGCCGGGGCAACACACTACACCACGGAAAACGGGCAACAGTACAACAGTACGCAATACTGCTATACCGTGTACAGATTTTACCGGGGGGTGTAACCGTGGCATTACTTGCAATCCTGTTTTTCCCGCTGCTGGTGCTGGCGGAGCTGCTGAAAATCAGCAAATAAGCCACTTTCGTGGCAATAGGGCGGTAAAAACCGGCCTATTTGTTAACGTTGACAATGTAAAAGGGGTTCTTTCGGCCTGCGACGACTGACAAAAAATATGCCAGAACGCCCCCGGATTTTTCCGGGGGCGTTCTTTTTGTCCAGGCGCACCCACGCAGCCGTTTCACCTATCCCGCCCATCGTGGCGGGCTTTTTTATGACCTGCCCGTGTGGCGGCTCTATCGGCTTTTTAAGCGGTTTTTGTTCTAGCAATATAAATTAACGCCTAGTATCGTTCCCGCCTTAAATTGGGCGCGTATGGACGCCACACAATGCCGTGTGGCATTTTATGCAGCGTGTTGGGCGCTCAGCGCCCGCCGTTGTCGCCATTCCTGCGCCGGATATGCTATGATGTCCCGCAGCTTTTCGCCCGTCTGGGCGCTTTCCGCGCCCTCCGGCGTTCTGCCCGCTGCTGCGGGGTAAAAGCACCGCCAAACAGGCCGCACCGACTCAGATCAGATTTCCCACCATGTTTTTGCGTCAGGGCTGAAAACCCCCGCAAGGCTCCCAGCTCGTGAGCCATAGTCGCAAAGTCGCAGCCGAAAATTCCCGTTTCATAGTCGCACCATAGCCGTTTTGAAAGTCGCTAGCCATAGTCGCAGAAAGTCGCCCCGAAAGTCGCAAGACCTCCGGGGCATTTTCATAGTCGCTATAGTCGCTGGGTCAAAGTCGCTGTTATAGTCGCTCAGAGTTTTCGACCGCACTTCGGGCAAAATTCTAGGTTGGTAGCTATATACATCCAGTTAACGGAGCTAATTATTCCCGACAGCTGCCCGCTTTCGCATAATTCGCAGCCATTATCTTTCTCCTTGCTCTCCGTATCGGAATTGTTCATTTCCAAAAAAACACCATCCAAACTCACGTCTCAATCTCCCCCGCTTTCCGCGTCAATGATAGTCGCACCGCTCCCGCGAACATCTTCCAGATACTTCTGCCGCAGCTTCTCCGGGTCTGCCCGCTCTCCAAGCGGATTATCCGGCTTTAAGACCACTTCCTGCTGGTCTGTGTAGTTCATATTGTTTTTCATCAAAAAAATTCCGGCAACGGGGTTAATCTTGCCATTTTGCATGAAATCCTCCATCTGAGCGTTGATTAAATCCCTCGCTTTTTTGATAGTGTCACGCACAGAGTCGCTTAAATCCCTGCTTCTAGGCTGATTATTGCACCATCTCCACATGGTCATTCTGTCCACACCGAACGCCAAAGCGAACCCTGCGAAAGTCGGCTTCATATCATTCTCAGCGCACAGGCTGAAATAGTCGAAGCACCGTTTCTGTACCGCCTCCAAACTGTCCATGTCCGGCTTATCCCACTTCATGATAGTCATGGAATGGTTAATGTACTTGGTATTGTCTCCTGGTTCTAGATCAGGAACTTGATAAGGCTTCTTTTTGAGTTTATTGCTTTCCGCCAAAGTCGTTGTCCTCCTTTACTATCTTAGTAAATTTACTTATATTCTTTACCATAACACATACACACTACAAGATATAAGATTATATTTAATATATACTATACAGGGATAAAGCTATAATATTAAATTCCGTCTCCTGTTTTTCGTTTTCTCCCTCCTTTCGGTGCAATCCTTCCCAGGCGGGCAAGGCCGCTTTTCCCCGCTGACGAATATGTAATTGCAGCACCGGCTGCCTTCGTAGTACCCAAAAAAATACCGGCACCCGACGCAATACTTCCTGCCGTCCTTGTACTCCACATTACTGCCCCATTTCCTTATCCCGCGTCAGCCGCCGCTTTCCTGTCACGGTATCTCCTTTTAGCGGCTCTCTGGGCGTGGGCTTTCTGGCACTCCAAACTGCAATAGATTTTCTGCTTGATCTTGCCCTGCGTGAATTCCTTCCCGCACTGTGGGCAGATTTTAGAAATGCCCTGTGGGGCTTCCACGTCCTCCACATCAGCCTGAATTGGCGGGTGGTATCCGTGCATTGCCATGTACTTCCCGTAGCTCGTCCCGGCCTTCTGGGCGGCTATGGAGCACAGGGCGAGATAGTCTGGTTCCTTGTTCTTCTTCATGACTTCCTCCCCTTTTTCTTTTCAGCAATCCGCCTTTTCTCCGCCTCTTTCAGGGCGTTGAACACCATGACGTAAATATCCATTGTGTAGTCGGTGCTTACCGGAATCAGCGGGGCGATAAAGTGCCAGCAGTCCATGTAGGTGAGTTCATTGCTCATTCTCCGACCTCCCGTATTCTCCCGTAACTGCAAAAATCGCTTTCTAAACGCCCTCCGCTGCAAATCTCACACGCACCATACCGTTCCAATGGGCCGCCGAAATTGCGGGTGGCCTTGCTCCCATCCGGTTTCCAGTTCTTGCATTCTCGGCAGCAGATTATGGGAGTGACCCTTACATGATCCTTTTGGTAGGCGGTTCTGAATCGTTTCACCGTTGCCCTGTAAAAATCGTGTACTTCCTGATGCTTGCAGTCTTTGTAATGCTCGTTATACACTCGGTCGATCTCTTTATTCAGCGAGTTAAGCTTAAACAGAACCATTTTTCAGTTCCTCCCGGGGCAGTTTGATTTCTGCCCCATTGTGCAGATCATGGCTGTCCAGTGCATAGGTCACCATTGTTAGTTTGTTGTGTGTTTCCACTACGCCGCTCAGGGAACCGCAGACCATACCATCGGGAATATCAAGTGTAATTTTCATTCGATTTTCTCCTTTCTCCATGACTGCAAAAATCTTCCGGGGCAACCTCCATATCGCTGACGCCGCAGATGAGAAAACCGTTAGTGTTAACTGTCGCGTTAACAAGATGCTCGCAGTCCCGGCACCTGACCACCGGCACCATGGATTTCATTTTTTCTTTCGCTTCCAGCAGTTGGGCGTTGCACAAAATCAGCTGCTTCTGCACACACGTAAACTCTGCGAGTGGCACAGCTCGCACGGTGGGCATGCTATCGACCGAGCAAAGCGCCACATCCTCATTAAAATTAGGTATAACGCCAGAAATTTTTATAATCTCAGTTGTAAGTAAATCAGCATCAATCAACCGCATAAAAATCCTCCTTCCTCGGCATCTCTTTCAGCCAGCGTCTGACGGCAAAGAACCGAATGCGTGACGGCTGATTCTTCGCCCACCGCTCAATAGCGGCGGCGTAAGCGATTCTAGCGTTAAGGCGCTGACGGTGTTCTTGTCTTTCACTCATTTCCTTACCCTCCTATGTATCAAAATCATAATGCGCAAACAGCCATTGCAGGGCGTGTCGCAGCTCGTCTTTTGTAACGCCGTTCAGTGTTTCAAGGGCTGAAATCTTTTCAATGGCTATGACTTTTGCCCAGATCGGGACTGTTTTATCGTCCAGCCGATATTTAAAAATTTCAGCGGCTTGTCCGAGACTTAAATTTCCGTTACATGGTAATGGAATCACAGCCGGTTCTGGCTTCTCAATGGTTTCCTGGGGAAATCCGTCCATTTTGGTTTGCATGGTCAACAAGGGAGCACCTCCTTCGGCAGTTCAGGCAGCGGCATCCAGTGGGTGACTCGTGGCGTAATTTCCATCCTTTTTTCGCAAGAAAGCCAGTCGGCTCCATTCCAGAACGCTTCTCTCGTTACTGGTTTTCCGTCATGCCAATGCTTTACAGCGACTAAATAGCAGTCCCTTTCTTCCGGCAGCCTCTCACTGCACGGAATCCACCTCATCCGCTCCAACGCCTCCATTCCCATCCGGCAAGCCTCATTCACGGGGTCTATACTTTCGTAATGCTCCCGGTGTTCCGGGTTCAGAATTTCAATTGCTCGGTCAATCGTCATTTGTTTCGTCCTCCAAATCCATTTTGCTGCCGCAGCTTGGGCAATAGCTTCGTTTCCAAAGCAGCTTCTTTTTGAAAACACAAGCGCACTGGTTGCACCGCAATCCTGCCTTAAAGGTTCTGATTGTACCGAACCCATGTTCGTCCACGTCAACCCAGTCGCACTCTTCCCACCGTCCGTTCCTTTCTGGCTCCACGTCGGCGGCGGGAAGTTTGCGTATCTCGGAAAAAGCCGCCGCATAATCGCCGCTTGTCCGCTTTACGATCTCCATTGCCGCCTCCCGGCTGATATAATCACTCATTTCAATTCCTCCACATAGCACCAGCTCTGGGGCAGGCGTTTAATTGTCCGTCCATCACATTCCATTTTGGTGTAGTTGTAATAAGGGCATTCCCCACACCCCACATCAATTTTACATAGCCCCTTGAACGCGCTCAGCGGTTTCGGCGTATCGTAGATTTGCAACTTGGAAATGTGCCAGCCGTACAGTGTTGCGCCTTTTCCGTAGTCCCACAAAGCACCGTCCACAAGCCTAGTCTGCGCCACAAAGTCATCATCCACATCGTAGATTCCATACGGTTCTGTTGCCGCCTTGATGGTTTCAACCCGGTCGCAGGTAAACTCGGCAATGATCGTTCCGCCAACCTCCATCTGTACCCATTTCCCATTGATGATATGGGGAACAGTTCCTTTTGTCCGGTAGACGTAGCACTTAAACGGTGCTTCCAGCTTCGGACGGGTCTTTCGCACCTCAACGGTCTTTTCACCTCTGGCAATCTTCTCCACCCACTCCGGGCGGATGCTGATAAGTACCGCTTTAGCCATTGTCAGCCCTCCGGTTCCATGCTTCAGCAGCTTGTTCTTCCGTGTCGTAAATATACACACGTCCCAAAATCCCGCCATCGCACTCATAGCTTGCAATCGGGCATTCCGGGTTTTCCTCGTGAGCGTGGTGAAGCATGAAGCCAAGCCCACTATAGGGATGTTCTCTATATGCCTCATCATGCAGATTTCCTTCGTCATCGCACAGAACAAGGCTAACTTTACCCCCACAAAACGGGCAAGGCTTCAATTCGATTTCTTCCATCGTTATCTCCTCATCCCTAAAATCTGGTCAATCACCGCCACACATTCGGCTACCATCTCTGCGGTTGTCCACCTCTTACTGTTGCCGAAATCCAGGAATTGGAGACTTCCGGAATAGTCCATACAATGTGCGTAATCCCACCCCAAGAAATTTCCTTCGTGGTCAACCGTTGCCAGATAGTCGTGGTGATATGTAATACCTCCATGGCAATCAATATCACGCTCATTGATCGCGTGTAATCCCAGCGGCGCAATGTCAACGTAAGCGCAGGGGTGCGTGCCTAAACTCAGGACGTAAAAAGGTACGCTACGATAAACTCCATCCGCCAGCCGTACCGGTGGAATCCTGTTTTCCTGATAAATCATTTCCTGCATATTCATGTTATCTCCTTCCCGCCCGGGTTGCCCCGGGCTTGTGTTATCCCCACTGTTCCGCCATTGCAGCGGCGATTCCGGGGAAGGTCTTGCTTCTGATCTTCCCGCTCCGGCTGTATGTATCCGTCCAGGTGCGGTTTTTCCCGCTGGGCAGTTTCCCGAAAAGATTCCCGTTATCCGGCTTAGGCAGGCCGTTTGTTTTCAGCTTCGGTAAATTTTTCAGCCATAAGCAAGTTGCTTTTGTTACATACTGCTCTTTATCGTCTACCGATTCTGCAAACATATAGGGGTGGATCGTCTGATCTGCGCTTCTGTATGCTGTGTTAATAAAGCCAACCGGGTTTTCTATCGCTATCCGCTCTGCGTTTGCAAGCCAGAATCGCATGAAAAACACAGCAGCGCAAGCACGCTCTCGCCAACGGGCAACCACCTTTTCGGGCGGCGTGTGTTTTAGCGAAAAATGCTTACCGGAAACATAGCTTAGGAAGGTACACGGCGGGTGCGCTATCAGCAAATCCCACCGCCCCACATCATGTGTCTGTCCGTCCATGGTGGTCACTTGCCCCCCCTTGATGGCTTCCAGAGCGTCACCCAAAATGTGCCATTCAGGATGCCCGCCGGACGGCTCCTGAATATCGCAGGAATAGGCCTCATGCCCCCGCGCCCGGAACGCCTTGCACACGGTTTGCGATTCCTCGCAAGCAATAAGTACTTTCATTCACTCTTCGCCTCCACAAACTCGCCATTTTTCAGGGTGTACGGCGTATCCGCTTTAATTTTTTCGCCATCGACATACTCCGTTTTCGCACATACCGGCACGTTGCGCTGTTTGGCATTGTCGAATTTCCACTCGGCCAGCGTAATCCAGCAGCCCACCGAAGCCTTGACCACGGAGCCATGTCCGGCGCAGCAAATCACCGAATCTTCTCCTGTACAGTTGATTTTGGCGCAGTCCCCGGAGCTACCAATCCGGGCGCAGTCCCCGGAGCTGCCAATCTGGGCGGAGTACCCGGAGCTGCCAATCTTGGCGCAGTCCCCGGAGCTGCCAATCTGGGCGGAGTACCCGGAGCTGCCAATCTGGGCGGAGTACCCGGAGCTGCCAATCTTGGCGCAGTCCCCGGAGCTGCCAATCCGGGCGGAGTACCCGGAGCTGCCAATCTGGGCGCAGTCCCCGGAGCTGCCAATCCGGGCGGAGTACCCGGAGCTGCCAATCTTGGCGGAGTACCCGGAGCTGCCAATCTTGGCGTAGTACCCGGAGCTGCCAATCTGGGCGTAGTCCCCGGAGCTGCCAATCTGGGCGGAGTCCCCGGAGCTGCCAATCTTGGCGCAGTCCCCGGAGCTGCCAATCTGGGCGTAGTCCCCGGAGCTGCCAATCTGGGCGGAGTCC
>ERZ1034691.226-NODE-226-length-45143-cov-15.390215_pt1 | contig 45143 bp, 37 predicted proteins | sample MGYA00520638_ERZ1034691 | MGnify/ENA primary metagenome ERZ1034691 (study PRJEB33766, sample SAMN09781763) | gut metagenome | biome: gut microbiome | host: Homo sapiens | place: Madagascar | study: EMG produced TPA metagenomics assembly of the PRJNA485056 data... | reverse complement strand
GCCGCCCCTACGGATTACCCGCAAAATTGTCATTACGGCAAAACCGCGGGCGGGGTGACCCCACCCCGCCAAGGGATTGAGCGGCTGCCGCAAGGTAGCAAGGAGGGGTCAAGACCCCTCCCTACGAATAATCGGGAGGTGAGCAGTTATAGGCAAGGCAACCATTTCCGGCGGGTTTGTAGGGGGCGCATAAATGCGTCCCGTGGTGTTTGCCCGTTACATCGCTTTGTCGGGATGGCTGCGGCGGGCGGCATATATGCCGCCCCTACGGATTACCCGCAAAATTGTCATTACGGCAAAACCGCGGGCGGGGCTTGCCCCGCCCCTGCCGCGTGATGAATTTTTATTGCCCTGTAGGGCGGGGCTTGCCCCGCCCCGCCGGGGAATCCGGCGGCTGCCGCAAATTTCCGGCTCGTTTCCCGTTTTTATACCCGCACGCAAAAAGCCCCCGGAACGCAGGCGTTCCGGGGGCAACTCGTTACAGCACAATAATACGCAATGGATATATAGGGTAAGTAATTACAGATTGTAATTACTTCTTGCGGTTCTTCTTGCCGGCGGTCTTTTTGGCAGCGGACTTGACAGCCTTGACGGTCTCCTCAACCACGGGCTTCACAGCCTTAACGGTTTCCTCAACCACGGGCTTCACCGTCTTGACAGCCTGCTCGACAACGGGCTTGGCAGCCTTGACAGTCTGCTCCACCACGGGCTTGGCGGTCTTGACGGTTTCCTCAACCACGGGCTTCACGGTCTTAGCAGCCTGCTCGACAACGGGCTTGGCAACCTTGACGGTTTCCTCGACGACGGGCTTCACGGTCTTGACGGTTTCCTCCACCGCCTTGGCAGCCTTCTTGGCGGCGGGCTTCTTGGCGGCAGCCTTGACAGCCTTGGTCACTTCCTCGGCGGCGTTCTCGGCAGCGGCGGTCAGCTCGGCCTTTGCCTTGGCGGCGCTGGCCTTGGCGCTGGTCTTGGGCTTGCGGGTAACCTCGGCGATGGTCCAGAACTGGTTGTCACCGTTGACGTCAGCCCAAATCTGCAGGGCAGTGCCGTTGTCGGCGGTCATACCGGCGTCCAGCAGCTTGCCGGCGAGGTTGGACTTGATCTTAACGCGGCCATCGTTGGTCGGCTCAACCACCCACAGCTGGCTGCTGGCGGGGGCGCCTTCCCACTGGTGAACGCGGGTGCCGTCGCTGACGCCGCCCATATTCAGGTCCAGCATCTTGCCGGTAAAGCGGTTCTGCAGGCGGTAAACGCCGTCGCCTGCAGCGACAAAGCCCCACTGCTGCCACTCGACATTGGCGTTGTCCCACAGCTGGATCTTGGCGCCGTTGTCCATATTGAAGTCAGCGACTTCCATCACTTTGCCGTTGGCGGCGCTGATGGTATAAAATTTGCCGTCTGCGATGACAGTCTGGGTCATTTTCTTCTTGGTTGCCATAATGGCTCTCCTCCTTATATAACGGCGGACGGCGCGGGATGCGGCGTCCGGCAGATAAACCAACACGATTTTTGCGTGTCTACGCATACTATTATAACCACTTTTTACCAATCCGTCAACTTTTTCGCGTTAATGCGGCATTTTACACAAAAAAACCGGGATGGCGTCAATCCATCCCGGTAATTTTGTTTGATTCGATCACGAATTTTCGGCAAAATTTCCCGTGTAGAGCGTATAATACTTACCCTTTTGGGCAATCAGCTCATCGTGGGTGCCGCGCTCAATAATGCGTCCCTGCTCCAGAACCATAATGCAGTCGGAGTTGCGCACGGTGGACAGACGGTGCGCAATGACAAAGGTCGTGCGCCCGTACATCAAGCCGTCCATACCCTGCTGCACCAAGCGCTCGGTGCGGGTGTCAATGCTGGAGGTTGCCTCGTCCAGAATCAGCACGGGCGGGTCGGCAACGGCAGCGCGGGCAATCGCCAGCAGCTGGCGCTGACCTTGGCTGAGGTTGGTGCCGTCACCGGTCAGCATCGTGTTGTAGCCATCGGGCAGGCGGCGGATAAACTCATCCGCGTTCGCCAGCTTGGCGGCGGCGCGGCATTCCTCATCGGAGGCCGTCAGACGTCCGTAGCGGATATTTTCCAGCACGGTGCCGGTGAACAGGTGGGTGTCCTGCAGCACGATGCCCAAGGAGGCGCGCAGGTCGCTCTTGCGGATGTGGGTAATGTCGATGCCGTCGTAGTGGATGGCACCCTTTTGGATATCGTAGAAGCGGTTGATCAGGTTGGTAATGGTCGTTTTGCCCGCGCCGGTGGAGCCGACAAAGGCGATCTTCTGACCGGGACGTCCGTACAAATTGACGTCGTGCAGTACAATTTTTTCGGGGTAGTAGCCAAAGTCCACATTCTCAAAGACGATGTCGCCCTTCAGCTCGCGGTAGTCGGCGGTGCCGTCGGCATTGACGCGCTTCCACGCCCACAGGTTGGTGCGCTCGTCGGTTTCGGTGACGCTGTCATCCGCCAGACGCTTGGCGTTGACCAGCTTGACCTGCCCTTCGTCAACTTCGGGCTTTTCGTCCATCAGGGCAAAGACGCGCTGACCGCCCGCCAACGCCATAATGACAGAGTTGAACTGCATGGAGATCTGGCTGATGGGCATATTCAGGCTGCGGTTGAAGGTCAAAAAGCTTGCCAGCTTGCCCAGCGTCAGCCCGCCGACGCCGCCCAGCGCCAGCACACCGCCGATCATCGCCGCCAGCACATAGGACAGGTTGCCCAACTGAGTGTTGACGGGACCGCCAAGGTTGGCGTAGCGGTTTGCCTTGTCGGCGCTTTCAAACAGGGCGTCGTTCAGCTCGTTGAACTGCTGGATGGCTTCGTCCTCGTGGCAGAACACCTTGACGACCTTCTGCCCGTTCATCATTTCCTCAATAAAGCCGTTGACGGCGCCGAGGTCACGCTGCTGCGCCACAAAGTATTTGCCGGAATTGCTGGTCAGGTACTTGGTCGCCAGCAGCATAACGCCGACCATAATCAGCGTTACCAGCGTCAGCAGCGGGCTGAGCACAATCATAGAAACCAACACGCTGACGACCATAATGCTGCTGTTGAACAGCTGCGGGATGCTCTGGCTGATCATCTGGCGCAGGGTGTCGATATCGTTGGTGTAGATGGACATAATATCGCCGTGGGCGTTGCGGTCAAAATACTGGATGGGCAGCGTCTGCATATGAATGAACAGATCGTCGCGCAGACGCATCAGCGTGCCTTGGGTGACGTGCGCCATAATGCGCGCCTGCGCGAAGTTGGCGATGATACCGCAGACGTAGAAGGCGGCGGTGCGTCCGATGGCAGCCGCCAAGCCGGAGAAATCGCTGCTTTGCTCTGCCAGCAGGGGCAGAATGTAGTTGTCGATGAGCTTTTGCATAAACAGCGTGCCTTGCACGGTAGCCAGCACGCTGACAACGATGCAGATGCCTACCGCCACCATAGCGGCGGTGTAGGTTTCACCGACATAGCGCATAATGCGCATAAAAATTTTGCCGGGGTTTTCGACCTTGGGGCGGGGTCCGCGGGCGCCGCCGGGACCGACTTTGACCACCTTTGCTTTTTCTGCCATTATGCCTCGCCTCCTTTTTCGTCAAAGTCGCCGGAGCCTTGGGTCTGGCTGTTGTACACTTCCTGATAGATGGGGTTGGTTGCCAGCATCTCGGCGGGTGTGCCGAAGCCGCTGACACGACCGCCGTCCAGCACCAGCACCTTGTCGGCGTTCTCAACGCTGGAAATACGCTGCGCAATGATAAACACCGTCGTGCCGGGAATCTTTTCGGCGAAGGAACGGCGAATCTTGGCGTCAGTAGCGGTATCCACCGCGGAGGTGGAGTCGTCCAGAATCAAAATTTTGGGCTTTTTCAGCAGGGCGCGGGCGATGCACAGGCGCTGCTTCTGACCGCCGGACACGTTTGCGCCGCCTTGGTCGATGTGGGTTTCGTACTTGTCGGGGAAACGCTCGATAAATTCGTCGGCGCACGCCTGCTTGCAGGCATCCTCCAGCTCCTGCTGGGTGGCGTTCTTGTTGCCCCAGCGCAGGTTGTCGGCAATGGTGCCGCTAAACAGCTCATTTTTCTGCAAAACCATCGCCACACTGTTGCGCAGGGTGTCCAAGTCGTAGCTGCGCACGTCCTCGCCGCCGATGTAAACGTGACCGGCGGTGGTGTCGTACAGGCGGGGCAGCAGCTGCACAAGGCTTGTCTTGGAGCTGCCGGTGCCGCCGATGATGCCCACGGTTTCGCCGGAGCGGATGTTCAGCGAAATATCGCTCAGCACATCGCGCCCGTCGTCCTTGTAGCGGAAGCAGACGTGGTCAAAGCGCACCGCGCCGTTCTTGACTTCCATAAAAGGCTTGTCGCAGTTGGCAAGGGTGCTTTGCTCGGTCAGCACCTCACTGATGCGGCGGGCGCTGGCGGCGGACATGGTGATCATAACAAAGACCATCGACAGCATCATCAGGCTGGTCAGGATGTTCATACAGTAGGTCAGCATGGACATCAGCTCGCCGGTGGTGAACTCGGTCGCGCCGGACAGCACGATCATCCGCGCGCCCAGCCAGGAAATCAGCAAAATGCAGGTGTAGACGGTCGCCATCATCAGGGGCGCGTTGTAGGACAGCACCTTTTCCGCCTTGAGAAACAGCTGCTGCACGTTGCCGGAGGCTTTTTTGAACTTTTCGCTCTCAAAGTCCTCGCGCACATACGCCTTGACCACGCGGATGGCGGAGACGTTTTCCTGCACGCTCTCGTTCAGATTGTCATATTTTTTGAAGGCATCCGAGAAGTAGCGGCTGGCGCGGGTCATAATGATGACCAGACAAACGCCTAAGAAAATGACGGCAACCAGATAAATTCTGGCAAGCCCCGCATGGATGGAGAATGCCATACACATCGCAATGATCATGCTGGCGGGCGCGCGGATCGCCATACGCAAAATCATCTGGTAGGCGTTTTGCAGGTTGGTGACGTCGGTGGTCATACGGGTGACAAGACCGGCGGTGGAGAATTTGTCCATGTTGGCAAAGCTGAAGGTCTGGATGTTTTTGAACATCGAACGGCGCAGGTTGCGGGCATAGCCGGTGGAGGCACGGGCGCCCAGCACGCCGCCCATAACGCCGAAGAACAGACCCACGGCGGCGGCCACGATCATCCAGCCGCCGACGCGGTAGATGACGGACAGGTTGCCGGCGGTGACGCCGTCGTCAATAATGGTGGACATCAATCGGGGCAGGATCATCTCCATGATGACCTCGCCGATCATACAAACAGGCGTCAGGACAGAAACCAGACGAACGCCTTTTGTTTCTTTGGCAAGTGTGTTCAGCAAATTTCGTTACTCCTTTCTTATTCCGGCAGAGGATTCAATGATGCTCCGCGCATTTTGCAGAAGGACATCCAGCCCCCGGCGCATCGCTGCCAGCTCCTGCTGCGAAAGCCCGGCCTGCAGCTCGGCTTCGTAGCGGTCGATGGTATCGTGTACGCGGTCGTGGTAGGCAACGCCCTTGGGGGTTGCCTGCAGCCGCTTGAGGCGGGCGTCCTTTTGCACGGCGCTGCGGGTGATCAGCCCCGCCTGCTCCATACTTTGCAGCATGGAAGTGACGCTGGAACGCTGGATATGCAGCCATTTTTCAATGTCGCGCTGGTAGAGGTCGCTGCCCTCACGGTTGGCGGCGACAATGCGCCCCAGCACCATGCCCTGTATGCCGCCCAGCTCGGGGGCGACCTCCGCCGAAACGCGGGCGTCCAAGGCGCGGCGGATGGTGCGGGAAACCTCGGACACCAGTGGGCCGACGTGTTCCTCCTTGCAGTCGGGGCGCTCGGGCGCGGTGTTTGGTTGGATAGACGTTGGGAATCACCTGCTTTTCTGTCGATTTTTGTTTGGCGATACACTGTTTGATTGTGAATTGTTCGTTTTCTAACAGTTCGGTTTCGTACAATAAGAGTATATCATCAACCCGAAGAATGTCAAGCTGTGATTTCTTGCGCAGATTCTTGCAAATATTGCGGGCGGCGCAAAAGCCTTCCCCTTGGGGGGAAGGTGGCGCGCCTGCGCGCCGGATGAGGGGCGAATGTCCGGCAGGCTCCCCCTCATCCGTCACCTGCGGTGACAGCTTCCCCCAGAGGGGGAAGCCATACACGCGGTTTGCCCGTAAATTTCGCGTTGCCGCAAAACCGTGGGCGGGGCATACCCCGCCCCTACCGCACAGCAAAAGCGCCGCCCCTCCGCATGGCAGAGGGGCGGCGCATAAGCATATGCTAAATCAGAAAATCAGAAATCGACCTCCGTGTCGTAGTAGCAGCACTTCAGCAGTTTTTCCATCTCTTCCTGGTTGGGCTGGCGGGGGTTGGAGCCGGTGCAGGCGTCGGCAATCGCGTTCTTGGCGATCTCGGGCAGGCGCTCCAGGAAAACGTTCTCCGGCACAAAGCCCTGCTCGCAGGGGTAAGAGTCGGGACCGTAGTGGGCGATGCAATGCGGGATGTTGAGGTCATCGTTCATACCGCGCAGGTATTTGATCAGCAGCTCGACCTTCTCGTCATCGTTGCTGCCGCCGAGGTGCATCTTGTCGGCAATGACGCCGTAGCGTGCCTTGGCGGTGGGGTCCTTGGCGTTGTAGGCAATGACCTTGGGCAGGTACATGGCGTTGGCAGCGCCGTGGATGATGTGAGCGCCGTAATCGGCAAAGGCAGCGCCGGTCTTGTGCGCCATACTGTGGACGATGCCCAGCAGCGCGTTGGAGAACGCCATACCTGCCAGGCACTGTGCATTGTGCATAGCATCGCGTTTTTCCATATCGCCGTTGTAGCTGCCGACGAGGTCAGCCTGAATCATCTCAATGGCGTGCAGCGCCAGAGGATCGGTAAAGTCGCAGTTGGCGGTGGAAACATACGCCTCGATCGCGTGGGTCATGGCGTCCATACCGGTGTGGGCGACCAGCTTTTTGGGCATGGTGTGCGCCAGCTCGGGGTCAACGATGGCAACGTCGGGGGTGATCTCAAAGTCCGCGATGGGATACTTGATGCCCTTGTCGTAGTCGGTGATGATGGAGAAGGCGGTCACCTCGGTCGCGGTGCCGGAGGTGGAGGAAATGGCGCAGAAGTGTGCCTTGCGGCGCAGCGGCGGGATGCCGAAAACCTTGCACATTTCTTCAAAGGTGATGTCGGGATATTCGTACTTGATCCACATCGCCTTGGCAGCGTCGATGGGAGAACCGCCGCCGATGGCAACGATCCAGTCCGGCTCGAACTTCAGCATCGCTTCGGCGCCCTTCATAACGGTGGTGACAGAAGGGTCGGGTTCAATGCCCTCAAACAGCTCGACCTCCATGCCGGCTTCCTTCAGGTAAGCCTCGACACGGTCCAAGAAGCCGAAGCGCTTCATAGAACCGCCGCCCACGCAGATCATAGCGCGCTTGCCGGGCAGGGTTTTCAGCGCCTCCAGCGCATTGGGACCGTGGTACAGGTCACGGGGGAGAGTAAATCTAGCCATAATAACAGCCTCCTCGATACGGTTTTGTTGGGGTTTGACAATCTTTTGTCAACCTATTTGCGTTCAGTATACTCCCCTTTTTCATAAAAATCAATTGGCATTGGGGAGAATTTTTAAACACTTTTTCGGCATTTTGCCGATTGACAGCGCATAGCCTTGGCAAAAAGGAGGAATCTGCCATGCGCTTTTTGACCCCGCAGCAAAGCCGCACCATGCGCCTGCGGGCGCGGCTGCTCTGCGCCGTACTGGCAGGGGTGTGCTTCGGCGGGCTTTTGCTGCGGCTGGCGGTGCTGATGCTGCGTGACCCCGACGGTTACGCCCGCCGCGCTGCCGACCAGCAGCTGCGCGGCACCACCCTGCCCGCCGCGCGGGGCGAGATATTTTCTGCCGACGGCACGCTTTTGGCTGCCAGCGAAACCTGCTGGACCATCCGCGCCGCCCCGCGCGAGTTGGACGACGCCCTTGTGCAGCCCGCCGCGGCGGCGCTGAGCGAAATTTTGGAGCTGGACTACGCCGACACGCTGCAAAAGCTGAGCGTGCGCACCTCCAACGACTGCCTGCTCGCCCGCCGGGTGGGGCGCGAGGCTGCCGATGCCGTGCGCAGCTGGTGCCTTGCGCAGGGTGCCGCAGGCATACAGATCCGCCAGGACACCAAGCGCGTTTACCCCGAGGGGGATTTTTTGGGCGGGGTACTGGGCTTTACCGACGTGGACAACGCCGGACTTTGGGGGCTGGAGCTGCGCTACAACGACGTTCTGACCGGGCAGAACGGGCAGATCCTGACCGCCAAGAACGCTTGGGGCTACGATATGCCCACCCACTACCAGACGCTGACGGAAGCTGTACCCGGCAGCAGCCTGACGCTGACCATCGACGCCAACATTCAGCACTGGCTGGAAAGTGCGCTGTCCGCCGCCGTGCAGGAGCATCATGTGGCGCAGCGCGGCGTGGGCATTGTGATGGACGTCAACACCGGCGCGGTGCTTGCCATGACAAACCAGCCGGACTACGACCCCAACCGCCCGCGCTACCTTATTAATAGTACCGTGCGGGAGCAGGTCAACGCCCTGCAGGGGGAGGAGCGCAGCACCGCCCTGCAGGCAGCGCAGCAAGCCCAGTGGCGCAACAAGGCGATCAGCGACTTGTACGAGCCGGGCAGCGTGTTCAAGCTGATCACCGCCGCTGCCGCCCTAGACACCGGCAGCTGCCGCCCCACCGACCGCTTTACCTGCGCGGGCAAAATTTCGGTGGCGGGTACGCGGTTCCGCTGCGCCAACGGGCATATCCACGGCAGCGAAACCTTTGCCCAAGGGCTGGCGGTAAGCTGCAACCCCTGCTTTATCCAAATCGGCGCACGGCTGGGCAAGGAGAATTTTTGCCGCTATTTCGAGGCTTTTGGTCTGCGCACCGCCACCGGCATCGACCTGCCGGGCGAAGTGCGCCGCAGCGAATACTACACCGCAGACCGTATGGGACCGGTGGAGCTGGCATCCTGCGCCTTTGGGCAGAGCAGCAAAATCAGCTATTTGCAGATGCTGACCGCCGTCTGCGCCGTGGTCAACGGCGGGCGGCTGATGCAGCCGTATCTTGTGCAGCGCATCACCGCACCGGACGGCAAAACCACCGATACATCGCCAAAATTTGTGCGTCAAGTCATAAGCGAGGAAACCTCCCGCACGATGCGCGAGCTGATGGCGGGGGTCGTGACCTCCGGCACCGGCAAAAACGCTGCGCTGGCGGGCTACCGCGTGGGCGGCAAAAGCGGCACCAGCCAAAAGCTGGACAGCCAGAACGAGGGCGCGCGCATTGCCAGCTTTGTGGCGGTTGCCCCCATTGACGACCCCAAGCTGGCGGTGCTGGTCTGTCTGGACGAACCCCACAGCTGGACGACCGGCGGCGGTGCGCTGTCTGCCCCCGTCTGCGCCGAGGTGCTGGAAAAAGCCCTGCCTTATCTGGGGATCGCACCCCAATACACCGAGGACGAGCAGCAGCGGCTGTTTGCCGCCGTGCCGGATTTTTCCGGGCGGGGTATCGCGTATGCCAAAGCCGCCTTGGGCGAGTTGGGCTTTGCCGCTGCCGTGCAGGGCAGCGGCGGCACGGTTTTGCACCAGTACCCCGCCGCCGGGGTCAGCGCCCGCCGGGGCAGCACCGTGACATTCTATACCGAGGAGGATGGTATTCCCGAAGATTGACCCGTTGAAAATTTACCGAAAAATCACACATTTCGACGCGAAGTATGGTATACTATAATAAATTATCTATGCCTCGGAGGATGCCATGCCGCAGCCGTATGTATTATTTGACAACGTGTGTAAATATTACCAGATGGGTGACACCCGCATCGCCGCGTCGGATCACGTCAGCTTTTCGATACAAAAGGGCGAATTCTGTGTCATTTTAGGACCCTCCGGCGCAGGCAAAACCACCGTGCTGAATATGCTGGGCGGTATGGACACCTGCGACGAGGGTACCATTCTGCTGGACGGCGAGCGCGTGAGCGATTTCGACCAAAAGCGTTTGACCACCTACCGCCGCTATGACGTGGGGTTTGTTTTTCAGTTTTACAACCTTGTGCAAAACCTGACCGCCCGCGAAAACGTGGAGCTTGCCGCCGAGATCTGCCGCGAACCGCTGGACGCCGACACCGTGCTGGAGGAGGTTGGGCTTTCGGCGCGCAAAAACAATTTTCCGGCGCAGCTTTCGGGCGGCGAGCAGCAGCGCGTGTCCATTGCCCGCGCCCTTGCCAAAAATCCCAAAATTCTGCTTTGCGATGAGCCGACCGGCGCACTGGACTACAAAACCGGCAAGCAGGTGCTGGCGCTTTTGCAGGCAACCTGCCGCGAAAAAGGGCGCACCGTCATTGTAATTACCCACAACAGCGCCCTGGCTGCCATGGCGGACCGGGTGATCCGCATCAACAGCGGGCGCGTTCTGGACGAAACCGTGAACCCCGACCCCACCCCCGTAGAAAGGATAGAATGGTAAATGCCGCGTACCTACAACAAAAATGTAATACGCACCTTCCGCAGCACGCGCAGCCGGTTTTTTGCCATATTTTCCATCGTTGCCTTGGGCGTGGGATTTTTAGCCGGGCTGAGCGCCACCCCCGTGGATATGAAGGAATCCATGGAGCGCTATATGGACGACAGCAATTTTTACGACCTGCGCGTGGTGTCCACCCTAGGGCTGACTGACGAGGATGTGCAGGCGCTGCAGCAGGTGTCCGGCGTGCAGGATGTGCAGCCCGCCTATTCTGCCGATTTGCTGGTGCAGACCGGGGACGACGGCGCCGTGGCGCGCGCCCACAGCCTGCCGCCCGATGCGAACGATGCCATCAACCGGCTGGTTCTGATCGAAGGGCGGATGCCCCAAAGCCCGGACGAATGTCTGGTGGAGGTGGGCGCCACCGGGCTGAACCCCACCTACCCGGTGGGTACGGTCTTTACCGTGACCGCCGAAAACGTGGATTTGGACAGCAAGCTGAACCGCACCCGGTTTACCGTGGTGGGGCTGGTACACAGCAGCAATTATTTCAGCTATGAGCGTGAGCCTGCCAGCGTGGGCAGCGGCGCAGTGCAGGTGGTCATGTACCTGCAGCCCGAAGCCTTTGCCTATGAAGCGTACACCGAAATTTACCTGACCGCCGCCGGTGCCAAGGCGCAGAACAGCCTGACCGACGCCTACCGCCAGACCGTGCAGACGGTGGCAGACAACCTTGCCGCTATACAGGACGCCCGCTGCCAAGCCCGCTATGACGGCTTGCTGGCAGATGCCCGCGCCGAGCTGGACGATGCGTGGCAGCAATACGATGAGGCGAAGGCGGACGCCGACGCCCAGCTGGACGATGCCGCAGACCAGCTTGCGGACGGCAGAAAACAACTGCAGGACGGCAAAAACAAGCTGGCGGACGGCAGACGCCAATACAACGATGGCAAGGCGCAGCTGGAAAACGGCACCAACCAGATGCTGGACGGGCAGGCGCAGCTGAACGACGCGCTGGGGCAGTGGCTGCAAGCCGATGCGCAGTGGCAGCAGGGCAAGCAGGAGCTGGATGCCGCCAAGGCGCAGCTGGACGAAAACGAGCCTGCCTACCGCGACGGTGTGCAGCAGCTAGCCGATGCCCTGGGTACCGATGCCGCCGAGGTGGACAAGTTCGCCGCCGATCTGGCTGCCTACTGTATTGCGCAGGGCATCACCCCGCCGACCGACGCGCAGGGGATGCTGGCGCTGCTTGCGACCTACGGCAAGGGGCTGCCCCTGCCGCAGTTTTCGGACGAGCAGCTGACGCAGCTTCGCGCCGGTGCCGCCGAATTGGTGACCCGGCTGGACAGCATCCCCACCGATGCCCTGCCCGACGACCAAAAGGCGCTGCTGACCGAGGTCAAGGCGCTGGTGCAGGCTGCCGCCGATGCGGAAACCTCCGCCGAAATGTGGGATGCGCTGCAGGATTTGTACAGCTGGCTGCAGGCGCACCGCGACCTGCTGCCCGACGAGGTATACGAGGCGCTGAATGCCCTGTTGCTGGAGCTTTTAAACAGCGACGAGATGAACCAGCTTGCTGCCGCGCTGGCGGGGTTGGTGCAGTTTCAGCAGGGGCTGCAGCAGTACCAAAGCGGGCTGCAGCAGCTGAACGATGCGCGTGCCGAGCTGGACGCCGCCTATCGGCTGCTGCAGGAAAAAATGCAGGAACTGGGCGACGCCCAAGGCAAGCTGCTGGACGCCCAAAGGCAGCTGGATGCCGCCGGGCGCAAGCTGGCAGACGGGCAGCGCGAAATCGAGGAAAACGAGCAAAAGCTGCTGGACGGCGAGGCGGAGTACGCCGATGCCAAGGCGGAAGCAGAGCAAAAGCTGGCGGACGCCCGCGCCGAAATCGAGGACGGCGAGGCAAAGCTGGACGAGCTGGAAATGCCCGTCTGGTACATCTGGGACCGCAGCAAAAACACCAGCTTTAACTCCTTTAAGTCCAACGTGGACAAGCTGACCGCCATCACGACGGTATTCCCCGTATTTTTCTTCCTTGTGGCGGCGCTGGTGGTTTCGACCACCATGACCCGTATGGTCGAGGAGGAGCGCCTGCAGATCGGCACGCTGAAAGCCCTGGGCTATGCCCGCGGCACCATTATGCAAAAATACCTCTGGTATGCCTTCGGCGCATCGGCGCTGGGCGCGGTCGTGGGGCTGGCGGTCGGGTTCCGGGTGTTCCCCACCATCATCTGGTCGGGGTATTCCATGATGTACTATATGCCCGAGATCGCCACGCCGTGGCGGCTGCAGCAGGCGGTTTTTGCCGGTGCTTCGCTGATTGGGCTTTCGTTGGGCGTTACGGCGCTGGCGTGCCGCACCTCCCTTGCCGAGGTACCCGCCGCCCTGATGCTGCCCCGCGCCCCCAAGGCGGGCAAGCGCATTTTGCTGGAGCGCATCACCCCGCTTTGGCGGCGGCTGCCCTTTAGCTGGAAGGTGACCTGCCGCAACCTGATGCGCTACAAAAAGCGCTTTTGGATGACGGTCATCGGCGTTGCGGGCTGCACGGCGCTGCTGGTGGCAGGCTTCGGCTTGTCCGACTCGCTGAACGGCATTATCACCAAGCAGTTTGACCATGTATCGCACTATGACCTGATGACCATCGTTTCCAAGGAGAGCGCCCTGCGCGAGGGCGAGGTTTATGACACACTGTTCGGCGACAGCGAAACCTTTCCCCTTTCGATGGCGGCGGCGGTGGAATCCACCCACTGCGACAGCGCCGACGGCGAGATAGAACTGTATCTGATGGTGCCGCAGGATCTGACGCGCTTTGCGCAGCTGATGGATCTGCACGAGCGCTTGGGCGGCAAGCCGACCCCGCTGACCGATGACGGCATTGTGCTGACCGAAAAGCTTGCCAAGACGCTGGGCGTTGCCGCCGGGGACACCGTGACGCTGAAAAACGCCGACGGCGACGCCGCCGAATTTACCGTGACCGGCGTCTGCGAGCATTACATAAGCAACTACGCCTACATCACCCCCGCCGTGTACACCGCTGCCTTCGGCAAAGCGCCGGGCTACAACGCCGTGTTGAGTACGCTGCACGATGAATCGCAGCAAAGCCGCGATGCCATTTCGGAAAAGCTGCTGGATACGGACACGGTGGTCAGCCTGACCTTTACGCAGGACGCCATCAAGCAGGTGCTGAATATGCTGCGCTCCATTGATGCGGTGGTGGTGCTGATCATCGTCTGCGCCGCCATGCTGGCGTTTGTGGTGCTGTATAACCTTTCCAACATCAACATTGCCGAGCGTGTCAAGGAGATTGCCACCATCAAGGTGCTGGGCTTCTATGACCGCGAGGTGTACAGCTACGTCAACCGCGAAAGCACCGCGCTGAGCTGCATCGGCACGCTGCTGGGGCTTGCGCTGGGCAAGGTGCTGCACGCCTTTATCATTACCACCGTGGAGGTGGATTCGGTGATGTTCGGGCGGCAGATCGCCCCGCAGAGCTTTCTGTACGCCGTGGCGCTGACGCTGGTTTTCAGCACGGCGGTCAACCTTGTGATGGGGCGCAAGCTGAAAAAGATTTCGATGGTCGAAAGTATGAAAGCCCCCGAATAACGCTTTTCAAAGTGGGCAATATCCTTGCGGTCTGATTTTTATCGTTTTTTATAAAAATTGCGGTTCTATCGCCATTTATGGGCATAGAACCGCAATTTTTGTACCCTTGAAAACTGCGGGAACCCGCGGTATAATAAAAGAACTTTGTGCAGATATTGTGCTAGTTTATTATACAACATAACAAAAAGGAGATTGCCATGCAGACCCAAGCCCCCCTGTTTAACCGCCGCAAGCTGGTCACCCTGATCTGGCCGCTGTTTTTGGAGCAGATTTTAAGTGTCACCATGGGTATGGCGGACACGCTGATGGTTTCCGGCGTGGGCGAGGCTGCCGTGTCCAGCGTGTCGCTGGTGGACAGCCTGAACGTCCTGATTGTCCAGATCGTTTCGGCGCTTGCCACCGGCGGCGCCGTGATCGCCAGCCAGTATATGGGGCGGCAGGACGAGGAAAACGCCCGCCACAGCGCCGCGCAGCTGTACTGCGTGCTGGGCATCAGCACCGTGACGCTGATGGTCATCTGCCTGGCGCTGTCCCGCCCGCTGCTGCGGCTGGTGTTCGGCAGCATTGACGACGATGTTATGGTATTTGCGCAGCAGTATCTCATCATCACGGCGCTGTCCTACCCGTTTATCGGCTTTTACAACGGCGGCGCGGCGCTGTTCCGCGCGCAGGGCAACAGCCGCATCAGTATGCTGGCAAGCCTTGTGATGAACCTTGTCAACATAGCGGGCAACGCGCTTTTGATTTACGGTTTCCGGATGGGCGTGATCGGCGCGGCGCTGGCAACGTTGGTGGGGCGTGTGATCGCCGCCGTCTGGCTGATGCTGCAAAACCAGAGCCTGTCCAACCCGATGCGCGTGCAGTCCTGGCAGGAGCTACGCCCGCACAAGGATACGATTTTGCGCATTCTGGGCATCGGCATCCCCTCGGGGCTGGAAAACGGGATGTTCCAGATCGGCAAGCTCTGCGTCAGCAGCCTGACCTCCACCTTGGGTACCAGCGCCATTGCCGCCAACGCGGTGGCAAACTCGGTGTCCACCTTGGCGAACATCCCCGGCAACACCATCAGCCTTGCCATGATCCCCGTTGTGGGGCAGTGTCTGGGCGCGGGCGAAAAAAAGCAGGCGAAGCAGTATTCCCTGCTGCTGATCGCCACCGCCATGACGGGGCTGGTGCTTACCAACATTACGATGTTTGCCATTATCCCCTACCTGACGGGCTGGTTCAGCCTGTCCGCCGAGGCAGCGTCGATGTGCGTTGCCGTGGTGCGGTGGTTCGATGTGTTCAGCGTGTTTTTCTGGGTCAGCAGCTTTACGCTGCCCAACGCCCTGCGCAGCGGCGGCGATGCCAAGTACACCATGACGGTCAGCATCGTGAGTATGTGGCTGTTCCGCGTAATATTGAGCTACATTTTTGTGCTGAAGTTCCATATGGGTCTGACCGGCGTGTGGTTTGGTATGTTTATTGACTGGATCTGCCGCGGCATCTGCTTCTGGGCGCGGTTCCTCAGCGGCAAGTGGATGGAGCATAAGGTGATTTGAGCCGGCGAGAAAGCCTTCCCCCTGTGGGGGAAGGTGGCGCGCCTGCGCGCCGGATGAGGGGCGAATGTCCGGCAGCCGCAAGTTTTCCCCTCATCGGTCACCTGCGGTGACAGCTTCCCCCACAGGGGGAAGCCATACGGGCGGTTTACCCGCCGGGTTTGCGTTGGCGCAAATAACCTTGGGAACCGTTTCCATGTGTCCGCCTGTGCGGACACATTTTTTGTTGGCGGGCAAATTTCACACCCCTGCCCCCTCTTTGCGTTTGACGGCAGGCGGGTTCCTGTGGTATACTGTACTATATGATTGTAATTAAGTTGTCACTTTTTCAGAGGTTACAGGCGATGAAGAAAAGATTCGCGGCGGGTATGCTGTCCTTTTTGTTGGCAGCCTGCCTGCTTTGTCCGTTTGCGGCGCTTGCCGATGAAACGCAGGAAACCCTGACCGAACAGAAAAAACAGGCGCAGCAGGAATACGAGGATGCCAAAAAGCAGCTGGCTGCCCTGCAAAGCCAGACCAGCGCCACCAAGGGGCAGATCGGGCAGCTGGAGGGGCAGATCGCAGAGATCACCGCTCAGATCGAAGCCGTGACCGCTGCCAAGCAGGAGGCACAGCAGCTGGTCGCCGAGCGCCGCAACGTCGAAGCTGCCGCCGTGGAGGCGCTGAACCAAAAGCAAGCCGAGTACGACGCCAGCCTTGCCCAGTGCAAGACCCAGATGGGGGCCATGCAGATGCTGAACAACGGCGGCGCGCTGGCGTACATAGCGCAGGCCAAGAGCCTGTACGAGGTTTTGACCTTTTCCGAAACGCTGCGCCAGATGAGCGCCCAAAACAGCGCCACGCTGACCCGCCTGAACGACGAAGCCGACGCGCTGGAGCTGGCGCGTCAGGCTGCCGAGGCTGCCACTGCCGAGGCGGAAGCTGCCGAAGCCGCGCTGGCAGAGCAGGAAGCGCAGCTGAACGATTCGGAATCCCAGCTGGAAAGCGCGCTGCAGCAGGCAAACTCTGCCCTGTCGGCGCAGCAGGCTGCGCAGGAGGCGCAAAACCTTGTGACCAAGGCAGCCCAAGCCGCCTACTACAAGGCGATAGCCGAGCTGGACGCCTACAACCGCGCCCAAGGCGACAAGTACGGCGCCAACCTGCATTTTACCAGCCTGGATTTCGGCAACCCGCTGCCCGGGCATTACACCATCACCAACACCTTTTCCAGCCCTGACCCGTGGGGCAAGCCGCACAACGGCACCGACTTTGCCGCCGGCAACGGCACACCCATCTACGCCGCCGCAGACGGTATCGTCAGCGTGGCGCGCTCGCATTCCAGCTACGGCAACTACGTTATGGTCACCCACGGACGCGCCGACGACGGCAACCTGTACGAAACCCTCTACGCGCACATGAGCAGCTATGTCGTTTCCGCCGGGACCCCCGTTGCCAAGGGCGACCTGATCGGTTATGTGGGCAACACCGGCAGCGTGTGGGGTGCCTACGGCGGCTACCACCTGCATTTGGAGATCCGCATCAACAACGTCCGCGCCAACTCGCTGAACTACATTCCGCATTGAGGCTTTTTCTATGACTTCCACTGCCATCAGAACCCCCCGCGCTGTCCGCCGTTTTACCCTTGGGCAGTTTTTATATGATGTCGGCTTTTGGGTCGAATACACGCTGGTGCGCATCCGGCGCACTACTGCCTCGGCGGCGGGCTATGCCGCCGAATCGCTGGAAAACCTGCTGCTGCTCGTGCTGCGCCCGCTGGTGCAGGGGCTGCTGGCGCTGCGGCAAACCCTTGCCCACCCGCTGCAGCTGCTGAAGCTGACGGTTCTGACCGCACTGTGCGCACTGCTTGTTGTGTTTGTGCGTACCGGGCTGACGCTGCCCTTTGTCTTGCGGGTCAGCGTTGCCGGGCAGGAGGTCGGTCTGATTGCCAGCGAGCAGGAATTTGACGCCGCCCACAGCGATGTGCTGGCGCGCGTGCAGGCGGCACAGGCGCTTTTGCAGGCGGCCGGGCAGCCCACGCCCGACTGGGACATGGAGCCAAGCTACACGCTGACCATTGCGCCGCCGGGCAGCACCGTGATGAACGAGCGCCAGATCACCAACGCCATTCTGACCGCCAGCGGCGGCGAGATCACCCAAGCCACCGCCGTGTATCTGGACGATACCCTGCTGTACGTCACCACCGAGGGCAACCACCTGCGCAGCTTTTTGGACAACATCAAGGCGGCATGGCGCACACCCGCCGGCGGCACCGTGGGCTTTGTACACGACCTGCAGCTGGTGGACGGCATCTACCTGACCGCCTCGGTTTCCGGCTACAAGGACGTGCTGGCGGGGCTGCTGGCATCGGCGGACACCTTGCAGACCAAGGTCGTGACCCACGACACCTACACCCAGCCCATCGACTACGAAACCCAGACCATACCCGACGACAGCCTGCCCTTTGGGCAGATGGTCGTGGTGCAGGAGGGGCAGCCCGGCAGCCGCTATGTCACCTACGAAACCACAACCGTCAACGGCGAGGTGACCGATATGCAGATCATCGGCATTTCCACCATAAACGACGCCGTGCCGGAAGTCGTCCACGAAGGCACCCGGCTGGAAAACGGTATGATCGGCAAGTTGGGCACCGGCACCTTTATCTGGCCCGTACCCAACTACCGCCATATCAGCCGCTGGGCCAACCTGAACCGCGGCAGCCGCGACTACCACCAAGGCGTGGACATTGCCGCGCCTTCCGGCACGCCGATCTATGCTTCCGACGCCGGCACCGTCATCACCGCCGAGTACCACCACCACCCCCAGAGCTGGGGCAACTATGTGGTCATCGACCACGGCAACGGCTACAAGACGCTGTATGCCCATATGACCAGCTACGTCGTGCAGATGGGCGACACCGTCGAGCAGGGGCAGCTGATCGGCTATGTGGGCAGCACGGGATATTCCTTCGGCAGCCACTGCCACTTTGAGATGTACCGCGACGGCACGCTGTTCAGCGCGAAGGAGGTTTTCCCCAATATGCCGACGTGGAACCCCAATTTTACAAAATAACGACGTTTTTTAAACGTTTACAGGCGGCTGCCCTAAGGGCAGCCGCTTTTTCACGGGTAGAAATGTAGGGGCGGCACGCCGCCCGTTGCAACCACCCCGACAAATCGACCTACCGGGCAAACCGCACGGAACGGTCAAGACCGTTCCCTACAAACCGACCGAAAGTTTGCAATATTCCCATTGAGTTTATCGACCGTCTGCGGCGGGGTGGGGTCACCCCGCCCTACGGGGCAATAAAAAATCATCACGCGGTAGGGGCGGGGCATTGCCCTGCCCGCGGTTTTGCGGCTGTAACAACCTTACGGGGTACTCTGTAGGCACGGCTATATGCCGCCCGTTGCAGCCGCCCGGATAATGCGGTATAACGGGTAAACCGCACGGAACGGTCAAGACCGTTCCCTACAAACCGACCGAAAGTTTGCAATATTCCCCCATTAGGTTTGTCAAAAAATTTCTCTCTCCCCTTGACAAGCGGTTTCTCGTATGCTATAGTATGTTTGTTAGTTGTGACTAACCCTATTCAACTTCCTCCGTTTTCCATAATCCGCCCTGCACGAGTGCCTCCTGTAGGGCGGTTTTATGGAATTATTGGTTAGTATATGCTAACTATCGGTGCAATTTCTTTTGCCCGCCAACACAACAACCCATCTACCAAAGGAGTTTCTTATGAAAAAAATCGCTGTTATTTATTGGAGCGGCACCGGCAACACCGAGGCTATGGCAGATCTGGTTGCCGCCGCTGCCACCAACGCCGGGGCGACCGTGGATAAGTTCACCGCCGCCGAATTTCAGGTTTCCTCTGCCGCCGATTACGCCGGCTTTGCGCTGGGCTGCCCTGCCATGGGTGCCGAGCAGTTGGAAGAAACCGAGTTTGAGCCGATGTATCAGGAGCTGCGCAGCGCCCTGAGCGGCAAGCCCGTGGGGCTGTTCGGTTCCTACGGCTGGGGCGACGGCGAGTGGATCCGCACTTGGGCAGAGGACGCTGAGAGCGCCGGGGCGCGTCTGGTGGTTGAGCCTGTTATGGCGAACGGCTCCCCCGATGGCGATGCCGAAGCCGCCTGTGCTGCCCTTGGCACCGCACTGGCTAACGCCTGACCCTGCCTATCTATCATCCCTTTCTCTCTGATCTGTGATTGTACAGGCGGCTGCCGCAAAGGCAGCCGCTTTTTTTGCGCTGCCCTCTTGACAACTGTGTATACTGTGTATATACTGTATATATCGAATGTGTACAGTTCGAGCCTAAGGAGTCATTTTTATGGAAATTTATCTGTCCAACGCAGGGCAGGAGCCGATCTACGCGCAGATCACCCGGCAAATCAAGCAGCAGATTTTGTCCGGGCAGCTGCGCGCGGGCGAGCCGCTGCCCAGCATCCGGCTGCTTGCCAAGGAGCTGCGCATTAGTGTTATCACGACCAAGCGCGCCTATGAGGAGCTGGAGGCTGACGGGTTCATTGTGACGCAGGCGGGGCGCGGCAGCTTTGTGGCTGCCCAAAGCCCCGCCCTGCTGCGCGAGGAACATCTGAAAACCATGGAAAGCTGCCTGCAAAACGCCGTAGACGCGGCGCGGCTGGGCGGTATTTCCTGCGAGGAAGCGTGCGAAACGCTTCGCCTTTTGTGGGAGGGTTGAGTTATGCCGGATACTGCTAAACTGCAGGGCATAGAAAAACACTATACATCGTTTACTTTGGGTCCCGTGGACTGGGAGCTGCCCGCCGGGATGATCGTGGGGCTTGTGGGTGAGAACGGCGCGGGCAAGACCACCCTGCTGAAAATGCTGTGCGGTGCGCTGCGCCCCGATGCCGGGCAAATCGCCCTGTGGGATACCTCCCCCGCCGACGCTGCCGCGCGGGCGCGCATCGGCGCCGTGTTTGAGGACGCCTTTTTCCCCGACTGCTTCACCGCCAAGCAGGTGGGCAAATGTCTGCGCAGTGTGTTCGGCGCACGCTGGAGCGACGAAAAATATAACGCCTATCTGCACAATTTTTCCCTTGACGGCGGCAAGCCTATCAAAGAGTACAGCCGCGGTATGCGGATGAAGCTGAGCCTTGCGGCGGCGCTGGCGCACGACCCCGAGCTGCTGGTTCTGGACGAGGCGACCTCCGGGCTGGACCCCGTGGTGCGCGGCGAGCTGCTGGACCTGCTGCTGGATTACATTCAGGACGAGCGCCGCACCGTGCTGCTGAGCAGCCACATCACCACGGATCTGGAGCAGATCGCCGACCGCATTGCCTACCTGCACCGCGGCAGACTGCTGTTCTGTGAGGACAAGGACGAGCTGCTGCAGCAGTACGGTCTGCTGCGCTGCGCCCAAGGTGACTTAGCGCGCCTGCCGGCAGGCTGCGCCGTGTACACAAGGCAGGGGGCTTACGGCTGCGAAACGCTGGTCAAAAGCCGCGCCGCCGCGCGCGCCGCCCTGCCGGACGCCGTCTGCGACCCTGCCGGAATCGACGATATTATGCGCTTTACCAGTGGGAGGGACGACCAATGAAGGGCTTACTTTATAAAGATTTTCAGCTTTTAGCCAACAGCTATAAGCGCAACATCCTGACGGTTTTGCCGCTGTACGCAGCTATCATCCTTTTTACACGGCAGATTTTTGTCGCCTATGCGCTGGTTTTTCTGGCGGGGGTATACGTTTCGTCAACCATCAGCTTTGACGAGCAGGCGCATTGGGACAGCTACGCCCGCACGCTGCCGGTCTCGGCAGGGCAGATCGTGGCAGCCAAGTACCTGCTGAACCTTGTGTTTATGCTGGCGGCGGCGGTGTGCGCCTTGCTGCTGTCGGCGCTGCTGCCGCTGACCGGCGGTATCGCCGGGGATGCGGCGGCTGTTCCCCTGCCGGAGCAGCTTTCCAGCATTTTGGGCAGCGGCACGGTGTCGCTGCTGGCAAGCAGCCTTACCCTGCCCATCTCCTACAAATTCGGCGGGGCGCGGGCGTGCAGCTTTGTGGGTACGGCGTTTCTGGTTTTGTTCGTTCTGGGATTTCTGCTGATGCGCTGCCTGCCCGCGGGCTTTATGCGCGACACCGTCGCTGCACTGAACACCGTCGGCGAGCAGCAGGTCTGGCTTTGGCTGGGGCTGATTTTTGCCGCTGTGCTGGCGCTGTATGCGGCAAGCGCCGCCGTGTGTGTGCGCATTTACAAAAATAACGCGCGGTAAAGAAAAATGCCGCGAAAATATGCGGTTTTGCGCTTGACAAAGCCACCGGTATTTGCTATAATAAATTGCTGTGCTGAACGGCACAGTTTATCCTTGCCTTTCTCTTGCAGAAAGGCCATACGTCCAAAAGGAGGTGCACAGAATATGGCTAAGTACGAAACCATGATGGTTACCACCGCTGCAGTTGACGAGGAAGCTGCTACTGCTCTCGTGAACAAGTTCAAGAACCTGATCGCAGCAAACGGTACGATTGATTCTGTTGATGATTGGGGCAAGAAGCGTCTTGCTTATCCCATCAACGATGAGACCGAGGGTGTGTACACGGTGATCCGCTTTACCAGCAACCCCGATTTCCCGGCGGAGCTGGATCGTGTTTTCAAGATCACTGAAGGCGTTCTTCGCAGCATGACCATTGCTGTTGAGGAGTAAGGAGTAGCAAAATGCTGAATGTTGTTGCCATTATGGGTCGCCTTGCGCGTGACCCCGAGCTGCGTCAGACTACCACCGGCAAGAGCGTTGCCTCGTTCACCATTGCGTGTGACCGTGGTCGCCGCGATGCCAACGGTCAGAATGTGGCCGACTGGATCCCCGTTACGGCGTGGGACCGCACGGCCGAGTTTGTGTGCAAATATTTCCAGAAAGGCTCTTTGATTGCCGTTGACGGTCGTCTGCAGAGCCGCTCCTATCAGGATAAAAACGGAAATAACCGCACGGCAATCGAAATCGTAGCCAACAACGTCAATTTTGCCGGTCCTAAATCCGCAAACGCCGCCCCGATGGGTGATGCCGGTTACGGCGCACCCGTGGCAGAGCCCGCTGCCCGTCCCGCCATGCAGCAGCCGTCCGCCGCCAGCTATTCTGCCGGCAGCAATGACGACTTTGCGCTGATCGAGGACGAAGGCGACCTGCCCTTCTAATTCAACAAATCAAACGTACAACTCTAAAAGGAGGTTACCACAATGGCTATGGATCGTTCTTCCCGTCCGATGCATCGCGGTCGCAAGAAGGTTTGCAGCTTCTGCGTTGATCGCGTTGAGCATATCGACTACAAGGATCTGCCCCGTCTGCGTAAATACGTCAGCGAGCGCGCCAAGATCATTCCCCGCCGTGTGACCGGTACCTGCGCTTTCCATCAGCGTGAGCTGACGGTTGCCATCAAGCGTGCCCGTTATATGGCTCTGATGCCCTACGTCAGCGATTGATTCGCACGCAGCATCCCAAAATGCTCAAAAAAGGAAGCCATCCGAAAGGATGGCTTCCTTTTTTGCCTGTCAATAAACTGAATGGGTCGATTGCAAACCTTCGGTAGGTTTGTAGGGGACGGTCTAGCCGATAGTACAATATACCGTGAAAACGCGCGCCGTTCGGCGCGATTTTATGCGCTGCGCGCAGCCAGCGGTGCGGATGGGTCAAGACCCATCCCTACATTACTACCCGAAAAAGGGTTTTGACAAACTGAAAGAAGGCCATCCGAAAGGATGGCTTTCTTTTTGTTTTGGGATATTGCGCGCAGACACGTTTATTCCGACGCTGACTCGGCGCTTTCGCTCACGGGGTCGGTGCTTTCGGGTTCGTTGTTGGCGGCGGAGGCGACCAGCGAATCATCTCGCTCGCCGGCAATGCTCACAATGACGACCACCTTGCCCGCGTTGAACCGCGTGCCGACCGAAACACTGGTTTCCGCCACGCAGCCCGCCGCCATCGTGCCGTCGTTTTCGACAATTGTCATCTTGTATTGAATTTCCAGCGCGTCCAGCTTTTTGCTGGCGTTGGCTTGGGTGTAGCCGAGGATGTCCGGCATTTCCACCAGATTGGGTCCCTTGCTGACGACGATCTGCAAAATCTGGTTGGATTCGGTTTTCAGCGTACCTGCCAGCGGGTCCTGGCTGATGATCACGCCCGCCGCCACGTCGGAGGAGTTCTGCTCGGTCAGCACGAAGCGGTAACCCGCATACAGGTCGCTGTCCTTGACCTCATCGGCGTAGTTTTTGCCCACCAGATTCGGCACGGTCTGAATCTCGCTGCCGGAGTCGGCATCCTGCGAGGTGACCGGCGGCGGGGTGGGTACCGGCGTGGGCGTGTCGTCGCGGCGGCGGGCAAAGCTCCACACCAGCAGCAGCATCAGCACCGCAATGACCACCAGCGACACCGCCATAATTTTGCGGGTGCTGATTTGGTTTTCGCCGCGCTCAAACATCGCGTTGGCAACATTGGGGTCGGTCAGGGCGCTCATCAGCTCGGGTACGGTCTGCATACGCCGGGCGGGATCCAGCCGCAGCGAGCAGCCCAGCACCTGCGAAAACCAGGTCGGCACGCCCGCCTCCAAGCTGTGGGCGGACTCTAAGCTGTCGCGCACCTTACGCTGGGGCGCGGCAATCGGCGTTTGCCCGGTGACCATCTTGTAGCAGACAGCGCCCAGCGCGTACACATCGGTGTACCGCCCGCTGAATTCCGCCGCCGAATACTGCTCCGGCGCGGCGTAGCCGGGGTACAGCTGCGTCTTCAGCTCGCTTTCGCCGGTGCGCAGCGCCAGCGTGCCGTAGCCGGTCAGCCGGGCAGCGCCGTCGATGGGCAGCAGGATGTTGTCCGGGCAGATGCCGCGGTGGATCAGCCCCGATGTGTGCAGCAGCGCCACACCCTCCATAATCGGCTGCAGCAGGGTGCGCGCCTCGGCAGGGGTCAGCGTGCGGCTGCGCAGGCTCAGGTAATGGGTCAGCGTCATACCCTTTTGGGTTTCCTCCACCGCATAGACGGTGTTGTTTTCCTCCCAGACATCCAAAATGGTGGAAAGTCCCGTGGCGGGGGTCAGCTCGTGCAGGTCATCGTATAAATCCTTAAAATCCATACGGCTGGTCTTGAACAGCACCTCCCTGCCCTCCTTGGGCATCAGCGCACCCTCGGGGCTGCGCCCGTTGCACAGGGTCACGGGGAAGTATTCTTTGATCAGGACAAAGCGCTTTTCCTCGTTCAGCACGGCGCGGTAGGTCAGCCCATCGCCGTCGGCGCTGATGTAGCTGCCCACCGTGTATTTGCCGCCCACCAGCTCCGTACCCAGCGGCAGCGCGCCCTCGGGGTTTTTGTTTTCCAGCGAGCGGGCGCAGTGGGGGCATTCTCCGTGAAAGCCGCCCGGCAGCGCCTGCAGGCAATGGGGACACAGATGTTGCGGCATGGCGAAACACTCCTTTGGTCTTGGGCTGTAACAAAAAAGAGAAGATATCGCCACAAAAGAGATGCTGCGGGTACTCTTTTCTGTTCTATCTTCTCTTGCTTTTTATTGCGATGCTGCGCTTGATCAGCGATCCAGATCTTCCTCATTCTCGAGGGTGTGCCAAGCGTTCTGCACGTCGTCATCGTCGTCCAGCGCGTCCAGCAGCTTGCCCATCTGCGCCAGCTGATCGGGGTCGGTCAGGGTGGTGGTGGTGGAGGGAACCTGCGCCACATCGGCGGAAATAAAGGTGTAGCCTTTGGCTTCCAGCGCGTTGCAGACATCGGTGAAGGCTTCGGGCGCGGTGGTGACTTCGGCGGCATCCTCGCCGGCATCAAAGTCATCGGCACCGGCGTCCAGTGCGTCCATCATCAGCTCATCGGGGTCCTTGTCCTCGAGGTCCACGACGATCACGCCCTTCTGGGTGAACATAAAGCCGACACAGCCCATCTGACCCAGATTGCCGCCGAACTTGTCAAAGTAGTGGCGCATATTGGCAGCGGTGCGGTTGCGGTTGTCGGTCAGCGTTTCGACCATAACAGCCACGCCGCCGGGACCGTAACCCTCGTAGGTAATTGCTTCGTACTCGGTCTTGTCGCCGCCCTCGGCGCGCTTGATGATGCGCTGGATGTTGTCGTTCGGCACGCTGTTTGCCTTTGCCTTGGCGATCAGGGCAGCCAGCTTGGAGTTGGCAGCCGGGTTGGCGCCACCTTCCTTAACGGCAACGGCGATCTCGCGACCGATTTTGGTAAAGACCTTGGCGCGGGCGCCGTCGGTTTTTTCTTTTTTACGTTTGATGTTGTTCCATTTGCTATGTCCGGACATTGGAAGAATCCCCCTAGTTTGTATTCCACCGGCTTGTCAGAGGCAAGCCGACAATTTCCAGTTAATTATTATACCACACTTCAACGTGCTTTTCAAGCCCTTTATTGCAGGTTGCGCAGTCCCTTGGGGTAATGGTTTTTGACCCTGCCCCCGCTGACCTTGCCGCAGCCCAAGGGATAGCCGTCCACCAGCACGGCGCACCAGCCGTTTTGGGCGGTGGCGGCGTCGATTTCCTCGCCGCGCAGCCACGCGGCGGTGCGCGGGTCGGCAAGGGTGAGCCGCTCGGTGTTGGCGCAGCGGCTGCCGTATGCCATAAACAGCGCGTGTTCGGGCTGAAAGCGCTTTTTCAGCACGCTGCCCAGCGGCACGCCGCAGCGCAGCAGGTGCAGCTTGGCGGTGTTGAGCGCCGCTGCGCCTGCCGGGGGCAGAATCAGCCTGTCCCCCGCCGCGGTCAGCGGGGCATCCGCCAAAAACGGAAAGTATTCCTTGGCGAACGCCAGCCATTCGGCACTCGGCTTTGCCGGCTTGCCGGGCTTGATGCGCGGCGCGGCGGGTGCCGGGGCATCGGCGGATTTTTGCAGCTTTGCCATAAAATGCCCCTCGCCCCCGTCGGCGGGCCAGATGCGGCGGCACCGCCCGGCGGCAAAGCCTGCCGGGGCGCGGTTGGCTTCACCCGGGCTGCCGAAGCCACAATCCGAGAGGTCGCACAGGGCAAACTCCGGGTGGCGGGCAAGGAAAGCGGCGATCTGCCCCTCGTCCTCCTGCGGGGCGAAGGTGCAGGTCGAAAACACCAGCACCCCGCCCGGTGCCAGCAGCGCGGCGGCGTTTTCCAGAATTTCTGCGCCCAGCGCGGCGCAATGCGCCACCAAGGCGTCGCTGTGCTGCCCGGCGGCGGCAGGCTCCTTGCGGAACATCCCCTCGCCCGAGCAGGGCGCGTCCACCAGCACGCGGTCAAATTGCCCGGGCAGGGCGGCTGCCAGCCGGGCGGTGTCCTCGTTGGTGATGACGGCGTTAGTCACGCCCATACGCTCGAGATTCTGGCGCAGGATCTCGGCGCGGGGGGCGGCGTATTCGTTTGCCAGCAGCACCCCCTGCCCCTGCAAAGCGGCGGCAAGCTGGCTGGTTTTGCCCCCGGGCGCGGCGCAGAGGTCCGCCACCCGCATACCGGGCTGTACGTCCAGCAGCGCGGCGGGCGCGGAGGCGCTTGGCTCCTGCGCGTAAAAGACCCCAGCGTGGTGCCACGGGTGGCGTCCGGGGCGAAGCTCCGGCGCAACGGTGAACGCCGTGGGGCAAAATACCGACGGCGCAGCGTCAAAATCCACGCCTTGTGCAAACTGCTGCGGCGTACAGCGCAGCCCGTTGACCGTGACGCCGCGCGCCGGGCTGGGCGTGGCGTAGGCGTACACCTCGTCAAAACGCGACCCCAGCAGGGCGCGTTCCCGCGCGGTAAAATCCTGTGGAAACTGCATAACGGCTCCTTGGGCAACACCGCACAATTCACGCCTAACGGCTTAAGCACCGCTCCGGCGGCTGCGGCACGGCATCTGCGTTGCCAAAATGCTCGATAAGACATCCAGTATTATCTGCGCTTTTGGCTTAGCAGCTGCCGCACCTCGCTCACCGTATCGGCACCTAGAATTGTGCGGTATTGCCCTGCATAAATAGATGATGGGCGGGCAAACTAACTGTGCGGCCGCAAACCGCAGCCGCACAGCACCGAGTTTTGAAAGGAGTTTTGACCCATGGCGAAGAACCAGACCGAGAACAGCCGCGCTGCCAACAGCACGACCGATGCCAAAAAGAACCAAAACACCCAGAAAGCACCCCGCCGCACGGCAAACACGACCCAGACGACGGGCAGCAAAAACAGCACCAAGTGATCCTGCAAGCCGGGGCGGTTATTTCCGTTCCGGCTCATATTCTGTCCATACAGCGTCAAAAAGCTGCTGGATGCGGTCGTTTTCACCCCGCAGGTACAGCCAGCCCAAAAGGCATTCCAGCCCGGTGGAGGCGCGGTATTCCTGCACGGTGGCGTGCTTGGCAACGCTTGCCTTGCTGGCGTTTTTGCCGCGGCGCAAAACGTTGGCTTCCGCCTCCGTCAAGAGCGGCTCCAGAATTTCCAGCTCGCGGCACTGCGCGTGGGCGCTTACATAATGGGTGGCAACGGTGTGCAGCCGATTGGGCTGCAGGCGGGTGCTGCCCACCAGACGGGCGCGCACCAGCAGTTCCAGCACGGCATCGCCCACAAATGCCAGCGCCACGGGCGACATTTCGTGGATATCCACCTCGGGTTTTGTTTCAAACAGCATAGCGACCCCCTGTGCTTAGTACAGGTAGTCGAACTCGTACTCGCCGATGTGGATGGTGTCCTCCTCCTCGACGCCCTGCGCGACCAGCTCGTCCAGAATGCCGGAATCGCCCAGCTGGGTCTGGAAATATTGCAGGCTCTCGTAGTCCTCGACGTTGGTGCCGGCGAGGATGCGCTCCAGCCAAGGGGCGTCCACATCGAAGTCGTGTTCGCCCAGACGGGTGACGGTGAAGGGGCGCTGACCCTCGGCGGATTTGTCGGGGCGCTTGTACTCTGCCTCGTAGACCTTGACGGGGGGCAGCTCCTTCAGGCGGGCGTAGACGATGGCGGGCAGGTTGTCGATGCCCTGCCGCGTCGCAGCGGAGATGGGCATAAAGGTGTAGCCCTTTTCCTCCACATACGCCTTGAAGTCGGCGATCTGCTCCTCAGTGGCGATGTCGCACTTGTTGCCCAGCACGATCTGCGGACGCTGCGCCAGCTCGGCGCTGAAGCCGACCAGCTCGTGGTTGATCTGCTCAAAGTCCTGCTTGGGGTCGCGCCCCTCGCAGCCGGAAACATCCACAACGTGCAGCAGCAGGCGGCAGCGCTCGACATGGCGCAGGAAGGCATGACCCAGACCCACGCCCTCGGCGGCGCCCTCGATCAGACCGGGGATGTCGGCGCAGACAAAGCTCTGCTCGGGACCAACGCGCACCACGCCCAGCACGGGGGTCAGGGTGGTGAAGTGGTAGTTGGCGATTTTGGGCTTGGCGGCGCTGATCATACTGATCAACGTCGATTTGCCCACGTTGGGGAAGCCGATCAGCCCCACGTCCGCAATGACCTTCAGCTCCATTTTAAGCTGAAATTCCTCGCCGGGCAAGCCGGGCTTGGCGAACTTGGGGATCTGGCGGGTGGGGGTGGCAAAGTGGCTGTTGCCCCAGCCGCCGCGACCGCCCTTGGCAACGGTGACCGGCTCGCTGCCGGAGAGATCCGCCATCACAAGACCGGAGTCGGCTTCCTTCAGCACCGTGCCGCGGGGTACGCGGATGACAAGGTCGTCACCGTCGGCGCCGGTCTGGCGCTTGGCACGCCCGTTTTCGCCGTCCTGGGCGGCGTACTTGCGCTTGTAGCGGAAGTCCATCAGAGTGGAGAGGTTGTCGTCTGCCACAAAGATGATATCGCCGCCGCGACCGCCGTCACCGCCGTCGGGACCGCCCGCCGCGACGAATTTTTCGCGGTGGAAGGTCACCACACCGTCGCCGCCCTTGCCGGCGCGCACCGAGATGGTGGCGGTATCAATAAAATTGCTGGTAGCCATAGTTTATTACCTCGTTGCAAAAAGAAACGGGCAGGTCATACCGACCCGCCCGTCTTGGTTTTTACTGCTTGACCGTGCAGCGCTTGCGGTCGCGGCCCATGCGCTCGAAGTGAACGCGACCATCGACGAGAGCAAACAGCGTGTCATCGCTGCCGATGCCCACGCCCTCACCCGGATGGATGTGGGTGCCGCGCTGACGAACCAGGATGTTGCCGGCCAGAACAAACTGACCGTCGCCGCGCTTTACGCCCAGACGCTTGGACTCGGAATCACGGCCGTTCTTGGTAGAACCTACGCCTTTTTTATGTGCCATTGTGTTTTACCTCCTTAGCCGTTGATCGCGGTGATTTCCACCTTGGTGTAGGGCTGACGATGACCCTTGCGGACCATGCTGCCCTTCTTGGGACGGTAGGTCAGGATGTTGAGCTTCTTGCCCTTGCCGGTCTTGACGACCTTGGCGACAACGGAAGCGCCCTCAACGACGGGAGCGCCAACCTTGACAGCGCCCTCCTCGCCAACAGCCAGAACCTGATCGAAGGTGACTTCGGTATCAGCCTCAGCGTTCAGCTTCTCGACATAAACGACGTCGCCGACCTTAACGCTGTACTGCTTGCCACCGGTTTTGATAACTGCGTACATAGGAAAACCTCTTTCAAAAAGTCTCGCTGGACAATAGGGCGTTGCGGCAAAACCGCACACTTTCAGAGCCCATACCAAGCGGCTTATATAGCTTACCACACAAATTGCGCTTTGTCAAGCGCATTTTGCACGGCAAGACAAAGTTTTGAGCTTGTCGGGGCACCCGACAAGCTCAAAGAAGGGGTTCGTCGCAGTGTGGCTGCGCCACGCTCCTGCACCCCTCCTTTGGATTCACCCTATCGCCAAAAATCACGTTCTCATGCCTGACGGCGACTCGAACGCGATTTTTGACTCTAGCGGTATTTTCATCGTCGGCACATGTCCGCCGATGAAAATGGATTGAAAATTTGCTTTTTCGACAGGCTGCAAGGTTTTTGTTTATACTAATCCGTTCTGGCGGGCAGCCGCCTGCACGGTGTTGAGCATAAGCATAGCGCGGGTCATAGGACCCACGCCGCCGGGTACCGGGGTGATAAAGGCGGCTTTTTCGGCTGCGGCGGCAAAATCCACATCGCCGTGCAGCTTGCCGTCGGCACCGCGGTTGATGCCCACGTCAATGACGATGGCGCCCGGCTTGACCATATCGCCGGTCACAAAGCCCGCACGCCCCACGGCAGCCACCAGAATGTCGGCGGCGGCGCAGATTTCCTTGAGGTTTTTCGTCTTGGAGTGGCAGATGGTAACGGTGGCGTTTTTCTCCAGCAGCAGCATGGCGGCAGGCTTGCCCACAATGTTGCTGCGCCCGATGACCACGGCATTTTTGCCGCTGATCTCGGTGCCGGTGGACTCGATCATACGGATGCAGCCCGCCGGGGTGCAGGGCAGATAGCACGGCTCACCGATCTGCATACGCCCCACATTGACGGGCGAAAACCCGTCCACGTCCTTTTCGGGCGGGATGGCGTCGATGACCGCCTTTTCGTTGATCTGCGTGGGCAGCGGCAGCTGCACAAGGATGCCGTGTACCGACGCATCCGCCGCCAGCGCACGCACCTGCGCCAGCACCTCGTCCTGCGTGGCGGTTTCCGCCATACGGATGCTGCGGCTCTCGATGCCGCACTCGGCGCAGTCGTTGACCTTGCCGCGCACATACACCTGGCTGGCGGGGTTTTCGCCCACCAGCACCACGGCCAGGCACGGGACGATGCCCTTTTCGCGCAGCGCCTGCACCTTTTGGGCAGCCTCCGCCTTGGTGGCGGCTGCCAATGCTTTTCCGTCCAGGATTGCCATAACACTTTCCCTCTTTCCTCGTTTATTCCTCGGGATTTTCCAACCCCTCCACATCGGGAACGGTCAGATCCAGCTCAGCTAAGCGGCGGTTCATCGCCTTGGTAGCCTTGACGAACTCCGCGTGGGAGGCGCTGGCGGGCAGGGTATCGGGGGCAAAACGCTCGCCCGCCTGCTCCTGCTTTTTGAGGTCGGCTACTGCCAGCGTGACCCACAGCTGACTGCCGCGCGCACGGTAAAAACCGATGCCCAGCAGCACCAGCGACACCAGCACCGTGACGATGGCAAACAGCTGGCTGGCGCGCAGCCCGGTGCCGCCGATGAGCAGCGAATCGGTGCGCAGCCCCTCGATCCACGAGCGTCCCAGACCATACCACACGGCATAGCTGAGGAAGATCTGCCCGTTGAATTTGCGGTGCTTGATCAGCGCCGCCAGCATCGCAAAGCCGACCAGACACCAGATGCTCTCATATAAAAAGGTAGGATGCACCGGCAGCGCGGGGTCCACGGTGACGCCCGCCTTCAGGGTGACCTGCATAGATTTCAGATATGCCTCGGTGCCTTCGCTGTACATACCCCAAGGCAGGGTGGTGTTGGTGCCGAAGGCTTCCTGATTGACAAAGTTGCCCCAGCGACCGATGCCCTGCCCGATCAAAAAGCCCATGGACGCCAAGTCAAACAGCGGCAGCAGCGGCACCTTGCGCCACTTGGCAGCCAGCCCGCCAAAGATAAATGCGCCGATGACCGCGCCGTAGATGGCAATGCCGCCCTGGCGGATGTCGATCATCTCCCAGATACTCTGGTATTCAAAAGGTGCCATAGCAACGTAATAAATGCGCGCACAGACGATTGCCATCACGGTGCCGACGGCGACAACATCCACCAGACGGTCGGAGTCAATGCCGAAATCCGCCGCCATACGGAAGGCGAACAGCAGCGCCAGCAGCATACCGGCGGCGATGATGACGCCGTACCAGTAGATATTGAACCCGCCGATGGACAGCGCCACGCGGTTGATGGTAAACTCCCACCCCAAGGCGGGGAATTGCACATGATAGATCATAGGTACTTTCCTCCTCAATCCCCGTCCTCGGCGGGGTCGATCTGCACATAGGCGCGGGTTTCCTCCCGCAGGGCGGTGCGCAGCAATTCGTCGGCGTCCTGCACGGTCAGCGCCGCCAGCGCCTCAATTTCCTCTGCCAGCGTGCGCCCCTTCAGGCAGGCGTCGGCAGCGTCCTCGGCGGCTTCGTCGGGCTGCTCCATGCTGCCCAGCGTTTCACCGTACAGTTGGTTTTTGACAAGACGGAAAATTTCCGGGTCAACACCGTCGCGGCGCAGGCGCTCAATTTCCTGCTGCAGCAGCGCGACCACTTGGCGGGGCTGCTCGCTCTCGCCGGTAAAGGCAACGCAGCACGCGCCCGGCGCGGTGACGCAATCCCCGGAAAAGCCGGGGTTTACCAGCGATGTATCGTACAATTTGCGGTAAAAATCCGTCAGCCCGCCGCAAATCAGATCGCTGAGCATCGCAAGCAAAAGCTCGCGCTTGAGGTCGCCCTTTTCCAGCGGTGGCTCGCGGTAGGCAACGCCGAAGCAGGGGCGGTTGACCGGCATGGTAAAGTGCTGCTCCCTTTGCGGGATGGCACCGGTTTCCGCCGGGATATCCCACGCCACCGCGTGGTTTTTACGCGCACGGTACAACCCGTTGCGCTTGCAGGCTTCGACCGCCTGCCCCAGCGTAATTTTGCCCGCCACCGACAGCACCATATTTTCCGGCGCGTAAAACGCCTTGGCGCAGTCGTACAGCAGCGGCGGGGTGATTTCGGCAATGCTCTGCACGGTCCCGGCGATGTCCTCCCGCAGGGGGTGGGCGCGGTACAGCCCGCGGAACAGGGCGTTCAGCAGCCGCCAGTCGGGGCTGTCGTCGTACATTTTGATTTCCTGCGCGATGATGCCCTGTTCCTTGGCGATGCTTGCCTTGGTGAACCACGGCTTGCCCACCTGCCCGAGCAGGATATCCAGATTTTCGTCGATTTTTTCGGTGGCGGAAAAGACATAGCAGGTGCGGTCATAGCCCGTAAAGGCGTTGGCGGACGCACCCGTTTTGGCGTACAGGGCAAAGGTGTCGCCCGCGGCGGTTTCGCACATTTTATGCTCCATAAAATGCGCTGTGCCGGCGGGCAGGGTGACCGTGCGCCCGTCCAGCGTAAATCGACGATGCACCGAGCCAAAATCCGCTGCGTAGAACCCGTGTACCGAGCTGTAGCCCGGCATGGTGCGGCAGATGACGCGCAGCCCGCTGGGCAGCGTGACGCTTTGGCAGCCCACGGCGCTGCTTGCCGGGTTGGCTGTGTTATTCCTCATCGGCTGTCCCCTTTCCCTCGGTGCCGGGGCGGGCGGTGACCACATACCCCACCGAGTAGCTGTACTGCTCCAGCACGCGGCGCACCTCGTCGATGGTGACGGCGCTCGTCAGCACCTTGCCGTAGGCGGGCGGATACAGCGGCTCGCCGCGCAGGATCTGCCCGTAGTACCAGCCCTCCAGGGCGGAAAGGCTGTCCTCCAGCGCGTCCATACCCGAAAGCAGCCCGCTGCGGCAGTCGTCCATTTCCTCCTGCGTGATGGGACCCTTTTTCAGCCCCTCCCACTCGGCCAGCATCGCCGCCTCCGCCTGCATGACCTTGCCCGGCTCCACGCCGGAGTCGATCATCATAGCGCCTGTGGCGCGGTGCGCCGCCGCGCCGCAGTAGTAGCACAGCGATTGCTTTTCGCGCACGTTCATAAACAGTCGGCTTGTGGACGCGCCGCCCAGCAGGTTCATCGCCACGCGCAGGGCGCTGACGGTGGGTACGTTGTCGGCGCTGCCCGTCGTAAACAGCATACACAGCTTGGCCTGCGTCAAGCCGGGCAGCTTTTCGGTAAAGTGGCGCAGCGGCGTGCGGGGCATCGCCACCAGTGCGCCCGGCTCCTGCGGGTCGCGCGGCACACCGTCCAGGCGGCGCAGCAGCTTTTCCGCCACGCGCTCGGCATCGGTACCCTGCACCATGACGTCGATGCGGGACTGGCGCAGAATGCGGTCGTACTCGGCTTTCAAGGCTGCGGGCGTAACGGCGGACAGCTCGTCCGGGTAGCCGCCCAGCTCAATGCCCGCCGGGGAATCGCCGTAAAATTTGCGCCGCGCCTGCCGCACGCAGTACAGCCGCTTGGCGTTCAGCTCCGCCTGCAGGCGGAGGGACTGGGTTTCGGTTTCGATGCGCACTGCCTCGGCGTCAAAGACACCGTCCACAAGGTACGGCTCAAACACGGTGCCGAAAACGATATCGGCGTAGGCGTCGGTCAAGTTTTCCCCTGCCAGTGCGTAGGCATCCTTGATACCGCAGATATCCGCCGACAGCACACGGTCTATGCCCGCGCCGCTCAGCTCCACGCCCAGATCGGCGCCGTACAGCCCTGCCAGCTTGCGGGACAGCGCGGTCATATCGGGGCAGGCGGCATAGCCGCGCTCCAGCACTTGGGTCAGCACGGCGTCCAGCGTGGCGGTGTCGCGCCGCGCGGGGAACCGCAGATGGATGGCGATGCGGCAGCGGTTGAATTTATCGGCTTCCAGCGTGGTGATATGCACGCCGGGTGCCAGTTGTTTGCGTTCCAATCGTATACCCTCACTTAACAATAATCCTTTATATTATACGCCCATTTTATGAAAAAGTAAATCATAACTTGGGCAATACCGCATAATTCTAAGTGCCGATACGGCGAGCGAGGTGCGGCAGCTGCTAAGCCAAAAGCGCAGGCAATACTTTGTGTATTGGCGAGCATTTTGGCAACGCAGATGTCGTGCCGCAGCCGCCGGAGCGGTGCTTGAGCCGTAAGGCGGGAATTGTGCGGTGTTGCCCTTGCAGACTTGCAGCTTGGCGGCGGGTACGGTATAATAAAAGGTACAGTATGAATCGGAGGTCACTCTTATGAACCGCTTTGCTTTACACGGCACCTTTGTGGACACGCCCACCCCCGATGCGCTGCGGGTGCGCACGGGCTATCTTTTGTGTGAGGACGGCGTCTGCGCCGCATTTTCCCACGATGCCCCCGCCGGGGTCACGGTGCTGGACTACGCCGGGCAGCTGATCACGCCGGGTCTTGTCGACCTGCACCTGCACGCGCCCCAGTACAGCTACTGCGGCACGGCGATGGACTTAGAGCTGCTGGACTGGCTGCAGCGCTACACCTACCCCGAGGAAGCCCACTACGCCGACCCCGGCTATGCCAAGCTGGGCTACAGCTATTTTGTGCGCGACTTAAAAGCCAGCGCCACGACCCGCGCCTGCATTTTTGCCACGCTGCACACCGACGCCACGCTGGAATTGATGCACCAGTTGAAGGATGCCGGGCTGGGCGCCTTTGTGGGCAAGCTGGCGATGGATCGCAACAGCCCCGACAGCTACCGTGAGCCGAGCGCCGCTGCCGGGCTTGCCGAAACGCGCCGCTGGCTGGATGCCTGCCGCGCCGAGGATATGCTGCACAGCGGTGCGGTGCGCCCCATGCTGACCCCGCGCTTTACCCCCAGCACGGGCGACGAATATATGGCGGGGCTGGGCAAGCTCGCCGCTGAATACAAGGTTCCCGCGCAGAGCCACCTTTCGGAGAATCCGTCCGAGATTGCGTGGGTTGCCGAGCTTTGCCCCGGCACCCGTTTTTACGGCGAAAGCTACAGCCGCCACGGCTTGTTTGGCGGCGATGTTCCCACCGTGATGGCGCACTGCATTTACAGCGGCGAGGAGGAGCAGGCGTTGATGAAGCGCAACCGCGTGATGATCGCCCACTGCCCCACCAGCAACGAGAACGTGATTGCCGGCATTGCCCCCGCCGCGCACTATCTGCGGGGCGGCTGGCGCGTCGGCTTGGGCAGCGATGTGGCGGGCGGTCACACGCTGGACCTGTTTGCCGTGATGGCATCCGCCGTGCAGGTCAGCAAGCTGCGCTGGCGCTATGTGGACCAGACCGAAGCCCCGCTGACGATGGTGGAGGCGTTGTACCTTGCCACCGTGGGCGGCGGCGATTTCTGGCGCGACTACGGCGTGCAGCTGGGCTTGTTTGAGCCGGGCTACGCGCTGGACGCGCTGGTTCTGGATGACAGCGCCCTGCGCAACCAGCGGGATTTCACCCCCGCCGAGCGGTTGGAGCGCTACGCCTATCTGGGCAAGGGCAGCCTGACGGCAAAATTTGTGGACGGTCGGCAGATTTTTTGACGGGAGCGCCGCTAACGTTTGTCAAAAAGTCCTTTTTCGGGTTGTAATGTAGGGATGGGTCTATCTCCGCGCTAAGAGCCGCCGCTGTGCGGCGGTTGCGCTCCGAAACGCGCCTGCGGGCGCAGTGACCCATCCGCACCGCTGGCTGCGCGCAGCGCATAAAATCGCGCCGAATGGCGCGTTATTTCCCGATATATCGTACTCTCGGCAAGACCGCACGGAACGGTCAAGACCGTTCCCTACAAACCCGCCGAAAGTTCGCAATCGACCCCGTAAGTTCGTTGACAGTCTGCGGCGGGGTGAGGTCACCCCGCCCTACCGGGCAATGCAATAGACCTTCCCTTATAACCAAACGACCCCGGCGGCCGAGTCCTTTCTCGGCTGCCGGGGTCTACCCTTTCCCCTCTATAAAAACAGTTACACTTAGTTGATAAAGGCGTCGTGGATGGCTGCCACAGCTTTGTCGGCGTCCTGTTCGTCAATGACGACGCTGATCTTGATCTCGCTGGTGGAAATCATGTGGATGTTGATATTCTGGTTGAACAGTGCCTCAAACATCGTGCTGGCAACGCCCGAATGGCTCTGCATACCCGCGCCCACAATGGACACCTTGGCAAAGCCCTTGTTGACGGTGACCTCGCCGCCGCCAAAGCGGGAGGTTGCGCTCTCCAAAGCTGCCACGGCGCTTTCGGCGTCGCCCAGCGGCACGGTAAAGCTCATATCCTTTTTGCCGTCGCGTCCGGTGGTCTGCAAAATGATATCAACGTTGATGTTCTTCTGCGCCAGCAGGCTGAAGATTTTAAACGACATACCGGGTACATCGGGCACGTCACGGACGGTCAAAACAGCAATGTCGGTGTCCTTGGCAACACCCTTGATCAGCATACCTTCCACTTTGGTTTCCTCCTTAACAACGGTGCCGGGCACCGGATTGATGCTGGAAATGACCTCCAGCTCGACATTGTACTTTTTGGCAAGCTCCACGCTGCGGTTGTTCAGCACCTGTGCGCCCAGCGATGCCAGCTCCAGCATTTCGTCAAAGGTGATCTCCTTGAGCTTGGTCGCCTTGGGGATCTTGCGCGGGTCAGCGGTGTAGACGCCCTCGACATCGGTAAAGATCTGGCAGCGGTCGGCGTGCAGCGCAGCCGCCAGCGCCACGGCGGAGGTATCGCTGCCGCCGCGTCCCAGCGTGGTAATGTCATCGCTGCGGTTCAGCCCCTGAAAGCCCGCCACGACCACCACGCGGTTGCGTGCCAGCTCGCTTTCGACGCGCTCGGTGTTCAGGCGCTTGATGCGTGCCTTGGAGTACGCGCGGTCGGTGTTGAAGCCCGCCTGCCAGCCGGTCAGGCTGACGGAAGAAACGCCCAGCTCCTGCAGCGCCATCGCCAGCAGCGAGATGGAAATTTCCTCGCCCGCCGCCAGCAGCATATCCATCTCGCGGTGCGAGGGGTTGCAGCTGATTTCCGCCGCCTTGGCGATAAGATCATCGGTGGTGTCGCCCTGTGCCGAAACCACGACCACCACATCGTTGCCCGCGTTGCGGGTGTTGCGGACGATACGGGCAACGTTAAAGATGCGGTCGCGGTCGCGGACCGAGCTGCCGCCGAATTTTTGTACAATCAGACCCATAGCTATCCTTTTCCTCCTCTATATCATCTTACCACTGCGCCGGTGTTGTCGGCGAGCAGACGATGCACGGTAAAGTGGTTCAGTGCGCCCGGCTGCTGCAGGGCGGCTTCGGCGCGGGCAAAAAATTCCTCGTCGTCCTTATGCACCACCGCCATAATGGTGGGACCTGCGCCGGAAATATACACCGCCAGCGCGCCCAAGTCCTGCGCCAGCTCAAATACCTCGTCGCCGCCCTCGATCAGCGGCAGGCGGTATTGCTGGTGCAGCACATCCTTGGTTGCCACGCCCAGCAGGGCGTAGTTGCCCTCGCAGAAGGCGGCTGTTGCCAGCGCCGCGCGGGACAGATTGTACACGGCGTCCTTGTGGCTGACCATCTGGGGCAGCGCCGCGCGCGCCTTGCTGGTCAGCAGGCGGAAATCCGGCACAAACGCCGCAAAGGCAAGCTCGGGGTCGATGTTTTTCTTGACGCTGTACACCTGCCCCTCGTCGATCACGCTGGTGACAAACCCGCCCAGCATCGCCGGGGCGACGTTGTCGGGGTGACCTTCAATGGAGGTCGCCAGCGTCAGCATCTGGCGGCGGGTCAGCTTGTTGCCCAGCAGGGCGTTGGCGCCCAGAATGCCCGCCACAATGCAGGCGGAGCTGGAGCCAAGCCCCCGCGCCATCGGGATATCGTTGCGCTGGGTGATGCGCAGCCCGCGCAGGGGCAGCCCCAGCTGGTCATAGACGACCCGCGCCGAGCGGAACACCAGATTGTTGGAACCTGCCGGGATGTGGGTGCCGTCCACCGAGGTGATCTGGATACGGTCGTTCTCCTCAAACGTAAAAACGTTGTGCATCGAAACCGCCAACCCCAAGGAGTCAAACCCCGCGCCCACGTTGGCGCTGGTTGCCGGTACGCTTACTGTTACCATACTATGCCGCCCCTCTTTATTCCGTCAGCTGTTTCATTGCCAGCTTTACGCTGCCGCCCAGCACCGCCAGCTTCTGGCGCAGGGCGTCGATCTCCACCTCGGTCGCGGCGTCGATGCGGCAGGCAGCTTCGCCGTCGGCTTCCCACAGAAGCTGCCCAGCCCCCGCCACGCTTTGCAGCACCGCGCCCGAAACGCCCGCCGTGCGGACATACCACGGGTACACGCCGGTATCCTTGAGCTGCCCCTCCGGCTTTTCCGCCTCGGTCCAGAACAGGCTGTCGTGAATTTTTACGCCCTCTTTTAAGGCATCGATCACGTCCGCCACCACGGCGCTGGCGGTGGGCAGCTTGCCCGCGCCCTTGCCGTAGAACACGACATCGCCCAGCATATCGCCCCGCATCAGCACGGCGTTAAAGACATCGTCCACGCCCGCCAGCTGGTTGGCGTTGCTGACCATCATCGGCTCGACCCCGGCAGCCATAGCGCCGCCGGCGTTTTCATCATACCAGGCAATCAGCTTGATGGCGCTGTCCATCTGCTCGGCAGATTTGATATCCGCCACCGTGATATCGCGGATGCCCCGCGCGGGGATGTTGTCGGGGTAGACGTGATGCCCGCAGGCAAGGCTGGCAAGGATGGCGATCTTGCGGCAGGCATCGCGCCCGTCCACATCGTCGCCGGGGTCCTTGGTTTCGGCATAGCCGAGCTGCTGGGCAATGTGCAGCGCCTCGTCAAAGCCCATATTTTCGCGCTTCATCTTGGTCAGCATAAAGTTGGTGGTGCCGTTGACGATGCCGCAGATGCGGCTGATATGGTTGGCGGCAAGGCACTGGTGCATCGGGGTGATGATGGGCGTGCCGCCGCCTACGCTCGCCTCAAACAAAAAGGCGGCGTTGTGCGCCTTGGCAAGCGCCAGCAGCTCGGCACCGTAGCCCGCGACCATCTCCTTGTTGGAGGTGCAGACGCTGCGCCCGCTTGCCAGGCACTTACGCACATAGGGCAGGGCAAAGCGGGTGCCGCCGATGGTTTCGACCACGACCTTGACCTCGGGGTCATTTAAGATGGTGTCGATGCTGTCGGTAAACAGCGCCGCATCGGGCGAGGCGGAAAAATCCCGCACATCGAGGATGTACTTGACCTCCACGGGTTCGCCCACGCGGCGGGCGATGGATGCCGCATTGCGGCGCACAACCTCCAGCACACCGCTGCCCACGGTGCCAAAGCCCAGAATCGCAATTTTAGCCATTGGTATACTCTCCCTTTTCCCTATTCCCCTTACACGCCGCGGTGAATCTCCACCACGCAGGGCTGGTGCGAAAGCCGCAGCAGCATTTCCTCCACCGTCATCTGCATGGTGCCGGTGCGCACGGTGACCTCGACCTGTGCGGTGCCGTTTTCGGGGCGGGACTGGTTGATGGTCATAATCGAGCCGCCCGCCGCCGAAATGCCCGACAGCAGCGTTTGCAGCGCGCCGGTCTTGTCCAGCAGGGTGGCAACAACGGTCAGCGTGTCACGCCCGGTTTCGGCGTCAAAGACGCAGTCCTTATATTTATAAAACGCACTGCGGGAAATGCCCGCCTGCTTGGCCGCCGCCGAAATGTTGGCGACCTCGCCCGATGCCAGAAGCTGCTTTGCCTGCAGCACCTTGCCGAAAACCTCCGGCAGGACATCTGCCTGTACCAGCAGGTACTTATGCTGGGTCATTGTGTTGCCTCCTCGCAAACAAATGTAGTATCAACGTGTACCATCTTACCACACCGGGGCAGTGGTTGCAAGGGGGTTTGGCGCATTTGCCCGCTTTTTAGCACTTTGTACAGGAACCCCGGTGGAAAACCCCTTGTTTTTGTACGGCGGTTGTATGTACGCTGTGGAAAAACACGTTCTTGGTCTATGGAATGTGTGGGGGCGGGGTATGCCCCCGCGACAAAACGGAAACGGTACTATTATGGGTTGGTTTGTAGTAGCGTGGTAAAATTAAAACTTCACCTTTTCGGCAGGTTTGTAGGGGACGCATATATGCGTCCCGCAGACTGTCGAAAAAGTAAATGGGAACATTGCGGACTTCCGGTAGGTTTGTAGGGAACGGTCTTGACCGTTCCGTGCGGTCTAGCCGATAGCACGATATATCGTGAAAACGCGCGCCGTTCGGCGCGATTTTATGCGCTGCGCGCAGCCAGCGGTGCGGCGCGGTCAAGACACGCGCCCTACATTTCTACCCGTAAAAGGGCTTTTTCTACAAGCTGGGGGACGCATAGTTGCGTCCCGTGCGGTTTACCCGGTATGCCGCATTATCGGGACGGCTGCGGCGGGCGGCATAGTAGCCGTGCCCGCAAGCCAACCCATTCTATTCATTATAGTATAGGGTCGCGGGCGGGGCGTGCCCCGCCCCTACTAATCCATTAAAACTAAAAGTAAATCTTTAGAATTACCACGCTAGTAGGGGCGGTCATTGACCGCCCGCACAGCCATACCAAAAATGCGATGGTACGGGCAAACGTCACAGGCGAGCCATACTCGCCCCTACAGGAGTTTTTCAACAGAAAAGCACCCGCCCTTGGGCATACGCCAAAGAGCGGGTGTTGGTGGTTTGGGGTATCAGGCGGCGGGTTCGGTGGGGCGCACAAGGTATTTGTCATCGGGCAGGTTATCCTCGGTATAATAGCCCTTTTGTCCGCCGGAGGTGATCGCGCCGTTTGCGGTGTTAAAGGATTTCTCTACGACGTTTTCGCCCACAGGGAAGTCCTTGTGCGGCAGGTCTGCCTGCAATTCCTCCATCAGGTTTTTCCACAGCAGCTGGATGGGCTTGCCGGTTTTGGCGCCGTACTGGGTCATATCAGTCGGGCGGTCAAAGCCCCACCAGATGGCGGTGCAGTAGTAAGGGGTCAGACCGGCAAAGGTGTAGTCCTTGTTGTTGGAGGTCGTACCGGTCTTGGCGGCAGCATCCATATCGCCCTTGGGTGCTATACCGCTGGCAGTACCGCCGGGTTTCAGCACGTTGGTCATCATACGGTTCATAATATAAGCCGTATCGCTGCTGATGGCCTGCGTGGTGTTGATATACTTGGTGTTGTCGATGATAACGTGACCGTTGGAGTCGGTGACCATCGTGTAGAAATGGGGCGAGGTAAACGTACCGTCGTAGAAAATACTGTACGCACCCGCCAGCTCCACGGCGGTAAGACCGTTGGTCTGACCACCCAGTACCAGAGGCGCCAGATCCATATCGTGCTCGGCGTCGATGTAGCTGCACTCCAGCGTGTCATGCACAAAGTCGTACAGGTAATCCACACCCACAATGCGTCCCAACTGGACGGCGACGGTGTTCAGGGACTGGCGCAGGGCGTCGTACACCAGCACGATATCGCCCTTGCCGCCCGCGTTGCCGTAGTTGCTGGGCCAGTCGCGCCAGATATCATCGCGCGCCTGTGCCTGTGCGGACATGGGGTTGATCTTGCCGACGTAGGTGTCCTTCAGCACCTTGTGGTCGGCGGCGGAGTACAGCGGCAGATCCTGAATGGGCGAGGAGTAGCTGATCTGCTTGTTGTCCAGCGCCAGACAGTAGGCGCCGATGGGCTTCATGGTAGAACCGGTCTGGTGGGGCAGCAGGGCGCGGTTGGTACCCATATCGACGGTCTTTTCGCCCAGACCGCCGGCAATGCCCAGCACGTTGCCGTCATAGTCCAGCACGGCGATGCTTGCCTGCGAGCGCACTTTTTCGTACACGCAGAGGTAGACGGTGTCATCGTTGGGGTAGTTGGGGTCGGTGGATTTGCCGACCTTCAGCTCGGTGTTGGTTTCGTCGGTGTAAACGGGTACATCGTCGGTGCCGTACACGGCGTAGCCGTCCTTGGTGATGGGCAGACCGGTAGCCTCGTCATACTGTACCATGTCCCAGGTGCTGGTCTCGGCGGGGTAGTCGCGCAGGCAGACGGGTTCCTCGTGCCACATGGCGGGGATCAGACCGTCCTCGTCCAGCATGGCTTCCTCGACGGCAGCCTGCACGCGGGTGTCCACGGTGGACTCAATGCGCAAGCCGCCGGTGAAGATCAGCTCCTGCGCCTCCTCCTTGGTGTAGCCGAGGTCGTCGATCAGCTGGCGGCGCAGCGCGGTGTACAGCGAGTCGGTAAACCAGGAGTTGTTTGCGCTGCGGGTCGCGCCGGTCTTGGCGGTGCTGCTTTCCACAACGGTCAGCGGCTCGTTGCGGGCGGCGTCGTACTCGCTCTCGGTGATGTAGCCTTGGTCAAACATCTCGTACAGAACGTGGTTGCGGCGGCGCAGCAGGTTTTCGGGGTTGGTAAAGGGGTTGTAGCCCGTGGGGTTTTTACTGATGGATGCCAGCACGGCGCACTCGGCAAGGCTCAGCTCGCTGACGTCCTTGTCAAAGTAGGCGTTGGCGCCCGCCTGCATACCGTGGATAATGCCGGTCAGCGGTATGGTGTTGAGGTAGGCTTCGAGGATGGTATCCTTGCTGTAGCGCTTGGCAAGACCCAGCGCGCGGAAAATTTCGCGCACCTTACGCAGGGCGTCGGTTTCGTCGTCCTTGGTCAGATTTTTGATCAGCTGCTGTTCCAGCGTGGACGCGCCCTGCTGCGAGCCGAGCAGTGCGTTGTCGGTCAGCATATTTAAAGTAGCGGCGATGGTACGCTTAAGGTTGATGCCCGGCTCGTTGCGGAAGTTTTTGTCCTCAACGGCGATCACGGCATTTTGCAGGTTTTCCGGCATTTCGGAAAGCGGCACCTTGATGCGGTTTTCGCTGCGGGTAAAGTAGGCGTACTCGCTGCCGTCGGCGGCGTAGACGATGGAGGCTTCCATCAAATGGCTGCTGTCCAGGTCAAGTACGGTGCTGTCGTTGGCGGTGACCTGCACCAGATACATTGCCAGCAGCACCGAGCCGACGCTGACCGCCATAATGCACAGGCAGAGCATACAGCCGATAAAGCCCAGAATCATACCGGGGATGCTGCGGCGGCGTTTTGGTTTTTTCTTTTTCTTGGCAGGGGCAGTGCCGTCTGCCGGGGCTGTTTTTGCGCCGGTGGTCGAAAGCTGGCGTTTCTGATTGGGTTCTATGGGAACCGCCTCCTTTTAGAGTTATAGACAAGATGCCGGGTGACATCCATAGGCAAACCAGTATAGAATGAATTATACCACAAACCGACGGTAAAAGTACAGCCCGGAATGTAAAATTCACAACTTTTTGAGTTTTTGCACATTTTTATGCCATACTAACGCCAAAGGTTTTCTGTTCTTGAAAAGGAGGGGCTTTGATGCAAAAGAAATTTCGGCGCAGCTGGGTGGTTTTGCTTTTGCCGGTGTGTGCTGCCCTGCTGGCGGCGCTGCTGATGCTGCGGGCAGGGCGTGTGCAGCCCGCCGCACCGCGGTATATGCTGCGGGACAACGGCGGACACCCGGCGCTGTACACCGCCGACGGCGCGGGACCCTTGGCGCAGTACGAGGAAATTTACACCCGCCTTTTGCCGGAGAGCGATTATTTGAATTTGCAGCATGGCATTTTGCTGGCAGATGAGGCAGAGCTGCAGGCAAGGCTGGAGGATTTGGGGCTTTGATGTATAGAATTGTGTTTGCCCGTTTGGTTGTAGGGGCGAGCATTGCTCGCCTGTGCAGTTTGCCCGGTAGGTTTCATTGTTGGGATGATTGCACGGGCGGCATATATGCCGCCCCTACGGACTAACCCGTAATTTTCGCGCCACCATTTGACCGCGGGCGGGGCAATGCCCCGCCCCTACCGGGTGGTGGTTATTTGAATTGGCGGTTGTCGAAAGGCGGCAAGGAGGGGTCAAGACCCCTCCCTACAAATTACCGGAAGGTAAGCAGTCATCGACAGGACGCCCATTTTTGGCAGGTTTGCAGGGGACGCATAGATGCGTCCCCTGCGGTTTACCCGTTAGATTGCATTGTTGGGAGGACTGCACGGGCGGCATATATGCCGCCCCTACAAGCATCCCGTGATTTTTGCGTAATCGCTATACCGCGGGCGGGGCAATGCCCCGCCCCTACCGGGTGGCGGATTTTTCGGCGGAGCCGTAAGA